>Ga0315274_10014622_pt1 | contig 11126 bp, 9 predicted proteins | sample YL17G02_20_MG_FD_203700 | JGI IMG/M metagenome (GOLD analysis project Ga0315274, IMG submission 203700) | Sediment microbial communities from Yellowstone Lake, YNP, Wyoming, USA - YL17G02_20 | ecosystem: Environmental > Aquatic > Freshwater > Lake > Sediment | place: USA: Wyoming | collected...
CTCGGCGGCGCCTCGAACGTCGTGGCCAACCTGGCGGCGCTGAAGCCCAAAGCGATTCAGGTGATCGGCGTCGTCGGCGACGACATCTTCGGCCGGGAGCTGCGACGGCAGTTCAGCGAGCTCGGCATCGATACCACGCACCTGGTCATCCAGCGGGAGAACTTCGACACGGTGACCTTCGGCAAGCCATACCTGGAGGACGTCGAGGAGCCTCGCATCGACTTCGGTTTCTTCAACAGGCGCAGCACCGCCACGGACCAGGCGCTGCTCAAGGGAATCCGTCACGCGCTGCAGACTGCCGATTCGCTCATCGTCAATCAGCAGGTGCCGGGCAGCATCACGAATGAGGCCTTCATCGGCGAGGCGAACCGGCTCTTCGCCGAGTTCCCCGACAAGGTCGTGCTGCTCGACTCGCGGCATTTCGGGGAGAAGTTCAAGGGCATCTATCGCAAGACGAACGAGCGGGAGGCGGCACGGCTCAACGGCGTGCAGATCGGCCACGACGAGACGGTGCCTGCTGACGGCGTGAGAAGATATGCCAAAGCTCTGTACGAGCAGTTCAACAGGCCCGTTTTCCTGACCCGTGGCGCTCGCGGCCTGCTCGCCGTCGACGGCGAGGGTATCCACGAGGTCCCCGGCATTCAACTGCTCAAGAAGCTCGACCCCGTCGGCGCGGGCGACACGGTCACCGGCGCGCTGGCCCTGTGCCTTGGGGCGGGGGTGCCGCCTTCGGAGGCCGCGAAGTTCGCCAATTTCGCCGCCGCGGTTACCGTGCAGAAGCTCTTCCAGACAGGCACGGCCAGTGGCGAGGAGATTCTCGCCGTCGCTGCGGACCCCGACTTCATCTACCGGCCGGAGCTGGCGGAGGACCGGCATACGGCCCGCTACATCCCAGGCACGGAAATCGAGATCTGCGACGAGACAGGCTGGAGGCCGGAGGGATCTGTCCTACAGCCTACAGCCTACAGCCTGCCGCCCTCAACCATTCGCCACGCCGTCTTCGATAACGACGGCACGATCAGCACGCTGCGGCAGGGCTGGGAGCAGGTCATGGCCCCGGTCATGATCAAAGCTATTCTTGGCGACCGCTACGAGACCGCCGACGAGGCTCAGTACCAGAAGGTGCGTTGCCACGTCCTCGATTACATCGATAAATCCACCGGCGTGCAGACCCTTGTGCAGATGGAGGCCCTGGTCGAGATGGTGTGCGAGTTCGGATTTGTCCCGCGCGACAAGGTTCTCGACCGCTTCGGCTACAAGCGAATCTACAACGACGCCCTCATGGAGATGGTCGGCGAGCGGATCGAGCGGCTGCGGCGCGGCCAGCTCGACACCCGCGATTTCACGATCAAGGGCTCCATCGAGTTCGTCAAGGCCCTGCGCGAGCGGGGCGTCACGCTGTGCCTGGCCAGCGGGACCGACCACGCCGACGTCGTCGCGGAGTCCGGCGCGCTGGGGTACGCCGACCTGTTCAACGGCGGCATCTACGGCGCCGCCGGCGATATCACGGACTGCTCCAAGAAGATGGTCATCGACCGGACCATGAGCGAGAACAGGCTTCGCGGCCCGGAGCTGGCCGTCTTCGGCGATGGGCCCGTCGAGCTGCGCGAGTCCCGCAAGCGCGACGGCCTGGCCATTGGCATTGCCAGCGACGAGGTCCGCCGGCACAGCCTCAATCCGGACAAGCGGGCCCGCCTGATCAAGGCCGGCGCCCACCTGATTGTGCCTGACTTCTCCCAGCCCCGCGAGCTGCTCAAGTTGCTCTTTGGCGGATAGAAGGTATTCTGGTATCCTCTGACCTCGTTAGAGGTTCGCAGGGCGAAAATGGTGGTGCGGCTACCCGAACATCGTCGATACAGTTGGAGGACGCGCGGATCGGTGGCGGCGGTTTGGCTCGGAGTTCTGCCTTCAGGCGGGTCAGGACCGCGTAAACGCGGAACCCCAAGCGGGTGAAGCGAGCCGCACCACCGTCGGACGATACCCGCATACGCCGCCCGCCAAACTGGAGTAGCCGGCGTACCGTGTGCAGTCTTCGGAGACTTGAGATATGAGCCTACGCAAATCAGGTCCTTCGCGGCTGATCGTCGTACTTGTTTGCATCAGCGGAGTGCTCCTGGCTGCTGTCGTACTCGTTTCGAGGGCCGGGCTGTTCCCCAGAATCCTGTATGCCGCGCGTCTTGCGCCGGCGAAGAACCGGCCGTCGGGATCACCGCAGGGACTCTTCAGGCAACATATACTGGACCCGATCCCGGAGTCCGTAGCCGAGATCAAGGCAGACAGGCTCCGGAGATCCTCCGGGTACGGATGCACGTTCCGATTCAAGATCCGCAAGGCGGACGCGGGATTGATCGTGAATTCGCGCCCATTCGTGAGTGCAAGGCAGGTGGAGTACAGGAGCGATATTCTGCACTGGGAGTACGCGCCGGGACTCAGCCGCACGAAGGTCATATATGCCTCCGACTCGCACAAGCCTCGGTGGTTCGAGCTCCAGACGTGGGACCATTTCGAAGCCTACGTCCTCGACGAAGGCGACAAGTACAACGAGGAGAGCTTGCATATCCTGCTATACAATGAAGACCTTGAAGAGGCTTACTTCATCATGACCTGGGGCAGTTGATGGAGCACATTATGTAGTGTTGTAGCACTCCGCCGGCGAGTACAGTTACTTTGAGTCGACGATGGCTTGGCGGGCGAGGGGCTCGAACTGGTCGTTGAGCGTGGCCTTGCCTGAGGGGTACAACTGGGCCATGCAGACGCCGAGCATGCGCTCGGCCGGATCGACGAAGAACGTGGTGTACCAGAGTCCGCCCCAACGGTATGAGCCGGCGCTGGGCAGCTCGGTGGACTCGCCCAGGCTGCGGGTGACGCCGAAGCCGAGACCGAAGCCGGAATCCGCTTTCAGGCCGCCGACCTGATCGGCGGTCATCCATTCGACCGTCTTGCGGCTGAGCAGGCGCACGCCGTCCAGCTCGCCGCCATTGAGCAGCATCTGGGCGAACCTGGCATAGTCCAGGACCGTCGAGCACAGTCCGCCGCCGCCCGAGTAATACCGGTGGGGGCCCTCGTAGGGGTACGTGACGCAAATCCGGAAGGGGCCGTCGCCGAGAACGCCGTCGCCCAGGCGCTTGAGCATCCCGTTCGAGTCCGGCCCATACACCACGGCGATTCGACTCACCTTGTTCATCGGCAGGAAGAAGCACGTGTCGTTCATGCGCAGGGGCAGGAAGATTCTCGTGCGGAGGAATTCATCGAGCGACATGCCGGAGACGACCTCGACGAGCCGTCCGAGCACGTCCGTGTTCAGGCCGTAGGTCCACGCCTCGCCTGGCTGGTGGACCAGCGACAGTTGGGCGAGCTTCTTCATGTCATCGGAGAGCAGGTCGTCGTCCTGGAGCAGACCGTGAGTGATGCCCGCCTCGCTGTACTTCGCACCGACGCGCGGGTCCCACTGATAGGTCAGGCCCGAAGTGTGGGTCAGGAGGTGACGGATCGTGATCTCTCGGTTGGCAGGCACCAGTTGGCCTTCCGTCCCGTTGTCGCCCGGGACAAGCACCTTCGGATTCTTGAACTCCGGGATGAACTTCGCGATGGGGTCCTTGAGCTGGAAATGTCCCTCCTCGTAGAGCATCATGACGGCGACGCTCGTGATGGGCTTGCTCATCGAGGCGATGCGGAAGATCGTGTCGGGGCTCATCTCGGCGTGCCGCTCCTTGTCCCGCAGGCCGACGGATTCGAGGTAGACGACTTTGCCGTTGCGTGCGACCAGGGCGACGGCGCCGGCCAGGAGCTGCTCGTCAACCTGTTTCTGCATCAGGGCGGTGATGCGGTCGAGGCGCTGGCGGGATAGTCCGACGGACTGGGGGGAAGCGGTGGGCAGTCCCTGGCCGTATGCCGGAGGGCCCAGTGTGATGCACACTATGAGAATGCTCAGAAACAGGGCTGTCGATCTTGTCATGGCGATGGACCTCCACATGTGACGCCGTTTCGATGCACGCCATTCTTGCCGCGACAACGAAGCAAGGCAAGCGAAATATGCCGCAGGAGCGATGACATGGAGCTGTGCGGCAGGCAATCGCAAATGCCAAATCGGAAATCGTAAATCCAAAGCGTCAGTCGCTCGTGTCGAGGACGCTCATGAAGGCTTCCTGGGGAATCTGGACGCTGCCGACGCTCTTCATGCGTTTCTTGCCTTCCTTCTGGCGTTTGAGGACCTTCATTTTGCGGGTGACGTCGCCGCCGTAGAGTTTGGCGGTGACGTCCTTGCGGTAGGCCTTGATCGTCTCGCGGGCGATGATCTTGCCGCCGATGGCGACCTGGAGGGGGATTTCGAACTGGTGACGCGGGATGGCCCGTCGGAGCTTGATGATGAGCTTGCGGCCGCGGGCCTCCGCGTTGCTGCGGTGGACCACCACCGACAGGGCCTCGACCGGGGTGTGGTTGACGAGGATGTCGATCTTGACGAGGTCGCCCGCCTCGAAGCCGACAAACTCGTAATCCATTGTCGCATATCCGTGGCTGATGCCCTTGATCTGGTCGTAGAAGTCGTAGACGATCTCCGCCAGCGGGGCGCGGTATTCGAGCATGACGCGGGTGGGGCTGAGGTAGTCGGTTTTGACGAGCTTGCAGCGGCGGGCCTCGGCGAGCTTCATGACGCCGCCGATCGTGTCCGTCGTGGTGATGATCTCCAGGCGGACGAAGGGCTCGCGGATCTCCTCGATGCTGCTGCGGTCGGGCAGCTCGCTGGGCGAGTCGATCCGCTTGACGGAGCCGTCGCGCATGAGGATTTCGTAACTGACGGTGGGGGCGGTCTGAACGACGTCGATGTCGTTTTCGCGTTCGAGCCGCTCCTGGATGATCTCCATGTGCAGCAGGCCGAGGAACCCGCAGCGGAAGCCGAAGCCGAGGGCCTGCGAGTTCTGCGGAACGAACGAGAAGCTGGCGTCGTTGAGGGCGAGCTTGTCGAAGGCGGCCCGCAGGCGGGGGTACTCGGTGTTGTTGCCGGGGTAGAAGTCGGAGAAGACCATCTGCAGGGGCGGCTTGTAGCCCTGGAGGGCGTCCGGGGCGGGGCGGGCGTCGTCGGTGATCGTGTCGCCGATCCGCACGTCACTGAGGCTGCGGATGTTCGCGATCACGTAGCCGACTTCGCCTGTCCCTAATTGGTCCACGGGCTTCATGTCCGGGCGGAACTTGCCCAGCTCGGTGATCTGGTACGTGGAGCCCTCGCCCATGAGGCGGATCTTCTGGCGGACCTTGAGCGAGCCCGAGAAGACGCGGACGTAGCAGATCACGCCGCGGTAGTCGTCGTAATGGCTGTCGAAGATCAGGGCCCGCGTCGGCTCGTCGCTGCGGTCGGCCGGCGGGGGCAGCAGCTCGCAGACGGCATCCAGCAGGTCTTTGACCCCCAGGCCGGTCTTGGCGCTGATCCGGAAGCACTCGTTTTTGCGGATGCCCAGCACGTGCTCGATTTCCTCGGCGACCAGGTCCGGCTGGGCCGCCTGCAGGTCCACCTTGTTGATCACGGCCAGAATCTCCGCCCCCGACTCCGTCGCCAGGTACGCGTTCGCCAGCGTCTGCGCCTGAATTCCCTGGCTGGCATCCACGACCAGCAACGCCCCTTCGCACGCCGTCAAAGCCCGGGAAACCTCGTAATGGAAGTCCACGTGGCCCGGCGTGTCGATGAGATTGAGCATGTAGGTCTGGCCGGCGTGGTCGTACTGCATGGTGACGGCGGAGGCCTTGATCGTGATGCCGCGCTCGCGCTCGATGTCCATGGTGTCGAGGATCTGGTCCTTGGCCTGCCGCTCCGTGATCGTGCCGGTCAGCTCGAGCATGCGGTCGGCCAGGGTGCTCTTGCCATGATCGATGTGAGCGATGATCGAGAAATTTCGAATGTGCTGAATATCCATAGGTTCCGTCATTCCAGGGCCGCAAAGTCGCACAGGATCGTATCCGCAATCGGCAGGGCCTGCCGGGTCAGGCGCACCGCCCGGTCTGTCACCTCGATCAGGCCCAGGTCGCGGTGCCGCTGGATCGGTCCGGCGAAGATCTGCATCGCGTCCCACCCGGTCCGCCGGTGAAACTTGCCCAGGTCGATGCCGGCCCGCATGCGCAGGTTCAGGACCGCGGTCTCACAAACTGCATCGTCATCAGTCACCGGCTGGACCTCGCCCGGGGCTTCAAGGCCGCTCTCCACGGCAGCCACGTACCGCTCGATATCCGCGTCGTTGGTGGTCCTGCATCCGTCCCGGTACGACGCGGCCCCCGGCCCGATGCCGACAAACGGCCGGTTCTCCCAGTAGCCGAGGTTGTGCATGCACTCGTGTCCCGGCCAGGCAAAATTCGAGATTTCATACTGCACGAGCCCCGCCGCGTCCAGCCGCTCGATGGCCCACTCATACATGGCCCGGTCCAGATCCTCATCCACGTGGCTGATGCGTCCCTCCCTGCGCCAGGCGTCGAATGTCGTGCCCGCCTCGAAGCTGAGGCCGTAGGCCGACACATGTTCCACGCCGAGATCGATGGCCGCCTCCACGCTGTATTGCCAGTCGCCGAGCGTCGAGCCCGGGATCGCAAAGATCAGGTCGAGCCCGACGTTGTCAAACCCCGCCCGCCGGGCCAGTTCCACGCTCCGCCTGATGTCTTCGACGCAGTGCCCTCGCCCGAGCAATTCCAGTTCCGCCCCCCGAAAGGACTGCGCCCCGAACGACAGCCGATTTACCCCCGCCCGCCGCAGTCCCGCAAGCAGCCCAAACTCCACCTGCCCCGGATTGCACTCGACCGTAAACTCGTCAATCCGCATAGAATGCTCGCGAATCCTGCGAGCCAGAGCGATCAGTTGTTCCGCAGGCAGGGCGGTAGGGCTGCCCCCACCGACATACGCCGTGTGGAACGCCGTCCCCGCATACCGATCCAATTCCTGGAGCAGGGCGCGAACCACTCGCCCGGTATCGCGTCCGGCCGCCGGCACCGAGTAGAACCCGCAATAGCGGCACTTGCTCCGGCAGACCGGCACGTGCACGTACAGACCAGCCGCCTCGGCGGAAGCGCCGTGCGAGTTCCGCAGTGCATTTTGCTCCGGGCACCGCGCACTCAACGCGCGCCGCCCTCGGCTCCGCCGATCCGGGCACTCCAACAGTCTATTTACGATCTCTACCATGACGTCATTCCAGGGGATCCAGAATGGGGCTTGCGACGGCATCCAAACGACTCTATTGTAGCAGATTCGCCGCCTTTGACAAGCATCTCGCCGAGACTACTACGTCAATTCCGCCCGCGCGTTCTCCCACATGGTAGATGGCAAGGGCACGGAGAAAGGCGATTTGTCCACGATCCCGGCTCCTGCGACATGGCGTGAGCCTGCAATCCAGCGTGTAATTGGGTTCACCTGTGGCAGTCCCGGGAGCGAGACCGTAAGAGATCGCTGGAAATGTACAGACGCGTCCAAACCTCGCGGGTAGACTGAAACACGAGTTCATACGGCGTTAGAGGGTGAATCCGCGAAGAGTAAGTGTGGCTGAGGTGAAACTGTGCAGAATCCGTGCAGGGGGTTGGTCGTCGTTGCCGGGTTGCTGGCGTGGTGCTCACTCCGGCTGGCAAGCGGGGCGGAGCAGTTGGACAAGTACGGCGGGGTGATGCGCGTCGTCGGGCACGCGGGGGAGTCGTTTCATCTGGAGAAGATCAGACAGCGGTGGTGGGTGGTCACGCCGGAGGGCCACGGTATGTTCATCCGGGCAGTGGGCAAGGTGGATACGGCGGACTATGGCGGAAGCGGCGGATTCCTCGCCTACGACGGGGTCTATCTGCAAACAGCCGATGGAACGATGTCGCCAAATCTGCCGGCGGCCGCTGAAAGCAGCCTCACGGGCGACGTGGTGCACCCGGGCTCCGGGACGACGCTGAAAGCCAGAAACGACGCACTATATCTGGGCTCGTCCCGACTCAAGCCGAACTACACGTATTTCTGGTTGGACAAGCTCGGGCAAGGTGGGAAGCTCCAGTGGTACTATTCGACCGCCGACGGCTGGGAACCGGTCAACGACACCGGCCGGCCGTACAAAGGCGCTGTCCTCAGCAGCGATGGGGGCTTTCATTTCAAGATCGGCAAGTATATGGCCCCGGACAAAGAGGGCTTCGGAGCGTGGGACAATCCGAACGCGAACAAGATGACCTGGTGGGACATGGACAGGGGTTTCCCGGGTGATTTCGCATCAGTCAATCTGCCGGGCGACCCGATCCACCGCTACTACCTCAAGGCAATCGTGCAGGGAGATTTCGTGTCGCCCCCGGTTCTGAGCCAGACGTACGAGCGGGCGGAGCTGGACGAGTGAATCGCGAGGAAGTACGGCCCGGGCGACTACTACGGCCGATGGGCCCGCGCGATGACGCAGCGGCTCAGGTCCTGTGGGTTTAACATGGCCGGACTGTACTCGTATCGCTACACGGTCGCTGTGGAGGGCCTCGCCGACCGATTGCCGGTCGAGCCGACCTGGGCGCTGGGCGGATGGGCCACTCGCAAGGATCGACCCTACCATGCCAAGAACGTCTATGCCGGGGCCGTCTTTCCTCCCGGCAGAGGGAATCTCCTGTGGCAGGGGCACGGGGTTTATGGATGAAGATGGAAAGAGCATTCTGGCCCTGGATGCTCGCTCGGTCGGCTTCGACAAGTCGTTCACCGATCCGGCCCATCCGGTGATCCGCAAGGACCTTGATGCGTTCGTCGAACTGTTCGCCGCTCGCTATGGGACGATCCTGCAGGAGGCGTTCGCCTAGGTGCCGCACCCGATCCTTCTGCTGCCGGTGTACAACGGGCCTGACTTTGTCACCGGGCACTGGCGCCTTACGTGGACGGCTTCTGGGCGAACCTCTCAGACCCGAAGGACGCCTTGCGGATTTACAGCGCCGGCCACAAGCCGTTGGTCGTCGGCGACTATTTGACCGCCGATCCCGACTCGCCCTTGTACTTCAAGGCGAAAATCGAATCGCTGCGATATGACGCCGCTGCCGGCAATACGATTATCACCGCGCCGGACCTGCATTACGTCTTTCGTACGGCCCAGACCGTCGCGTTTCCCGATTGCCGTGAGCTGGCGGAGAAGGGGACCTGCGGCGGCAAGTGGGTCTATCCATATCCACGGGTCCGATCCGCGCGTTGAAACACGATTGAGGTGCCCGGCGACTTCACTGGAGGCGTGATGCCTGGAATGCACATCGAGCTCTCGAAGTATGGCAAGTATCCCTATCCTCGCCGGACTCGCCCTCTTTGGAGGCAAGAGTTGATCGTTCGCGTGCGATGCTTTCAGTCCCAGTCACGGGGGGCGTTGGGGTCCTCGACCAACTCGTAGCAACCGGAGCCGGCGTAATGGAGCTTGCCTTGCTCGACGAGCTTGTCCCAGACCTGGCGGGGATACTGGCTGGGCGGCTGAATGGCGACGATGCCGGAGTCGCGTCCCTTGCTGAACGGCCCGCCGCCGAGATTGGACTCTTCGTCGAGCCGCGTGAGTTTGAGGCGTTTCTTGAACGCCTTGAGCGCTTGTTTCAGATATTGCGGCGTGAATTCCTCGGGCACATCACTCATGACGGCACTCCTGCCAAAAGTCCTCGAAACAGGCGACTTGGAGACATCCGGTACCGGAAGAAGTGACGGCGGGCCAGCATATGTCGGGGTCGGGGCGTGCATGTCAATTCCTTATCGGCTTATCTCTTTCAAGTCTACGCCGGAATTGTAGTGAGGGTATCTACCCGAGGCAAGGGAAAACGACCGACGACCATGGCACTGCGGCGGGTTTGGGCTTGTGTTCTGTGTCCGTTCGGCAATAATGGACTTCGGTGCGAGAGCTGGCGGCGCAGATGAAGCGCGGGAAGTAACGCGGGCGTTGCGGTTCAGGGCTCGCATTGACAATTCGGGACCGACAAGGGGTGATCAGGAGACGAGATGATGGACTCACGGGGATTGAGACGGCACGATTCGACTCGGCGGAGTTTTCTCAAGGGAGCGCTGGCGGCAGGGGCCGGGCCATGGTTTGTGCCGGCGCGAGTGCTGGGGACGGCGGGACGGACGGCGCCCTCAGGCAAACTCACGCTCGGCGTTATCGGAGTAGGGGCCCAGGGCCAGTACGACATGCGGAACTTCCTTGCGCATCAGGATGTGCGAGTGACCGCGATCTGTGACGTGAACAAGCGCAACATCGCCAGTGCGAGGGAGCATATCGCCAAAGCCTATGGCAGCGGCGACGTGAAGGTGTTCACGGACTTCCGTGAGCTCAACGCGGACGCTTCGATCGATGCGGTCCTGATGGCCCTTCCGGTGCACTGGCACAGCGTCCCGGCGCTGGACGCGATCCTCAATGGCAAGCACATCTACCACGAGAAGCCGATGGCCATGTCGTTCGGAGAGGCCCGCCAAGTGCGCGAGGCGGTGCGACGCAAGGGCGTTGTGTTCCAGCTCGGGACTCAGCAGCGGTCCGATCTGAAGTTCCGCTGGGCGTGCGAGTTGGCGTTGAACGGGCGACTGGGCAAGTTGAAGGAGATCCACGTCTCTGTGCCTCCCGGCAAGCAGGGCGAGCTGCTTCCGGAGCAGCCGGTGCCCGACTACGTGGACTGGGAGCGCTGGGTCGGCCCGGCGCCGGAGACGGTCTTCCACGAGAAGAAGCTTGAGCGCGACAACCATGAGAACATGACGAATTTCTCGCTCGGCATGATCTCCTGCTGGGGGATTCACCATCTGGACATCGCCCAGTGGGGCAACGGCGCCGACGCCACCGGTCCGAGCAGCGTCGAAGGCACAGGCGAGTTTCCGACGCAGGGGAGCTTCGACGCCATCGAGCGTTGGCGGGTGCATTTTGAGTTCGCCGGTGCGGCCCCGGTGACGTTTGTCAACGACGGCACCGCCGGATTCGCGCACGGGATCAAGTTCATCGGCGAGACTGGCTGGGTGCACGTAGATCGCAATTCGATCCGAACGCATGATGATGGGTTCCTTCGCGACCCGCAGAACAAGTACGACACCATGCCCATCAAGCTGCCGATCAGCGAGGACCACACCCGCAACTTCGTCGATGCGATCAGGGGTGGGACCCGTGCGATCTGCGATATCGAGACGGCGGTGCGCTCCGACACGCTGTGCCAAT
>Ga0315274_10014626_pt1 | contig 11125 bp, 12 predicted proteins | sample YL17G02_20_MG_FD_203700 | JGI IMG/M metagenome (GOLD analysis project Ga0315274, IMG submission 203700) | Sediment microbial communities from Yellowstone Lake, YNP, Wyoming, USA - YL17G02_20 | ecosystem: Environmental > Aquatic > Freshwater > Lake > Sediment | place: USA: Wyoming | collected...
TCCAGGGTTGACTTCAAGCCCGATTTGGGCTAATATAAAAGTTCATTCTTTTGGAAATGGTAACAACATGATAACAATGCGCCTGATGAGGTATGGAGCGAAGAAACGGCCCTCCTACAGGATCGTGGTGATGGAGTCCAAGCGGTCCTGTCAGAGCGAGACCATCGACGTCATCGGTTCCTATGATCCCCTCAAGGAACCTCCTGATATCAAAATCGACCAGGAGCGCGCCAAGCGCTGGCTGGCGAAAGGCGTCCAGCCGTCCCGAACCGTTCTATCTCTTCTGGATCGGACATCCAAACCCAAGACAACAACCGACTGAGTTCATTCTTCTAAAAGGAGGTCGCCGTGAAAGAACTCGTTGAATTGATCGCCAAAGCTCTCGTCGACAACCCGGACAAGGTCGTTGTCTCCCTGCTCGAGGGCGAACAGACGACGATCATGGAGCTGAAAGTGGCTCCTGAAGACTTGGGCAAGGTCATCGGCAAGCAGGGACGGACGGCCCGGGCCATTCGGATCATCCTCGGCGCGGCCGGGATGAAGCTCAGGAGGAGATTCAACCTCGAGATCATCGAAAAGGGATAATTGGTCCGCATCGGGACGATTATCGGGAGTCGGGGGAACAAAGGAGAAGTTAAGTTTCGTCCGGATGGCCCCCTGGACGAGGGCTCGCTCCGGACGCTGTACGTCCGGGTCGCCGACCGGGACCAAGAGCACCAAGTCGAGGCCCTGATACCGTCGGGCGCCGTATACAGACTTAAGCTGAAGGGGATCGATTCGATGGACGGGGCCCGGGGTTTATCGGGATGTCCGGTCTTTTTGCCCGAGGAGGCCTTGCCCCTCCCGGAGCCGGACGCCTATTATCTCTACCAGCTTGTCGGCTGCCGCGTCGTTACGGTCGAGGGCCGGGAGGCAGGGATCGTCAAGGACGTCTGGACGATCCCGGGCAACGATCAGCTCGTAATCGACCGGGAGGGCCGGGACATCCTGGTTCCCCTCAACCGGGCGTTCTGCCGGGAGGTCGACGTCGCCGGGAAGCGGATCGTCATCGACGCCCCGGACGGCCTTTTAGATTTGAATGAGATTTGATATAATCACGATCTTCCCCGAGATGTTCGGGGGGTTCCTTGGGGCGGGCATTCTCAAGAAAGCCGCCGACAAGGGCCTCGTCGATATCCGGGTCCACGACCTGCGGGAGCAGGCGGAGGGAAAGCACCGCCAGGTCGACGACCGACCGTTCGGAGGCGGGGAAGGGATGGTCCTGATGCCCGGGCCGGTCTTCAAGGCCGTCGAAGCGGTCCGGGAAACGGCCGAGGCGCCGGTCGTCCTCCTCTCCCCGCAGGGGAGGATGTTCACCGTGGATATGGCCCAGGCCTGGGCCGGCTGCCGCCAGGTCATCCTCATCTGCGGCCGCTATGAGGGCGTCGACGAAAGGGTCGGCCTCCACTTGGCGACCGTCGAGGTTTCGATCGGCGATTACGTCCTGACCGGCGGCGAGCCGGCGGCCATGGTCGTCATCGACGCCGTGGCCAGGTTCGTGCCCGGCGTCGTGGGCAAGGCCGGATCGGTCGCCCACGACTCGTTCGCCGAGGGGCTGTTGGATTGCCCCCATTACACGAGGCCCCGCGTCTTCCGGGGACACGGAGTCCCCGAGGTCCTTTTATCCGGGGACCATGCGAGGATCGAGCGGTGGCGGAGGCGGCAGGCGCTGGCCAAAACGCTCGCACTGAGGCCGGACCTCCTCATCGGGGACCGGCCGCTGTCGGCCGAGGACAGGGTCCTCCTGGACGAAATTCGAAAGGAAAGGAAAGAGTCATGAACGCGATTCGAGCCGTCGAGGAAAAACAGCTCAAGAAGGACCTCGAGCCCTTCAGAATCGGCGATACCGTTAAGGTCCATGTCGTCATCAAGGAAGGCGACAAGGAACGGATCCAGATCTTCAAGGGCGACGTCATCGCCCGGAAAGGCTCGGGTCTCAGCGCCACGGTCACCGTCCGGAAGATCTCTTTCGGCATCGGGATCGAGCGGATATTTCCGGTCCATTCCCCGATGGTCAAGCGGTTCGAGGTCGTCCGAAAAGGCAAGGTCCGCCGGGCCAAGCTTTACTACCTCCGCGATCTCAAGGGCAAGGCGGCCAAGCTCAAGGAAGAACGTTGATCGCCCTGAAATGGCGGGCTTCGAAATCGAGGACGATTATCTGAGCCGAGGCTTCCGGACGATCGCCGGGATCGACGAGGCGGGCCGCGGGGCCCTGTTCGGGCCGGTGGTCGCCGCCGCCGTCATCCTCCCCCTGGAAAACCTGAGGGGGAACGACGCTCCCCCCTGGATCAGCGGCGTCCGGGATTCCAAACTCCTGACCCCGGCCCGCCGCCGGAGCCTCTACAAGGAGATCATCGGGGTCGCCCGGTCGGTCGGGATCGGGCTGGCGACCCATGCCGAAATCGACCGGATCAACATCTACTGGGCCTCCCTGCTGGCCATGCGCAGGGCGGCCGAGGGCTTGAAGGTGCCGCCCGATATTGTTTTAGTTGACGGATTCGACCTCAAGGATGTACATTATCCTCAGAAAGGCATCCCCCAGGGAGATCGCAAAAGTGTCTCCATCGCGGCGGCCTCGATTGTCGCCAAGGTCGTCCGGGACGGGATGTTGGAGCTCTTGGATAAGGTGTATACAGGGTATGGCTTGGCCAGGAACAAAGGATACGGTACGGCCGAACACTATCGGGCCCTCCGGGAGCGGGGACCGACCGCTTTTCACAGGACGAGCTTTAATTTAAAATTGGGTTCCTAAGGCACGATGAACCCTAAGATCGACCGGATGAAGGTTATGGAGCTGGCCGAGAAGCATGTCCGGGCCGGCCGGCTCGAGGACGCCATCGCCGAATACCGGAAGCTCCTCGAGGGCGAGGCGCTCGACCTTTCCCTAAACAACACGATCGGCGATCTTTACCTCCAGCTCAATCAGCCCGACCGGGCCGTCGCCGCCTTCAAGGTGGCGGCCGGCGATTATGAAAACCGGGGTCAGTATTCCCAAGCCCTGGCCATTTACAAGAAGATCTCCAAGTTCAAGCCCGACGACGCGGACGCGGCCCTGAAAATGGGCGAGATGTACGAGCGCCAGGACTTCGCCGCCGAAGCCAAGGCCGAATACCTCCGGGCGGCCGCCCGGCTCAAGCGCGAGAAAAAAATCAAGGAGTTGATCGCGCTTTACGAAAGGCTCGTCAAGCTCGACCGCCAGGATCCCAAGCTGAAGCTGGAGCTGGCCGACCTCTATGTCCAGAACCGGATGCTGAACGAGGCCCTCGAGACCCTTAACGACGTGGCCGAGGACTGGATCGCGGCCGAAAAGTATGAGGAAGCCGGGCGTCTCCTCGTCCAGGCCCGGGAGCTCAAGGAGAGCTTTCCGCGGACGGTCGCCAACCTGATGGAGATCTTCCGCAAGCGCGGCAAGCGGAAAGAAGCCCTGAGCCTGGTTGAGGACGCCGTCAAGAGGGACAAGGGGAACCTCGAATTGTGGGGGCTCCTGGGCGGCCTTCATCTCGAGGACCAAAACTTCAAGAAGGCCGAGGACATCTTCGACCGGATCGCGACCGAGAAGCCTTCGGACGTCAACGCCCGCGTCAAGCTGGGCAGGGCCCGGATCGGATTGGACAAGCTCGACGAGGCCCTTGAAGCCTTCGAGCCCCTCATCACCAGCCTTCTCAAGAAGCAGAAGGAGGACAAGGCGATCGGGCTGCTGGGCCTGATCGCGACTCATAAAAGGGTCCACCTCCCGACCCTGGAGAAGCTCGCTTCCATCTACAAGGCGGTCGGGCAGAAAAAACGCCTCGAGGTCGTCTATCGGATGATCCTCCAGGAAGCCCGTGAAAAGGGGCTCAAGGAAAAGATGATGTTCGTCCTGTCCGAGCTGGTCGCCCTCTGTCCCGAGGACAAGGAGCTGGGCAAGGAGTACAAGACGCTGAGGAGGGACTTCGGTTTCGTCGGCGACCGGCCCGCTTCCGAGGCCGACGTCGTCCCGGTCGCCAAGAAGGACGAGGAGGCCATTCAGTCCGGCATCGCGACCTCCGAGCTCTATCTCGAGCAGGGGCTGATCCGGAACGCGAAACGGATTCTGGAGAACCTCCGCCTCCAGTTCATGGACGATCCCCGGATCCTGGAAAAGCTGGAACTCATCGAGAAAATGGAAACCCCCGGCCCGGTCGCGGAAGACGAGCTCCAGGAACGGGTCGGGAAGGCCAAGGCCAAGGAGGTCCGCCTCAGCGCCGCCGAGCCGCCCCGGGTGACCACCCGGGTCGTCGACGATGACGACAAGATCGTCGCCAGCGAAATCTTCATGGATACCGGAGTCCTGCCCGAACCGCCCGAAAAAACCGTCTCCTTTAAATATTTCGACGTCCGCCTCCAGGCCGTGGTCGAGCTGGAGATGATCGAAATCCTCATCGAGCAGCAGTCCGAGGGGGATATGGGGGCCTACGAAAAGGATCTGACGGACATCCTGCGAGCTTTCCGCAAGGCCATCGCCCAGCGGGTCGACCAGGACAATTACGAGCTCCACTACAACCTCGGCGTCGCCTACCTGGAACAGGGGCTCTGGGAAGTGGCCATCGACGAATTCCAGATCGCCTCCCATGACAACAGCCGGGCTCTCGACTGCTTCGCCCTGATCGGGCAGTGCTATGCCCAGAAGGGCGAGTTCGAGGAGGCTCGCAGATGGGTCGAAAAAGCCTTGTCCCTGGCCAAGGACGGCGACCGTCCCCAGTTCACCCTGAAATACGAACTGGCCTGTTTCTACCTGGAAACGGACGACAAGGATAAAGCCCTGGCCCTGTTCCGCGAAGTCGAGAAATGGGATCCGAGCTTCCGCGACCTCCCCAAGAGGCTCAAGTCCCTGACCAAATCGGCCTCCCAGCGAAACGCCTGAGTCCTCACGAGACACATCCTGACTGGAGCTAAAGGGTTGTATCGAGTATTGACCGTTGCGGAGAATTAGGTTCTTCTCCCGTTTTCGGGAAACGCAGCGATGAATACCACCCCTCTCCTCCCGGCCCCCTTGTACTCACGGAACCCTTAATGTGTTCTTGGGCTTTTTGTGTGAGTATTGTTTCAGGTTCCGTGAGTGCGGCGGTTCCCTAGCGGTTAAAACAACTGGTCCCCCTCCGCTACGGGGGGCTTCAGGGCGGTATTCATCGCCTTGAGAGACTCCCGAAAACGGCAGAAGAACCAAAAAAAAGGGACACACGGCTTATTTCAAGCAACAAGTCGCGTGTCCCCGGAATTATTTGGGGGGCGCCGTTCTATTTAATGACTTTGCCGCTCAGGATCAGGATCAGCCCCTTGTCGCCGCCGTCGAGCTTGGAGACGCCGACGACGGTCTTCTCGCCGGACTTCATGAATAAATTGGTCTCGATCAGAGTCCGGGATCTGGCTTCGGGCGCCTGCACCGCCGGTACCGGCTCTGGCTGTATAATCATATTGAGTCGGATTTCGAGTCTGATCACCTCATCGGCTCCGTCCTTTGTGTAGCGAGGCCTGAGCATGAGCGAAAATTCGCTGTTCTTGCCCAGGCTGAGTTCGGCTCGTTCGCTGTCGATCGTCCGGATGATGTTTGCGTCGAGGAGACTGAAGCTCTTGTATGTCAGCAAGTTCTTCAGCTCCTTGATGACGGGGTCGTTTAGGATGGATTCATCCCCTTTGGCCTCTCCCGTTGCCGACCCGATGACAAGCTGGACCGTGAACGTGATATCCGCGGGCTTGACGTCGATCTCCTTGATCACGGCCAATACCTTGTCCACTAAATCGGGATAGTCCTGAAGGGTCAGAAATTTCCCGTAGAGTGGGTCGATAACGATGGTCCCTTGCTTGCTCAGATACGGATAAAGTAATTGCTGGACCTGTTGGGCGTTGAGGAAGTTGAGTCGGATTGTCTCTGTCCTCAAAGCCTTAACCTCCTGGGCCTGGAGCGGCGCCAGGGCCGCGCCGAGGATAAGGGCGGCCAGGACGATAGCGAAAATCCTTTTCATTTCTCTTCTCCTTTCCAATTAAAATTTCTGTCGAAGAACCAGACGATCTGAAGTCCGGTCTCCCGAGAGACGAAGGTGGCCGAGACGATATCCTGGGCGGGGGAAGGGGGCGCCGGCGCCTCGGCTCCGGTCAGGGCCCTGTCGATCGGAGCGGGCGACGGCTTGATCCTTCCGGCCGCCAGGAGCGGCGCTTCGGGCTCCTTTTTCAAGTCGCGTTTGACGTTCTTTTGATCCGCAGTGCCGGGCGCGGGCTCCGGCTTATGCTTGGCCGCCGCGGGAACATCGGTTTTAACTCCTTCCGTCCGGGCCTCCAGGACCTGCCGGGGCCGGATTGGATTGCGGGTGAGGACGAGAAGGAGCGCGGCGACGGCGATGAGAACCGCGCCCGCGACCGCGATGACGGCCGGCCTGAGCACGAACTTCGGCCGGCCGGCCGCCGGCCGGCCGCCTTGCGCGGCGGCCCTCCTGACGGCCTTTGCCCAAGCCGCATCATTCCAGGAGTGTCCCGCCGCCCCATCGAGCTCTCGGGCCCGGTCGAGCGCGGACCGGTAGGCGTCGAGCTCGGCTCGGCAAGCCGCGCAGGTTTTAATATGCGCCGCGACCCTCCCGGCCTTGCCTTCGGAGAGATCTCCGCCGGCGGCGAGGGGGAGAAGCTTTGGGACTGACCGACAGGTCATGAGGTCGTCTCCTTTCCGGGCGCGGCGTCCCGGGTCATGAGGTCCTTGATCTTTTTCCGGGCCCTCGAGAGATGGACGCGGACCGCGACCTCGCTGGCGCCGAGGATGCGGGCCGTCTCCCGGATGTTCCGGTCCTCGAGGTCGCGGAGGATGAAAACTTCCCGCTGGTTGCGGCTGAGCTCGCTCAAACAGGCGCGGAGTCGGTCCCGGAGAACCCCATCTTCATGGCGCCGCTCCTGGTCGGCCGGGGTCGAGGGCTCGGCCGTCTCGGCCAACGAGAGCGAGCGGGGCTTTTTTCGGAAGGATTTCCGGGCTTCGTTGACCAGGATTCCCAGGAGCCAGTTCTTGAAGCTGCGGGCCGTGTCGAAGCGGGCGAGATACCGGTAGGCGCGGAGAAGGGCCTCCTGGGAGGCTTCGTTGGCGTCTTCCCAGTCCCCGGTCATCCGGTAGGCCAGGCGGATAAGGTCGTTCCGGTAGGGCCGGACCAGGGGCTCGAAAGCGTCCGAGTTGCCGGCCAGGACCATTTCCACCAGGGTTGTCTCCTGTTCGTTCATCCAGATGAGTATATCCCGGCCCGAGGCAAAATGTTAACCCGTTCGCCGACGCTAAGAGCGCGGCTCAGGGTCAACCCTGACTAGGCCCCGGCATTCAAGCCGGCGAGTTGAGGGTTTGACAGTCGTGGGCTTGGGCGCATTTATTCCGGGGTTTGTTCAGGCTTGAGTAAGTTCGATTTGGGGACACGTCACCGATTCAAGAGAATCGGTACATGTCCCCAAATCGCTAACGGGAGAGCGGCAGGAGCACGACTTTTTCCAGCCTCATGGCGTTATTGTTGACGATCGACCGGATCTTGAAGCGAAGTCCGTGCTTGCCTTCCTTGAGCTCGACCGTGCCCAGGGAAAAGGTCTGCGGGAAGTAGAGGCTGGGCGAGCTCCGGACGACTCCCGGGATTTCCGTCCCGTCGTCGAATTCGGCGGCGAACGAGCTTCCCCGTTCGCCGCCGCAGGCATAGGACGCTTGAACTTCGTAAGTCCCATCCTTCTCGACGATGAACTCCCACTCCGGGAAATCGTTGACGTTCTGCCAGTTGGCGAGCAGGGTCGTCCGGTAGAAGAAATCGAGGTAGGCGCGCTGGCCCATCTGGGAGCGGATGTCGGCGAGCGTGACCGGAAGCTCGATCCGGCCGCCGTCCCCGGGCCGGATCTCGTAGGGATCGACTTGGGGCGGTCCCTGGAGGTCGACGCAGATGACGGTCGCGTCCGGGTCGAGCGGCTTGTCCGGCAAGGAGATGACGATATCTTTCCCGTAGCGCCGGTAGTTGAGTTCACGGCCCGGCTCGGCCAGGTACGACACGCGCCTCAGGAACGTCCTCAAGCCGGGCAGCCGGATCCTCTTGTCCTCGGGCCAGCCCATGACATGGATGTAGAGCCGGTTCCCTTTGACCGTGCAGCGCCCGAAGAAGGGGAGCTTGTCGAAGACGCCGGCCGTCGTCCCGTAAACGGCCTCCCCGTTGACCTTGAGCCATTCGCCGATCCGTTGCAGCCGGGCCTGAAACTCGGGTTGGATGGTCCCTTGAGGAGTCGGCCCGACGTTGAGGAGGAGGTTCCCTCCCTTGCCGGCGATCTCGATGAGCTGGCGAATGAGCTGGGTCGCGCTGTGGAACTCGGTCTCGTAATGGTTGTAGCCCCAGCCGTTGAAGTTCATCGTAGTGCAGGCCTCCCAGAGACGGGGGCTTCCGTCCGGGTTGCGGAGGCCGGTCGCCGGGACGTAGTTCTCGGGCGTCCCGAAATCGCCGCGCCCCGGCTCCCGGTTGAAGAGGCGGTCGTTGATGAGGATGTCGGGCTTGAGCCTGAGGAGAAGAGCCTCGACGTCGTCGGCCTTGAACTCGGCGCTGGAATGCTCCCATTCGCCGTCGAACCAGAGGACGGCCGGGCCGTACTTGACGACCAGCTCCTCGACCTGTCCCTTCATGTAATCCAGGTAGCGGTTGAAGTCGGCGTCCTTGACCGTCCGGTCCGTCTCCCAGGAGCGGCGGGGAAGATAGTCGGGATGATGCCAGTCCATGATCGAGTAGTAGAATCCGAGCGGCATCTTCTGACGGCGGCAGGCCTCGGCGAGCTGGGCCAGGATGTCCTTGCCGTACCTGGCGCTCATGACGTCGAACTCGGTCAACCGGCTGTCGAAGATGCAGAATCCGTCGTGATGCTTGGAGGTGATGACGATGTACTTGACGCCGGCCTCCTTGGCCAGGGCGACCCATGCGTCCGGGTCGAACTGGGCAGGGTTGAACTCGGCCGCGATCCCGTCGTACTCGCGCAGGGGAATCTGGAGGAGCTGGCGGGCCCATTCTTCCCGGCCGGTCAGGGAATAGACGCCCCAATGGATGAAGAGCCCGAACTTGGCGTCCTGGAGCCATTGGGTCCGGACGGGGCGGCCGTTCTGGGAGAAGGCCGGAAGGGCGGCCGAACAAAGACAGGCGGCGGCAGCCACCCACAGGGCGAAGGCGCGGACGCGTCGGATCGCGGTTCGTGGAAAGTTCATGGATTACCTCTTAGAGAACCTTAGCTCAGCGGGACCTGAAAAGTCAACGCGGACCGGGACCGCCATGACCGGGGGGCCGGTTGAGAAAAAATAGGCGGCGCGTCCGTTCATAACGATGTGAAGGATCGGGACGCTTCGGTCAAGCCCGAGGGGAAGAAAGGCTTCCTCTTCATCGGGGAAAGCCCGGCCAGCCTGAGCATCCGGGCCCTGATCGAGAAAATCCGGGGTCACGGAGCTTCCGTGCTCATCGTCGGCGAGAGCGGGACCGGGAAGGAGCTCGTCGCCCAGTCCATCCACGGCCGGGAGGAGGACCGCGGCGGCCGGTTCGTCGCCGTCAACTGCGGGGCCATTCCCGACTCCCTCCTCGAGAGCGAGCTGTTCGGGCACGCCCGGGGCGCATTCACCGGGGCCTGGCGCGATAAGGCCGGGTTGATCGAAGAAGCGGGCGGGGGGACGTTTTTTCTTGATGAGATCGGGGATCTGTCCCTTCCCCTCCAGGCCAAGCTCCTCCGCGTTCTTCAGGAGAAGGAGATCCGCCGGGTCGGGGAGAACCGGCCGCGGCCGATATCGGTCCGCTTCCTGTGCGCGACCCACAAGGACCTCGAGGCGGAAGTCGCCGCCGGGGCCTTCCGGGAGGACCTCTACTACCGGATCCGGATCATCGTGATCGAAATCCCGCCCCTCAGGGACCGGAAGGAAGACATCCCGCTCTTGGCCGAACACTTCCTGGAGCGGTACAGCCAAGAGATGGGCCGGGGCCGGACCGTCCTGTCTCCCTTGGCGCTCGAGCGGCTGTCCGCGTATTCCTGGCCGGGCAACGTCCGGGAGCTTCAGAACGAGATCCAACGCTGCCTCGTTTTTCAGGGCGACGATCCGGTCATCGGCGAGGCCAGTCTCTCGTCCCGATTCCGGCCGCCGGAGGAGCCGCCCTCCCGCGATCCCTTCAACCTTTCCGCGGCCAGGGCCGAGTTCGAGAGACGGTTCGTCCGCCAGGCCCTGCGCCGGTTTGATTTCAATAAAAAGCGGGCCGCCGCCGAGATGGGCCTCACCCGCCAAGGCCTGTTCAAGCTTATGAAACGCCACGGGATCGAGACGCCGAAACGGCCGGTCCGCAAGCCGACTGCGCAAGCTTGTTAGGGCCGTCCGGTTTCCATTTGGGAGCCCTTGGGGTATAATTAATAAAAAAAGGACCGTCGATCCGATGGAGGGTTTCATGCCGAAAAAATTCCGGATGGGCCGCGAGCTTGTTCTTTCCTTGGCCGTTTTCTTGGTCCTCTTGTCGGTGACGCTCTGGCCGGACGCCTCGGGGCCGGCCCCCGCCACGAAATCCAGGCAACCGCTGCCGACCCGCTGGATGGCCGGGGACGGGTCGGCCAAGCCCGTCCATGCCGTGCCCGTCTATAAGGACCCCCTACGGATGATCCCGGTCGAGTTTCCGGCCGCCCGCGCCTTGTCGTCGGACCGGCCGATCGCAGCCGCCGCTTCCACTCGTATTCTCCTGGTCGTCGAAGACAGCCTCTACGCCTCGATAAAAACGAAGCTCCAGCGGTTCGTCCAGGACCTCCAGAAAGAGGGCTGGGGCGTCCTCGTCTACCGGTTCGGATCCGGGACGCCCCAAAGCCTCCGGGCCTACCTGCGCTCCCGGTATAAAGAAAAGGGAGGCTTGGCCGGCGCTTTGCTCATCGGCGACATCCCCTACATCGTCTATGAGATGATGCAGAGCTGGGACGGTACGAACCGCGAGTACGAGGATTTCCCCTGCGATATTTACTATATGGACGTCGACGGCGCTTGGTCGGACAGCAAGACCGACCAGGACGTCCGGCCCGGAAACGGCAAGTACGACACGCGCTCGGGCAACCTCGGGCTCGAGATCTGGGTCGGCCG
>Ga0315274_10014627_pt1 | contig 11125 bp, 11 predicted proteins | sample YL17G02_20_MG_FD_203700 | JGI IMG/M metagenome (GOLD analysis project Ga0315274, IMG submission 203700) | Sediment microbial communities from Yellowstone Lake, YNP, Wyoming, USA - YL17G02_20 | ecosystem: Environmental > Aquatic > Freshwater > Lake > Sediment | place: USA: Wyoming | collected...
GAACAGCAGCAGACATTTCTCGGGATCAAAAACCGGCTTCTCTCCGCTGCCGATGTGGAAGAGGAGTTGAAAACCCTGTTCAAGGTGAACGGATTCTCTGACTTTGCCGCAGGGCTCCTCTGGGTAGTTGACCGGGGCACGAAGTCGCCAGCCCTTTCAGCGATCAGCATGGAGGATGAAACACTCCTGCTCGCTACGTTTCGCCGTGCGCTCGGAGATCAAGCTGACCAGCCGCAACCTGCCGCCGCTGTCAGCGGAGGCGAAGCAGGAAGCGAAGCCGAGAAAGTGCTCGCCTCCGGGCTTGACAAGTTCTCGGAAGCAGTGCAGGGCGGAACCGAAGACCGTGAGAGGCTCCTCACGGAACTGGCCGGGATTGCTGAAGGCGCCGAAATTCAATCCGCCGGCGGCGATGGCGCACAGTTCGCAGGGCACCTTGCAGATTTCCTGAAGTACATCGCGGAATACCAGCTTTTCGACGACATCCGGGTCATCAATATCCTTTCAAACATTTCATCGAGCATCTCTCAATGGGCCAACGCGCCTGCGGATAGTCGCGCCGGCTTGATTGACGAACCGCTGAGCCTGGTGAGAGATTTCCGATCACAGTTCGAATAATACGGCGCACCACACTATGCCTCAGACGTTTGCAGTAATCATGGCCGGCGGCGTTGGTACGCGCTTCTGGCCGCGTAGCCGGGAACGATCACCAAAGCAGTTTCTCGAAATCCTCGGACAGGGGACGCTGATCGAGAACGCACTGGCAAGAATCCAACCGCTTGTCGAGCCGCAGAACGCCTTCGTGGTGACGAACAAACTTCAGGCTGAAGCGCTCCGGAAACTCGTTCCGACATTGGCGAAGGAAAATATCCTGGCTGAACCGTTGGGTCGCAATACCGCGGCATGCGTTGGCCTGGCAGCGCTCTGGGTCCATCGGCTTGATCCGAATGGCGTCATGGTCGTTTCTCCCGCTGATCACATCGTGCAGGACACTGAAGAGTTCCTCAGAATTCTTAAGCTTGCAGTCCAGGTTGCACAGGAGAAAGACGCCCTGGTGACGATCGGCATCAAGCCAACCCACCCGGAGACCGGCTACGGCTATATCCAGAGCGCCGAGGTAGATGTTGACAAGAACGCATACCGTTCGCAAGGTGTCTACCGCGTCAAGACATTTGCTGAGAAACCAAACCTTGAAACTGCAGAACGCTTTCTGAAAAGCGGGGACTTCTTCTGGAACAGCGGGATCTTCATCTGGAAGGCAAACGTTATCCTGCGCGAGATCGAGCTCCATCTCCCGGAACTCCATGAGCAGCTCCAGAACATTCGTCAAAGCATCGGAACGGGGGCGTACGAACAGACTCTCGAACATGCTTACCGGATTATCCGGAGTATCTCCATCGACTACGGGGTCATGGAAAAGGCGGGAAACGTGTACGTTGTCAAAGGGGATTTCGGCTGGAGCGATGTCGGTTCGTGGGATGAGGTCGTCCGGTTAACGCCAAGAGACAGCGACGGGAATTCGCTCAGAGGACGGACGGTTATCCATGATTCGAAAAACAATTTCATCGATGCAGGAGCCCGGCTCGTGGCAACAATCGGTGTCGAGGATTTGATCATCGTTACGACCGACGATGCCGTAATCGTCTGCAAAAAGGGCCGTTCGCAGGATGTCAAAGAGGTTGTCGATTTCATCCGACGAAAGCAGATGAATGAGTATTTGTAGCAGACCCTTTCTTCCTTCCATTCTGGTCCTTGTAACAGGTCTTGCCATTGCCGGGTGTGCGTCGTCACCAAGATTCGCCACCCGGACCTCGCCTTCCTCTCCACCCGAGAGCAGTACTGACGAATCGGGCGTGCGGGAGACTCCAAAATCCCGACAAAATCCCTCAGGAAAAGTGCTCCTGACACTGGAAGGAGTTGCTTCGTACTATGCTGATGAGTTCCACGGCAAGCTGACATCGAACGGCGAGGCGTTCAACATGAACGATCTCACAGCGGCGCACAGGACCTTTCCCTTTGGAACCAATGTGAGGGTCACAAACCTGGAGAACAGCAAGAGCGTCGTTGTCCGGATCAATGACAGGGGGCCATTCAAAGACGGAAGAATCATTGACCTCTCGCTCGCAGCTGCGAAGGAGCTCGATCTCATGCTCAACGGCACCGGTCGGGTGAAACTCGAAGTTCTCGAGTGGGGCGATGGGAAATGAAATCTCGAGAACTCCTCGTTCTACGCTCCCCTCTCACAAAGAACAGCTCTTCGAAAGTTATACCTGCCCGCCTCTTCGAATCTGTGGGGGCAAGCGGGCTGTCGGACAACAACTGTGCAACTCTTGTGGTATGGATCTCAGATTTTCACAAACGAAGCAGGTAACAGTCTACAAGGGTTGAGATCCTAGAGCGCCAGAATTCCTCAGAGTCCATTCTTTGCACAACCGCTTAGGACAGATTTGATGAAAATCACCGTTCTGGTGAAGCCCAACGCACGCAAAGATGAGGTCGTGGTCAGGGAAGACGGGACATATCTCGTGAAGGTCTCTGCACCCCCAATCGAAGGCCGCGCTAACGAAAAGCTGATTGATATTCTCTCCGGCCACTTCCGGAAGCCGAAGCGCGCCATACAGATCCTCTCAGGATCACGCGGCAAGCACAAGATCGTCGAAATCCAGTGAACTCAGAGAGAAAACCTTCCATTCCCGCATTTATCGTCCTCGCGTCTCTGCTCTCGGTGCTGAGTCTTTCCGCAGCGGGGCAGGGGACCGGGCCAGACTCCATTGTGACGACGGCGGTGGAGCCCGGCGTTACTCACCTTAGGGTCATGCGTGAGGGGCCGAACGTAGTGAATGTCCTGGTTGTCGATCTGAAGGCGAAGAACCTGAAGGTGAAATCGTTTCGGCCCGTGGGACTCGTGCCGACGACGCTGCAGGCAGCCAGGAATGACCGCGAAGGACATCGCGTGGTCGCTGCCGTCAATGCGGACTTCTTCAGCTTCACGACTGGCTGGCCGGTGAGCAACCAGGTGGTCGACGGCGAATTCGTTTTGGGAACCACATCACTCCGGACGCACGTGCTCATCGATGAGTCGGGCAAGCCGCGCATCGAGCGTGTGACATTCGACGGGTGGCTGAAGACCAAGAACAACAAGCTCTATCAGATCAACGGTGTCAACGATGTCCATCGGAACAACTCGATCGTACTGCACACATCATTCTCCGACTCGGCGACAAGCGTCGTTGCACCAGGCAAGACGATCGCCCTCAAACTCGTAAGTCCAGCATGGACTGTAGGGGACACCCTGCGGATGCTCGCGGGTGCCGCTGGACCGCCCGACCTGATGCACATTCCGGCGCGGGAGGCGGTACTCTGGATTGGCGGAGCACCCGCGGTCTGGAACGCGCGCGAAGATGTCGAGGAGGGCGACACCATTCTTGTTTACCTCGGATTCCAGCCGGCCCGGAAGGGAATTGCCACCGCGGTTGGAGGTGTGGGGATGATTATTGCCGGCGGCAAGCCCGTCGATGATAGCCTCAACATCAAAGAGAAAACAAGCTATGCGTTCCTGCGAGCACGCCATCCCCGAACGTTTGTCGGAATCGATCGTGATACTTCGAAAATCTTTTTCTGCACAGTGGATGGACGTCAGGCCGCCAGCGTCGGAATGAACTATCGAGAAATGGCGGACCTTCTTCTTTCACTGGGAGTGTGGCATGCCGCAAACCTGGACGGAGGGGGATCCACAACGATGGTTGTTCGCGGTAAGATCGTCAACTCACCGTCTGACAAAACGGGAGAGCGTCCCGTCGCGAATTCGCTGCAAGTCGTCAGAATCGGCCCACCTCCCTCTGCACGCTGAATAAACTTCTCCTCCGGCAATCAGCAGGGGGAGATGTCTCGCCGCTTGGCATTTTCCCACTACGGTTTAAACCGTCAGCACACGCTCACAGGCAGGGCAAAAACCTCTCTGCTGAGGACTGACGTTCCGTCAGGCATCCCGAACACTTTGTCAATCAGTAACGGTTTGCAGGATGTTCTGCTCGGGGTAGTTAGCTTCGGCGCGGCTCCCTTCAAGAGGCGAGATCATCTTCCTGGTGACAGGAATGCGCCGGGGTTTACGGCTCGATCTGTTTCGACCCGATTCTTGAAAACTGACACGCACGACCAACGCGCAAAGACCTCAGTGATTCACACCCTGGTCGTGACGTGTTTTCACTCTCTTCCCGGCCGTGAGAAAGTGAAGGCAAGCTCTATACTGAACTGGAAGACGGAGTCCGACATTATTCGATAGGCACGTCTGATACGATGGCTTTGAAGAAACCTCAAAATTTGTGGAATTTTGAGGTTTGTTGTTTTGGAGAGATTCTTCGACTTGACTTTTGTCCGGGAGAAGTGTATATTGAAACCTAAGTAATGATAAATCCAATTCTTAAACGACAGGGGTCAGGGAGCGTCATTATTCATCTTCGAAAGCCATTGATAATTAATAAGTTACGGCGGAATCGCGAGCGCGTTGGTTTGGCCGCTGAAACGAATGGTTTTGTCCTTCATAAGAATTGGGATTCAGGAACAAAATTGGGGGTTTTTTGAAGTCAATTTTGCACAATGAAATCAAGGTCTTTCTTGTGATTCTGGGAATCGCACTGATTGCTATTTCCAGCTCGGGATGCTTCAGACCAGAGTCCGATCTCGCGAGCAAGAGTGAGAATCTAGCCTGGTCCTCTGGAAGGAATCCGTCGCTTAGGGGGTCTGGCGGCATCGACTCCCGCACGGAGTGGTCTGTTCAGCGCTACGGGGCGATCGTTCAATCGTATTCCCGCAAGTATGACCTTGACTGGCGATTAGTGTTGGCGGTGATGCGCCACGAATCAAGGTTCATGGCAGATGCGGTCAGCTACCGCGGAGCCTTCGGCCTGATGCAGATTATGCCGGCAACGCAAGCTGAACTGGCCGACAAGCTAGGAGTCCAGGAAACAGAAACGCCCTCCAACAATATACAGGCAGGTGTCTTTCATCTGCAGCAACTGTATCGCTCCATCGACGCTGCCGATGAGGAGAACCACATTCGCCTCACACTCGCAGCCTACAACGCGGGTCTCAATCGAATTCTGGATGCGCAGGATGTTGCATCCTATCTCGGTGACAGGCCGACGGACTGGGATGCCGTTAAAAGCGCTCTGCCACTCCTTTCCAAACGCTACCAGGGCCTCCACAGCAACATCTGGCCATCAGGGAAGCCCCGAGCAGGCTTTTTCAGTGATTGGCGCCAAACCATCAACTATGTTGAATCGGTAATGTCGTACTATGACCATTACCAGGTGGCACTGAAATAACCCGGCTGTTGACGGCAAAGCAGACTCTCCGAATTTTTCTTAAGATTGACACAAGACGTTTCAGTGTTCACATATGCGTGGGGGGCTCGGGGAGCCCTCTTCGCTCTTGTGATTTTTTTCTGTCACGCACGAGCAGTTTGAAAATCCAAGCCCAAATGGATATATTCGGTGAGAATGATAACCTTTGAACGCGGAAATATTCGCGCGCCGGAGCTGTTCGGCAATCACTGGCTGAACTCCGAGCCCCTGACGATTCGGGAGCTCAGAGGGAACGTGATTCTCATTGAGTTCTGGGACTACTCCAACACCGGATCCGCGCGGACTCTGCCGTACCTGAGAGAGTGGTATTCCCGTTACCGCGATTTCGATCTCCGCATCATCGGAGTTCACACGCCGCAGTTCAAGTTCGGCCGGAATCCTGAAAACGTTGCAGCCGCTATTCGGAAGGCACGAATCGAATATCCCGTGGTTACGGATAATGACGGCGTCATCTGGACGGCGTACTCGAGTCGCATGTGGCCGACACGGTACCTCGTTGACCGCGATGGATTCCTCCGATATTCCCATCAAGGTGAGGGTGGGTATCAACAGTTCGAGAGGGGGATTCAGACGCTCCTCATCGAAGCGGGATACCGGGGAGAATTCCCTGATCTGCTTCTTCCTTTGCGCGAAGCTGACGCTCCGGGAGCAATGTGCCATCGCGCGACAGCGGAGATACAGCTTGGCTATCTGCGAGGCACGCTCGGCAATCCGGAGGGATATGGACCGGAGTCGACGGTGCTCTATGACGACAAAGGATTTCATCTGTCCGGCCGCCTGTACCTCGACGGAAAGTGGTTCAACGAGAGGGAGGGTGTCCGGTATGACGGAGAGCCGGGAGAAGCGGGACGGGCGTCAGTGTCGTATGAAGCCTTGGAAGTCGACTCCGTCTTGAATGTTGAAAGTCTCGATTCGATAAAAGTATTCGCGACGCAGGACAAGCACTCTCTGACGAAGGAGAACGCGGGGCTTGATGTTCTCTTTGAGCGCGACGGACAGAGCTATCTTCTCATCGACGGCCCCAGGAGATTCAATATCGTGGTGAACCGTGAGTTTGGCGCGCATGAACTCGAACTATCGCTTCGTACCTCCGGCGTCGAAGTGTTCACGTTAAGTTTTGTGACAGGAGTTATACCGGAGTTGGTCTCGGCCAATTAACACCCCTGAAGAAGAGGGTGGTATGTTGATTCGGGTACCACATCGACGGTCGCTCCCCGACAGAATTCTGGAAGCACCGATACACATTGCAACCCCAACCTGCTATCATGTTGCCAGGTTGGGATTTTGTCTTTTCATCAGATCGTTAACGCAGCACGCTTTTTGAGGGAGGAAACAATGAAGAGAACGATGGTGTTGAGCTTGCTCCTCCTGGTTTCTGCCCAGTGTGCGTTTGCGCAGAAGGAGCCGGAGAATCTCATCAAGAACGGGGACTTTGAGAAATTCACCGGCGACAATCCTGACTTCTGGGATCACTCTAACATCCCGGGAACGCTTACCGTCGTGTCGCCTTCAAAGTTGTGTCACTCAGGAGCCCGGGCGGCAAAGTGCGAAGTGAAGGATTTTGGTGGCTCGATGGTGGCCGGATATGCTTGCCAGAAGAACATTGCCACCGGCGGGAAGGATCTCCGCCTGTCCGGCTACTTCCTCGTCCGCTCGATAGAGAAAGATGAAGCGGTGGTTATCCTCTGCTTTGTGAATTCGGGTGGAAGCACTGTCGGGACTATGGAGGAGTACGTTGAGGATACGAAATCCAAGTTCGTCGAGCATTCCAAGGAAATCAAGCCTCCGGCCGGGACCGAATCTGTTCATATTCGTATTACAATTCTCCCTTCCAAGGGGATGGAAAGATCCCACGTCGGATCGTACGTGATCTGCGACGACTTGAAACTGACGCAGATCGCCCCAAAGGATACGTCGTTGGTTCACTAGAGTGTGATGGCGGTGGAGACTGGCGAGGCCATTGTGCCCGGCGATGATCTGTGCCACCGTCGCTCTTTGCCGTTTTGCGCGCTGCGATGAATCCTGCTCACCCTTGCCGCACCTTGTATTTCCTTCCTTTTTTTCCAATACTGTCAAAACCGTTCCTTGATAAAGGTCTCAATTCTTTTTTGTTCTTGGCGTTCTTGGCGGTTAGATCTTCTCGCCTGAGCGCATCGTTGGAAAGTGGTCCATATGAAAGCTATCCGCATCCACGAGCACGGCGGCTTGGACAAGCTCGTGTACGAGGACGCACCGGTCCCTGCAATCGGCCCTAACGACGTGCTCGTTGAGGTGATGGCGACGTCGATCAATCACCTTGACATCTGGGTCCGCCAGGGCCTTCCGGGCGTCAAATTCCCTCTTCCGATGATACCGGGCGTCGATGCCGCCGGCATAGTTGCAGACACGGGTTCGGAGGTCCACCACGTCAAACGCGGCGATCGGGTGGCCGTCGCCCAGGGGATCTCATGTGGGCACTGCAAACAGTGTTTGAATGGACACGACAACCTGTGCCGTGACTACCGGCTGATCGGTGAACACAGAGACGGTGCAGATGCACAGTACCTCTCGGTCCCTGCAAGGAACATCCTGAGTCTTGCCAGTGCAATCTCGTTCGAAAGTGCCGCCGCGACAGCTCTGGTATTTCTCACGGCCTGGCAGATGCTTGTCGACCGGGCGAATGTGAAACCGGGGGAGGACGTGTTGATTCATGGCGCAGGGAGCGGTGTGGGCAGCGCGGGAATTCAGATCGCCAGGATGCTGGGTGCGAGGGTGATTGTCACGACGAGCTCCGATGCGAAAGCAGCTAAAGCCAGAGAACTTGGAGCCGATGAGGTGGTCGACTATCGTCGTCAGAATGTATTGACGGAAGTTCGCCGTCTCACGGAGAAGCGAGGTGTCGATGTCGTATTCGATCACATCGGTGCGGCGGTGTGGGACGATAGCATCAAGGCGCTTGCCAAGGGCGGACGGCTCGTGACGTGCGGCGCGACGTCTGGATACGAAGCGAAGACTGATCTGCGGTACGTCTTTTACAAACAGATCCAGATCCTGGGTTCAACGATGGGGAAAAAGGGAGATCTGATGACGATCTTCGGGCTTGTGGAGCGTGGTGCTTTCAAACCCGTCATCGACAGGGTGCTGCCGCTTGCCGATGCACGCGAAGGACATCGCATTGTCGAAGCAGGTGAGCAGTTTGGAAAAATTGTGCTGATTCCACAATAGATACTTCTTGACAACACGACAAAAATGTCGTATAGTGCATCGCGATGACAGATACCAGATTGCTTTGGAAACCTGATGGTCTTGAAGTTAACCATTCTGGGCCATGGGCGGCAGAAAAATACGCCCTGCTACAAAACTACATAGATATCTTCTCCACCGGAATGTTGAATAAGTGGAGCGAGAGAGTGTACATCGATCTTTACTCGGGACCAGGGTGTACACAAGTTCGTGACTCCGGAGAGTGGTTGATGGGTTCGCCGCTTCTTGCAATGTCTGTGAGGGATCCATTTGATAAGTACATTTTCTGTGAGCGGGATAGCCAATGCTTGGCTGCGCTAAAAGCTCGCAAGGACTCGAGTTTCTCAAGGCTGAATGTCTCTTTCGTGGAAGGAGACTGCAACCAGAGGATCACAGATATACTTCGTTTGGTTCCTCCGCACTCGCGATCGCATTCGGTCCTTACCTTCTGTTTTGTTGATCCATTTTCTCTGGATCTGCATTTCGACACCATAAAGACTTTGGCGGCGAAATTTGTCGACTTTCTCGTGCTTCTTGCACTCGACATGGATGCCCGGCGCAATCTGAGGAATTACCTAAGACCGTCCAACCATAAAATCGACCTTTTCCTTGGCTCCAACGACTGGCGCAGCAGATGGAAGCTGTTCTCGAGCACTGATAACAGCTTCCAGAGATTTTTGGCGAATGAGTTTGAGAGGCAAATGTTGTTGCTCGGCTACAAGCGATATTCGAAGGGCAACACTAAACACATCAGTACGCGAGATGAAACCCTGCCCCTCTATCACCTAGCGTTTTTCTCGCGGCATCAACGCGGCTATCAGTTCTGGGAAGAATCCCTCAAGTATAGCTCACCTCAACAATCATTTGAGCTCTGAGGTTATTGGAGAATGGCGCAGAGATCATCAATAGAATGGACCGAATCAACTTGGAATCCCGTGACTGGTTGTAGCAAGATCAGCCCCGGCTGCAAGAACTGCTACGCAGAACGGATGGCCGCCCGGCTTCAGGCAATGGGGTCCCCACGTTATCGCAATGGCTTCAAGGTGACTCTTCAAGAAGACCTTGTCGAGTTGCCTTTGGAATGGAATCAGCCAAAGCTAATCTTTGTCAATTCAATGAGTGATCTCTTCCATGAAGACGTTCCGAGCGATTTCATTGTCAAAGTATTCGACACGATGAAACGGGCCGATTGGCACACCTTCCAGGTTTTGACTAAACGGTCTGATAGGTTACTTTCGATCTCGCCCTACCTGCCCTTTCCAACTAACGTTTGGGTGGGCGTGAGTGTTGAGTCCCCTCAGTACGCGTACCGCATTCGAGATCTCGCTCGCGTCCCTGCCGCTGTAAGGTTCCTATCATTAGAGCCGCTTCTGGCTCCAATACCTCGGCTTGCCCTGCGTTCGATCGATTGGGTAATTGTTGGTGGGGAGTCGGGACCGGGTGCACGCACCATGGAGCCTGAATGGGTGCAGCAGGTCCGAAAGCAATGCAGAGAAAGGCAAGTTTGCTTCTTCTTTAAGCAGTGGGGTGGAGTACGAAAAAAAGCCGCGGGGCGATTACTCAACGGAAAAACCCATGACGAGATGCCGACACCAACGGTGCGCCAGAAGAATGTAGCCCTCCCTCTGGTGCCTGAGTTGATCTGACGAGGGTCGGTTGTAGCAAATTGGCAATCATTTTCCCGAATCGTTGCGGTTCGAGCAATTCTTTCGTAAGTTACAATGTGGCAATTTGAACGACAGCTTGCGGCCACATAAAATCCCGCTACAACAATTCATTTGAAGGCGGCGGGACCCCGAACAGCGGGGCAAGTGCTAAAGCGTCTGTGCGGAACTGGAATCCCCCGGCGCAAAAGCCGGGTTTTTTGTTTCATCCACATCTGCAAATGATTCAATGAGCCGATGACTCAATGGCCCGATAATTCAATCATCCAATGGCCCGATCACCCAATGAGAGAATTTGTCCATTGGCTCATTTTTTCATTGAGTCAATGATTCGATGACCCGATCGGCCGATGGCCCAATCTCCCGATGACCAAATCCTTCCTAGATCTTCTCAGAGACAAAATCGTCGTCTTTGATGGTGCGACCGGTACCCATCTACAGGGACAGGGTCTCACTGCCGACGACTTTGGCGGAGAACGGTACAACGGGTGCAACGAATATCTCGTTCTGACCAAGCCATCAGCTGTCGAAAACGTGCACCGTGACTATTTGGAGACGGGTTGCGATGTGATCGAAACAAACTCGTTCGGCGGAACGAGTATCGTCCTGGCTGAGTATGGCCTCGCTGAGAAATCCTACGATCTCAACCTCACATCTGCCCGCATTGCCAGGCGTCTTGCAGACGATTTCTCCCGCCAGGGCCATCCGAGGTTTGTTGCAGGATCGATGGGACCGACGACCAAACTCCCCTCGCTCGGACATATTTCTTTCAAAGAAATGGCGAAGGCATACAAGACCCAGGCCAGAGGGCTCGTTGACGGTGGGGTCGACCTTCTGAGCTTGGAGACGTGCCAGGATGTCCTGCAGATCAAAGCAGCG
>Ga0315274_10014628_pt1 | contig 11125 bp, 8 predicted proteins | sample YL17G02_20_MG_FD_203700 | JGI IMG/M metagenome (GOLD analysis project Ga0315274, IMG submission 203700) | Sediment microbial communities from Yellowstone Lake, YNP, Wyoming, USA - YL17G02_20 | ecosystem: Environmental > Aquatic > Freshwater > Lake > Sediment | place: USA: Wyoming | collected...
GAGGAATCGAAGGGCGAGTAGCGGCCCCGACTTCGCGGATGAGTTAGACGAGAAAACGGCCCGTCCCGTCTCGGTTTGACCCGGGATAGGGATAGGCCGTTTCCCAATGGTAGCGCCAGGGGGAGTTGAACCCCCGCCGCGGCCTTGAAAGAGCCGTGTCCTAACCGTTAGACTATGGCGCCATGTGCAAGCTCAGAACGCCCGCCGACAGCGGACAAGCACGGTAATTATATCAGATTTTCCCCCATACCGCAACTGTTCCTCCCCCGCCATCGTCGCGTCAAGCCTAGCGGCAGTCGGAACATACGCCGCAGTGGACACGTCATATGAAATGGGTGACAAGCTGTTGATAGATGTGACAGCCGTGCGTTCCAACAGCGAACTGGTATTGACTTTTTGACGATTGTGTGATATCATTTCTATGTAGCGATGCATGGTAGTCCTGGAAGCGCCGGGGTCGCTACCAGTCCGCTGCGGCGGATACGGTGGCAGGAAAGCCAGGGGCACTGCAAAGCTGGCATAAACCTCGACCGTTGAGAGGTATTCGTAGGAGCTACCAATGGAGTTAGAGCGTTACAGAGGGAACCCTGTGCTCTTGCCCACGGAGAACTGGTGGGAGAATAAGGCGGTCTTCAACTGCGCCGCCGTGCGTTCGAACGGAAAAATCCACATACTGTATCGTGCGATCGGAGATGACCGCGTTTCCCGTTTCGGGCATGCTTGCACCGAGAACGGCCTGGACATCGTAGAACGAAGCGATGCCCCTGCCTACGAATCGGTGGGCGATGAGCTGGAGAAAATGGGGGTCGAGGACCCGAGGATCACTCGCATCGGGGATATCTACTACATTACCTACACAGGCGTCTCGATAAACCCCCGCTCCGAGGCACGTCCTTCCTCGTCGAAGTTAACACCTTGGCGCTGCCGCGTCGGGCTGCTGTCTACAAAGGACTTCAAGACCTTCCACAAGTATGGCTGTATCCTGCCGGACATGGATAACAAGGACGTGGTCCTGTTTCCTGAGAAGATCAAGGGCAAGTACGCGATGCTGCATCGAACCTTCCCGAACATCTGGATGGCCTACTCGGACGACTTGCTCACGTGGCACGACCATAAGCTCGTCATGCGCGTTCAGCCCGGTTCGTGGGACTGCGACCGGATCGGCGCAGGGGCGCCACCCGTAAAGACGGAGTACGGCTGGCTGAACTTCTACCATGGTGTGGACCACCAGCGCAACTACAGGCTCGGCATCATGCTTCTCGACCTGGAGGACCCTTCGATTGTGATCGGGCGGTCTGCGGAGCCTATGCTCAGTCCGGAAAGGCGCTACGAGAAGGTCGGTCTCGTGCCGAACGTGGTCTTCACGTGCGGCGCAGTCGAGATGAACAGCCACTATGTTGTGTACTACGGCGGGGCGGACAAGGTTATCGGTGTGGCCACGATGGACCGCTCGGATCTGAAGAAGGTCAAGCTGGAGAAGCCGCACTAAGTCGGCTGACGCGGAGGTTGGAACAGTTTTCTCACCGAGGCCCGCTCCTGGGAGCGGGCCTTGTTTCTTGAACGTCGCCGGGTGCACAAAAAAGCAGCGCGTCACGGAAGAGCACGTGAGGCGCTGCTTTCGCTCTTCGACCACGCCTTCGGGGTTAGCTGACGGGCTCGGGCCGAAAAGCCACCCTACTCGCGCCGTGCACGAGATTCGCCCCACGGCTTAAGTCGGTTCCCCCGATCCCGATTCGTCGGGACTCGGCGTCTGATTATGCATCACCTATACCACATCAGCGCAAGTTTGTCAAGCCCTTATACGCAATATTTCTCGGAAGCCCGTCAAGGCGCACGCGAAAGGCCGCTTCGTGGATTACTTCCGACCCGCATACGGCGCGCAAAGCGGGTCGCCGATCACGATGCCCTTCCAGTATATGAACGGCGAGGCCATGTAGAAGCTCTCCGCCAGGTTGAACCCCGAGAGATACCGGTCGAACAGGATTTGAGGACGAGCAATCGCGGTAAGAGTGGGCTCGGACACGTATCCCTTCACGCCCGTGACGCCTGCCTCTATCAGGTCCGCGATCAGTGATTGGCCGCCGTCCTTCGTCCGCTCGAATGTCCGCGCGCTGCTGGACACGGCGGTCTCGGCGATCGCGCCGGGAACGAACTTGTTCGATTTATACGCCTCCACTGTGTAGGAAGGATCGTTGCTTCCCCAGGAAAAGTAGCCCATCAGGTGCTTGCGTCCGCCGACAAACGCTTTCGTATCGTCGAGGAATGAAACATACCCCTTCCGGGTTATCAGCTCGTGCGCCCGCTTCATGTCATCGTTCATCAGCTTGTAGCCGCGGGAGTCGCGGCTCGGCGTGAGATCAATGAGGAATGCCTCACGTTCGGGCTTGGCGGCAAGCGACCGGTCTACCAGCGCCTTCGCATCCTTCGCCGTGTATCCATCAAGGCGCGTGGCTAGGTAAAAGCCGTACTTCTTATGCGAGAAGCTCCCCTTCTCGCCGAAGTACGGGTTCGGAACGCCGATCTTCGCAGGCTCCCCCTCAAGGCCAAGGTCCATGGACATGAGAACACTGTCGAGGCTCATGTAGTTCGAGAGCTTTATGGGCACTCCCTTGGTGAGAACCAGGTAGTCCACGGAGTCCTTCAGCCCCTTTTTTTCGAGATATTCCTTCACGGGCTTCTCAACGAGGCTCTTGTACAGGTAGGTCTTTATGATCTCCTCGGCCGGGCACTTTATGCGGAGCACGTTCCTGGCGGGGATCCTGCGTTTCGCGGCATAGTACGAGCCGATCTCCCGGGAGGCGGCGCTGTTCTCGTTGATTATCACCAGGACGTTCGCAGGCTTCGCGGCCCACGACGGAGACGAAATGCCGAGAGCAAGCAGGAGCAGCCATCGGCAGGTAGTCTTCACGTTCAGAATCATTCACCTTTCTCACAATCGGCGAGGAGTCGAAGCGCCTTTTCGCGGCTGTTCACCAGCTCACGCTCGGAAGTCTGGCTGTGAATCTCCAGGACGAGCTCGGTATCCGGCCTGACGTACTGCAGGGTTTTCGTGAAATCTATCTCGCCGCTCCCCAGCGCCCGATGATCCGAGCCGCCCACGGCATCGTGCAGATGTACGCCGATCAGCCGGTCCGCGTATTTCTTCAGGAAATCCTCCTCGTCGGCGATCCCCAATGTCGCCACCGCGTGCGCATGCCCCGTGTCGTGCCAGTAACCCAGGGCCGGTGACGGCACCTGCTTGAATACCATCTGGAACTCGTCGAGCGAGGGTATCTCCGAATAGTAATACCTTGTCTCGAGCCCGAGCTTCACCCCCGCTGCTTCGGCATGGGAGCAGAGTTCCTGCATGCTGAGCATCAGGCTCTCCATGTACGGCCTGCGCAGCGCGGCCCGCTCCATGAGATCCTCTACTATCATTGGCCTTGCCTGTTCGCGGCTGCCTGCGCCGATGAGCCTCAGTGCCTCTCGCTGGCGAGTTTCCATCGGCACCAAGCCCAGGTGCAGCACCACAGCAGACGCCTGCAGGCGCGCCGCCCACTCGATCGTCTGCCTGGTCTGTGCCACCGCCGCCGCACGCTCGGTCTCATCGGTTGAGGAGAGCGGAAGCACGTTCCTTGCCGCATCCTCACGCTTGATGCCCGCCGGCAGCGGACAGTAGTTGTGCAGGCTGCAGATCCGCACCTGCCCCCGCTTCACGATCTCCAGCACTTCCTCGATCATTCCGGAAGTCACGTGCACGTCCAGCTCCAGCACATCGAAGCCCAGGTCCAGCAGTTCCCGAACCATTTTCTTCCCGGACTCGTGTCTGAGGGCGTTCCAGGCGGTAGATATTCCGATGGTTCTCGGTGCTTGGTGCATAGTGCTTGGTCCTTCGCGCCTCATTCCCCGCGCTTGGCGGTTCGTGTCCTTCAATCTGCAGCCAGCACTTCAGTTCCTCTTTCTACTACTTCCTTCCTGCTTTCACCATGGGGCCGGGCAGTTCATGAACAAGGCAGGAAACACTACTCGAAGAGGCCAGATTCCGGGCCCATTCGAGTATGTAGGGATCGTGCGTTAGAAGAAGCATCTGGTTCTCGCCTGCTAACGCTCCCAGCAGGCCCAGAACGTTGTCCAGGCGGCTCCGGTCGAAGTTCACAAAAGGATCGTCCAGTATGATCGGCAGCCTGCGCCCGGCGGAAAGGAGCTCACCGCACGCGATTCGGAGCGCAAAATACAACTGGTCCAGCGTGCCCACGCTCAACGCTGACGGTTGCAGGGCGCTCCTGTCGCGGCAGTCAATGCTTATCTGCCAGCCGGGCTTCGCGCAGACGGAGATATAGCGGCCGGAAGTTATCCGTTCAAGGTAACGTGCAGCCCGTTCGGACAGCGCGGGCAGGTACTCCTCGGAAGCTGTCTGTATCACGGCGCCGAGCGCATTGATGGCCTCGTTGTAGGCCTTGTAGAGAAACTCCAGCTCGCCCTTGCGCCGGTGCAGAAACTCGATCTCGCCCTCCAGCGCGGCCAGGTCAAGCGCATTCCGCCTCTCGCTTTCGAGTGAGCCGTGCACCTCGTGAAGCCTCGCTTGAGCGGCAGGCAGAGAGTGTTGAAGCGCGGCGTACTCGGACCGCCAGGATTCAGCTTCCTCGGTCGCAGGCGCATATCCCCGGAAGTCATTCTCCAACTCCCTCCGAATGCTCGAGAGCTCTCTGTCGAGTTCGGCCTCATTGGCTTCCCAGTCTTCAAGTCTCCTCCCGCCGAGCAGGGCCTTGAGAGTCACCTCCAACTCCCTTGCGTGGGCTGCGAGGCCCCGGTAGGTCTTGATCTTCGCCCATGCCCTGCTGGGATTCTCGCACTTGACGTAATTCAGAATGGAGCGCTCCTCAGCCTCTGACTGCTTCAGTTCATTCCGAGCGGAGTCGGTCAACTCGGTAACTCGCCTCGATTCGGTCGTCCGAGACGCCGCACTTAGATGCACGTACCTCATCGCAAGGGCGGCGGCCGGCATTAGGAGGAGCAGCGCCCAGGGATCAACCACGAACCCCAGCGCCAATCCCGCAAGCCCAAGCATCAACGCGCCGACCAGGAACGCGAGCGGCGCCAGGCCTGCCCGCGCTGGTTCGGATTCCTCCTCGGCAGATTCCAGTTCGTTAAGCCTGTCCTTGAGTTCGGTGCGCCTGTTGGCTATCTTGGATAGCTGTTCCCCTATCTCTTCGTCCTTGCCCACCATGTCCGCGTAACCCACCAGTTCCTTCTGGACGAACTTCAGGTCTTCGAGCGTGTCCTTGAGACTCTTGAGGGTACCGAAAACGCTCTTGTGCAGTCCGTCCTCTTCTCCCTCCCTGCGCTTGAGCTCCGACCACCTCTTATGCCGTTCGAGAAGCACTTCGAGAACGCCCTGTCGCTCCGTATCGCGCGCGATTCGGGCCTCCAGCTCGGCAAGCTCTTCCTCCAGATTCCGCACCCGCTCGCGCAGGCCTCGGGCCTGGGCCAGCTCCCCCGCGAGTTTGCTCAGCCGCTCCGTGATCCTGTCGTGCTCCCTCGGGTTCGACTGGCGAGCCCGCCCTTTTATCGCGCGGCGTCCGGCCTCGAGGCGTTCCAGCGCCTCGGCCGCCGAAACGTGCGCCGTCCCCGTAAGCACCCGCTGGATCTCGCTTTCCACGGCCTCCATATCGGATGAGTCCGCCCGACTCAAGTTCGCCTGTCTCACCGAAACAGTGTTATCGAAAACCGACCGCGACGTGATGCCGAGATGCTCGGCAAGTGTTCGATCAATCTCATCCTTGTTCGATACGACATCCGCGAGATCATCTCCCGCCAATGAGCCGAGCCTGCATGTGCCCTCCGTTAGACGGCGCTCGATCCGGAACAGCCTGCCGTCACTGCGGTAGGTCAGCTCCACCGAGCAGCAACCGCCGTTCCAGTTCTCCACGACCTGTCCGCGCTCTCTGCCGAACAGGGCGCAGCAGATCGCCTCGTGGATGGTTGACTTGCCGGATTCGTTCAGTCCCCAGATGAGGTTAAGCCCCGGGCAGAAGCGGAACTGCCCCTCGGTAAACCGTTTGAAGTTGGAGACTGCCAGCTCGGTGAGTTCCATGGGGGCTAATCCTCAGAGAGGGCCGCGAGCCCGAGATCCAACGCCCTCCGGAGAAGCCGTCGGCGCTCAGGCTCGGCCGAATCTTCGATCTGGCTGAGCAGATGCCTGCAGAACAGGCCTCGAATCGTTCGGTCGTCCGCAGGCAGACCGGTGGAAAGCGAGAGGTCGGACGTATCCAGCGACATGAAACGGCAGGACTCCCTGAATCGGTCGCACAGACCTTCCAGGGCGGCGGCGACCTCGGACGTTGCAGCGCCGGCCGGCCTCAGCTCGATCAGCGCATTGGGCTCGCAGAGTTTGCGCACGGCGTCGAACAGGCTCGCCTGTGAATCGAAGGAGGTGCAGTCCATCTCCTCGCTTCTCATCGTCCGGCGGTTGACCTTCACCGGCTCGATCTCGATCTTCCCGTCGTCGCCGATCTCTCCGATGACAACGAAGCGATCCCCGGTTTCCGACGCATCGAAGCTGATGCCCTCGGGAGTTCCGGGATAGCACGCGACGACTCCGTCGCCGGGGATCGAGTTGAACCTGTGATAATGCCCTAGCGCCACGTAGGACACCCGCGCACTGCACAGCTCGGCCGCCGAGAACGGGTGATATCGCTCGACCTGGCCCTCGAAGAGTTCGTAGGAAGCATGCACGAGCGCTATTGACGGCAGGTCCTCCGACGAATCCAGACCTTCGAACGCGCGGCGCTCCGACTTTCCGCGCTGGAATGCGATTCCGGAGATCACGACGCCCAGGTCTTCGAGGACGACGGAGCTCCACTCGGGCTCCAGGAAGATATGGAGGCCGTCGGCGCTCATGTGTTGCCAGAAGCTGTTCGGGGCGGCGTAGTCGTGATTGCCCGGTATGGCGAAGATTCGCTTCCCGGCTTCGGATAGACGCGAGAGGTCCTTCGTCACGGCCTCGAGATCGGTGGGATCCGGATCAGGCGCGTCGAACAGGTCGCCTGCGATGAGAACTGCGTCCACCTCGCGCTCGAGTGCCAGATCCGCAATTCTCGCCAACGCAGCGCGCTGATCGCGTCGGCGTTCCTCCGCAAGCTGCGGCGGCAGGAAGCCGAACGGCCTGCTGAGGTGGAGATCAGCGGTATGCAGGAACCTGGCGCGTGCCAATCGGGCGCCTCCCTCCCGGGTCGGGCAGCGGTATTCGCGCGGGTGACGTTCACAGCAACGGAACGTACGGCTGCATTATATGTACCCGGAAGCCGGTTGTCAAACTTCGGAGCGCTCCAGGCCTCCAGGAGTCGAAGGATCCAGGGTTCTGCCCTTACTCCTACGCCTGACTCCACCTCGAAAACGGGATCTGGCCGGCACCCCCACTCCCCTCTCCCAGATTTGGGAGAGGGGTGGCCAAAGGCCGGGGTGAGGGCTGAGGGACGAGTCGCAAAGCAGTTTATCCGTCGGCTGCTAGTAGTTGAACCCGTAATGGTGAACCTTATTGCCGGTTACCAGCCGGTCGAGGCGGATATCGCGCACGGTCACTTTGCCCTTCAGCGCCATCAGCCGGGCCTGGTCAGGTTTCGGACGCGGGCAATGCTCGGCGAAGAGCCACACATCGTTCGCATAGACGTCCACGACCGATCCATCGGCCACCAGCTTCAAACGCATCGGCCCAGGGGATGCGTTCGCCGCACGGCCTTCGCGCGGCTTCCGAGAAGCCGGATCGAGGGATGCCACCAGGCCGGTGACCGGATCCGCAGAAACGAGCAATGCACCGCCCAGCGCAAATCCTGCCGTGCCGCTCGCGACAGTCACCTCGAAGAAGCAGTCCGCCACGGGAGCGCCGACGTCCGCAGAGCAATCGGCATCCAGATCGAACCTCGATTGCCCCGCCGGGAGAAGCGATTCCTTCCGCGCGATCTCAGTCCCTTTCCAATAGACAAGGCGCATTCGGCCGTCGGGGAGGAACTCGATTCTCTTCGGCAGGGCGGTGGCGTATCTCACGGGGCCCCAGTGCATGAAGAGCTTCTCTCTGCCATTGTCTATGATCTGCACGGCATACGGCGGCGGATCCGGCTGAGCGCCAAGGCAGTCATCCTCCGGTATCGTATATGGGCCGAACATGTCATCCGAGATCATGTAATGCACGCCGCCCTTCGCCTGCACATTTGGATGCTTCTCCAGCCAGGATTTCGAGAAGTAGCTGCTGTACATCGAGTGGCCGAGATACCATTTGCCGCCGTGCTTGAAGAGAAACGGGAGCTCCATGCCCAGCGTATACCGGTCGGAGACGGCGAGCGGCGGAAGGCATTCCCAGTGGATGAGGTCGCGCGATTTCGCCAGTCCGATGCAGGCGCGGCTCTCGATAGGCCCGTCTCCCTTGGCGGTCGCACACACGACGGCATACCAGACCTCCGATTTCCCATCCCAGAGGAAACTGCAGTCACGCCAATTGCCGAGGGGATCATAGAACTTCGGATCGGGCACGAGGACAGGATTGTCGGGGTGCTTCTGCCAGTGAATCATGTCCCTCGATGTCGCCACGCCGATCGGAGTAGCGCAGTTGCCGGGCTCGGGGTGCTCCCGTATGCCGGGGTAGAAGAGGTAGAAGGCATCCCGATGCTTGCAGATGTTGCCGCTCGCGAGCTTTCCGCCGTCCCAATCGCCGGGCTTGCCTATGGTGATCGCGACGCCCTCATCCTTCCAGGCGATCAGATCGGTGGAGGTGGAATGGAATATCCCCTGTTCCAGGTAAGCCAAAGGCCGGCGATCAGGCTGCTTGAGCGGCGGCCATGGTTTATCGAAGTCATCCGGGTGCGGGCCGTTGAGCGCGAACTGGTGCCAGACGCCTTTCTCCTTGATGAACCACATGTCCAGCGCAAACCCCGGCGGAGAGTAAGCTGCGTAGGCTGGGATAATGAGGAGCTTGATGATCGCCAGGAGGCCGGCCAGTGTGAAGGTATCGTGTGTGCTCACATGTTTATCCTATGGCCGATTTGCTTGCGGAGGAGATGGCTCCCATCTGCTCCGGAGTCGGGCCGGGGTAATTGAAGATCACAACGCCGTCCGCGCCGGCCTCTCTCGCCGCGAGTATGCCGGTCTTCAGCTCGTCAGGTGTCTGCTGCCTGATCGGGTAGCCGAATCCCGCGTAGTAGGCGCACTTCCCGCGCATCTCCGCGAGCCCTTCTTCCGTGGCTTCCTCAACCCAGGTGATCGGCCTGCCCCACTGCTTCCGCGCGTAGATCATGGTGCAGATGAAGTCGAGCTGATCCGCGAACGAAGGCCAGTCCTGGAGCACAACTCTACGCGCAATCTCGGGAGTCGGAAACACTGCCGCCGAGAGCTTCAGGTCGGGATGGATCGCCTGCCGTACGGTTCGGACCGCGCCGGCAATCACCTCCATCCGCCAGCGCCGCCATTCCCGGTACAGCTCGTTCTCCGGGTCCAGGGGAACATCCAACGGATCGGTCCCGGCGGTTTGCCTGAACTCGCGCCGGCACTCCGGGCAGTAGCAGAAGCTGTAGTCGGGAACCTCAGGCCGTTCGATCGCAAGCCCGTCCTCATAGTCCCAGATGTCCGGATAGCGGATGAAGTCCAGGTGAAGGCCGTCGGCGCCCAGCTCCGCGAGCAGCCGATTCCAGCGCCCGATGTAGTGATCGAGATACTCACGGCTGTTCGGGCACCACCAGACCTGCCGACCCCATAGAGGGAATTCGAGGCCCGTCCGCCCGTTCCGGTTCACCGCGAGCCAGCTCCGATGTTCCTCGAGGCAATCGCGCGAGTATGCCCCGCTCACCATGTTATTGATCGTCCACGCATGGAACTCCATGCCGTGCGCGTGGCACGTCTCAATGAGCCGGGCAAGCTCGTCCGGCGTATACGTCTCCACGTTCGGAAGCAGCTTCTCCGCTCCCGTGGCGGCCATGTCGGCACACGCGGCATCGAAGTCCGCAGGCGGCAGCTTACTGACCCAGAATCCCTGGAAGAACATGGCGTGCCTCCGGAGCGATTATACTCGGAAGGAGGGCCTCTTTGGAAGGTCGAGCATCGAATGCAGGAGTTCACTCCTGCTGATGGAATGCCCGCCAAACCTCTCCCCTGACCCCTCTCCGAAACGGCGAGGGGAATTTTCCCCCTTCCCGCATCGGGAAGGGGGCCAGGGGGTTAGGTCAGAGCAGACTAGCACTCTACCAACAATAGCCACCTCTCACCACCCAACGCTCAACGTCGAGCGAAAAGGCCCTGACACTTCGAAACCGGACGTTGGACGTCTTCCAGGTCTCCCGGCTTCCTTACCGTGCGCCTGTTCCGACAAACAAAAAACCCGCCTCGGAAGGAGACGGGTTCGTCGTCCTGCGGAAAACTGAATGACGCGGACTACTCGGCCTGGGCCTTGTTCGCCGCGCGCATCAGGCGGGACTTGTGCCGCGCCGCTGCATTCTTATGAATGATGCCCTTTTCAGCCGCCTTGTCTATAGCGCTGGTCGCAGCAGTGACAGCCTGCTGTGCCGCCTGTGCGTCGCCGGTCTCGATCGTGGACTTGGCTTTCTTCATGAACGTCTTGACCTTTGACTTCACGGCTACGTTGCGCGCATGCCGCTCGCGCGACTTCTTCACGTCCTTTATCACGGACTTGATATTCGGCAATAGATTTCACCTCCGAACCCTGGAAAACTCGCAAACAGAAAAACGAAGCCGGAAGGCTTGAATGCCCTTTGGACTACTCAGTATATCAGGTCCGCTCCGAAATGGCAAGGGCTCTGCGCGATGGCAACACGTCGCGGTGTTTGACAGGACACTGTCTGGCGCCGCTAACCTCGCCCCCGGCCTGCGGCCACCCCCTCTCGCTCGACTGAGCTCGTCGCAGGCCGAAGCGGAGAGGGGAACCTCTCCCCTGCCCCCTCTCCGAAGCGGAGAGGGGAAATTCCCCCCTTCCCGCATCGGGAAGGGGGCCAGGGGGTTAGGTTCTGACGACCCACCCCCGGAACCGGGACATGGACTCACTCAACACTAAACACTCAACTCTCAACTCGCATCGGGCGCCACTGACAACTGACAACTGACGACTGACGACTAGATTGACAGCCTACAGTCGCCGCCTTATACT
>Ga0315274_10014630_pt1 | contig 11123 bp, 11 predicted proteins | sample YL17G02_20_MG_FD_203700 | JGI IMG/M metagenome (GOLD analysis project Ga0315274, IMG submission 203700) | Sediment microbial communities from Yellowstone Lake, YNP, Wyoming, USA - YL17G02_20 | ecosystem: Environmental > Aquatic > Freshwater > Lake > Sediment | place: USA: Wyoming | collected...
CTCTACAGAAAAGTGAAACACAGAAACTGATGAACGCGCTAGAAAGGGGCTGCTTGCTGAGCTGAGGCTGAAAAGTGGGTGGGTGGGGGGGGAGGGGGGGGGCTACTAGTGCAAAAAGAAAAAAAGAAAAAACTCAAAAAAACCATCTCTCTTCACGCCCTCTTCTTCCCCGCCGCCCTCGCCCCCCCCTTCCCCTTCCCGCCCCCCTCCTCGCCCTCGCCGCCGCCGTCGTCCTCCGAGTCGCTCTCCCTCACGTCGTCGGGCTGCCCCTCCCGCAGGTTGCGCGCGATCACCTTCAGGATCAGCACGGACCAGTACGCGTGCAGGACGAGCAGGAAGCAGAGCAGGCCGACCAGAAAGCCCCAGTGCGGCTGCGCGTCGATGCCGTTGGGCTTGGCCACGAGCTCGACGGGGTCGACCCAGACGCTCGCGATGATCCACTTGGGGAAGTAGAACAGCCTCGAGACGAACCACGACAGCGCGAACGCGATGAAGAGGGCGGTCGGGGCGGACTTGAGCCTCGCGTAGCGCGCGAGCTTGGCTGCCTCGAGGAAGATGTCGTTGACGTCGTGGCAGAGGAAGACCATGACGCCGACACGGGTGAAGCTGTTTTTGGGTGAGTGTGTGTGTGTGAGGGAGGGAGGGGAGAATGGAGGGAAGGTGAGAAATGCGCGGTCTCTGTCCCTTTCCTTCTCCTTTCTCCTTTGTGTTTTTCTCTCTCTCTCTCTTCTCTGTCTTCTTCTTTCTCTCTTTCTCTCTTCTCTCTCTCTTCCGCTCTCTCTCACTTGACGTGCAGCGAGTAGACGACGAGGCCGATGGTGGCCACGTGATGCGCGAGCAGCTCCCCGAAGTCCCTCCTCTTGACGTCGAAGAAGAGCAGCGAGGGAACAGACTGGAGGTAGTAACCTTTCATAGTTTTTTTTTTTTTTCGAAACGAGTTTTGAGTTCCCCTCCCCCCTTTGTTGTTGTTGAAAAAACAAACTCCCCGAAACACTCTTCTTTCTTGTCAAAACTCACCGAGCTCCAGCGCGTACGCCAGGCCCATCGGCCGCGTGATCTGGTAGTTGCACGGCGGGAACGCGGTGCACCCTTTCCAGAAGTCTGGCGTGTGGAGAAAAAACCCAAACGGCGCTGTCGAGGCCGCCGCGAGCGCGGTCAGGGTGAAGTAGACGAAGAGCTTCCAGGCGGACTCTGTTTTTTGGTTTGATTCAGTGTGAGAGAGAAAAAGGGAGAGAGACACGAGGGAAATTTTAGAGGAGTCGGCGCGAGAGAGAGGGAAAGGGAAGAGAGAGAGGGAAAGGGAAGAGAGAGAGGGAAGAAAGAAGAGTTTCCCCCTCGTTCCTTCCGTTCGTCCTTCTCAACGGAAAGCAAAGTTGCACCCCCAAAAAAGCTCCCACCTTTCCACTTTGAGAGCTTGGACTGTCTTGTGGCGATCCCGCGCTGGGGCTTGTACCCGGGCAGGAAGCGTTTGGCAGAGGGCTGGTGTGGAGGGGAGGGGGGGGGGTGAAGAGAACGAGGGAGAAAGAGAGTGAGAGGTTGATGTTGAGGCAAGGGATCGAACGAGGAGTCGATCTCATCATCTTCTTTCGCGTCCTCTCTCCCCCCTTGCCCTTCTCTCTTACCTCAGCCACCAGATCCACGAACAAGCGCCTCACAAACGGCACCAGAGCCGCCACAAGAAAGCTCGCGACGTAGATCCCCTCGCGCGAGTCGAGGAGCATCCCCGGGAAGTCCCCGGCCGAGACCGCGTCGTTGAGCGCGACGGGCATCGCAAGCAGCGTCCTCCTGGCCTCGACGACGAGCTCGCGTGGCCACGCGCTCGGGGGCGACATCGTTGGTTGGGGAGCGTTGCAGCTGAAGGTGTCCACTCCTTGTCTCCTAGAACGAGAGAGCGACGAAGAAGAGCGGAGGAGAGAAAGAAAAAAAGTGTTGTTTGCCTTGATCGACACTTACGCTCGGGAAAAAATCAAAAACCTTTTGGCTCCACCCTCACACTCCAACCTCGACAAACCCGAGAGAGAGAGAGAGAGAAAAAACAACACCATGCCGCCGCACCGCCGCGACGCGTCCCTCTACCTCGCCGCGCTCGCCCTCTTCGCCGCGGCCTTACGCTCCCTTGCCCTGGCAGCAGAGACGACGAACAGCCGCGGCACCACTCAGGCGGCGCCCTCCGCCGCGGCCTCCGCCGCAGCCGGCAGCGGCGGCGGCGGCGGCGCGAGCGGCGACGCCCTCGGGGGCCGGCTCCTCTCCTCCTCTTCGTTCGCGCCGCCGTGGGCCAGCGCCTTCGCCTCCGTCTCCTCTGTCACCGCGAGCGCCGCGTGCTCCCTGTTCGGGAGGGAGGCCTCGGCGGCGGCGAGGGACAGCAGACTGGGGCTGGCGACGGCGGCCGCCTGCGGTGAGAGAGAGAGGAGAGAGAAAAAAAGAGAAAGGGCTCTCTCGAACCTCTCTCGACCTCTCTCAAAAACGTCAGCTCTCTTTCATACACACCCCTCTCCTCCTCCTCCTCCTCCTTCTTCTTCTTCTTCTTCTTCTTCTTCTTCTTCTTCTTCTTCTTCTTCTTCTTCTTCTTCTTCTTCTTCTTCTTCTTCTTCTTCTTCTTCTTCTTCTTCTTCTTCTTCCTCTTCTTCTTCTTCTTCTTCTTCCTCCTCTTCCTTCATTCCCTTCCTTTTCGTACATCTCTTTCCAAAAAAACGAGAACAAAAACAACAACAGAGGTCGCAACGAACCTCGAGCTCTGGCTCGAGCCCCTCCTCAGCGGGCGAGAGAAAGGCGCGCCTTTCCTCCCGGCCGGCGCCGCCAGACTCTCCCCGCTCCCGTCTTCGTCCTCCCCGAGCTCGGACGCCCTCGCCGCGGACAGGGCCGCCGTCGCCTCCACCGCCGCCGCCGCGGCCTCCACGAGCTCGGGCGGGGCGAGCTCCGCGGCGAGCGCCTCAGCGACGGCGAACGCGAGGCCGGTCTGCTCGGCGGCGCTCCTCTTCCCGGGGGCCGGGGTTCTCGTGGGAGGAGGGGCGGCGCCGGCGGGGAAGGGCCCCTCGGGCTCGCCTCCTGCTCTAGTGCCCGTCTGCTCCGCGCCGTCGTTCGAGCTCGTGGCGGACGGGGGCCGCTGCGCCGTCGAGTCGAGGCCGCCGCACGTGGTGGTGTGCGTGGGGCCCTCGGTCGTCCTGGAGGTGATGCCCGCGAGGTGCTCGCTCGGCGCCGATGGGAACGGAGGAAGTCTTCTCTCCTCCTCCTCCTCCTCCTCGCGCTCTCTCGTCGTCGACGGCCACTGCGGCCCCCCCGCGTCCGTCGCCACCGGAGGCCAGCGCGTCTTCCTGGGAGGGAAGAGACTGCCCGCCTTCGTCCTCAACGGGAGCTCCAGCTCGAGCGACGACGGAAGCGGCGGCGGCGGCGGCGCTCCGTCGGCAGCGTTTGACAGGGCAGCAGCGGCGCTCTCCAGCTGGCCAGCGGGCTGGGGCGGCGCCCCGCTCGCCGACGCCGAGGGTCTCGCAGAGCTGCTGGCGGTCTCGCTGCTTCCTGGTAAAGTGACCGCGACGGTGAGCGTCGTCGAAGAGTAGAAGAGGAGAAGAGAGACGAAGAGAAACCGCGACGGCGAGCGTCGTCGAAGAGTAGAAGAGCAGAAGAGAGACGAAGAAAAACCGGAAAAGGAAAGAACATGTTTAAAGATCGAGGTCTCCTTGCGACAAAAACGGGGGGGATTTACACTCCACAAATCCCCCTCTTCACCTACGCTCTTCTCTTTTTTTCTTTGATTCGCTTATTGTTCTTTTTTTTGTCTTTTTCCCGACGAATGCCGCATTCGCTCGAGAAGGGGAGATACTCGCCCCCTCAGAGAGGGAAAAGAAAAACGTTTCCCCGCTTCCAAGGCGCGCCCCCCCCCCTCTTGCCGCAAAACAAATAAACGTCTTTTCTTTTTATAAGTCTCTCTCTCATTCTCTCGCCTCCAAATCATCAATGCGGGAGGAGGGAGAAAAGGCGAAGAGCCGAAACTCTCCATCTTCCTCACAACCAACACCGCACCGACCGAAAGAAGAAGAAGACGATTTCCTCGAGAGACTTTTTCCAAAGAAGAAGTGTCAAAAACCTTTCAACAGCCTCTTCAGTAGAGCTCCTCCTCCTGGTGCGTCGCGATCGTGCAGTCGGCCGTCGGGTACGCCACGCACGTCAGCACGAAGCCCTTGCCGATCTGGTCGTCGTCGAGGAAGGACTGGTCAGACTGGTCGACGCCGCCCGAGACGACCTTGCCCGCGCACGACGAGCACGCGCCCGCGCGGCACGAGTAGGGGAGGTCGATGCCGGCCTCCTCTGCGGCGTCGAGGATGTACGTGTCGTCTTCCGGTTTTGTTTGAGGCGGGAAGGAGAAGAAGGGGGAGGGGGGGTGTGTGGGGGGGCGTGAGAAGGAGAGGGGGAGGAAGAAGAGGTCGACAGACCAGCCGCAGGTGCTCTGTCGCAGCCGCAGGACGTCGCCGTTGCTCGCCTTACGTCGTCGTCGTCGTCGAAGAAGGTAAATCAAGGAATTCTTCTGGGACTCTACCCCGCTTTTTTTGGACGCGATCGCGCGTTCCGTGGCCTCGATTTCTCGCTCGTCGCCGAGGCAGGACCCCGCTCGACCTTCCCATCGACGGTGGAGGTCAAAGCGACCTCCAGAGGCCGGGTGCGCGGGGCGTTTCGGCTCGAGTCTCGAGGGAGAGAAAAAGAAAGGAAGGAAAGAAGCTGGAGCAAAAAACTTGCTGCTGTCTCCCTCTCTCCTCTCTGGAAAACGGTTGATCGAGAACCCCTCCTTCGAGACGCCAATCCAAGCACCATTCGCCCCTCTCAAGCGCGCACTGCTATGCAACCGCGGAGTCCACGACGTGAGGTATCCGCCCGCGAAGGAGGGGGGCTCTAAAAGAGCCTCACGAGGGCGGCAGACGCGCGGGGAGGTCGAGCAAAAGAGAGGAAAGACTAGCACTTTTTTGCTTCTTCTCGCCGCGGCCGCAGCGGTTCGATCTCTCTCCTTTCGCTGCTCTTCTCTCTTGGCTGTCCTCCTTCCGCGCCTCGCATTCCCCCTCCCTCCCCCGTTTCCCTCCCTTTTCCCGGATCACTCACCAGCGCACTCGATGACCTGGTCGCCCGAGGGGGTCTTGAGGGTGACCTTGAAGGCCAGGGCCTTGACGGCGCCGGCGCGAGCCGGGCGGCGGGCTGCCGTCGAGGGCTTGGCGGCGACGCGGGCGCCGGCAATGCGCGAGGTGGAGCGGAGGGCGAGCGACATTTTCGATGCGAAAGGGAGGGGGAAGAGAAAGGAAGAGAGGAGCTACGGACGAGCGAGGTGTGCGGCTGTAAGGGATAAAGGAAAGCGAGTTGTGAGAGAGAGGGGAGAGGAAAGCGAGTTTTTCTTTTCTTGCGGCGGCTAAATCACGCACGCACAAGAAATAAAAATCACTGTTCTCTCCCCTTTTTCCCTCTGTTGCTTGCTTCGATCAATTCAATGGCTGCCGTCCTCCGCTCCGCCGCGCCCTGCGCGGCCCTTTCCTCCCGCCGCTCGGCCTCGAGCCGCGTCGTCGCCGCAGCCCCCTCTCGCCGCGTTGTCGCCTCCCGCCGCGGCGCCGTTTCGTGCCGCGCGCACCGTGGGGTGAGGAACGGATCTTGCGAGAGAACGGAAACTTTTTTATTTCGGCGGGCGCTGAAAAGATCGAACCCGCAAGCTTCCACGAGCCAAGGAAGGGGCACTGAACCAAACAATCTCGCGCAGCGAGCAAGAACATCGCAATTTACTCCTTGACGCAGAAAGGGGGACCCGAGATCCAAAATCAAGGGCGGAATCGAGCTCAAAAGTGGGGCAAAGAAGAATCTCTTTCGCGAGCCGCTTTCGTTCGCTCGCCGCGTGGCCTCAGCAACAAGCCTCGCACGCTAAACCTCGTCCCTCTCCTCCTTTCCACCAACAAACACCAACCAACAGCCCCCGCTCGTCGGCTCCCCTGCCCCGGACTTCAAGGCCGAGGCCGTCTTCGACCAGGAGTTCCAGACCGTGAGCCTGTCGCAGTACAAGGTAAGAAGAAGAAAGAGTTTTTTTTCGATTTACTGCTTTTTCTCTCGCCTCTCTTTTTCGTTTTCGTTCTCACCTCTCTCTCGACCTCGACCCCCCTTTTTCTTTTTTTGAAATCCTCCGAAAACCGACGACGACAGGGCAAGTACGTCGTGCTCTTCTTCTACCCGCTCGACTTCACCTTTGTATGCCCCACCGGTAAGAGATAGAGAGAGCGAGAGAGGGAGCGAGAGAGCGAGAGAGGGAGAGAGAGAGCGAGAGAGGGAGAGAGAGCGAGAGAGGGAGAGAGAGCGCGCGCGAGAGAGAGCGCGCGACAGAGAGACTCAGCCTCGCGCGATATTAAAAAAAACTAAAATTTCTTTCAGAGATCACCGCCTTCTCCGACCGCGCCCCGGACTTTGAGAAGCTCAACACCCAGATCCTCGGCGTGTCGGTCGACTCGCAGTTCTCGCACCTGGCCTGGATCCAGACCGACCGCAAGGAGGGCGGCGTCGGTAAGTTACAAAAGAAAGAATCAAATTTTAAGTTTTCCGACGAAAACTAAAAAAAAACACTCAAAACTCACCGCTCTCTCTTCTCCTCCCCCCCCTTTCTCCTCCTCCCTCTCCCCAGGCGACCTCGCCTACCCGCTCGTCGCTGACCTCAAGAAGGAGGTCTCCGAGTCCTTCGGCGTGCTCTCCCCGGACGGCATCGCCCTGCGCGGCCTCTTCATCATCGACCGCGAGGGCGTCGTGCAGCACTCGACGATCAACAACCTGTCGTTCGGCCGGTCGGTCGACGAGACGCTGCGGGTGCTGCAGGCGCTGCAGCACGTGCAGGTGAGAGTGGCTTTGTCTTGGGGGTAGAAAGTGAGAGGGGGGAGGGAGAGAGAAGAGAAAGATCAACGAGAAAAAAAACAAAAAAAACCAACTTTTTGTTTTCCTCTTCCGAAAAACTCCCCCCCCCCCAAAAAAAAAACCCAAAATCTCCAAAATCCCAAAAACAACAGGACAACCCCGACGAGGTCTGCCCCGCCGGATGGACCCCTGGAGCCGCGACGATGAAGCCGACTCCGGGAGACTCCAAGGAGTACTTCAAGGCCCTCTAAAGATACTGTTTTTTCCGGCAAAACGAGAAGAGAGGGAGAGAGGAAAATATAATCAAACAGCAAAAGCTCTTGAGAGACCTGAGGGAGCAAAGTTATTTCCGATGCTTCCTAGGCCCGTTTCCTTTTCGGCGCACAAAAGCGAGTTCACGTTCCGAGTATTTCTCGGGCAATTCGCTTGTGTGTAAAGAGGAGAGGAAGAAGAAGAAGAGAAGGAAACGAGATCTCGAGTTTTTACGATCGATGGTGTTTTTAATTTTTCAAGTTCAAAGGCTGCAGTTTCATTTGTTTCGTTCATTGTCACCTCTCTACGCTCTCTCTACTCTACTCTCTCTCTCTTTACCCCTTCTTCCTGCTCAGCAGCCAGTCCACCGCCCTGAGCTTGAGCGCCTCCTCCCTCGACAGCGGGACCGAGGAGTGCTGCGACGCGCCGCCCTCTCCGATCGTCTCGCCGTCGCCGCCGACGCCGCGCGCCGCGTCCTGCCTCGCCTTGGCCACGAGCAGCGCCCGCGTGGCCTCCCCGGGCGAGTACCCCATCGCGGAGATCTCCGCGGCGACGCGGGCGATGGTCCCGGCGTCGAGGACGAAGGGGGCGGGGCGAGGAGCGGGAGGCAGGGGTCGCTGCCGGTCTGTCGCCGCCGCCGCCGGGACTGCGACCGGGAGCGCCGGGGCCTGCGACAGGCTCGGCAGCTGCTGCTGCTGCTGAGCCTGCTGCTGAGCCTGCTGCTGCTGCTCCTGCTGCCGCCGCCGCTGCTGCTGAGAGGAGCAGACCCTGACAGAAGAAGCGGTAGCAGCCGCCGTCCCCTCGACGGGGAGGCGCGGCGTCTTCCTCGGCGGGGGTCGAGCTTCGGCTCCTTCGGCTTCAGCTCCTTTGATTTCGGCAGAGGCGGGGGCGGCGACGGCGGAAGCGGAAGCGACGGGCAGGGCCGGCGCCGCCCGCGCCCGCGTCGCCCGCGACGAGCCCGTCGGCACGAGCACGGGGATCCCCGTCGCCCGGACGCCGCGGACCACCAGGTCGCTGAGCCGCACCTTCAGCGGGAGCTGGGACCGGGAGGCGAGCGAGAGGAGCTCGTCGCCGGTCTCAGGGGCGCGGCCGAGGAGCGAGCTGCTCCTCCTCCTCTTTTTCGCCTCCGCCGCTCCGTCGCCGTCCTCGCCCCGCGTCCCTCCCTCTCCCCCCTCTGTCCCGGAGAGGAACCAGGCGAAGCGGGCGAGCTCTGTCGAGCCGTCCAGGCTCCTGCAGGGCCCCGCGAAGAGCGAGAACGTCCCGATCGAGCCCCCCTCCTTCGTCTCCCTCCGCTGCGGCGCCGAGAGCAGCCACCCCTCGAGCCAGGGGACGCCGGCGCCGACGGGCCCGAAGGCCGAGGCCGGCGGCGGAGGAGCGGCGGAAGCAGCAGAGGCGGCTCCGGGGGCGACGGCGGCGGCGACGGGAGGAGGGGGAGGAGCAGCAGCCCTTGCCGCTGCCTGCGCCGCCCCTGCCGCGTCCGCCGCCGCCGCTCTCGCCGCCTCGATCCTGGCGGCCGCGGCCCGCTCCCTGGCCTCTCCGGCGGCGCGCTCGGCCCTCTCGATGGCGCCGTCGGCCTGGGAGACGTCGGCGCCGGCCACGACGGCGGCCCGGCGCGCGCTCTCGAACGCGGAGACGATCTCGGCCCCCGCCGCCCCCGCCCCTCTGGCAGCCGCGACGGCCGGCGCGACCGAGAGGAGGAGCGCCGCGGCCCAGCGAGGACCGGCGCTCCCGGGGCCGCTCCCGCCCCTGGCGAGGGCCTCGACGAAGCGGAGGGCAGCGGGGCCCGCAGCGTCGAGGGGCAGAGAGGGAGCCGCCGACAGGGCGAAGGCGGCGCTGCCGCTGCCGCCGTAGGAAGAAGAAGAAGCGCGGCTCAGGAACAGCGACGCGGCCGGGGCGGGCGCGGCGGAGGTCGTCGATGGGGGCAGCACCCGAGGGAAGCCCAGCAGCGTCTGGAGCTGCCCTCGGGCCGCTCGGGCCGCCTCGGCGGTCAGAGGATCGATGGCGAGAGGCGACTCCTCGCTGCTCGTCGCGGTTCCGCCTCCTCCTCCTCCGCCGCCGCCTCCTCCTCCCCCTCCCCCTCCGGCGGCGGCGGCGACGGCCCCGACGGCGGCGCCCGCGACCGCGGCCCAGAACACCGCCGCCGCGGCCAGGGTCCTGTCGACCGGCACGGGCTCTCCGGTCCTCAGGGGCCCGCTGCCAGAGACCAGCGAGCTGCTGACCGGCTGCCGCCGAGCCGGAGACAGGGTGGCGGCCTCTCGCGGCGGGAGGGGAGGGAGCAGCATCGCCTCGGCGCCGCGGCGGGCGACGGCGCGCGAGAGCGCCTCGAAGACGGCGACGGCCGTGGCCGGGGCGGGCGCCTTGGAGCCCGCCGAGGAGCCCGCGCCCGCTGCCGCCGCCGCAGCGCTGCCCCCAGCCGGACACAGGGCATCGAGCAGGGGGGCGAGCACGGGGGGGAAGAGCGTGCGGAGCCAGACTGGAGGAGGAGCGGCTGGCGTCCCCGTGGCGTCGGCGTCGGCGGCGTCAGCAGCGGCCCTCGCCCCCTCCTGACCCCCTCCCCCTCCGAACCCCCCTCCCGATCCTGCTGCTCCTGCTGCCCCTCCATCCCAGTCCGCATCGGCCAGGAACGCCCCCACGAGGCGCGCCGCGGAGGCTCCAGCAGCCGCGAAGGGGTCGACGGCGACGAGAACGGAAGTGGAAAAAGAAGAAGAAGAAAAAGGAGCCGCTCCCGCTCCCGCCGCGGCGGCGGCGGTGGCGCTCGAGGAGCCCAGCGAGCTCCTCTCCAGGGCCCTCCTCGCGTGCGAACCCAGCACGAAGTGCGCCACATGAAGCCTCCCGGAGACGGCCTGAGGGCGCAGCAGAGCGTCCGCGGGGGGCGGGATGCCGTTGCCGACGACCCCGGGGCAGGCTGCGGCGGCGAAGGCCCCGGCCGCCGCCGCGGCGGTGACTCGGGCCGTCGCCGCCGCCGAGGCAGCAGCGGCAGCGGCGGCCGCCGTGGTGGCCGCGCTGCTGCTCCCTCCGCCGGCGCAAGCGGCCAGCGGCGCCGCTACCGTCGAGGCCTCGTACGCGGTCTGGAGCGCTTGGAGCATTCCCGGAGGAGGGGACGACATTCGATTGTGCTGCATCCCTCCTCCTCCTCCTTCGAGCAGGCGCAGCGGCGCCGCCGCCGCGACGAGGCGGGCGCAGGCGGTCAGTGCCTGCGAGAAGGCCCCCGCGGAGAGGTCCGACGCCGCTGCCGCCTCGAGGGCCGCGACGTTGATGGTGGTGGTGGGAGCAGCAGCAGCAGCAGCAGAGGCAGCAGCAGTGTCGCCGCCGTCGGTCTTCCCTTTCGCCGCCGCCGCCCTCGCTAGCGCCGCCGAGCGCTCGGCGCGCTCGGCGGCGGCCTCCGCCGCGTCGAGGGCCGCGTCCCCCGCCCAGGCAGCTAGGGCCCGCGCGGCCTGCGCGAGCGGGCAAAGCGCGTTCGCAGAAGAAGAAAGGTTGGTCGTCGTCATCGAAGGCACGTTGGCCGCGGCGGTGATGGTAGCAAAGGCGGAGGAGGCGGAAGACGCGGGCGCGGAGGCGGAAGCGGGGCCGGCGCCGCCCCTGCCTCCTCCGCCGCCGCCTCCGACCCTGCGAAACTCGTCCGACTCCGCCGCGCCCGCGGCGACCGCGGCCAGCACGGGCACGGACCCGCGCCGCCACCTCCGCGCCCTCGAGCGCGAGGCTCCCGGAAGGCAGCACGCCTCCCTCCTTCGCAGCTCGAGCGAGTGCAGCAGCACCCTGCCGACGCCCGCGACGGCGGCGGCGCCCCCCTCCCGCGCCGAGACCGCCGCGGCGACCGCCGCGGCGAGGTCGCCGCGGGCCGCGCCGCCCTCCGCTCCCGGGCTCAACAGGGCCTGCGGCGAGACCTCGGCCCTCGAGAAGGCCCAGGCCGTGCTGGGGCACGAGGCGAGCGCGGAGGTGAGACGGGCCAGGGCGCGCGCGGAGCCCGAGGGGGCGGCGGCGGCGGCGGCGGCGCCGGGGCTCCCCCGCCCCCT
>Ga0315274_10014631_pt1 | contig 11122 bp, 7 predicted proteins | sample YL17G02_20_MG_FD_203700 | JGI IMG/M metagenome (GOLD analysis project Ga0315274, IMG submission 203700) | Sediment microbial communities from Yellowstone Lake, YNP, Wyoming, USA - YL17G02_20 | ecosystem: Environmental > Aquatic > Freshwater > Lake > Sediment | place: USA: Wyoming | collected...
CGTTACTCGGCGGAACGAGAAAGGCATATAAGTATCCTTTCATGGAATTGTTAATGTTTTTTCCCCATGATAGGATATGCCTTATCCTTTAATTTTTCAAGGGTTGCTAATTATGCACACCCCTCAAATATCTACAAACACAGAATACTCAATTATGGTGAGGTCGTCGTGTCTTCATTGCCGATGGTTCTACAGTCACAATGGATGATACAGAACCTAACCAGAAAGAGTATCCACAACCTGAAAGCCAAGCAAAGGGATGTGGTTTCCCCATGGCTAATATCGTGGCTCTCTTTTGCCTGAATACTGGTGCTTTACTACAAACTATCATTGATGCTCTATCCATTCATGAACTGAATCTCTTTAGGAGATTATATGAGTATCTTCAGTCAGGAGACATAGCACTAAGTGACAGGTTTCAAACCTGTCACTATGTTACCATAAACCGAAAAACTAATCTGGTTGACCGCTATACTTATCAACAGTTTGGTTACTATACGTTGGCTTTCAGCCATTCACAGCATTTACGATAACCAACGTCAGAGCCTTCGCTTCCCTCGTATTCAGAACACCACACCCCGTCGTATCCAGCTTTTTTCAGGCATTGCACTGCGTAAGCAAGATGGATTTCACCTTCGCCTAGTGCCGCACCACGATATTCACCAAGGCTTCCTGTACCGTCTTTCATGTGTGTGTGGAACGTGTAAGGAGCGATGATTTCGTAGAAGTGATCGATCTTCTCAAGGCTATGTCCGCGCCAACGATAGTTCATCGTATCCATGTTAGCACCGACGAGTTTTGAGCCGACCTTCTTAAACAGTTCGACTTGCAGATCACCATCGTTAGTCACGTAACCATGATTGTCAACGGCGAATTTGACACCGTTTTTCTCAGCGGCGTCAAGGCATCGGGTCAGGCATCCTGCCATAGCTTCGACCCATTTCTCCTCTGGTACTGAGTCCTTTTGTCCTCCACCTTCGGTACGGATCACGTTTGCTCCAAGCAGTTTCGTCAGCCTGCATATCCTATTCATTCTTTCTACCTGAGCTTTCACCGCTTCTGGATCAAGCACGATGAAGTCATTTCCCGCCGCAAGTGCTGAGACTTTTAGACCATAAGATTCGACTTCCTTCCTGACTTCTTCTGTCTTTTTCTCAGGATTGTCAACGTCGTTCCATACGTCACCAATCTGAAGCTCAACGTAGCCATAGCCTGTTGAACTGGCGTATTTTAGGTAATCTACGAAAGAGAATCCCGGAAAGTTGTAGTGTATAACACCGATCTTTTTCATTTTTTTCTCCTTGTTTGCATTATTTTGTTAAACTTCATAAGCCTGCGACTACCAGCCCATTTTACTAATTTTTGCCAGCAGTGACACCATACCAGCCGTCTGTACGGAATGGTGAGGCTGGTAGTCCTTCTTTGTTATATAAGTTACACACCGGGTTGTCCGCCCATGCGTAACGGACTGCAACCGGCTGTGGGACCTTGTCGCTCCATACAAGGACGGTGTCACCTTCGATCTTTGCATCAGCCCATACGAACTTGCGGTCATCAGCGGCGATGGCAAAACCTTTTAATGACTCGTTGTCTTTCGATACCAGTCCGCTACCAACGTGTATGAATTTCAATCGGATTTTGTCGCCAACAAAGTCCATTGATTGGAAGATTGGTCCACAATATTCCATACTCCGACCATAGGCGATCCCAAGTGCATTAAGGGCAAGACGATGGGCGACGTCCTGTTTATTCTTTGGATGAACGTTATTCCCCTCACCTACGTCAATCGCTACAGCCATACCAGTATTGGGGTCTGAAAGTGTCATTAACTGTGCCTCACGGAGTTCTGCCCATGCACTTTCAGCAGGTTCAGGCTTTGTCTCCATGAAGTTTGCAAGTTGAACGAAGAAGAAAGGGAATTTTCCCTGTCCCCAGGATTGTCTCCAGCTTTTTATCATGGCAGGAAATAGCTTTCTATACTGATAAGCTTGTCCAGCATTTGATTCACCCTGATACCAGATAGCTCCTTTGATGGCATAAGGTATCAATGGTGAAATCATAGCATTGTATAGACTGGACGGCATCCATGGGTTATTCTCCGGCGGTGTTGGCGGATAAGGCTTGTTGGGTTCGGGTTTGCCCTCTTCCTTTGCTTTTTTTGAATCATTTTCCCATTGTGTAAGCTGTTCTTGATACTTCTGTTGTGCCTGTGGATAGTCTGCCACACTTTTTTCCCATCGTTCAAAGATGGGTTTGTAATCAGGATCAGACTCAAGAGTTTCTTTAGTAGTCCACGATTCTGCTGGTGTCGCTCCCCACGAAGTGTTGATCAGGCCTATGGGAACTTTCAATGACTTATACAGGTCACGTCCAAAGAAATAGCCAACTGCGGAGAAGTCCGGAACAGTTTCAGGCGAACATTCATCCCATTTTCCCTTAGTGTCCTTTAATGGTTTATCTGATACTATATGATTAAGTGTGAAAAGGCGGATCATGGGATACTGTGCTTCTGCGATCTCTTTTTCCGCATTTATGGAATTCCGAACGTTCCACTGCATATTGGATTGCCCTGAGCAGACCCATACGTCCCCTACCATGACGTTTTTCAGCACGATCTTGTTCTTTCCTGCAACTGTCAGTTCATAAGGGCCTCCTGCTTTCAATGATCTGAGTTTGACGCTCCATTTGCCTTCATTATCAGCAGTTGCAACAACCTTCTGTTTGTCAAATGTGACAGTCACTTTTTCGTTGGGATCGGCAATTCCCCAGATCGGAACGCTTACGTGTCTCTGGAGAACCATGTTGTCACTTATCACTGCCGGCAGTTTTATGTCAGCACTTACGTGAGACAAAACCAGCACCATGACAAGAATCATCATAATGCAAGAAAGAAATCCTGCCTTTAAACACCATAGAAGCTTACGTTTCATGTTATCCTCCTAGTTAAGGTATGACATTTTCAATACCCAGAAAGGGGTACTTTCGTAGTCGTTGGTATCATCAGCCTGCATGATATGTGATAGTTCCTCGTGGTTATCAAAAGGCTCCAATACCAATCGCTGCTTTTCACCAACCTTAAAACGAGCCGCTGGCATCAGTTTTGAATCCTTCATGCCCCAGAACACCGCTAATAATTCCTGATTTTTGTATTCTCCATATTCAACAGTAATCACTCGATATTTGATATATGTAAGACATTCTGTATAAGCGACCTGACTGGGATCAGGAACCATTGAAACTTTTATTACTTCGGCAGTAATAGTCAACTTTTGCTCTTCTGATTTCTTTTCATCTTGTGTTAAAGTTTTCTCAGCAGAAGCATCCTCAACAGCAAGTTCTTCTTTACTCCTTTCTTTTTCTACGTCTTTTGGATGTTCTATGGCTTTCGCTACATTTTGATTGACGGGTTTTATCTCTTTCTTCGATGGCGGCGGAATCCTTACGATATTCCAGTTACTTTCAGGATTAACAAGGTCCCGTGTAACAAACTGCCAGATCACAAGTTTTTTCCCTACCAAAGCATCAGGACGACGGGCAAGGCTTTCACGAGAAATTGATGCTCCACCGTTATTTATAGCTATTACGTCAATGGGAACTCCTAAATGCAACGCTAGATGTTCAGAAAATCCCCCATGATCACCCCATTTCATTTCTTCCTTTGAAAATACGTTTACAAAACTATCCCCTAGAAGTATTATAGGTGATTTAGAGTCTGAAATACAGGGTTTCTTTGTTTTTACGTCAATAACCTTGTCTATTTTAATGTTTATGGGATTAAAGCTGTTGCTCCACGGCAAATTAAGCATATCACATAAGTCACCAAAATTCGTAACTTTCATTGATTGTATATTGTATGATCTTTGCGGTACTCCTGTCAACCATTTACCATTTTTGATAGTTTGAGCAAGTAATTGAGCTACGATGTCCATCCCCAACGGCGACCAATGTGTATCCTGTTTAATGTAAAGTGGTTCAGTGTTCTTTGCTTTCTCATACCAGAGCATCTTTGCAGGATTTAAGACAGTAATCCCATTATCCCTCAATTGATTAAAGAATTCAGCGATATGGAAGTTATCTGGTGGACCCGAATCCATCTTATAACGCTTTGATAGATATTCGGGATAAATAGTAGCCTTCCCCGGAACAGGAAGCAGTATCAGATCAACCCCTTGAGCTTTCAATGTTTCATGAAATGCAATTATGACAGGAAGCGGACCCATATCCCTATCAAAAGCAAAGGCAGGTTTAATAATGTAATCAATACTGGGACGGTAGAAAAGCCATCCGTTTTTGCCGATAACGACCTTACCATTACCTCGTTTCGCAAATAACGTTGTAAACCATTGGTACAGAGGACGTATTTTTTGGGCAATTACAGAACTATCATTAAGATTATTCTCATAAGCTCTTAGATTTTCTATCTTTGGTATTTGCTTGAAAACGTCAAATTCCTGCAACGGTTCACCAGAATGTAATTCCTTGATAAACTGCGACAATAGTATGGAACCGATTATAAGGACGAAACACAGCACCATTGCCCAATTATTGAGTTTTATGTTTGATAGAAGTTTTATAATGTTTTTCATTGTTAAAACTGGAAATAGAGGAATGGGTTATAGCTCTGAGTATACATAGCCATTAATGACCAGATAAACAAAGCGATTATTGTAACAGCCTTTAAAGCAAAGTTTTTTTGTGCTAACTCCCAGCTTTGTTTGCCAAACCAGACAACAACCGCACAAGCGATAAATACAAATATGTGATCTCTAGAGTAGATCAGTGATCCCAACAAAGCTGATCCACCAAACTGCTGTCGGATTCCAATCATGGAACTGAGATACTTTCCTGCAATTGAAATAGAGCCTGAACGGAAAAACACCCATGTGATTAAGATTATCACAAATGTTATCATCACACGGAAAGGACGTGGTAACAGGTTATATATGCTTTTTTTGCCCATCATCCGCTCAAATGCCAACATTATTCCATGTATTGATCCCCATACAACAAAAGTCCATTTTGCCCCATGCCATAACCCGCCCAGAAACATAACAATCGCAAGATTAAAATACGTGCGGTGTTTCCCTTTACGGTTGCCTCCAAGTGGAAAATAAAGGTAATCCCTAAGCCACGTAGAAAGTGAGATATGCCAGCGGCGCCAGAAATCAGTTATACTTTCTGCATGATAGGGGGAGTCAAAGTTCTTGGGAAATTGGAAACCAAGCATAAGTCCTAGCCCAATAGCCATGTCTGAATAACCGCTGAAATCGAAGTAGATCTGGAAAGCATAAGCTAGAACGCCTGCCCAGGCATCATACCATATAAGGGAACCAGCACCAAAAGCGGCGTCAGCAACCTCTCCTATATGGTTGGCGAGGAGTATCTTTTTTGCCAGACCAATTACAAAGAATGATATTCCAACAGCAAACTTGTTAATAGAGTGGGTACGAACCGAAAGCTGAGAAGCTAGATCCCTGTATCGTATAATTGGTCCAGCTATAAGCTGTGGGAATAGTGCTACGTAACATGCGAAATCCAGAAGCGATCTTGCAGGCTGTGCATTGCCACGATATAAGTCTATATTATAGCTCATAGACTGGAAAGTATAGAATGATATACCTGTGGGCAATACTACGTTCATCACGTCAAACGGTTGCTTGCCAAATACCCCGATAATTGTATTGACGTTTTGCTGTACAAAGACAAAGTATTTGAAGAAACCAAGCAGGCTGAGATTTACAATGACGGATAGTATAACTGCCATTTTCCGTTGAGCAGGAGGGGCATAATTACCATCTATTGGGTTTTCAAGTGTGCCCATCGGGTTCCATTTTCCTGCCATCATCAGACCGAAAACGTAGTCCATAACGGTTGAGAACATCATAATTAATACGAACCAGGGATTTGTCCAGCCGTAGAATATGTAGCTCATAAACGTCAGGAAAACCTGACGCCATCGCATTGGAATGATGTAATAGATTAGTAATACTATGGGCAGGAAATAGAAGATAAATATGTGAGTCGAGAAAACCAAAAGTATATTCTCCTGATTAACAAAAGCATCAAGGTACTTTAATTAATTCCCATGTCGCCCAGTAATCGTATAGATCACGGGCGGCAGTTGTCCAGATTACCAGTTTTTTCTGGCTAATTACTGATGCACCAAGCCTTGCAAACCGTTGCCGTATATTTGGACCGCTCCCATAAGCCATGATAAGATCAACGGGCATTCCGATTTCTTTTGCAATGTGTGCGGATAATCCAGCATGTTTAGGGTCTTCGAGTTGATAAACTCCGCAGAAACTATCGCCAAGCATTACAATCGGACTTGACTTATCGTCATCATATAAAGTACCATCAGGGTTCAGAACTTGATGAGCAGTTAGCTTCATGGGGCGATAGGATACCTTTTCATCGTCTGGAAGCATACCACGAATATCTCCGCCCCTGGTGAACTCAACGGTGTTGACTTTATAGGAAATGGGTTGCTTGCATACATTATTATACCATAAATACTGTTTAATACGATCTGCGATTATACGTGCGGATAATTGAATCCCTCGATCAGACCAATGCGTATCCTGTGTCATGTAAAGAAGGTCATCACCTTTGTCGCCGTAGCGTTCCTTAATGAATGATGGATACAGGTCAATCACCTCAACGCCAGCCTCAGAAAGCTCAAGCATGAGTTTACGAGTGTACGGGGTCACGTAAGGAATGGCGTTTTGTGGTGCAAAATCAGAAATTTTTTCAGGGAAAATCTCAGCCTTTGAGGGAATTATAACAAAGAGAAAGTCTATCCCTTTATCTTTAAGCTGTTTGCTGTAATCCACAATTGCAGGATATGGGTCTCTGTTATTGTCCTGCTTTCTCAGGTCTCCACTGGTAAGGTAGTTTAATGAGCCACGAAAAAACAAGAAGTCATCTTTGCCTATCAGTCCTTTGATCTCCGCAGGCCTTTCTTTGAGTTTTTTCTCTACATCATTGCGAAAACCAGATACCTGCGACGCCCATTTATCCCAATCTCCGTCTCCCCATGTCTTTAGCTCATACTTAAATCGCTCTAAGTTAGTAGACATATCAGACTTCTCTGGAGATGCTGTGAATTTTTCAGTCGGCTGTGCATCATTGGGTGACTGATTTTTTGATGAATTATCTTTTTCAGTTTCATTTACAACAAATACGTTATACATGGGAAAACCATAAGGCTTACCGCAAATTATCGCTGTTGCTTCATTGATAACAGTTCCATTTAACTCTTTCAATATCTCAGGTTCTGTTTTATCAGTTGGCCACGGTCTGTTATTCTTTATATCCAGCGTTTCTGTTCTATAAGCCCCGTACCAATCCGATGAAAGCTTGTAAAAATAATTACTAACCTCATCCGGTGTAAGAATTTTATCAATATAATTAGCTTTTAGATAATCTAAAAGTTTAGTAGTGTATTTCGATTTATCTATACATCCATAAATCTCAGGGAATCCGTCTCCATCTTCGTCATCAACACCATCAAGGAATCGCACACGGGGATCGAACTCTACCTTAACCCAGATTTCACCTTTTTTGGTATCTATGTATGCAGTTGAAATTTGTTGAAAAGGTTTTGGATCATTGGGATTTCCCCATCGTTCCTTACTAACGGCAACCCCGACGTTCATTGAAGGCAGAGCTTGATCATAATCCCAATCCGCAAGGAAATCCGTCATAGGTTTCCATGCTAAGGGTTGCATTTTATCCTTTTCATCTAACGGAGTTTGCTCAAAGCGATCTTTGATGGAAGATGCTACTAAAGCACTTCCAAAGTTTAGATCATTTAACTTGGGTTTAGTTTGCGGTGAAATCGGTTTTGGACGGTCAGGCTGAAAAAATATGGGATTCCCGTTGTATGCCGCAAAATCCAGATTCGCTCTTGTTGGAACGGAGATCAATCGCATCATAACTTTCGATTCAGTTCGTTTATAGGAAGTATTGAACTTTATTATGGCTTCTTTATCACTGGCTACGAAAGCAATACAAACGTGATTCACAATTATAGCAAAGATCAGAATTGTCCAAATCACTTTTTTCAATGCCATTGTCTATCTCCTTTAATGGATTCCTAAAGTCCTGCTTGATAGTTCCTGATAATTTCTTCTGAGTTTAATGAGCGATTATATATCCCCACTAAATACAGTTTACCCAACCAAGAACGATCTCCTGTAAGTTCGTTACCTATTACTAATGGGTAACTACCCCAGTTGCTAAAATCTCCGACAATCTGCTGAGATGCTGAATGTAGATTGCCATTGACATAAATCCTTTTGGTATTTCCATCATAAGTAGCTATTATGTGAATTGGCTTTTGAGTCAATATGTGTTTTTGCGTATCTAGTTCAGGGATGCCATTTTGATCTGTTTTTGTTGTTCTTAGCCGAAAAGCAATATCTTCACCAACCTGACCAAGTGTAAAATTCCGTTGACTAGGGTCCATTGACATAGAAATTATCCTAGCAGGACCATTTTGTATTAAGCTATTAGGTGAAAACCATACTTCAATGGATAACTCTTTGCGACCCTTGATATTGCTAAGCAATTTATCAGCATTGCCATCACTGACGATCATACTGTTATCTGTGAATTCAATGGCATTTTCGCCCTTTACCCATGAAACTTTATTAGTATCTATTATACGCAGGTTTATGGGAGGATTGACTCCGCTGACGTCGTTCACAACGTTTCCTTTACCCTCATTAAATGGATAAAATGCCAGTAATCCTTCTGTTGCACGTTCTATGATCTTTTTGGAAATTGCGACTGATTGCTGACTTTCGTGTTTTGCTTTGTCTAAGGCTGTAATATAATAATAATATGTCTTTCCATTTTCAACTGAATTGTCAACGTAATTTGATTCAGATACAATCTCTTTATTTATCTTCTTATATTTGCCTTTAGAATCGAGAGCGCGATAGATGTTGTACCCTTTTATATCCAATTCAGGATTCGGGTCCCATTTCAAATGTGCCTGACGATTGCCAGTAGTTACAGATAGATTTGTTGGGTTAATGGGTTTAAAATCCCTTGTTATTATCGTAATCGGCTTAGACTTCGGACTCTCTAATTCAGCAGAATTAACAGCGCTGATCGTATATTGATAGCTAACCTTGGCGTCAGTTGCTAAATCAGAATAAGTTATGCCATCTACCTTTGCCAAAAGTTGCTGACCATCCCGCTTTGTGCTTATATAGACGTTATACCATAAGACTTCTGATTCTGGGTCCTGCGCCTTATCCCAAGATAGTTTAATGCTTTGACCACTAAATTCTGCCTTAACGTTCAATGGAACTTCAGGCGGAGTCTCATCAAATTGGATGAATATATCCGCCCATCGGTCAGTTTTCTGGTCCTGCGAAATGCGTATAGGCTTCCCAACAGGGTGCCAATCCTTTAATTCTTGTATAAATATATCATAGTCACTGGTATTGTGGTCATGCTGATTTGGGGAAGCACCATAAGCAAGCCATTTACTATCACGACTCAATCTTGGACAATATGTATAGTTCCAGTTTTCATAATCGGGTGTGCCTAAAAATTGATGCTCTTCGTTTTTTTCTATATCCCATACACGAAAGTCCTTTGGTCCATTAACCCAATACACATAGCGACCATCAGGGCTAAACGATGGTTCACATCCACCCATTGTTTTTACAGTTGCACCTTTATCAAAAACAAAGAATTCGTTGCTCTTTTCTGAACGAAAAACTGCTGATTTTAGGTTACAATTTATATCGCCAACACTTCCATCTTTGCCGGTAATAGGAACTTGCCTATCGTAAAAAATGGATTCTATGCCTGTGGTAAACTCATATTGCCATATCTTGCTGTCTTTAACAAAATAAATGATCTTTCCATCAGGCGACCAATTAAGTGGAGATCCAACTGTCAACTTTCTCGGTTCTCCTCCTTCTGATGGCATAACCCATGCCTCAACAGGCGCTTTTTGCCTGCCATAGCAAAATAATATCGTTCTACCATTTGGCGAAATTCTTGATAAAAGATAACCATCATAAGGAAGTGGGTATATTTTAGCTAGTTCAGTAAGTTTCTTAAAGCCAGAACCATCAATGTTAGCACGATACAGTTCCCATTGTCCCGTGCGATTTGATTCCCATACGATGAAGCCCTTAACTTGCTTTTTAGATTCTTTGGGTTTTGGCGATTCTTGTTTTTTATCACTCTGGCTGATATTGGCTACAATACTCTTATCTTTGAATATATTCTTTATTTCATCGGCACTTAAAGCACGATTATAAATTCTAACGTCATCTATTAACCCCTGAAACGTCCAGCCATTTTTATATCCAAACGAGCCTATGGATATAGTAGGATCATTTACGTCCTTGTCAGCAGGTTGCACTTTGGCTTTACTTACTTCCACTGCATCTTTATAAAGGGTCATCTCCCCGGATGGATAATCGTACGTTAATGCGACAAAATACCATCTATTACGCTCAAGCGAGGTTTTATCCTGAACTATGTTCCAATGTGCGTTATGTCCTGCAGAAAGCCTATTTCCATAAGATTCAGGGCACCAAAGCGCATGGCCTTTATCGCTCTCATCTCCAGAGATAATATTATTTCCTGCATTCTTTCCGCCGTTTCCTGTCCAGTAGATCCAGGCAATCTTTGTATATGATGAACGAACAGGGAAGTTATCTCCTAATGAAATATCATTATTCCCATCGAACTCGAAAACCCCTCCATCATTATAACCTCCAGAAGATTTCCATTTCGGATTGCCGTTAGCTGTCGCTTTTATATTTTTGTCTGAATGAGTCTTCAACGCATCGGTGTTTGATTTTCCATCCATTGGCAGGTAAATAATCAGATCGCTAGCATTTACTAACAAAGGTAGGAATATTATTAGTGTAAAGGTTATAGTCAATATGTATACAAAATTTTTTCTCATGGTTAATATTCTCCTAAAAGGATTTTAACAAGTCCATATATTTAGCTATGTTACATTAAACCTAGATTTCGTCCAATAATAACTCATATTTAAAGATTTCACATTGTGTAAAATCGTAGAAAATACGTGCCATTGAGACCATTTTAAGGTATCATAAAAGGTGATACTAACCTTAAT
>Ga0315274_10014632_pt1 | contig 11122 bp, 10 predicted proteins | sample YL17G02_20_MG_FD_203700 | JGI IMG/M metagenome (GOLD analysis project Ga0315274, IMG submission 203700) | Sediment microbial communities from Yellowstone Lake, YNP, Wyoming, USA - YL17G02_20 | ecosystem: Environmental > Aquatic > Freshwater > Lake > Sediment | place: USA: Wyoming | collected...
AGGAGGCGGACGTTTTCGTCCGCACCCTCCGGCGCACGGGCACGATCGGCCACGTCGGCGTCCGGAGCTCCGACTTCGCGCCCTTTTTCCTCAAGGGCGTCCCCTGCGTTTCCTTCTTCTCGAACGGACCCCATCTCGCCTATCATCTCCCGGGGGATTCGATTTACCGGATCAACCCGGATATGCTGGCCGACGTCGCCCGCCTGGCTTTTCTCACCGGCTACGCCTGGGCGAACCGCTGAGAGGTTGATTTTCAAAGAGAAGCCTCCTATAGTGGGGGGCGGATGACAATCGCAAAAGACGGCCTTAAATTTCTGCTGCCGGCTCTCGGGCTCGGCATCGCCTTTCTCGCGCTGGGCTGGTGGGCGCCGGCCGTTCCCTTCCTCCTCCTCGCGCTCGCGTTCGGATTTTTCTTCAGGGATCCGCGCCGCGCCGTTCCGGCCGATCCGGGGCTCATCGTCTCGCCGGCCGACGGAAAGGTCCTGGCGGTGGAAAGCCTCGACGGCCTTCCCGAGCTTCCCGGACGGTCCCCCCTCACCCGGATCACGATCTTCCTGTCGCTCCTGGACGTCCATCTAACGAGAGCTCCGCTCGCCGGCGCCGTCCGCGAAACCCGCTACACGCCGGGACAATTCCTGCCGGCCTATCGGAAAGAAGCGGGCCGCGTCAACGAGTCCAATGCCCTTGTCCTGGACGGCCGGTCCACGACCGTTCATCTCAAGCAGATCGTGGGGGTGGCCGCCCGCCGCATCAAGGTTTTCGTCCGGGCGGGCCAGCGCGTCGAACGCGGTGAAAAGATCGGGCTCATGTATTTCGGCTCGCGGGTCGAGCTGACCCTGCCCCCGTCCTGTCGAGTCCGGGTCGAGCCCGGCGCCAAGGTCAAGGGCGGGATGACCGTCATCGCCGAGGAGACTTCATGAACGTCAAAATGAAGGTTCGGGACAGGGTCAGGACGAGCTATCGCGACATCTACCTCCTCCCGAGTTTTTGTTCCCTGGGGAATCTCTTCTTCGGCTTCCTGAGCCTGTTCTCGAGCTTTCGCGGGCGCTACGCCTGGGCCGGCTTCTGGGTCATCTGCGCGGCGACCATGGACGCCCTGGACGGCATCGTGGCCCGGTCGTCCCAGACCCACTCCGACTTCGGCCGGGAGCTCGATTCGCTGGCCGACGCCGTCTCCTTCGGCGCCGCGCCGGCCATCCTCCTCTACTTTTGGGGACTGCACGGGGCGCGGACGGCCGGCCTTTTTTTCTCGTTCATCTACCTGGCGGCCGGCGTCCTGCGGCTGGCCCGCTACAACGTCCGCTCGGCGGCCCAGCCCGACCGCCGCTTCTACACGGGCTTGACCATTCCCTCCTCGTCGATGTTCCTGTCCTCGATCGTCTTTTTCCACCCCCAGCCCCTCGACGACCGGCTATCCGTGCTCCTGGTCGCCCTGCTCGCCCTGTTCCTGGCCTTCTGCATGGTCAGCACTATCCCCTACCGGAATTTTATGAACTTCAACCTCCGCAAACGGATCGACCTCCGGACGGCCCTTCTCATCGCCATCCTGATCAGCACCCTCATTTTTTATCCGAAGATCTTTCTGGTTTCATTCTTCACCGTCAATGTCCTGTCCGGGCCGGTCACCGCCCTGGCCAGGAGGTTCGGGCCCAAAGCTTTTCGTCGTTCCGCGAAGAAAGAAGTCTCTCTCAAGAAGGCGGACTGAGCGAGGTCCAGGCTCCGGCCCGATCATGATCGCCCGCAGGGTCCCCCGCCGGCTTTTCGCCCTCATCCTCGGCCTGGCCGCTCTCCTCGTCCTCGCCGCCGTTTACCTGTTCAGGCCGGGCCCGCGAATCCGGACCGAGGCCGCCGTTCCCCGCCCGAAAGCCTCGCCCGCCCCTCTTCCGCGCCCGCACGCCGAATGGATCCGGCCGGGCTCGACCCTGGCCGATATCCTGTCCCGCCACGGCTTCAGCCCCTCCGAGATCGCCCGACTCCGGGAGGACGTCAAGCCGGTCCACGACCTGGCCAGGCTCCAGGCCGGCCGGACCCTCCGCTTCTATCCGGGACCGGATTTGCGCATGATCGGGTTCGAATATGACATCGATGAGCTCCGCTTCCTGCGGGTCCTGTCAGAGGACGGACGGTACAAGGCCGAAGTCCGCTCCCGCCCCTATCTAGTTCGGAAGGCCTTCGTCTGGGGGACGATCGAGGACAACCTCATCTCGGCCGTCGAGAAGAGCGGAGAGCAGCTTCCTTTGGCCTTGGGGCTGGCCGAGATCTTCGGCTGGGACATCGACTTCTATACGGACCTCCGTTCCGGGGACCCCTTCTTCATCCTCTACGAGAAGCGCTATATCGACGGCCGCTTTTTCGGCTACGGGAACATCCTGGCCGCGCGCTTCACGAACCGGGGCAAGGATTTCTGCGCGGTCCGCTACGCCTACCCCGACACCAAGACGGCCGATTATTTCGACTCCGCCGGCGGCTCCCTCCGCAAAGAATTCCTGCGATCCCCCTTCAAGTTTACGCCCCGGGTCAGCTCACGATTCAGTTCGAGCCGGCTCCACCCCATCCGCCGCGTCCTCCGGCCCCATTACGGCGTCGACTACGCCGCGCCGATCGGGACGCCGGTTCAGGCCACCGCGGACGGAACGGTCCTGTTCGCGGGGGTGAACGGCGCCGCGGGCCGCATGGTCAAAATCCGCCATGCCGGCGCCTACGTAACGATGTATCTCCACCTGAAAAGCGCGGCCGCCGGCATCCGGGCCGGCGCCCGCGTCGGGAGCGGGCAGGTCATCGGCTTTGTCGGCTCGTCCGGAGAGAGCACCGGCCCCCACCTCGATTACCGGGTTCAATACCACGGCGGCTACATCAATCCCCTGAGCTGGAGGTTCAGCCCGGCCACGCCCCTGCGGGCCGAGTTCCGGGACGATTTTGGAAGGACGGCCGCTCGCTACGGCCTTCTATTCCGGGTCCCGTTCCTGTTCGGACTCCGGTCCTTCCTATTCAGTCTTTTTTAGTCCCGCTCGACCCGTGGCTGCTGCCGGAGGATGAACTCCCGTGCGACGAGCTCCCGGAGCTATGCGACGAACTCCCTGAGCCGTACGAGGAATCGCTGGAGCCCGTCGACGAGGAACTGCCCGTCCAACTCCCCGAGGAAGAACGCGAGCCGACGTCGCCCCGGCCAAAACGATCGGAGCCGCGCGAAGAAGCTCCGGTTTGAGGGCAGATGACCTGGTTGGAGCGGCTGTCGTAGCGTATCGAAACGCCCTCTCTTAAAGCGATCTTGACGTCGGGATTCCAGTCGCGGAACCGGAAGGAGACGCCGCCTTCGTGACCCCGGCCGCCCGATCGCGGCAGGGGACGCCCGACCATCCCCGAATCGCGCAGGACGGTCCGGATCGCGTCCTTCTCGAAGAAGGGCCGGGATGATCCGAGCCGCGTCCGGAGATCAACGGGGATGGAAATGGGCTTGACGGAGCGGATCGAGCCTTGGCGGGGAGTCCCGATGAAGGAATCGATGACCTTTGGGTCGCCCCGTTTAAAGGCCGCTATAAAATTCTTGTAGATCCCCTTCATGTCTTTGGGCAAGGGCCTGACGACCTTGGGCGTTTTCCCCTTAAGCTGATCCTTGGTGATGGTCGTCAGGATCGTCTTTCCCGAAGGATGGTTGGGATCCGGCCCGTACCCATAGTACCAGGAATAATACCCGCCGGGCCAGCCCAAGTACGACCAGTACATCCAATCCCATCCGAATCCGCTATCGTACCAGTACCAATCCCAGAGCGTCCACGGCCTCCAGGTTCTTTGGCCGAAATAGAAATCCCAAGCCACCCAGGCCGGGGCGAAGGCAGAGCCGGGGATCCACAGCCAGCCTTGCTTTTTATCCCAATGCCAGACGCCCAGGTGATAGGGAATCCAGCCCCAGGGTTCCTGGGGGATCCAGAAGAGCCGGCCGTTGAGGCTGGCCCACTGTCCGCAATAATAGGGCTGCCATCCCCCCCAGGGATAGCGATGGTCGTTGACGAACGGCCGCCAGACGTAGCCAAGGAACTCGTCCCAAAGCCATTCGCCGTACAGATTGGAATACTTCTGGGCGAAATAGAAGACGGCCTTGGGCATTTTCTGGATGGGTTTGGGGAGCGGGGTAAGGCCGTCGTGCGTTTTCACGAAAGCTTCGTTCAGGGATTTATTCCATGCCTCGAACTCCGTCCCGTTGTGGAATTCGGCCTTCCGGAAGCTGCCGTCAGCGGCAACGACGGCACGCTCGCCCGAACGGATCTTTTCTTTGCCGGTCTTCTTCTCCGAGGGCCCGAACAGAATTTCGACCTTGCCGTTGTCGACTTGGACGCCGACCGAACCGTCGTCAGCGGCTACAACTTGAGCGATGGTATGGTTTTTCATCTTGAGGGCCGCGTTGGGCGTGAGGATCTGGAAAAGCTCCCGGCGATTGTACTCCGTGTACATGATGTAAGCGCGGCCTTTTTTCAGGACGATGTTCGAGACATTGTCGAAAGAGCTCAGGCTCGGCGCCAGAATGGTCTCGACCTTCAGTTCGGTGTCGTAATCCAGCCGGATCAGAGTTCCGTTGTCGAACTGGATCTCGCTCCTGCGGATGTCAGAGGTCCGGATCGTGTCGCCCGGCCCGATCGGCAGATTGAGCAGGGCGAGCTCGCCCCGATCGACCCCCTCCCTGAAGACCAAGACGTCCTTCCCGTCGTTCTTGATATCGGCCATAGAAATACGGCCGAAATAGAAGTCCTTGACCTCTTCCCCAAGGACGGGAAGGGCGAGAAGGAGTCCCAGACAAGCGATTCCCCAAAGTCCCTTTTTGTTCATCGTTCCGCTCCTGACACAGAATTCATTATACTTTTATGCATAAATTATGCCAATCCCGACAGGGAGGGTCGCCCCGGCGCCGGGGATCTTCCTGTCCCGTTTATAGGACAGCTGTCCCGCTCCCTGACCGTCGAACGGTTTTCGGATTCCGATAGAACTTCCGTCTTCGGGCGGCGAGGATACCGCCCTCCCCCCCGGACCCCGGTGAACCAGTCCCGTCGGTTCCCCCCGTCGGAAAAGCCGCCGGGGCCCCCCTCCGCTACGGGGGCTTGAGGGCGGTATCCTCGCCGCAAAACAGAGAAATGAAGCATCGGCAATATTTATTAAGACTGTTCGACGGTCAGCCGCGAAGGGGACAAAGCCCTGCTAGTCCCCGGAGCGGGTCACTCCCGGCTGCTCAACGATAAAGCGACAGGATTCCCGTGAAGGGGATTGACAGCCGTTCGGCCAAGTTCTTAAAATAGGGATGTGGAAACGGGACATCCTGATGAGCCGGTATAAGAATCCAGCCCCGACTGTCGACCTCATCATCGAGATGAAGAAATCCGACGGTAAGCCGGGCATCATCCTGATCGAAAGGAAGAATCCTCCCCCGGGCTGGGCCTTGCCCGGCGGGTTCGTGGATTACGGGGAGAGCCTCGAGGACGCGGCCCTCAGGGAGGCGCGGGAGGAGACGTCCCTGGACGTCGTCCTCGTTTCCCAGTTTCACACCTATTCGGACCCGGCCCGCGACCCGCGCGGGCACACGATTACGACCGTCTATATCGCCCGAGCCCACGGCCGGCCCAGGGCCCGGGATGACGCCAGGAATATCGGGATATTCGGGCCCGAAGAGATACCCGCCCGCCTGGCATTCGACCATGCCGGGATCATCGAGGACTACTACCGCGAAAAAAGAGGAGCCTTCCATGGTTCAAGACAACGAAAAAAAAGGGTCTAACAAAGAGTCGGAGCTCAGGGAACTGCGCAAGGTCTATGGACCGGTCGAGGCCGACGTCATTAAAAGCTTCCTGGAGAGCCAGGGAATAAGCTGTATCCTGCGAGGGCGGATGCTCCAATCCGTCATGCCCTATACAGTAGACGGGTTGGCCGAGATCAAGGTCCTGGTGGCCGAAAAGGACTTCGAAATCGCCGATCGCCTCCTCGAAAGCGCCAAGAAATTTCAGGAAGACGAGGAAGAAACCTAGGGGTCAACGCCTCGACTCCCCGGCATGAATGCCGGGGCTTGTTCGGGGTTAACCCTGAGCCTCGCTTCTCGTCCCCGCCTTGAAAGGCGGGGCTTAGCGTCGGCGAACGGGTCAAAAAGGAAGGACATTTTTTATTGCGATATAGAATTTCCATTGATCCCGGTCTTTCTCCGAGATGTTCCGGGCCAGGCCCAGTCCGATCATGGGACCGAGGATGCCCTTGATTTGGATTTCCATCCCATAGGAGGCCAGGCTCTTTCCCTTTTTCCATCCGGCCGAACCGCCCTCCCAGATCTTGGCCGCATCCAGAAAAGCCACCAGATTGGCGACGTTTTCGGGCAGCGGACAATGGAGTTCCAGGCTGCCCGTCAGAAGCCGGTTTCCCGGGTAATAACGTTCCCCTCCCCGAATATAGATCTGATCCGAATAGGAGGAGATCCCGTCGGACGTGTAATACTTGGCCATTCCCAATCGCCTTTGGGGAGGGGCCGTCCCTTGCAGGACCCGCATGTCGGCGCCTAAATAGAGTTTGATAAAGTCTCCCAACACCGGCTGGATCTTGAAGGAGCTCAGATGGAAATAGTGAGATGAGAATTGTGTTCCCGACAGGGAATGATCATAGCGGTAATCCGCGGCCGCGCCGACCGCTCGACCTGGAAAGCCTTTATAGGGACGGATGTCCTTGACGTTGTAGGAAAAGGAAAAAGCGGCGACCCGGTAAGCGAGCGGCGGCTCCCCGCCGGCGCCCGCTCCGGACGCATCCGGATTTTCCGGAAACGAATTCTCAAGAATGACGCTCTTTTCATATCCGAAACCGAACGATAGGCGATGGGTCGTATAAGAGGCGTCATGCGTAAACGGCAGCGAGAGTCGAAGGCCGGCCGAGGTGATGCCTTCGTAGAGGCTTTTCTGATTCAGAAAGCGATAGGTGGTAACGTCCCCGTATCCGAAGCCGGCCGTGATGTCGAATAGGGTGGACCGGTTGAGCCAGCTCAGGGCGTAATTCGTGTTCGACAGCTTCTTGAAATCGAAAGCCAAGGCGGCCGTTAGAAAATTCTCTCCCGGCATATCCGCCCCGACTCCCGTCAAACCGAGAGTCAGCTTGTCCTTTATGACAGCCGGCAGCGGCAAGACGAGCAGGGGGCGAAAGGTGGATAAGGAATGAAACCGTCCCATGAAGCGCCCCGGAATATCCTTGGCTTCAACGACCATCGGGACGGCCGGCTGGGTCTCCTTCCATTTCAGGTAGTAATCCTGGAGCGTTCCGGGGAACGATTGCGGTTTGCGGCCGGGGTCCAGCGCAAAGGCTTCATTGGTCTGCCGCTGGGTTTGCCTGATTCCGAGCGCTTGTGCCGGCGCCGCCCAGTCGGTGATCAGAAGATAATTCGACTGGCGGGTCACCGCTTCTTTCAAGCCCGTATCGAGTCGCAGGCGCTCGACATTGGGCACCTCGCCCTCCTGGGAGGTATAAAGGATCTCCGCCGCGTTCTCGGGAGAAAACAGGGGAAACCGGCACAGGGCGGGCAGGGGCTTTTCATCCAGGGTTTTCGTTTCCACGTCCAAAACGGCGATGCCGCACCTTTTGCGGCCGGGATCGAGGAAAGAAGCGACGACCTTTGTCCCGTCGCGGGAAACGGACAGATCGGAAAAATATCTTTCGTCCTTGAAATCGGTCAATTTGTCCTGACGGGAGCCGTCCGCCCGGCAAAGATAGAAATTGGCGCTCAACCCCTCCTGCCGCACGAACACGATCCGGTCCGGATCGATAAAAACCGGATCTTGGGCCCGGGCGTTCCGGGTAACGGCCTTTTCTTTCCCGGTCCGGACATCCACCAGATAGATATCCGAAATCAGGGAGCCGTTTTGTCCGTAGTGCATCCGGCTGAAAACGATCCGCCGGCCTTCCCGATCGAACGAAAAATTGGGCTTGAGGCCTTTGCGGGCCAGGACCCGCAGCCTTTGTGTCCGTTCGTCCCAGAGACACAGCTCAAGACTCGGAGATTGAAGGGACCTGATGCCGGTAAAGGCATAAGACCGGCCGGCCGGAGATGCCTTGACCACCTCAAAATAGCGGCCGGGGATTTTTTCCAATTTGGAGCCCACGGTGTCCGTCCTCTCCGAAACCGCCTCGCGCCAGTTGAAGTAGACGCTGATCGCTTTTTTCCATTCCTTTTCGAAGTCCCCATAAGAGCGTTTCGTCGCCTTCTTGAAAGACCTGTCGAAATTGAACACCATCCCCGCGTTTTCCCCGGAGAATATTTGACCCAATTGCCGGTCGCTGAGGCTCTGCCTGAGCCATTTGACCTTGGCGAAACCCTTGGCGTAATTCAATCCTCCGTAATCGGCGTCCCAGGGAGTCGTCGCCAAGGAGCCGTTGCGGATTCCCAAGTTCAAATAACGGTCTCCTCGTTCGACGCCCCAGGTCTCGCCGGCGTAAAATTGGGCCATGCCCTCATGAATTTCCAGGTCGGTCGCCAGGGCCGACACGGGGAGTAAGGAATCCAGCCATCCCTTGGCGTTTTCAAAGATCAAAGCATGCACCATCTCATGGGCGGTCACTTTCTGCAGCCAGCCGTCCCTGCCCGTGAACATCCTCAAAAAATCGGCCGGTTCCACCCAAAAAAACGAGTAGCCGAAGGGCGTGGCCGCGCCGTTGGTTATGCCGTCCATGTCGGAAATAAAAACGGTGTACTTCTTCCTGAACGACAGGCCGAGATTCTCTTGGTGGACGGCGTAGATCTGCTCGGCCGCGCTTCCCGTTTTCCGGGCCGTTTCATCCAGACCGGTGCTGTACACGATCTTAAAGTGATCGGTTTCATAGACATACCAGGAAAGCTCGGGATGATTGCGGCCGTTGAATTGATTGAAGGCGCCCTGGCCGAAAACGAGCAGCGGCCACAGACCCATGATCAGAACGACGCCCGCTTTTTTCCCGTTCATTTGACCCGGCCTCCCGTACTCTTGTTCTCGCGAGTTCTCACTATGTTTTTTTACGGTCTTGAGTCGTCGTTTCGAAATCATACAGGATTTCGCCTCGAAAACACAACGATCGACGATTCGGCGGAAACATCATCCGATCCTTTCTTCGAAAGCGCCAAGAATTTTCCGGATGACGAAGAAGAAAACGAAAAAACGATTTTTCCACAGCCCCGGCGGCCCCGAATTCCTCCGGTCCGGCCTTTCCGTAATGCGGGCGAGCACGGTTTTTTAGCCGGCCGAACAACCCCTAGTTGAGCTCCCTTTCCACGCCACTATATATAGAAAAACGCCTGTTTCCCGGCCTAAATATCTTGCTTTTTTTGCTTGACTTTTGTTTTTTTACCCTCTATATTGATTGCAAATGGGATAAAATGGGACATTTTGGGACGACAATGAAACTTCTTATAGGCAGCTATCCGGCGAAACTCGACGCGAGCGGTCGCGTCAAGATCCCGGAAAAATTCCGCGAAGTCATCGAGGAGACTTACGGCAAGGATGTCGTGGTGACGTCGCTCGCCAACGAAGCCGTCCAGGTCTATCCGCTGCCGGTTTGGGAGCGAATGACGGGGGCGAATCCCGAGATGACCCTGTCCCTTCAACCCACCATTCGTAAGTTCCTGGCCCAGGTCAATTTCCAGGGAAACCATCAACAGCTGGACCCCAAGGGCCGCGTCCTGATCAAACAGACCTTGCGGGATAAGGCCCAGCTCCCCGATGAAGTCGAGGTCGTCGGGATGACCAGCCATCTCGAAATCTGGAATAAGCGCAACCTCGAGCGCATGCTCGAGGAAAAACCCCTCACGGACGAGGATTTCGAGACGATCGCCAAGCTCCTTACGCCGCGAGGAAAATCCGAATGAGCGACGAGGCCCACATCCCTGTTCTCCTGGAAGAGGCCTTGGGGTTCTTGGACATCGAGAGGCCCGGCCTCTATCTCGACTGCACGTTCGGCCTGGGGGGACACAGCCTCGAGATCCTCAAGCGGAACCCGCGCGCCGAAGTCATCGGATTCGACATCGACGAGAGCGCCCTCCTGGAGGCGGAATCGCAACTCCGCCCCTTCGCCGACCGGATCCGGCTTTTTCATTCCGATTTCCGTTACATCCCCGACTTAAAAATCGACCTGTCCGCGCTCAAAGGGGTCCTGTTCGACCTGGGAATGTCCTCCTTCCAGCTCGACAATCCCCAACGGGGCTTCAGCTTCCAGAAGGAGGGCCCGTTGGACATGAGGATGGACCTCCGCAACAAGATCACGGCCGAGAGGATCATCGACAAGTACTCGGAGCCGAAGCTGGCCGAGCTGTTCCGTGAGCTCGGCCAGCTCAAGCAGGCGACCCGGCTGGCCCGCCGCATCGCGACCCTTCGCAAAGCGGCCCCGATCACGACCACAACCGCCCTGTGCCGGATCGTCGAAGAGGTCTGCGCCTGGAGACCCCAGAAGGGCAAGATCCATCCGGCGGCCAAGGTCTTCCAGGCCCTGCGGATCGAGGTCAACCAGGAGCTGGCCGGGCTTCCCGAGTTCCTGGAACGGCTGGCCGCCTCGGCTCCGCCCGGGACGAGGTTCGTCGCCATTTCTTTCCATTCGCTCGAGGACAGGGCCGTCAAGAGGACGTTCCTCAGCCTGGCCGCCCAGGACAACGGAGGGCCGTCTTTCCGGATCCTGACCCGGAAGCCGGTCATGGCCTCGGAGAGCGAACTCCTCCGCAACTCGAGGGCCCGCTCGGCCAAGCTCCGGGCCGGGGAAAGGACCTGACGGATGCGCAGCCGGCTCGGACGCAAGGACATCCTTCTCCTCGGGGCGGCCGCTCTCTGCGCCGTATCCATCCTGACCTTCTACCTCTGGCAGCAAACGGAATCGATCCGGATAGGCTACGAAACCGGGATCCTCGAAAAAAAAATGGCCGACCTGGTCGAGGAAATCAAAACGCTCGAGACGCGGCGGGCGGCCCTGCTCTCCCAGGACCGGGTCGAGCGGACGGCCCGGCAGGAGCTCGGTCTCACCGACATCCGGGACGATCAGATCATCTACCATGATTTCGTGTTCAGCCGCGAGGGGCGGTGACGTGAAAACCCGCAACTCCGAGCGATCGCTGCGCCGCCTGAAGGTTCTGGGCCTGGCGCTCTTGGTTTGGGCG
>Ga0315274_10014634_pt1 | contig 11121 bp, 8 predicted proteins | sample YL17G02_20_MG_FD_203700 | JGI IMG/M metagenome (GOLD analysis project Ga0315274, IMG submission 203700) | Sediment microbial communities from Yellowstone Lake, YNP, Wyoming, USA - YL17G02_20 | ecosystem: Environmental > Aquatic > Freshwater > Lake > Sediment | place: USA: Wyoming | collected...
GCTTAGGCGGCTTCCAGGCCTTTCTGCGTCCGGCAAGTTCTTTGTCGGAAAGCTCGACATCTATTTTGTTGCTCGGAATGTCAATCTTTATTATGTCACCATCTTTCAGCAGGCCAATCGGGCCGCCGACCGCTGCTTCAGGGCTGATATGGCCGATGCAGGCGCCTCTTGTTCCGCCGGAAAAACGCCCATCAGTAATCAGCGCAACCGATTCGCCCAATCCTGCACCCATAATGTAACTGGTGGGAGTTAGCATTTCGACCATGCCAGGGCCGCCCTTGGGGCCTTCGTGGCGAATCACCGCCACATCGCCTTTTTTCACCTTGCCTGCCAAAATGCCTTCGCAGGCCTCTTCCTGGCTTTCAAAGATGACGGCTGGGCCGGTGTGGACCAGCATACTTTCTGCTACGCCGGCTGTTTTGACCACCGCGCCGTTTGGGGCAAGGTTTCCTCGCAGAATGGCAAGGCCGCCGGTTTTCGAGTACGGATTATCAATCGGATGGATTACCTGCTGATTTTTTATTCGGGCGTCGGCGATATTTTCGCCGAGCGTCTTGCCGGTTACCGTCAGGCAATCGGTGTTCAGTAAATTGGGAATCTTGCTGATTTCTTTTAGTATAGCGCTTACACCCCCGGCCGCGTCCACATCCTCAACGTGGAATCCGCTGGATGGCGCCACCTTGCAGATATTGGGGCATTTAGCTGAAATTGCGTTTATCCGGTCAAGGTCGTACTTGATGCCCGCTTCGCTGGCAACGGCCAGCGAGTGCAGAACGGTATTCGTTGAGCCGCCCATCGCCATATCCAAGGCAAGGGCGTTATCCAGCGATTTTTCATCGATTATCCCCAAAGGCTTAATATCCCTTGCCACCAGATACATAATCTGTTTGCCTGCGGCTTTGTAAAGCTCCTGCCGCTTGGGGTCAACTGCCAGGATAGTTCCGTTGCCGGGCAGAGCCATTCCGACAGCCTCACAAAGGCAGTTCATCGAATTGGCGGTGAACATCCCCGAACAGCTTCCGCACGTTGGGCAGCCCGTCAGTTCCAGCTCTTTTAGCTGCGCTTCGCTAATTTTGCCGGCGTTGAGCCGGGCGACGCCTTCAAATATGCTGATAAGGTCAACCGCTTTTCCATCTTTTGCCTTGCCAGCTTTCATCGGTCCGCCGGACACAAAAATTGTAGGGATATTCAGCCTGACCGCCGCCATCAGCATACCGGGCGTAATTTTGTCGCAGTTGGGGATGCAAACCAGACCGTCAAAACAGTGTGCCCGGGCCATAGTCTCGACGGAATCGGCCACAATCTCGCGTGAGGGCAGAGAATATTTCATGCCCGTATGCCCCATAGCGACGCCGTCGCAGACCGCTATGGTGTTAAATTCAAAAGCAACGCCGCCCGCCTCGTGGATAGCCTGCTTAACGACCCGCCCGACCTGGTTTAGGTGAACGTGGCCCGGCACAATCTCACAGAAGCTGTTGGCAATGCCGATAAACGGTTTGTCAATGTCGGCGTCACTTAGGCCGCAGGCACGAAGCAAACTCCTGTGCGGCGCACGCTGGAAGCCCTTCTTTACCGTATCGCTTATCATAGTCTGCTTTCTCCACGCGAAAACAACCCCGCGATAAGCCCGTCCTGCCTGTCCTGAGCCAGGTCGAAGGATCGCAGGGCTAAATATTAGCTCCCCAATTTATTAGGGGGGCTATTAAGTGTCAATAAAGAAAAAACGGTTGTCTTGGGACAAGCAAAATGTATAATGACAACCTGGATTTCGTAGAAAAGTGAAACTTACAGGGAAACCAAATAATGATGCCACGTACTATTTTCAGTTGCGCTATCCGCATTCTGATTTGTGTGCTTGTTGTGACGCTGAGCTGCAACAATTCTGCGCGGGAAACTGCCCGCAGCAAGGTTGAACAGCAAGAAAAGACGCTGGCCGGCAAGGAACCTGCTGCCGTACAACGTATTCCAGCAGAGGTCAAGCCCAAAGAAAAAGGGCCCGCTGTGCTGTTGGCGCTGAAATTCGCTCCGCAGGACTCGACAACCTACAGAGTAGTAGTAGAGGCTGACAGGAGCGTCGTGTGGGAGGGACCTTTGCCGGAAAAGCCCACCGGCTTTAAGGGCGGCCACACCGGCAATAGAATCGAAACGACCTTTGCCCAGCGGATACAAAGCGCCGACGATAAAGGCAACGCCATTGCTGAGATTAAAATAGAGGCGTTGAAATATCTCGCAAAAGTCAGAGACGATGCTGTTCTGGACTTCGATAGCTCGCGAGAGAAGGACAAAGACAATCCGCTGGCGAAACTAATCGGACAAAGCTACACCATACAAATCTCGCCTGCGGGACAAGTTTTGCAGGTTGTCGACGCAAACCAGGCACGAGCCGCGGTCGAGGGCAGCTCCTCGGCTCATCAAACGGCTTCGGCACTATTCTCCGCAGAAGCAATTAAGCAGCGGCACACAATTCCGGCCCTGCCGCCCGGCGAAAAAAACCGATTAAGCCCGGGCGAGAGCTGGAGCAGCACGGCGACTTTTCCCTTCGATATGATGGGCTCGAAATCCTACGAAAAGATTTATACGCTCAAAGAGATCAAGGATGCGGATGATCGGCAATTTGCCGTCGCCGATATGAACGCGGTTCCGTCCTCAGAAATGGCTCAGGAGCTCCACAAGGAACAAACAACAAATCCTCTTGAGAAAATGTTTGATACCAACGAAACCTATAGCGGGCAGCTAAAGCTCGATTTGACAGCCGGCAAAGTTGAAAAGTGCCTCGAAGAACTACGGATAGAATGGGTTATTGTCGACCCCCAGGCGAAGGACGATAAAGAACCGGCTGCTTTGAGAATGTCTGCAATGCGCTTGTACAGCATCGAGAAAATCGACTGACCTTATGACCCCCTGCCGTGCAGGGGGCTAAATCAATCGAAAGGAACGGATTTGAAATCCACGTTGTTATTACTGGCGGTTGTTGGCCTTGCCGCCCTTGCCGGATGCGAGGCGCCTGTCGGGCAGAAAGAGCCACTGGCAGAAGGAAAGAAACCTGTAGGTGAGGGAAAAGTCCTGTTGACCGTGGACTTCCAACTGGGCCAGACCCTGCAATACAGATTTGTCTCCAGCAGAGAGATTGACCTGGACTGGGGCCCAACGAAGGCCGCGTCCAGATCGGCAAAAAGTACCGTCAACAAATTCTCCGAGTCGATGGAGATGGTTGTTACCTACACGCCTGTCGAAGTCGATCCATACGGACTTACAACTATCAAGGCGACCTGCAAAAAGGTTATGGTAACGCGGGGCAAAGGCGCGGGCGGAAGACCGCCGATGAAAGACGCCGTCGAAAGTTTCGCCGGCAAAACCTACACCCTGGCGGTCGGGCCGACCGGCAAGATCGAAGATTATTCGCAGCTGAATAAACTGATCGAAGAATTAGGCAAAGAACCGTTCCACGAGGACAGCAGACTCGGCAGAATAAAAGAACCTGATATGATCGGTGATCTTGTCGCCGCTCAATGGTTCTTGTGGGATTCAATTTCCAGCATTGAAAATCCGACCGAAGGTGTGTCGGTAGGACAAACATGGAGGTCCAAGCTGTCGGTGCCTGCGCCGATGGTGATGCGAAAGGCAAGAGACGTGACCTACCGGCTCAGTGAAATCCGCGACAATGGAAAGGGCCAACTCGCGGTCATACAAAGCTCCTATTCACCGGCAGATTCGGTTCCCAGCAGTTGGCCAATACCCTACGCCGGCACGTTCCAGATGACCGGGACGTTCGGCTTTCTTAGGGGATATCGGATGCTGGATTTGAAAGGTCAGGGCGAAGAATTATTCAATATCGACCAGGGCAGAATCGAGCACTATGACCAGCAGTATGAGATGCGGTTGGCAGCTTCTTTGCCCCTTCCTATCGGCCCAAATCCCACGATAACTATCAGACAAAAACTGACAATGCAGCTTCTTGAGTGACTCGCCTTTGCGCAGCCGCTTCGGCGGAGCGAGGTTGGGCGGTGGTCAGCCCGTGACCCGTGAGTTGTCGCCCTGGCCACGAGCGACGGAGGTGTAGATTGGCACATGAGAATCTATGGGCGCCGTGGCGGATTAAGTATATTCAGGGCCTGGGCGAAGGCTCGCCACAGACGGGCTGTTTTATCTGCCGAAATCTCCAGAACGCTCAGGATGATGACACAAACCTCGTGTTGTGGCGAACCGATAGAAGTATCGTGATTCTGAATCGCTTCCCCTATAATAACGGCCACCTGTTGATAGCGCCTGCCCGACACATCCCCGACCTCAACCAGGCAAGCAGCGAGGAGCTGCTTGAAATGATCTTGCTGGTCAGGGAATCCCAAAAGGCACTATCGCTGGCGATAAAACCGCACGGTTTTAACGTTGGGATGAACTTCGGCCGATGCTCCGGGGCGGGACTGCCGGGTCATTTGCACATTCACGTCGTCCCCCGCTGGGACGGAGACACAAACTTTATGAGTGTTTGCGGAGATACCAAGGTTATCAGCCAAAGTCTGGCTGAGCTTCTTAACCTGCTCAAACAGATAAGCAAAGACCACAACCTTCCCTGTTTATAAAGTAGAATAAGCCACAGAGAACACAGAGAACACAGAGAGATGATTAATACCCATGTAGGGTGCGATATTTCGCACCACTTACTTTATATGTCACCATTGTCATTCCCGCGAAAGCGGAAATCCAGTCAGCTTTTTCAATAATCCCACTATTAATAGGTGGTTATCCCTAGTTCCTGCTATACGGTATATGAATTTATTTGCAGCTTCGGCCTCCTTTTTCTTCGTCGCACGGGTTGCTATTCATGAACGAAATCTACAATAGTAAACAGCTTAATTATTTACATATTTATGTTTCGTCAGTACTCTCTTCCTCAGTCTCGTACGTCCCTCGTTCATGCCATACATTTTGAAGTAGCTTCTCGTGGACGTCCATGACGATGCGTAACTCCAATCCGATGTTTTCTTGATAATTCTCGGTCAAAACGACCCCTGCTCTACTGGTAACCATGACTGAATGTTCAACTCCTTCGAAGGGCCAAGGAATAGTCACATTCGATAGAGCTGCGATTTTCGATAAATTCTGGAATAGCACATCATCCTGAATTTGGTGACCTGACAGTCCAGCCGCTTGGATCCTTGCAGATACCTGTCGAAACCATGCACCTAAATACTCGGAAATCTGCTGCGCAACCTTACTGAAATCAACTTCCATTTCTGCTAGTTCTATACCGCAAGGACGAGCACGCAGATGTGAGACCACACCTCGACAGACTTTTTTTGGAGCCTGGAAAATCATGAGCTTACGCTCCTCATCCATGTAAGCCTCAAAATCAACGGGTTGAAGATATTCTAAGAAGTCAATCCTGCGCCTTTCCTTGTTTATTAATGTTTTAATGTATCCCAGAGTCTTATGCCTTATGCCGCTGACTATGTGAAGCAAAGAAAAAGATCCTTCAAGTTGCTTTGACTTCATCGTGATAGTTGTTCTAACATCTTCCTCTTGTCCTGACAAGGTGAGCTGTATCTGATTGGAAATCGACTGCTCTGGTCGTAAATCTGGCATTTTCTTTACTACATAGAATTGAAATGGTTTCATTTTGGTACACCTAATGGGAGTGCTTTTAAACTCAATACTTGATTCAATGCATCAAAAGTATCTGTAAGACTTACCCCTTCAATATCTACTTGGTCCATACCCGCTTCAATTCGACAGTCTGAATGAGGACCTAATCGGAATGTAACTTGAAAATTTTGCAGAAGTTTTGCGGGCACGCGACTTACGAAAAAACCATAATAGGGATTCCGCATTCCATCGCCAAAGCTGACAATGATGCTGTATTTTGAAGTCTTTGGATTGATGGTATTTCTTGCTCCTTCAGCCAGTTTAGAAAGCCTCTGTCGATAAATATCATACAGATGTGAAGGTACAAGGAGCTTTTGGTCAAATTCTAAATCAAGGGATGTGTCACCAATTCGTAAGGTCATAACAAATAGGTTGTCTATGCTTATTCGCAGTGTTGATAGTGTTTGGTCTTTCTTTACTGTCTTGCCATAATCTCCAGTGCTAAAATGACTCCATAAATCCTCAATCACACTAGAATCACAGGACCCATCAAATTCAAAATGGAAATGGGGTTGCCAGAATGTATGAGTACGTTTAAATATCAGGAAAATACGATTTACAAATAGATGAAACCTCTGACACCTTTGATACAGAATATTCACGCCAGTGCTATAAATCGCCAAAGCAAGTGAAAATACTGTTATCACGCCAGCATAATCCTGGTTTATCTTTGCATTAAGTGATGTCCCAAGCCATATAAGAAAAACCATAGCTACAATGTGACTGATAATTATAAGAATAAATCTCATTTCCTACTGGTCCGAAACTTTCTTCTAATCTTTTAGGAAACCAAGGACGGGCGATTTTTTCTATACAAAGCAATTATTAATGAGCATAAATCCAAGATGTCTCACTTCGTTGCTCGCTAATGAGAGAATCTACACTATTCAGTCGGGTTTTTCAATGAAAAAACCCGACCCGTATTTCCTATGTGGTATATCGTATGTCGCATACAGGGATTTCCGCGGCCGCTCGGGGCTTGCCCGACATCTGGCTGCGGACGATAATCGTCTTGCGTTCGAGACCAGATTTCTCCGCTGCGGGCTGCCTTTGGCCGCCCTTCGGTCGAAATGACAGCGAGAATCAATCATTTCTGTGCGTTCTCCGTAGCAAAATGAAAATAAGACACAGATGCACACAGATTAAACAAGATAAAAAAGGAAAATAATCAGTGAAATCCGTGGTTAATAAACTGTGTAAATCCGCGTCAAGATGGGCAAGATTTCCGCGTTTTTTTCAATCAAAAGTGCTGATAGCTGGGACGAAAAATCGGAAATTTTGAAATTTTTTTTACTCCTTTGGAGCTAACGGTTTAGGCAAATCGGCGATGCGAAAAATTCGCGATTTTTCGCATCAAACGCGCAGATCCATCCAATTACAGAAGGGCATCGTTTTTCACCCTTCGGCCGAACGAAAATGGCCACAGAGTCCACAGAGAACTCAGAGTAAACAAGAAAGCCATTAACAAGCAACCGGGTAGTCCTTCCCAGTTTCCTCTGTGCCCTTTGCGGCAACAAATATTGTCATCTGTAATCTGTCTTCTGTCATCTCATTAGCGGAGGCGGCAAGTCAAAGCAAGCCTTGACATTTTCGATTGGCTGCAGCGCGTACTGATCTCGCCGGTGCTTTTGTATCGGCGGCTGCGCTATGGGTACACGTTTCGCCTGATTCGCATGGCGCAGCCTCAGTACGCAAAGGTAGACCCGGCCGATTATAAGCGCCTGCGAGGATACGAATGGTCTGCAAAAAAAGGAGGAAACAGCTTTTACGCGCGAAGATGTGTGGCAGGGAGCAAAGGAAAAAAAGAGACGCTTATATACATACACCAGGAGATTATCAAAGTGCCTGAGGAAATGGTGGTCGACCATATCAATCACGATGGGATGGACAATAGACGGGCAAACTTACGAGCGGCGACATATTCGCAGAATTTGTGCAACAGAAAAAAACGTTCGGGGGCGATGTATTCGAAATATAAAGGAGTTCACTGGCACAAGCTCAATAAGAGATGGGCTGCCCGGATAACGTTCAAAAAAAAGACAATAAACTTAGGCTACTTCAGCAACGAAATCGACGCGGCGAAGGCCTACGACCGGGCGGCGAGGAAGTATCACGGCGAGTTCGCCAGCCCCAATTTCCCGGAATCCGGGATTGGCTGAGGGCGGAGAGAATTCAGAATGTAGAATTGCGAACGTCGAATTGCGTTAATAGTCTTTGACTTAACCGTCGGGGTCAGGTAACCTTCCACAGCTATGAAACGATTAGCAGCGTCGGGTTTTGGTCTAGGCTGGCTGCCCCTTGCCCCGGGCAGCTGGGGCTCGCTGCCACCAGCGATTATCTTTGCTCTGATGTCCTATTTGGGCGCGTCTTCTGCAATGATAATCATCGTGATGATAGTTTTGGCAGTAGCCGGTTCGGTCATCTGCGTCAAATGTGCCCCTGCCTCGATAGCGGCGACCGGTGATGCGGACCCGCCGGAGGTTGTCGCCGATGAGATTGCGGGCCAGGCAATCACATTTGCCTTGGCAGGTTCATTCGTAAGCGGGCCGATTTGGTGGGCGCCGGCTTTGGGCGGTTTTTTCTTATTCAGGCTCCTTGATGTAATCAAGCCCTGTCCGGCACGCACGCTTGAAAAATTGCCGCAAGGATGGGGCATTCTTGCGGATGATTTATTTGCCGGCCTGTATGCCGCAATCGCTTTGGTGCTTTGCCTGAAATTGTGGGCCCAGTGGTCGGCCGGATAGGTGAGAAGTAGCAATGGCGGCGGACTATTCTGTCCAGGTCTGTAAAGAGCTTGAGAGTGCGATCCGTGCAACCGGCTTGCACCGGCCGATGCGGGTCGCACGTTACGACGCGGGCGAGGAGCTTGTTTACGACGTGACAGAAGTTGGCGGGCAGCGCACGGCGCACGTCCGACTACTTATCGAGCAGTTTGTTGGCGGCGGCTTTGCCGGGCAGGTGTACCAAGTAAAAGTCTTGAGCATCGAGACGGCTCAGGAAAAATTCGAAATTCCTGGTCTACAGCCAGGCCAGGTTTATGCTATGAAGATATTTGTCCCACCTTCTAACCTTGCTCGGCTGTTTCGCAACATTCTATACTGGATCGGTTTTCAGGGAGCGTTCGCGCTTCAGGTCAATCCCGCCGCGGCGAGGGCCGGCGCGCTCTGGCAGAAATTCATCCGGCGCGGGGCAAAAATCCGGTTCGGCGATGAGAATGCGGCCGCCGATATTCACGCTACTTTTCTCGATGGCCGGCTGGGCAGCTGCGGTGAGCTGAGCGAGTGGATTGACGGACGCACGTGGCGGCTGGAGGTCGACGACCGGCTGGACCTGCTCCGCCGCTGGCGTCGGGGCAAAGCAGTTGACCAGCGACAGCTTGGTTCGCCCGAATACAGAGCCAAACGCGAATTTATGGCCAAATCTGTTGAGCTTATCCACGATATGGGCTGGCATGAATTTGCCAGGCAGTACGAATGGTCTACCTGGAAGAGTCAGCCTAACTGCTTGAAACGCAGCGACACCGAGGGCAATCCATCGGCGGGCCTGGTGGCGGTCGATTTCAGGGCAGGACTTGCACTTCTGCCGTTTTTGCCCATGAGCCCGGGCGATTTCAAGCTGATAGCAAAAGGCATCATGCGAGGCAGCCTGGTGCAGTTTGACCGCGGCGACGTCCGCAAGCTGGAAGCTTTTGTTCGGGACCACCGCAACGAGTTTGCAGATATGGGGCAGATGCTTGAGGAGCTGAAAACGGCTGAATGCGTATACCGAAACTCTTCCGTGGATATCACCCACAATCATATTCGGCTGCTGTACAGCGGGCAACTATGGGCGACGATACTGGACAGTGCGGTGACCGGCTGGAAGGTCAGAGGTCTAGTTGATGAGAATTCGCAGCGGAGGCTGCGAAACAGCAAAGTTCTGGCTCTGGTATTTCTGGCGATTGGGTTGATACCGTTTTTGGGCAAGTTTATTCGGCGGATTTGGGGCCGGCCCGACTGGCGCAAACATTACGCCGCGATGTTATCGAGCTGGAGCTATTTGCGGCGGGCGGTAAGGGCAAGGATGGCTGAAAAGGTGATTGTCTGGCACAGAGCGGGACGCCTTGACGCTGAGCGGGCGTTCAAAGCTGCAGGTGCACTTTGGAGATTCCTGTGCCATCTGCCGTTGTCGGTGCTGCCTGCCGGACTGCATCGCTTTCTGACCGACTTCAAGTTCGCAAAAGAACGCCTGGCCAATATTATTGTTCGGCCCGTCAGGCTGTATTTTGACGCCCAACTGAGGGAGCAGTGGCTGCGTGAAATGGTCGCCGAGGGACGGAAAAAGCACATGCTCAACGATGAAGATGCACAGGTCATCCTCTCACAGCTTAAAGAGCCTTTTATACAGAAATATCTTGTAAGCCTTGTCGTGCATCTTATGACCCTACCTGTGTCAGAAATTGTGTGGGTAATCGTGGCATTCGCTTACGTGGCGATGCACCCGGGACTAACCTTCAGAGAGGCTTACTTGGCAGCCGGCGCAATTCTGCTCGCGTTTCAGTTTACCCCCATATCGCCAGGATCACTGATTCGAGGTTTCTACGTATGGTATCTGGTGATAAAGGAGCGGAACTTTAAGGACTACAATATCGCCGCATTCCTAAGTTTCTTTAAGCTCGTTGGTTACCTGGCGTTTCCCATACAAATGGCGTATCGCTATCCTGCCCTAGCAAGATTTATCGCAGCACACTGGGCGACTGAGGCTGTGCACATTGTGCCGGTATTTGGGGAGAGGGGTGCTCTGTTTGAGCACGGAGTATTTTATCTATTTTATAACTGGCCTTTGAGTATACGCCGGCGGATGCGGAAACGAGCCGAATTTCGGGCATTAATTGAACCACGGTACTGGCACATAGGTCTGTGGGCTGCGGCTGTAGCGGCAATACTGGGGTTTGCCGACCTTGCCTATCTTGCCAATCTTGAAAAACTACCCAGCCTGAAGGAGGCTTGGTGGCTTGTACTGGTCTTGCCCGTCGCTGCGGGTGCAGCAGTGACTCTGGGCTGCGGCGGCGCAGCATTGGCCAAACGGATCGTCGCGGCAGCGGTTTGCGGCGTTTTAGCAGCCTTGCTCCATACAATAATTTCGGTGATACTGAGCCACAGCATGGCAATTGCCGCCGGCAGCATTGTGATAGGCGGTCTGTGGCATATATTTATCTTCGCGGTTCTGGCAACCATCGGAGCCATAGCTACAGAGTTGAAACTGCCTGAGCCGGGTCCGCAATGACTGCGCCTGTTCGCACAATGGTGCAAAAGCCGGCACCTGAAACTGGAGCCGGCAGCGGGCCAAAACCGTATCTCTGCCTGCCATTCTTCTGCCGAGAGCATTTTTGTGTTGGGTTATTTCTTGAAATCAGCTCCTACTTGTGTAACAATTGCTGTGGTCCGAGACGTTTTGACAGAGCTGGTTTGTGAACGGTCCTGGTTTAGGAAAGGGGAG
>Ga0315274_10014636_pt1 | contig 11121 bp, 12 predicted proteins | sample YL17G02_20_MG_FD_203700 | JGI IMG/M metagenome (GOLD analysis project Ga0315274, IMG submission 203700) | Sediment microbial communities from Yellowstone Lake, YNP, Wyoming, USA - YL17G02_20 | ecosystem: Environmental > Aquatic > Freshwater > Lake > Sediment | place: USA: Wyoming | collected...
CACCCCGTGATCAGTGGAGACGTGGAGACCATCTGGTGCGAACTCCAAAGAGACAATGCTTTCCGGATCTGCGCGGAAAGCCTGTTCTGCGCGCCGGTCCACGTCGCACGCTGGGACGCTGGCCACCTGCCACTGGCCGACAACACCATCCCCGTGATCATCACCTCCCCACCGTATTTCGATGCTTTCTCAGACTGGAACCACAGCGCTGGTAGCCAACTCTCCCACAACGTCGGTCCAACCGGCGACTGCTACGGGTTCGACCCAAGGCAGATCGCCAACGTGCACGTCTACGAGACGTACCTCAGAACCATGGCGCAGGTCTACCGCGGGTACAAACGCATTCTCCACCCGGGCGGAACACTCATTTTGATTCTGGGTGACAAGGTGCACGAGGGCCAGGTCGTGCCAGTCACCGCCGACGCGGAGACCCTATGCCGTGCCATTGGCCTTTCTCTCGTCGGCCGTGAGAACCGCCAGACCATTCCCTCCCGCTACCGGCGCATCTGCGCCCAGCACGATTCCAACTACCCGCTCATCGAGACAGAGACGGCACTCATTTTCTACAAGCCGGCTGTACCGTACCGAGCCGCCCGGCACATCTCGATCATCCAGGCCCCAAGCCCCGATAGCGCACCTGGTAGACAGTTATTCGACAAGCAGATCTACTGGGCCGAGCGCCACTGCCACCGAATCCTCATCCTCAACGGTCCTGGAGCAGCCAAAGCCTACTATCGCTACATCCTAACTCTCGACTACCCCGCTCCAGTCAAGCCCCAGACCGCTACTGGCCAGCAGCCAAACCTCATTTGGCACGACGTCACCGCCAAAGCACGACGTCGCGCAGAATGGGCTTTCGAGGTGGTCCGTGAGCTCGTCGGCACCGGTGACGTCCACGCCGGCGACGTGGTCCACCTGCACGTGAGCCACGACTACGCTCCCTACCTCGAGCGACGCCTGAAGACCATTGGCGCCGACGTCGAGATCCCGACCGAGCATTTGAACTTCGGCCAGAAGCTGGCCTGGTTCACCAACGAAACGAAAGGAGACCTATGAAGAAAACCGCCCACGCCATCTACAGAGAAGCACTTGGCATCACGACCGGAGACGTCATCACCACATCCTACAAATCCGGCCCGTACGTCGTCAAGCAGATCACCGGACCCTACCAATCTCAAGAGACGTTCGCCTACCTCACCATCTGGCCCTATCCCGTCATCTCCCTCACCCTCTCCTACGCCGATCCCTCTCTGACATCTACCGCCTACATCAACCACGTTCACCGAGAACCAGACGGCCGCTACCTGACAGACACGCACGACGAGATCTTCGTCCACAAACCTGCCCAGCCACTGCCGGCCCAACTGCCACTGCTCACACCTGCCATACTGCCAGAATATCCCTTCCAGTCCGGCGTTGACTACCGCGCCGGCGACAGCCGCGTATGGCATTGCCAAGACTGCGACAGAGACTTCAACGCCGAGAAACAAGACCGCCACTGTGGCCCGCCCTGCCCCTACTGCACCACACGCTATCCAACCATCGCTATCCCCATCATCGTGATGGGCAACGGACAATCCGGAAACGACTACATCAGATCACTTAACGCTTAACTTGAAAGGAGACCAGATCAATGACCGCTACGAATCAGCAAAAAACCCGCCTCATCGGATGGGACCCCGGCCACGGCGACAGCAAGGCAGCCGAGGTCCAACTCCGGCCCACCACCCAAGGCACCGACGAACTCCAGATGATCACGTACGCCATCCCGGCCGTCGTCGGAATGGGCAGCACCACATCCACGGGCGCCCTCAACCTGGCCGGCATCGTCCGCAGCGGACGCGACCGCGCCCGCCCGCACGTCGTCACGCTCGACGGCATCTCCTACCTGGTCGGCGAAGCGGTGGACCTGTACGCCAGACCCATCGAGCGCATGGACTTCGACAGGTTCGTCCAGGGGCCAGAAACCAAAGCACTCCTGTGGGCTACACTGTGGCCCCTCATCGACGGCGGCTCCCACCGTGCTGCCATCGCGATCGCTCTGCCGGTCGAAATAATGCTCAACGCAGACCAAGCGCACGCCACCGAGGCCGGCATGCAGGCATGGATGCTCGGTTCGCACCACTTCACAGTGGACGGGCAACCCGCCGACGTCGAAATCACCGCTGTCCGCGCCCGCATCGCACAGCCAGTGGCCACCTGGTTCGAGTGGGGGTTAGACATAGCCACCGGCAAGTGGATGCGCGGGAACGAGGCCGCCCAAGCACCCGCCCTGATCCTGGACGAGGGGTTCAACACGTTCGACGTCGTGGCGATCGAAGGAGCCCGCATCATCAAGCGCCACACCGGCGGGGCCAATCTCGGGATGCGCCGGGCAGCAGAGGCCATCGCCACCACCATCCATAACGCCTACGGTCTCGAACTCTCCCTGCACCAGGCCGACGCACTCACCCGCATGGTCACAGATCCCACCCGCCCACCGTCTCACCAGAAGGCCCGCATCTTCGTGGAGGGCAAACCCGTAGACGTCACACCCACGGTACGCCAGGCTGTGCAGGGGCTGGGCAGTGAGGTGGTCCGCTTCGTCCAGGCAGCCGTAGACGACGCCCGCAAGTTCGCGATCCTATGCACCGGCGGCGGCATGCTCGCCCTGGGTGACCGCATGAAGCGCCAGTGGCCTCACGCCACCATCATGCCAGAGCCCGTAACTGCGAACGCCAGCGCCCTGGCCAAAATCGCCCGCCGGGCCAACTATTTCAAGTGAATTTCGTGGCCACGAAATTCGAGCGCCGAATTGTTTGACCACGAAATTAGGAGGCAGAGTGACCAGAGGCAGACCGCAGGAAAAAGGACAGGTCTTCAGGCTACGAATACGCTGGCGCCCGGGCGACGACCCTGCCCTCCTGGCCTTCCTCCAGGAACTCAGAGCCGCCGAACCCTGGCAGCGCGAGCGCATGATCAAGAACGCGCTTGCCGGGGGTTTGACGAGCCAGACCACCGCCGGCCCGCAGGCCGGCGAAGACGACGAGACCACCAACCTAATAGACAAACTACTGGAAGGAGAATGGTAACCATGAGCATCAAGGAAATAAGAGTAACCTACGAGTAATAACGAACAGGCCCCGGGGATGAAACCCCCGGGGCCCGGGCAGGTGGAGCTACCCACACCCGCCCGTCAGCAGTATAAAGGAGCTACCGAAATGAAACAACTTGCACCGGGTACACCGACCACTCAGAACCGACGGCAACAACTGGAATTCCAGGCCGACCGCATCGAGGCCGTATTCAACCACCACAACGTCCAGGCCCACGTCACCGGCGGCACCGTCACGCCCAGATGGATCCGCTTCCAGGTGGTCCCCGCAATAGGCCAGCGAGTAAGCACGATCACCAACCTATCCCAGGAGCTGGCCGCCGCCATGCAGGCAGACAACTGCCTCATTCAGCGCCGGGGAGCAGCACTTGCCATCGAGATCCCCCGCAACGATCCGCAGCCGGTACGACTACTACCAATCTTCGACCAACTCACCACGCAGCAAGGCACCATCCCGCCCGTCACTGCCATCCTCGGCCTGGCCGAAGACGGCGCACCGCTCCTACTTCGCCTCCCGTCGCCCAACGTCGCCCACGTCCTCGTAGCCGGCACCACCGGATCAGGCAAGACCGTACTGGTGCAGACCATCGCACTCAGCCTCGCAATGACCAATCCGTCCACGGATCTGCGCATGGTCCACATAGACGGCGGCCGCAGCGCCTTCACCGCCTTCGAAGGCCTCAGACACCTGGCTATGCCCGTCGTCACCGACAACCAGCAAGTACCCGCCATCCTCACCAGCCTCGTCCACGAGCTCGACCGGCGCACCGCCGACAACCTCACCACTCCTACCATCGTAGTCATCGTAGACGAGCTGGCCGACCTACTGATGGTCGGCGGCCAGGCCGCCACGTGGGCGCTCACGCGCCTCACACAGCGCGGGCGAGGCGCCGGCATCCACATCGTCGCCGCCACCCAGAAGCCCACTGCGGCCGTACTGGGACCGCTCGTCAAGGCCAACTTCCCGGTGCGGCTGGTCGGGCGCGTCACCAGCATCGAGGACGCACGCACCGCCACAGGCTGGGGCGGGACCGGCGCCGAGCGCCTTCAGGGACACGGCGACTTCCTGGCCGTGGCAGAGGGCCAGGTCACTCACTTTCAAGCCGCCCACATCACCGGAAGCGAAATCCGCCAGGTGATCAGCAGAATGCCTCACGTCCACGACCAGGCCGAACCACTGTTTCAGAAGCCAGACACCACACCCATCGAGGTCGCCGCATCGCCCGATCCGGACCAGGTCCTCGCGTCCAAATTACGCGAGTCGCACCTGTGGACCAACCGAAAGAACCCGGCACGCAATAGCTACCGCTGGGGCCTGATCCAAGAGATATGCAGAGAGCTACTAGGCCACGAGGCAGCCGGCACCTGGTACCGGCGAGCCACCAGGATACTCGCCATCGCCGAGCAACTAGGAGACGACAATGGATGAGATACCGTGCTGTGACGTCCACGCCTACATGCACGCCAACTACAACAAATTCCGCGCCATTATCATCCTACCAACCCTACAAGACCTGGCCACCATCCTCACCTCCCACTGGCCCACCGAACCGAACAAGGAGACCCCCCACGATGACCAACAACGGCAGACGCGGAACCCGCAAGCCACTGGCTGACCTCCTCGACCGCGAGGAACTGATCAGAATGCGGGCACAGGGCATGACCTACGCCGAAATCGCTCGCACCACCACCTACTGCGAGCGTGTCGTCAATCAATACGCCCACGCCATTCTCCCACCCGAACTCACCGGCAAACAACCCAGACGCAAGGACCAACCACCCGCCACCCACTACCTGGAACTCCTCATCTGTACACGCTGCTCACTCCAATGGTCACCCCGAAACCCCGTAGATTTCGCCACCGGCCTCTGCCTATGGTGCCGCCTCGACCTCGCCAACATCAACATTCCCAGGGCCGTGCACAGCGGACTCTACAACACCATTCTCCAACAGGAGGAAAAGTGATACTCCTGCACCGCAATGCCATACTCTGGCTCCACACCGCCTTATCTGGCCGCGAGGCCATGCACGAGGCCCAAGGCGACCAAACCCCCAGTCCAACCGCCGCCCAGATCGCCAGGGACTATCTCCGCGAAAATCACTGGCACTGGGACGGACCGCAACACTACCGCCTGATCAACAACATACTCGACCTCATCGAAGCCGCCGAGCAGGACGCTGATGCCACACAGCAACAGGTCGAGCACGACCAGGGCGTGCAAGATGTACTCCAGGCCTGTCAGTACTACTGCAAGTGACAATCTGAGGAGGAGACCATGTACCAACAACCGTACTACCCGCCACCACCTGAACCCGAGCGGCCGAGCCGCAGACGCACCAACCGCCTCCAGATCACAGCCGGCCTGGCGTTGATCGTCGCTGCCGCCGTCAGTGTAATCGTCGTCACCAACCGCCTCAGTGACCAGACCCTGGCCGTCCTGGCCGGCACCGCCTGTGGAGTGGGGGCTGCTATCCCCACCAGCCTGATCATCGTTGCAGTCACCCGCCGGCGAGACGAACCCAAGCGCGAGAGCACCCAGGTGCACCAACCGCCACCATACCCGTACCAGCAACCCATCTTCATGCTCCCGCAGCCTTACCAACCGCCGGCACCACCACCACGCCCAGAACCGACCATCGGCGGATGGACCGAAAGCCAGCGAAACTTCACCGTCATCGGACAGAACGCGCCGGCTAGCAGGTGGGACACCACCGACTGAGGCGATGATCCACAATAGAAAGGAGGTCACGGCAACCCCGAAATGTAACCAATCACAACCTATCAGCGGATTAAGTGGACGCAACCCTCAGCCCCCCGAGGCCTGGCCAGCCAAGGGGGGCTTCACGTTCGAGGCCGGCCCGGAAGATGAACAGGCGGAGGACCTCCGGGGCGTCGGCCCCAAGATTCCATCTGTCCTCGACAGTTCGCCTTTTCTATCGTATAATACGCTACAAGAAAGGAGACACCGCCAATGAACAAAGACACCAAGCTTACCCTGATCGCGCTCGCCATCGTAACTGCCGCACTCATCACACTTGTCACCGCACTCCTCATCACGCCAACCCCAACGCCCACCTTCAACGGTCCAAGTCTCGACGTCGACGGCACCACAATCGACAGCCCGGGTAGCACGACCATAATCAGCCCCCACGACATGGAGCCACACTGTGAATAGGACACAAGCCCGCCGAGCCGCCAAAGCCCAGCCCGACAACGGAATGACGACCATCAGCGAGGCCGCCCGCGCCACTGGTACGGCCGCCCGCACCATCCAGAGATGGGCGAAGCAAGGGCTCGTCGCCGCCCACCGCTCCGGCAAACTCTGGCGCGTCAAACTGGCCGACGTACAGCACACCGCCAACACCCTCAAGCCAGGCAGGAAGCCAGGCCAATGACCAAGCCTTCCCTCTTCGGCCCAAAGCCTTCACGCTGCTCCGCACCGTTCACCCACTGCGGAGCATGCACTGTCTACCCCTGTATCATCGGACAACCCGCCACTTCACCAACACCACCACCCGAACCCGCCGCCCAGCCACTCGGCTGGATTACCTCCACGCCAAAACCCCGCAGAAAGCCACGACGATGAGACGAGCACCTACCACCACCCACGCCCAGACCGCAGAATGGGAAACACCCCAACCATTCTTCGACCGCCTCGACCGCGAATTCCACTTCACCCTCGACGCCGCCGCCACTGCCGCCAACGCCAAGTGCCCCGCCTACTTCACCCCAGACGACGACGCACTCAACCAACCCTGGACCGGCACCGTCTGGTGCAACCCACCATACGGCGGCCACCTCCCGCCCTTCGTCAAGAAGGCCTACCAGGAAGCACAAAAAGGCGCCACCGTAGTCATGCTGATCCTCGCCAGCACCGACTCCAACTACTGGCACGACTACGTAATGAAGGCCAAGGAAATACGCTTCCTCAAAGGCCGCATCACCTTCACGAACCACGCCAACGAGAAAATGAGGGTCTTCCCCACCGTCGTCGTCGTCTTCACCCAAGGCAACCACCGTCCCCACATCAGCACCATCGAGGCTCAATGACCAACGAAGGCCAAACCCTCTGGCATAAGGGCCTCCTCCACTGGGTGACCAACGAAGTCGCCTACATCAGCGTCGTCTTCACCTGGCAACTGCCCGACGCTCTGAAGTGGGCCACCTTCTACCGCTCCCAGGGCCTGCACGTGCAAGCAGGAGGGCCCGCCATCATCCTCAACCCCGACTTCCTGGCCGGCACCGCCCACGAGATCGGCGGCCACCTCCCAACCCTACACCGCCATAACCCCGACGCCACATTTACCAGCCGTGGATGCCCCAACCGCTGCCCGTTTTGCGCCGTGCCACGCATCGAGGGGCCCTTGCTCGAGCTGCCCACCTGGGAGCCGAGACCCATCGTGTGCGACAATAACCTCACCGCTTGCTCCAAGGCCCACTTTAACGACGTCGTGGACAAACTGAAGCACATCCCCGGCGTTGACTTCACCCAAGGCCTGGACGCCCGGCTGCTCACCGATCACCACGCCCAGCGCCTGGCCGAGTTAGACATCCACAAGGTCCGGCTCGCGTGGGACCACACCCGCGACGAGCAACACGTCTACGACGCGATCATGAAACTACGCCGGGCCGGCATCGGCAAGAAACAAATCGCCGTCTACGTCCTCATCGGCTTCGACGACACGCCCACCGACGCCATCTACAGGTGTGAGACTCTCAAACGCAAGTGGGGCATAGATCCACGGCCGATGAGGTTCCAGCCCTTGGACGCCACGCAAAAGAACGCCTACGTCCACCCGGCATGGACCGACATCGAGTTGAGGCGATTCGTCAAGTACTGGTGGCACACCAGATGGGTCGGCGCCATCCCATACGACGAGTACAGGCCCTACCACCCACGCCACCCACGCATCAACCAGGCCCAACAAGCCACCAACCTGCCACTGGAGGTGCCCGCGTGAGCAATGACCAGTACCACCGCGTCACGGAAGCGGCTGCCCTCACGTACAACAACCCAAAGACGATCTACAAGTGGCTGCAGGCCGGCCGTGTCCGCTCCAAGCACGACGGCCGTACCATCCTCGTCCGCCTCGACGACGTTCGCGCCGCCCGCCAGCGTGACCGCATCTCCCAGCGCGTACCCGATCTGCCCCCGGCCGGCCTCGTCACCATCAATCAGGCCGCCGACGTCTCCGGTATCTCTCGCTCCACCCTCCTCTATCGAGCCAAGCACGACCTCATTCCCTCCGAACGCTACGGCGCCCTCTGGTACGTGGATCCCGACCGGCTCGCTATTGATACTGTGAAAAAAGACGCACAGGTCGAAGAGTAAGATCGCTCGAAAAAGAACATTTGTGCTAGTGGCGCGTATCTCTCTTTTGTTTTAGGAGATGGTGCCACAATCCACCAAACCTCAAGTACCCCCGCCAGGCCTCGTAACACCAAACGCGGCTCGAACCAGTAACGCCTCATTCCAAGACCCAGGTGCCGCGAGTACGCGGCAATTCTAAGCCCGGCAGCCGTTATGAGGGCTCAAGCAAACCCAAGACTCACCTTCACGCTATTCAAAAGAGGCTATGCGCAACTCCGGGGAGGAGAGAGGGAGCCCCGGAGCCGCGACATAGCCAGAACAGGCAAACCCTCCCACTCGCAATTAGGTTCTACGTGTGGGGAAGAGCGGCCCCTGTTTCGTCTTTAAGCGAACGTCCTGCCAATAGCCGGGGCCGCTGGGGGGGCTTCAAGGCCAGCCCCCCCTGAGCCCCCCTGGCCCGGCCCAGTCCGCTCCGTGGGCTTCTAGGGTTGACGGGCGCGGCGGCGGGGGGAACGGCGGTCGAGGCTCCCCCGTCCCCCCGCCATGCCGCGCCCGATGATCACCCGCCTCCCGTGCTCCTGTGCCGCTCTACAGAAAACCGGTTGTGATCCTCCTGACCCCAGTGGGGGTTGCTTTGTTTTCCAGGAAGGAAAGAAAGAAAGAAAGACCAAACAAGGAGCCCGGAGGGGAAAAACCGGCTTTCTGGTTTCCGGGCTGCGCGCCGGGGTGCCCCGCCTCCGGGCTGCGCGCCGGCCTGCTGCTCCTCCGTTCCTGTGTCCCGTTGCGTCCTTTTCTTGCGCGCGCTCTCTCGCCTTGCGGTTTCTGCGTTGTGCGCTTTTGTGCTTGTTTTGGTCGCTTTTGTGCTTGCTTTTTTCGTCGCGTTGTGGTATCCTTGTGCTTGTTCGTGGGTGGGGGGGTGGTCGGGTCGGGTGGGTCCCCCCGGTCGGTGGGTCGGTCGGTGCGCTCGCTCTTTTCCTTCTTTGGTTCTGGTGCCCGGTCGGGTCCCCTGGTCCCGGTGGTTGGCCTGCTCGCTTGGGGCTGGCCTGCGGGGGGTCTTGGGCCTTTCTTGGTGGGGCTGGCGTGGGTGCCGGCGGTGGGGCTTTTCCCCCCCTCCGGCCTGCGGGCCTGCGGTGCCTTGGCTGGTCCCTTGCCGGGTGGGGCTGTGGGGTTGGGGTTGGTTCGCCGGGGTCCCCCGCCTCTTGGCCCTCCGGCTTTTCTCGTCGCGGGGGTGCGCTGTTGCGCGCCGGCGGGGGTGCCGTGCTCCTCTCGTCCGGCGGGGTCCTCTCCGCTTTCGCTCCTCTTCGCCCCTTCCGGGGCGCCCGTCGCTGGGGGGTTGGCGCTGGTCGCCGGTGGGGCGGTCGGTGCTGGGCCGTGTGCGGGGTGGGTTGGGTGGTGTTGCTCTTGGCTCTTTTCCTTCTGCTGGCGGCTCTTGGGCCGCTTGGGTGCCCGGGCTGGTCTCGGTTGGCGGGTGGGCCGTTTCCCCCGCTTGGCCGGCCGGGGGTCCGGGTGCCCTCCCGCCTCCTGGGTGGGGCTGTCGCTCCCGCTGCCCTGTGGCTTTCCCCCGCCCGGTCCTGTGGCCGGGTGGGGGTTCTGGGGGGTGCTGCTGTGGGTGGGTCCTTTTCTCTTGGGGTCTGGGCTGCTCGTGCTTCCGCTTCCGCTTCCGCCTCTTCCGGCGCTTCCGTGTGCGCCGTCTCCTTCTTCCCTGTTGCTGCCGCCCCCTTCCGTGTTGGGGTCGCCTGCGTGCTTTCCTTTCGCGGGCCTGGTCGGTTCGCCGCCGCTGCGTCGGTGCTGGCTGCTGGCCGCTCCGCCTCTTTCGCGTGGCCCGTGGCGCTTCTGCCGGGTGATCCCGCTTCTGTTCCTGGCGCTGTCTCCGTGGTTCTTGTCCCGCCTTCTTGCGCCTGGTCCGCCGTGTGGTCTGGCCTGCTGGGGGTGTCCCGTGGTTAGCCCGGCGGTTGCTGTCGCCGGGTCTGGGCTCCCCTCGGGGGGATGCCCTCGGTTTGTGGGGGGGTGTGCCGTGGGTGGTCCCGTTCTGGCCTCCGTCCGCTCCGTTTCCCTTTCCGCCTTCCGCGCCGGTCGGCTGGCCTCCCTGTCGGTTGGCCCGTCCGGCGTGGGGGCTGGCCCTGCGGCTGGGTCGGCGTCCCCCGGGTCCGTGCTCGCCTGTGGGTTTTCGTGCCCGGTCCGCGCTGGCGCGTTCGCTGCGCGTTGGTCTGCGCGTTGTGGCTGCGCGCTGCCCGTGCGCCGGGTGGCTGGCCTGCTCGTGGTCCGCGTCCCGGTTGCCCTGCCTGGTCGTTGTGTTGCGGTTGCCGGCGTCCCGGTCGTCGGCCTGGGGCTGGCCGGCGTGCTGCGCGCTGCTGCGCTCTTCTCCCGCTGCGGTCCCCCTCGCGTGTTTTTGGCCTGCGGTGGTTGGTTTCGGGTGGTGGCTCGTGGTTAGCCCAGCGGTCGTTGCGGGGGGGGCCGGGCTCCCCCCTCGCGGATGCCCTGGTTTGTTGGGGGGTGCGCGCCCCTCCCTGGTGCCCGCTGCTGGCCTTTGCGCGGGTGGCCCGGTCCCTTCTGCGGGCGGGGGGGCCGCCGGCTCTGGCCTGTCTCTGTGCTTCGGGTGCCCCGTCCGCTGGGGCTGTGGGCTGGGGTTTTCCCGTCGCGCGTGCTCCCTGTCGCGCCGCCTTGCTGCTGCGGCTCTCGCGCGCCAGCCCCGGCGCTTTTCCTCTTCGCGCCGTT
>Ga0315274_10014637_pt1 | contig 11121 bp, 11 predicted proteins | sample YL17G02_20_MG_FD_203700 | JGI IMG/M metagenome (GOLD analysis project Ga0315274, IMG submission 203700) | Sediment microbial communities from Yellowstone Lake, YNP, Wyoming, USA - YL17G02_20 | ecosystem: Environmental > Aquatic > Freshwater > Lake > Sediment | place: USA: Wyoming | collected...
ACGTTACATGGATGTGGACCGCGACCTCTATGACGTAGTGGGGGCTCGGGTGTACGCGGAATTGCTCGCGTTATGGCGGAATCGGATCAAAGACGAGTATTTCCTGATTGGACAGGTGGACGGAGCCCTTGCAGGGATCGCCAATGGCCGCCTGCTGAATGAAAAAATCAACATCAGTCTTCACACCATGGCTTTCATGCGAGGGATGAACGCGGGAGCCGTTCTCTACTATGCCAAATGTGTGTACTGCTTTGAAACCCTGAACCAAGAGGAATTCTGGGCGACATACGAGAGCTACAATGGCTGGAAACGTTGGGGCATCGGAATGGCGCTACCCACCTATCCTTATCCGGATGTGCAACACGAACTGGGCGGAGCCCGCGTATTCTACCTGACCCGCAAATATTGGGACGCCTCTATCCGGGATTACACCAAACAACTGGCCGGGACGGAGTTGTTACCCGATCCTTCACCGGAACTTCTGGCAAGGAACAAACAGCTTATTATTCCGGACGATATTCTGGTTTGAACAGAACGCTAGGTAGCCTTCAGAGTTACTCTGGAGGCTACCTAAACCGAAGGTGATCCGATCAAAATACTGGGAGAACCAAGCATTTTGATTCAAAAGCAATTTGGAGGACAGCAATGGACGAATCGATCAAACAACTTGCAGAGAAAAAAGCCAAAATCGCGGAAGGTATGGGGGCAAAAGCCGCGGAAAGCCGTCATAGCAAGGGTCAACTAACCGCACGCGAGCGGATCGAACTACTGACTGATGCCGGGTCTTTCCAGGAACTGGATGTCTTTGTAAAGACCCGGTCCACCTATTTTGGCTTGGACAAGAAGGAAATTCCAGCCGAAGGCGTGATTACCGGATTGGGACTGGTCGACGGACGGCGTGTGGCCATCTCTGCCCAGGATTTCAGCGTTTTGGGTGGCTCTGTAGGAGAAATGCACGCCCTCAAAATCATGAATATGCAGGATCTGGCCGTCAAAATGGGAATCCCCTTCCTTTCCTTAAATGATTCAGGCGGCGCCCGCATCCAGGAAGGAATTGACTCGCTGATGGGCATCGCAGAGGTGATGCGAAGAAACAGCCTGGCTTCTGGAGTGATCCCACAAATTGCCATGGTGCTGGGCCCAGTAGCGGCAGGATCGGCTTATTCACCAGCCTTAATGGATTTTGTGATCATGACGGAAATCGCCACCATGTACATCACCGGACCGGATGTATTGGAATCAGTGACTGGGCAAAAAGTATCCCACGAGCAACTGGGCGGAGGTGTCGTACACAATCAGACCAGCGGTGTTGCCCACTTCCTGACCAAAGATGACCGTGCAGCACTCGAGCTGTTTAAGAAACTGCTTTCCTTTTTGCCAGACAATTACCTGCAGGAACCTCGGGTGATTGCCAATCAAGACCCTCTGGATCGCGAGGATGAATCACTGCGGCAGATCGTACCTGCCAATCCGGCAAAATCCTATGATGTCAAGCAAGTGATTCGGCGGTTTGTTGATTTAGGGGATTTCCTGGAAGTTCATTCGCTGTTTGCTCCGAATGCAGTGGTTGGCTTTGCCCGCCTGGGCGGCCGGGCAATTGGCATTGTGGCAAATCAAACCCAATATCGAGCCGGTGCCATGGACATTGACGGGTCCGATAAAATCGCCCGCTTTGTCCGCTTCTGCGATTGCTTTAACATCCCCTTGATCACGATGGTCGATACCCCTGGGTTCTTCCCGGGCATCGAACAGGAACACGGTGGAATCATCCGGCATGGCGCAAAGGTCCTCTTCGCCTACACGGAAGCCACCGTGCCCAAGATAACGTTAATCCTGCGCAAAGCCTACGGTGGTGCCTATATCGCCATGTGTTCCAAGCATCTTGGCGGAGATCTCTCTTTCGCCTATCCCACCGCAGAAGTCGCGGTGATGGGTGCGGAGGGAGCGGTCAACATTTGCTTCCGCAAGGAAATCAGCGAAGCCGAAAATCCCGCCCAGGCCAGGCTGGAAAAGATCGAGCAGTACCGAACTCAATTTTCCAATCCTTACCGGGCAGCCGAGCGCAGTTACGTGGACGACGTGATTGACCCGAAAGAAACTCGCTCTGTTCTAGCGCACGCCTTGGAATTCCTACGCTCCAAGAGCGTGGAAGCCCCCGATAAAAAACACAGCAACATGCCGTTGTAGAGGGAGGGAAAACGATGGAATTCGTAACATTCTGGGATGGAGTCAAACTCTCATTCATCGGTATGGTGAGTGTGTTCGCGGTTCTAGCTCTTCTCGGCTTCATCCTCTCTTTGTTCCGGTGGATTTTCTACCGGCCACAAAGCGGGACCCCGATAAGATCAGCCGAAGGAACCACCACCCCAATTGTGGCGGATCCCCGCCTAAAAAAGAGGAAAGCGGCAGCTGTCATGGCTGCAGTCACCGCCATCCTCGATCGGGAAACCCGAACCGAAACGGAGACATCAAGCGAAACACCCCTTTCCAAACCTCACCGCAAGGCTTTTAAAATCATAAAAATGGAGCGATGGAACCATGATAAGAAAATTTAGAGTCAAGGTAGAAGATGAAACCTTCCAAATCGAGGTAGAGGAAATTGGCACGATAGGGAATCCATCCCCGGTGATGACGGTACCCATTGAGGAAATAGCAACAGCGGTACGTAGAGTAGAGGCACAACCCAAACCGGTCAAAGTTGCGACGGCGCTGGGAATCATTACGGCTCCTCTGCCGGGCAAGGTATCCTCCCTTGAGGTGAAACCGGGTGATGCGATCAAACGGGGCGACCTCCTTCTATTGATCGAAGCGATGAAGATGGAAAACGAAATGTTTGCTCCCTATGACTGCACCATTAAGGAGGTCTATGTAACCGTAGGTCAGATGGTGGAGACGGGAGAGCGATTGCTGGAGATCGGATAGGTCAAAATGGACGCCATTGTCAGATTGCTGCAGATCACCGGCTTTTCCCAGATCTCCTGGCAACAAGCGGTGATGATCGGGGTCGGCCTGCTTTTCGTGTTTCTAGCAATCTTCAAGAAGACCGAACCTCTCCTGCTATTGCCGATTGGTTTCGGCTGTGTTCTGGCCAACCTCCCACTCACCGGAATCACCGAACCCCCCAATGGCATCATCTATCTGCTGCTGCACTATGGAGTGGAGACAGAATTTTTCCCGCTGCTGATCTTCCTCGGTCTGGGAGCGATGATCGACTTTGGCCCGTTGATCGCCAACCCCTGGACCATCCTGATGGGAGCGGCCGCCCAGCTGGGTGTGTTCGTGGCCATGCTGTTCGCCCAGTTGATAGGGTTTTCCGTCCGGGAGGCGGCCTCCATCGGCATCATCGGAGGCGCGGACGGTCCTACTACCATTTATACGGCGGTGGCACTTGCCCCCCATTTACTTGGCACGGTAGCCCTAGCGGCTTATACCTATATGTCGCTGGTACCGATTATCCAGCCTCCGATCATGCGTTTGCTCACCACCAAGAAGGAGCGCTCTGTGGTGATGGCCCAGCTGCGGCCTGTCTCGAAAGTAGAAAAGGTTCTGTTTCCGATCGTAGTGGCGATCGTGGTCAGCCTGATCTTCCCGGCCGTAGGCCCCCTGATCGGTATGCTGATGTTGGGTAATCTTTTCCGCGAGGCAGGGGTGGTGGAACGCCTAGCCAACACTGCCGCCAACGACCTGATCAACATCGTGACCATCTTTCTGGCGACAAGCATAGGCGCCACCATGCAGGGGGATATCTTTCTGACCACCAAAACGTTAGGCATTGTTCTCCTTGGCCTGGTTGCATTCGCTTTCAGCACTGTTGGCGGTGTGTTGCTCGGAAAGGTGTTTTATCTGGTGACTCGGGGGAAGGTGAACCCCCTGATCGGATCCGCCGGCGTATCCGCTGTACCGATGGCGGCTCGGGTATCGCAACGAATGGGACAAAAAGAGAACCCCGGAAATTTCCTGCTGATGCATGCGATGGGTCCCAACGTGGCCGGCGTGATAGGCACGGCCGTGGCGGCTGGGGTCTTTCTAGCCCTTCTCGGCAAATAATCCTCAACCCCAATTTGTAGTCAGGGATCATGGAGCTTGCTCCGTGATCCCTGGCGATATCCAGGATTCTACGCCGTCCGGGGTTTTTCTCTTTGGTAGAGAAATCGTAGAATGGACCGTCGATAAAATAGATCGCGCGGATACCCTGGAGGATACCGGTTCCGCGCAAGTCACGGATAAGGAGAGAGCATGGATCTTATTCAGGAGAAACTGGCTGCTTTTGCCGAGCGGAAGAGGCAAGTGGTAGACCCTGGCCTTTATTTCTATCTACGCACGGTGGATCAGTTGGACGGAGCCCATGTCTGGACCGGTGGGAAGCGGATGCTGATGTTGGCTTCCTACTCCTATCTCGGCCTGATCGGTCATCCCAAAATCAATGCGGCTGCGCGCCAAGCGTTGGAAAAATACGGCACCGGCACGCACGGCGTGCGTATTCTAGCCGGCACCTTACCTGTGCACGTGGAATTGGAAGAAGAGATCGCCCGCTTCAAGGGTACCGAGGCGGCCATTGCCTATGCCTCTGGGTACGGAACCAACCTTTCCACCATTTCCACTCTCCTGGGTCGCAACGATATCGTAATCTGCGACAAGATCAATCACGCTTCCATCGTCGACGGTTGCCTACTTTCGGGAGCGAAGCTCCTTCGTTTTCAGCATAACGACATGAATAGCTTGCGAGAACAGTTGGAGAAGGTCAAAGACGAGGATGGTGGCAAGTTGGTAGTGGTGGATGCCGTTTTCTCGATGGATGGAGACGTGACCCCACTGCCGGAAGTGGTAGACCTTTGTCGCGAGTACAACACGTGGCTGATGGTGGACGAAGCGCATTCTTTGGGAGTGTTGGGCAAGACTGGCCATGGCATCGAGGAGCACTTCGGTTTGCATGACGCGATTCCAGTCAACATGGGCACCTTGTCCAAGACGATTCCTGCCGTAGGCGGGTATATTGCCGGCTCCCGCGAGCTGATTGACTTCCTCAAGCACAATGCCCGCGCCTTCGTATTCTCCGCGGCGTTGCCCCCACCGGCGGCGGCGGCGGCTCGTGCGGCCTTTCAGGTGATTGAGGAAGAACCCTGGCGGGTAGGAAAGGTGCAGGAGAACGCTCGCTTGTTCAAAGAGGGTTTGGAAAACTTGGGATTTTCCACCTTTAACTCCCAAACACCAGTCGTACCCATCCTGATCGGTGACGAAGATACGACCTTGCGGGTGACTCGTTTCTGCCAGGACCAAGGTTTGTTCGTACTGCCTGTCCTGTCCCCGGCCGTGCCACCGTTGACCGCCCGCCTCCGCACTACGGTGACCTCCCTCCATTCCTCCGAGGACATCGCTTTCGCGTTAGATGTTCTATCCCGCGCCAAAAAAACCTTTAACCTGTAAGGAGAGAGATGAGCGTTCGCGTTCGATTTGCCCCCAGTCCCACAGGAGAACTTCACATCGGTGGACTCCGCACTGCCCTGTTCAATTTCCTGCTGGCTCGCAAACACGGTGGAACTTTCATCCTGCGCATCGAGGACACCGACCGCAAACGGTTCGATCAACATTCGGCCGACCACATTCAGCAGGCTTTGCGCTGGGCCGGCCTCGATTGGGACGAGGGACCGATCTTTCAGTCGCAGCGGATCGAGATCTATCAAAAATATAGCCAAGAGCTGATGGACCGGGGAGCGGCCTACCCCTGTTTCTGCACCCCCGAACGGCTGGAACAGATGCGCAAGGCGCAGGAAGCGCAAAAGTTGCCGCCTCGTTACGACCGGCGCTGCCGCGCTCTTTCCCCGCGGGAGCGGAACCAATTGCTAGTGGAGGGATACCCCCACACCATCCGCATGATGGTGCCGGAAGGAACCACCTCCTTCCACGATATCGTGTATGGCGATATCACGGTGCGCAACCAGGAGCTGGATGACCAAGTCTTGATGCGGTCAGACGGATACCCCACCTATCACCTGGGCCACTTGGTGGACGACCACTTGATGCAGATCACACATGTCATTCGAGGGGAAGAATGGTTGCCCTCCGCACCCAAGCACGTCATCCTCTATCATGCCTTCGGTTGGGAAATACCCCAGCTTTGCCACGTGCCGAACATCCTGGCCGGGCGAGGACAGGGGAAACTGTCCAAACGGCATGGCGCTGTGTCGGTGATCGCTTACATGCAGGAAGGATACCTGCCGCAGGCCGTCATTAACTTTTTGGCGTTGCTAGGGTGGTCGCCGGGAAATGACCAGGAAATTTTCACAATGGAGGAGTTGATTCAGGCGTTTTCCTTGGAGCGAGTTGCCCACACCGGTGCCATCTTTAACCGGGAGAAACTGAACTTCACCAACGGATACTACATCCGGCAAACGCCCTTGGCTGAATTGGCTTGTCAAATCAAACCCTACCTTGTGCAGGCCGGGCAGATCTCAGCGGACGATGATATACAGCAGCCATTCCTGCTGCAAGCTTTGCAAACCGTACAGGAACGGATGAAAACGCTATCGGAAGCGCCGGACCTCCTCTCTTTCTACTTCAACCCGCCGGAGGTGCCCGCCTCCCTTCTGGTGCCTAAGAAGTCTACGATGGAAGAGATCCGCGCCTCTTTGGCTGGCGCGATCTCGCTGCTGTCCACCATCGAGGATTTCACGGCTCCGGTGTTGGAGAAAGAATTGCGCCAGTATACTGTGGAAAGCGGATTGCCCACTGCACAAGTCCTTTGGCCGATCCGAGCCGCGCTGACCGGTAAAGGGGCCTCACCCGGCGCCTTCGAGGTGCTGCAGGTGCTGGGAAAAGATGAAAGCCTGCGTCGTTTGAAGAAAGCCCTGACGGTACTGGATTCCCCAAAGACTCTGGATTAGCGGGTGGTGCGACTCCAGCAGACAGGTCTTCTACCCGTGATTACCGCTAGGGGCACTGGGGTTTTTCTTCCAATCCAGCGGAGGGGAATGGCCGATTCTCAGGGAAGACTTGCACTTTCATGACTGGCGGTTTCTGGGCTGATGCCTAGTTGGTTGTTGAGTGCCCAGGTCCGGCCATGGAGTTGACATCCGGGATGGGTTCACGAGCCTGGGGAGCGAACGGGATGCTTCTCCTGGCAGCCCTGCTCTGGGGTTTAGGGTTCGTCGCCCAGCGCGCCGGAGCTGAATTCGTCAGTCCCTTCTGGTTCAATACCATCCGCTTTGGCATCGGCACCCTGGCTCTGTTACCTGCTATCCTGCTGCGACCCCGGCCGCTGGGGAAACGTTCGCTGAAGTTGCATTGGGGTGGGGGCATATTGCTGGGCCTGCTGGTGGCTTCAGCCGTCGGGTTTCAGCAGTTTGGCATACAGACGACGACAGCCGGCAAAGCCGGTTTCATCGTGGGGATGTATATGGTCCTGGTTCCCCTGTTGGGCATTGCGCTCGGTCATCGGCCGGGATGGGGGAGTTGGCTGGGGGTACTGGTCAGTGCGATCGGCTTGTATTTTCTCTCCGTGCAGAGTGATTTCCGCATCGATCCCGGGGATTTGCTGCTGCTGGCGAGCGCCGGCATCTATGCCGTGCAGGTCCTGCTTATTGCCTGGCTTTCTCCTCAGGTAGACGCCCTCTGGCTGGCTTGGGTGGAATTTGCCACGTGCATGGTAGCCAGCTTGGCCTGCGCTTTGATTTTTGAACCGTTTTCCTGGCAGGGAGTACAAATGGCCTGGTTTCCATTGCTATACGCTGGCCTCGGTGCCGTAGCCATTGGCTACACCCTGCAAATCCTGGGACAGCGAAACGCCAATCCCACGCATGCCTCGATCATCATGAACCTGGAATCCGTATTTGCCGCGGTGGGTGGATGGCTGATCCTGGGCGAAATTTTGAGCAGCCGGTCGCTGTTGGGCGGAGCATTGATGTTCATTGGGGTCTTTCTAGCCCGATTGAAACCGTAGCGGGTCATGCGGTAAGCGATCCAAATGGCGCCGGACAAGTCATTGACACTGATCGATAGGAATTTTAAGATGTATTTTGTATACTGTATTCTATTGATGAGAAACTACCGCATAACTCTGGCTAGTAGCTTTAATCCAAGGAAAGGAAAGAAATGAAAACCAGTGCTCCTCCAATCAAGGTTTTTTTCAATGTTCCGACGATTACGAAGGGACAATTCCAGGAAATCATGGCAGATAGCGTTTCTGCAACCGTGGAATCCGTTCTGAGAAAGCTGGTCGAAGACAGCAAAGTGCCTGTTCCCATCTTCCTGGAATCCGGCCAGTGGAAAAAAGACTGTATCATCATTGTAAACGGTACGATCACCAGGGATCCCAGCGTCGGTTTGAAAGATCAGGATCGCGTCCTGATAACGACCATGATGGGTGGTGGTTGATTAAAGAGCCAACCGGATGACCAAGATCTCAACTCTATTTCTCGGAGGACATTGAAATGAAGTACAGATTGCTAGACATTGATCTGAGCAAAAACACTGTAAACACCACCGAAATTCCCAGAGCAACGATCGAGAAATACCTCGGCGGACGGGGCCTGGGAGCAAAGTTGCTGTTGGATTATTTGCCGGCGAAGACCGATCCTTTGGGACCGGAAAACGTCATGATCTGGCTTACCGGTCCATTGACGGGCAGCCTGGCTCCGGGCTGTACAAAACACGCCGTCATTACCAAATCACCCCAGTCGAACGGTTTCGTGGACAGCTACTCCAGCGGCGGGGTTGGTTTCAACCTGGCGTATGCCGGCTATTACGGTCTAGTCGTTCGCGGCAAAGCGAAAACCCCTTCCTACATTTACATCCGGGACGATCGGGTAGAAATTCGAGACGCTGCTCATCTCTGGGGTCTTGATTCCTTTGAAGCTTCTTCAAGGCTATTGAAGGAACTCGGCGAAGCGGGCTTCGGACATGCCATGATCGGACCCGCCGGTGAAAACCTGGTGAAGTTCGCCTGCATCAACAATGACTTTTTCCGTCAGGCAGCCAGGGGCGGCGTAGGAGCTGTGATGGGCTCGAAGAATCTCAAGGCATTGGTGGTGAAGGGCACGGGTAGCGTGCCCTGCCGTGACATCAAGGGTTTCTTGCAGCTTCATCACGAAAAGATGACAGGGGCTCGGACCAGTTGGGGAGCTGTGGCACACAAGAGAGCCGGAACCGCCACTACGTTCGATGCGACGCAAGAGGCAGGTATGCTGCCCACCAAGAACTTCCAGTTTGGAACGTTTGCTCCTGCGGCCGGAAACCTCGATTCCGCCGGAGTTGTCAAGAAGTCGAAGGGCTCCGTTTCTTGTCTGGGCTGCACTGTGCCCTGCGGCAAAATACTGGAGTGCGTCAATTCGAACCAAATTGTGTTTCGGTTGGAGGGACCCGAGTACGAGACCACGGGATTGCTGGGTACCAACCTGGGCATCAGCAGCATGGATGCGGTAGCAGAAGCCAATATGATCTGCGACAAGCTCGGAATGGACACAATATCCGCCGGCGTCGCGATCAGTTTTATCATGGAGGCCTTCCAAAAGGGAATGATCCCCAGTGAGTTCACCGAGCAAGCGGGCATCACGTTCGGCGATGTAGCCGGGACCTTCAAGCTGCTGTCGGATATTGCTTACCGTAAGGGCATCGGCGCCTGGGCCGCGGAAGGGGTTGCCTATTTGGCTGAGAAAATTGGACAGAACTCCAGCCACTTTGCCATGCACTCCAAGGGCCTGGGTTTCCCAGCCTACGACCCAAGACGGGCCTTTGGCGCTGGTTTGGCGTATGCAGTGTCTCCCAGGGGAGCCTGCCATCGACGGGCATGGCCTCCTGCGCTGGAAGTCTTTGGAGACTTGCCACCCTATACGCCGGTCGGAAAGGGAGAAGCCATCAAAGGGCTGTATGATGAACGCAATATTCTGCATTCTCTGGTTGCCTGCGACTTCCAAAGCTTTGCAGTGCCCGTTTCCCTGGCCGAATTCAATCAGTACTTGCGACTAGTAACGGATCTTGAGTTTTCCGAAGAAGAGCTTCAGCACATTGCAGATCGAATCGAATCAGCGATCCGGCTGTTTAATACCCGCGAGGGTTTGTCCCGCAAGGACGACACTCTCCCCGGTCGCGTGTTGGATGATCCGATGCCGGACGGGCCTGCCCAAGGGAAGTGCATTACCCAGGCGGGGTTGGACCGCATGCTGGATGATTACTATATCAGCCGAGGATGGGACAAAAATGGAATCCCCACCCAGGAAACTTTGAAAAAATACGCGATAGAAGAGGGGCTGCGGTGAAACTGCAATTCATTCAAAAGGAATGTGTCGGTTGTGAGGAGTGTTCTCTAATTTGCACGCTCGTGCACGAAGGAGTCACCGGGCTGGAGCAAGCCAGGATCAAGATCACCAGGAACTACCCTTCCCTAGAAGATCCATTGTTCAAAGCCTTTTTTTGCCGGGACTGCAACAATGCCAAGTGCATCGAAGCCTGTCCAACCCTTGCCCTGACGGCAGATGAGTCTGGTACTGTCCATCTGGATCAGGAGAAATGCGACGGTTGCGGAGACTGCATTGCAGCCTGTCCTTTCGACGCCATCTGGTTAGATGCTAAATCCGGGAAGGCCTACAAATGCGACCTTTGCGGTGGAAAACCGGAATGTGTCGACTATTGCTTTCATGATGCGCTGAAGTACGGATAGAGTTCGACCCAACGAGAGTCGGTTGCTGATGAATTGTTGTCGCTCCGGGGTGGTTGCGCCCAGCAACCACCCCGGAGCATTAAGAGAAGAACGGGGGCCCCCCGGTTTCCTGTTTGGTTGCAAGCGCATTCCTGGAGAAAATGGAACAAGATTCGCCGAGGCAATGAATGAAACTGGGCTATCCCGCGTGAGTCCCTCTCCACCATGGATCGTTTCCGGGATGCGAAAATCTATGCTTTCCCTACAATAGAAAAAAAACGACAACCGGTTCATCGGCAGAAAAAAGGAATCATACTATGAGTTTGATGGGAAATATGCTGTGGATCCTCTTGGGTGGATGGGTCATTTTCTGCGAATACCTGATGGCCGGTTTGTTTCTTTGCTTGACGGTGATCGGGATCCCCTTTGGCCTGCAATGTTTTAAGCTGGCTTTTTTCAGCCTGGTTCCCTTTGGTAAGCGAGCGATTGCA
>Ga0315274_10014644_pt1 | contig 11118 bp, 12 predicted proteins | sample YL17G02_20_MG_FD_203700 | JGI IMG/M metagenome (GOLD analysis project Ga0315274, IMG submission 203700) | Sediment microbial communities from Yellowstone Lake, YNP, Wyoming, USA - YL17G02_20 | ecosystem: Environmental > Aquatic > Freshwater > Lake > Sediment | place: USA: Wyoming | collected...
TAAAACGTTTGGGCAGTATGCATACTTTCAATCCAGAAGCTGGATATATAAGAACTTACTTGGAATGGCTAGCGGAAATGCCTTGGGTAAAGATGACTCCCAACAATGTTTCTATCGGTCATGCTTCAACGATACTATCTCAAGACCATTATGGTTTAAAAGAAGTTAAAGAACGCGTTTTGGAATATCTGGCCGTAATGAAATTAAAAAAGCGCTCCAAGAAAGAAAAGAAAAATGAAGGAAACGCTGGAACAATATTGTGTTTTGTTGGGCCACCAGGTGTCGGAAAAACTTCGATGGGCAAATCGATTTCCCGGGCTTTGGGTAGAAAATTTATTAAAGTCTCTTTAGGAGGCATAAGGGATGAAGCGGAAATCAGGGGGCATAGGCGGACTTATGTCGGGGCGCTGCCCGGAAGAATAATTCAGGGCATTAAAAATGCCGGCACAACAAATCCAGTTTTCATGCTTGACGAGATTGACAAAGTCGGCGCTGATTTTCGCGGTGATCCTTCATCGGCGCTTTTGGAAGCTTTGGATCCTGAACAAAATAAGGAATTTTCTGATCATTATCTGGAGGTTGCCTACGATCTGTCAAAAGTAATGTTTATAACCACTGCCAATGTTCTGGATACAATTCCGCCGGCGCTTCGCGACAGACTAGAAATCATCAGATTTTCCGGTTATACCGAAGATGAAAAATTCCAAATTGCCAAAGATTATCTTATAAAAAAAGCCTTGCAAGCATCAGGGCTGAAACAGGGCGAAGTTAATATTAAAGAAGATGCCTTACGAAACATTATCCGAGGTTATACTCGTGAAGCTGGGGTTAGAAACTTGGAAAGAGAATTGACAAAAGTAACTCGCAAAATTGCTAAAAAAATTGCTGATGGTAAGAAAGTGAAGCAAGAAGTAAGTCTAAAAGATTTAGAAAAATTTTTAGGCCCAGCCCGCTTCTCGGCCACCATGGCCGAGAAGAAAGACGAAACCGGTGTCTCTACCGGTTTGGCTTGGACCCAAGCAGGCGGAGATATTCTTTTTGTCGAAGTGGCATTGATGCCGGGTAAAGGCCAAATTATCCTGACAGGACATTTAGGTGAGGTAATGAAAGAATCATGTAAAGCCGCTTTATCCTATCTTCGCAGCCATTGGAAAAATTTAGGATTGACTCGGGATTTTTCTAAAAAAGATATCCATATTCATGTTCCCGAAGGAGCAGTTCCCAAAGACGGTCCTTCTGCCGGCGTCGCCATTGCGACCGCTCTTTATTCGGCGCTAACGGCCAAATCAGTTAAGAGGAACGTCGGTATGACCGGGGAGATTACGCTTCGGGGTAAAGTTTTAGAAATTGGTGCAGTTAAAGAGAAAGTTTTGGCAGCTCACCGAGCCGGATTAACGAAAATAATTTTACCAAAAGATAATAAGAAAGACTTAAGCGAAATTCCTCCGAAAGTTAAGAAAGACATTAAATTTGTTTTTGTAGAAAATTTGGCAACAGTTTTTAAAGAGGCTATTTCTTGAGAATTACCCGATCATCTTTAGTCGTATGAGGATCCCCAGTATATTTTATCTCGGATAGTAAAAAGCCTTCACAAACTATTCCTTTTGGCCGGAAAACTTTGTTTAATTCTTCAGCGATTTTTCGTTCAATTTGCGGTTGGAAAGAAGTAATTTGATCAAGGGTAACCTCAGATAGCACTGAACGGATACGGCTTCGAGCCACCGGTCTAACCACCTTGGAAACAAAATCCTCACCAATATTTTCCCAAATTTCCGGGGCTTTGGCCTTATCCAAACGAACTAAAACAGAACCTTCGATTTGAATATTTTTTTTATCGCCTGCGGTTGCGTTAATCGGTTCATCGCCCAAAGCCTCTTTTTTTCTAATATCGAAACCTTCGGTAACGGTATATTCCAAAGTTTGGGCATTAAAAAGTTTAGCCACTTGCCAAAAAGGAATTTTGAGATGTAATCCTGGACCCCAGGTTCTTTTTAAAACTCCGTAGCCACGATCATAAATACAAGCGACATGACCTGAAGGGACAGATATAAAGAAACCACCAACTACCTCATCGACCAAAAACGAAACAACCAGTTTATCAAATTCCATACATTCAAGACGCTTTTTTTACCCGCCTTAAGGTAAAATTATTAAGCGTGCTTCCTAAACTATGATACACAAAGATGAATAGCTTGACAAGCATAAGGACAATTGAGAAACCCAAAGTGGTTATAATGAACAGCTTTTTGCCAGCAGGCAAGAACATAAAAATAAAAAAGGATATTATCGGCAAAAAGATGATCGTCATTAGGTCTTGACGGGTGGTTGGGAAAGGTGAAGAAATGGCGGCTAAAACTTCAGCTGTCAGGATAAAAATTGACTGCAAGAAATTCAGAAAAAGATTAGATTTTGATAGATCGAATCTTCCGAGGAAGATTAAATTAAATGGTTTATCCGGTTGAGGGATAACTTTATATAAAAGGTGAAAATCCGCTCCTGCCAAACCGGTTGAAAACATCCGATAGAGCATGAGGGCGATCAAAACTTGGAAAAAAAGGTCAAAAGCCGAAGCAATCACTGGTGAACTCTTGGAGCGAAGGAGTTTTTTGATTTCTTGCTTTTCCCTTACTGGATTATTACTGAATTCTTTTTTGATAGCTGCTACATTTTCAGAAATTTCTCTTTTCTCTTTCTCTGATCGATCGGAGGCAAAGGAAATCGGCAGCCATAACACCCGGAAAACAATCGTGAAGATTATAACGGCAACCCCCATATCAGCTTTTCCGGGCGTCACAAGATCCAATAAATCATAAGAGCCGACTAGAATATTGAGGAGTGGTTGATAAAAAAACCAGACAAAAAGGTCAATAAGAATCATTAAATTTGATTGTAACTAATACTATTCGTGGATGCAATTGGAGTGAGAGTTATTTTATTTATCCAGTGGGAATGGATTTTTGTTTGCGTTTTCTGGCGACTTTGAGTTCCAGGAGGGCTTTGCGCAGAGATGCTTCGGCGCGGGCAAAGTCGGATTCAGACAATTTTTCTCTTTCGGAAAGTAATTTTTCCGCTTGAGCTTTAGCAAAACTGGCGGTTTTTTCATCAATCTCTTCGCTCCGCATCGCTGAATCAGTCAAGATTGTTACCTCTCCGGCTGGATTGACATCAATAAAACCCCCCAGTATGGCAAAAAAATTAACTTTACCGTCAACGGTAACTTTTACCTCTCCAGAATCAAGTTTGGTAAAAAGTGGTATGTGATGAGGTAAGATACCGACAGTCCCTTCCACTGCCGGGGCAACCACAATTTCCGCTTCGGCTTGGAAAGTGATGCCATCAGGAGTAATTATTTTAACTTTAAGCTTGTCCATTGTTCGACTGCTTCATCAATCGTTCCTACCATATAAAATGCCTGTTCTGGCAAATTATCATGTTTGCCTTCTAAAATTTCCTTAAAGCCTTTAACATTGTCGCTAATTTTAACGTAGCGTCCGCTTCTGCCAGTAAAGGCTTCAGCTACAAACATCGGCTGAGTTAAAAATCTTTGAATTTTTCGGGCTCTGGCAACAGTCAGTTTGTCTTCATCAGAAAGTTCATCAATACCCAAAATAGCAATAATATCCTGTAAATCTTTATAACGTTGAAGGACCTTCTGAACACCTCTGGCAACCCGATAATGTTCCTCGCCGGCTACTTGGGGGGTTAAAATTTTTGAACTGGAAGCCAGGGGGTCGACGGCCGGATAAAGTCCTTGTTCGGATAGCGATCTTTCCAAAGAAATACTGGAATCAAGGTGGCTAAAGGTAGTTGCCGGAGCCGGATCGGTATAATCGTCAGCCGGTACATAAACTGCCTGGACTGAAGTAATCGAGCCTTTATGAGTTGAGGTAATTCTTTCTTGCAGCGCGCCCATTTCCGAAGCCAGGGTGGGTTGGTATCCCACCGCCGAAGGAATCCGTCCCAAAAGCGCGGAAACTTCACTCCCGGCTTGGGAAAAACGGAAGATATTATCAATAAACAAGAGTACGTTTTCGCCTTTAACATCACGGAAATATTCAGCCATAGTAAGGGCAGTTAAACCAACACGCAATCTAGCTCCGGGCGGTTCATTCATTTGACCAAAGACCATGACTGTATTTTTTAAAACTCCGGTGTCGATCATTTCCCGGTAAAGATCATTGCCTTCTCTGGTTCGTTCGCCGACTCCGGCAAAAACCGAGTGGCCTTTGTGCTCTTTGGCAATATTTCTGATCATCTCCATAATGATGACGGTTTTGCCCACCCCGGCTCCGCCAAAAGTGGCGACTTTGCCTCCCTTGGGAAAGGGAGCAATAAGGTCAATTACTTTAATGCCGGTTTCCAATATTTGAGGGGTAGTTTCCTGCTCTTCCAAAGACGGCGGTCGTTTATGAATTGGGTCGGTGTTTGTTTTGCCTATCGAGCCCTTTTGATCAATTGGCTCGCCCAAGACATTAAACAGTCGACCCAAAGTTTGGGGGCCGACCGGTACTAAAATCGGCGATCCGGTATCGGAAACCGACATACCGCGTCGGAAACCATCAACCGGATCCATGGCAATACAGCGGACTGTTTGCTGATCCAGGTGCTGTTGGACTTCAAGAACAAGCGTTTGCTTGTCTTTTTTTACCACAAGAGCATTGTAAATATTAGGTAATTTCCCAGGAAAGCTAACATCAATAACAACTCCGATAATTTGAGCTATAGTACCGATATTTTTATTTAGCATTAGTATATAGTCAAAGCGGCAGTGGCCACTTCGGCAATTTGGGCGGTGATTTGTGCTTGCCTGACCTTGTTATAAGATAATGTCAAGTCATCGACGATATCGGTTGCATTTTCGGAAGCATTTTTCATAGCTACCATTCTGGCCGATTGCTCGGCGGCCCGTGCTTCCAGCAAATAATGGAAAATTACCAGTTCCAAAAAATAAGGCAATAACCAGTCGGCAACCTGTCGAGGCCCCGGTTCAATTAGATAATCTTTTTTAAACGTAGATACTCCCAATTCCCGGTTTAAATCGCCCAAGCTTATCGGCAAAATCTGCACGATTTTTGGTTTTTGCGACAGAGTAGAGATAAACTGGGGAAAACTGACATAAGCTTTGCCAATTTCCCCTTTTAAAAATGAATTAATTAGGAAATGAGATACAGACAGGGAATCCTGGAAGTCAACCTTGTCTTTGATTTGGGGAAAGTCGGCTAAAACCTCAAAATGACTTTTAAGAATGAAGTTGCGTCCTTTTGAACCGATAATTAGAAATTTCAAGTTTTGCAACTCTTTCGCAGAAATAAAGTCTTTTAGATAGCGGAAATGATTGGTATTTAACCCGCCGCACAACCCTTTATCGGTTGCGATAATTAATATCGCCGTAACCGGGCTGGCGTTTTCTTTCATTAAGGCATGATTAAATTCCGAAGCAGTCGTTAAAAGAGAGATAAGGATTTTTTTTAAACTTTGCGAATAAGGACGGGCCGACAGCGCCTGAAGTTGGGCGCGCCTCATTTTAGAGGCAGCCACCATTTCCATCGCCCGCGTTATCTGGGAAATGTTTTTGGCGGTTTTGATCCGGTGTTTGATTACTTTAGTATTAGCCATTAAAATCTTTGATAAAATTTTCCAAAGTATTAGTTAATTCTTTTTCTATACTTGGATCCAAAGCTTTTTGCTTAGCAATTTTTGCGAGCAATGATTTTTTACTTCTTCTAAAAATTTCCAAAAGTTTAGTCTCGGCGTCTTTTACTTTTTCAATCGCAAATGTGTCAAAGTAACCCCTGCTAACTGCCCAGATAACCAAAATTTGCTCCGCAACCGAATATGGTTCATCCCAGCCTTGTTTCAGAATTTCGGTAATACGCCCGCCGCGATCTATTTGGGCTTTAGTAGCCGGATCCAAATCCTGGGAGAATTGAGCAAAGGCTGCCAGTTCCCGATAAGCTGCCATGTCCAGGCGTAATTTTCCGGCAACCTGTTTCATGGCTTTGACTTGGGCAGCGCCCCCAACCCGGGAGACTGATAAGCCAACGTTGATAGCCGGCCGGATACCGGCGTAAAAGAGATCCGGTTCCAAATAAATTTGTCCGTCAGTGATGGAGATGACATTAGTGGGAATATAAGCCGATAAATCACCGGCTTGAGTTTCAATAATCGGCAGAGCAGTCAGAGATCCGCCGCCGTATTTATCATTATATTTACAAGCTCTTTCCAGCAGGCGTGAATGAAGATAAAAGACATCGCCCGGATAAGCTTCTCTACCGGAAGGGCGCCGCAGAAGAAGCGAAACCTCACGATATGCCCAGGCATGTTTGGAAAGATCGTCATATATTACCAAGGCATTTTTACCGCTTTGGGCAAAATATTCGCCAATCGCGCAGCCGGCGTAAGGGGCAAGGTATTGCAGGGAAGCCGGATCGGCGCAAGAAGCGACGACAAATATCGTATGGTCAAGGGAGCCGAATTTTTCCAATGTTGCTATGGTTTGGGCCACAAACGATTCTTTCTGGCCGATAGCAACATAAATACACACCACATCTCCCCCTTTTTGATTAATTATCGTTGTCAGGGGAATAGCTGATTTGCCAGTTGACCGATCGCCGATAATCAATTCCCGCTGTCCCCGGCCGATAGGGATCATCGAATCGATCGCTTTTATGCCTGTTTGTAAAGGCGTATCTACCGATTTGCGATAAATTACTCCGGGAGCAACCCGCTCAAGTGGTAAAAACTTATCTATCCTTGGAGTAGGTTTGCCATCTAAAGGTCTGCCCAGAGGGTCAATCACCCGGCCAATTAAGTTTTGGGAAACACCGATTTGCAAAATTTTTCCAGTAGTCCGAACCTGGTCGCCGGCTTTCAAGTGCTGATACTCACCAAGAATAATTACTCCAACGCGGTCTTTTTCCAGGTTCAGAGCCAAGCCAAAAGTTTTGCTATCAAACTGAACTAATTCCTGGTAAGCCACTTGGGAAAGGCCGGAAACCTGGGCGACACCATCGCCAATCTGGAGGATGTTTCCGACATTGGCGACCGCAGTTATGGGTTGAAATTGGCCGATGGTTTTTGAAAGGAATTTAACAATGTCAGGTTCAATTTTGGTCATCTTTAAGCTCTTCTTTAATTTGGGCAAGATAATTATTAATGGATAAATCGATAATCTTATCGGAAACCTGAATGACATAACCGCCCAAGAGGTAGGGATCGACTTTATTAACCACTGACAATTTTCTTTTGAATAAATCGGTTAGTTGGTTTGCCAGTTGAGTTAATTGAATTTTACTCAGTGCCTTTGGCGAAGAAATAATCGCCACATTTTCTCCCTTGAGTATGTCAACCTGGGCTTGCAATTTTTGGATAATTTCAGGCAGTAAGTCAAGCTGGCCGCTAGCGCGTAAATACTTAATTACCCCTGATACTATTTCTTCGGTTTGATTCATTTAGTTTAACGTTATTTTTTTTAATTTCTTAAGTTGTTCGTTGAAAATTTTCTCTTGCAGAGACTCATTGATCGTTTTTTCCAAAAGTTTTTTAGCCATTTCTACACTTAACTTGGTTACTTGGGATTGCATTTCCTTCTGTTTTGCCAGCAGGCGCTGTTCCAATTTAGCGTATTCTTTTTCGGCTTGAATTTTGGCTTCTTCCCGGGCTTTATCAACAAGATCCTGGCCCATAGATTTGGCTTCGGCAACCGCTTTGCCCATAATTTTTTCCACTTCCACTCGAGCTTGTACAAGTTCCTTCTTTTTAGTTTCTTCTAAAGCTTGGCGCTGCTTGATATTTTCCTCAGCGGCCTTTACACCTTCGGCAATTATTTTTGCCCGGCCGTCAAGCATTTTTAAAATCGGTTTATATAAAAATTTAGTCAACACCGCAAACAAAATCACAAAATTTACAATTTGGGCGACTAAATATACCGGATTAATTCCCAGTTGATCAAGTATCATGGGTTTTTATAAAACTTAGGTAAAATTTAAAACTAAAGCAATAACCAAACAATAGATTGCCACTGCTTCGGCAAAGGCAATTCCCAAAATCATCGCTGTCTGAATTTTATCCGATGCTTCGGGGTTACGGCCAATCGCTTCCAAGCCTTTACCGCCTATTTGACCAATGGCCAAACCCGGGCCTAAAGCACCAACGGCGATAGCTAAAGCTACAGCCAGGCTTTTAAGATCAATTTGGGCTGCTACTTCTGCTGCCATAATTTACCTCCCTTCGACTCGCTTAAGCTCGCTCAGGGCTATAGCCCTTTTTTTGAAAGCGGTCAAATTTGTTAATGATGACTAGTTGCTAATTTTAAAAATACTAAAGATAGCATAGTAAACACAAGAGCCTGAATTAGACCGACAAATAATTCCAGTCCCAAAAAAGGCAAAGGCAGAATAAAGGGAAAAAGAAAAGCCATAACAGTTAATAGGACTTCACCGGCAAAAATATTGCCGAACAACCGGAAAGCAAAAGAGATAATTTTGGAAAATTCACTGACAAGCTCCAAAATCCCGACAAAAAAATCAATCGGGCCTTTAAAATTAAAATATTTTTTTAAATAACCCAATCCTAAACTTTTAAAGCCATAATATTGAATTAAAGCGACTGAGATAAGCGCCAAAGCCAGAGTGGTATTGATATCGGCAGTCACACCTCGGAAAAGCGGAACCAAAACTTCTTTGCCACTTATGATCTCATTTAAGCCGATTGAGCCAAAACCGGGAAGTAGACCGATCCAATTACCTAAAATAATATAAATAAAATAAGTTGCAGCCAAGGGAAAAAATATCCGGGTTTTCTCCCCAGCAGCAGTTTGGAATATCGATATTAATCCCTCAAAAATAAATTCTAGGATATTTTGCAAACTGTGACTTTCGGGAATTAATTTTAATTTCGTATCGGCAAAGGCAAAAGAAAAACCAAGCAAAAATATGGTTAAAATAAGAGAAGTAAATAGGGAATTGGTCAAATTGAACCCCAAAATTTTAATTACCGGTTCGGCTACCAGTGAAATTTCCATGTTTTAATTATATCGAAGGCCAGTATTTTTTCAATGCCGAGTAGATATGAATATAAACTGAATCTTGATTAGGACGTTTAAAAATAGCAAAATGATAGATAATGAAACAAAAGTTTTTTCTGTTAGTGATTTTTTCCATCTGCCTTTTCTCAATTAGTTTCATGTTTGGCCGGACGACTGCCAGAATGACGACTGCCAGAATGGGATTTTCTTCCGAACAGATAATCTCTCCGCAGGAAATTATGTCAGATTATAAAATTTCCCAAGCAGTAAATCTTAAAGACTATCTTGTTTTTGGTTTCCAAGCCAATGACCCGCAAGATAAAGTCCATAAGTCATATGTTGGCGTATACAAAAAATCCCAAGGGGGATTTAGCGAAGTTTATAAATTTGCACCCCAGCTTCCCCTAGATTTGGAAGTCAACCCACCAACTTTTGAAAATATGTGGTCGGTCAGAGATCAGGTATTAGTAACCACTTGGGGAAGAATTGGAGCTGACTATTTTGGCACCCAGCCGGTAGTGATTGGTTTGGAAAATGGGTCGTTTAAAGCAATTCCTTTTTATCAAGGAAATATTTCCGAAAAACCGCAACTTAAGGCAAGCACCTGGACGACAGCGGATTTTGAAATTAAAAATAGCTTTGATCCGACTAATTCTGTCAAGACTATTTTAGCCCAGGAAGTCAGAGTTAATGACAATAAGGTTATTTTAAAATTTATCACCGACAACAACTGCCACGCCTGCGAGCACGAGTATATTTATTTGGAGTATCCGTTAGAAAAGTAACTTCTAATATCTTGCAATATCTTCTAAGATCTTCTAAGATTTATCAACATGAAATTAAATTATTTTTATCGGCAAACCAAAAAAATTAAATACTATTTAAATAAACTTGAAGTTTTACGCCAAGTAATTAACATTCTGCCCCAGTCTGAGGCAATTATTAAGAATTTAAGAAGGCAATCCCTCTTGAAAAGCTCGCTTTATTCAGCCCGGATTGAAGGCAACAGATTAAAATTGGAGGACATAAGCAAGACTTCCAGGAGTAAAGAAAAATTGGAAATTTCCAATATTCTGAAAGCAGCTGAGTGGCTTTTTTCAACACAGGCTCCAAAGAAATTGAACTCGGGGGTAATTCTCCGGTTGCATAAATTCGTTTTGACCGGAATTTCTTCTGGGATCGGCACTTTTAGGACAGAACCGTCAGCAATCTTCAACCAAGCCGGGGTTGCGATTTATCTAGCCCCACCTGTCAGTGAAATTTCCGCTTTATTAAAAAGATTTATTAATAAAATAAATAAATCAAAAGATCCGGGGCCGGTCAAAGCCGCCCTTACCCACTTTGCTTTTGAAAAAATCCATCCCTTTTTGGACGGCAACGGCCGGGTAGGCAGGTTACTATCATTATTTGTCCTTAAAAATTCAGGTTTTGGTTTTCGCGGATTGGTAACCCTTGAAGAATATTTAGATAAGAATCGCCAAAGCTATTATGATTTTTTATTGGCCAACAGAAAAGATATAACTGACTTTGTGGACTTCTTTTTAGAAGCTTTGTATGTTCAGGCACAAAAGGCAATCAGACAGACAGAAGAAACAAAAGCAAGCGAGCCGGAAAATCTTTTGCTTCCTCGCCGAAGGGAGATTTTAGAAATCATTAAAGACCACAAGATGGTATCTTTTGATTTTATCAGACGGCGATTTATAGCCGTACCAGAAAGCAGCCTGCATTATGATCTAAAACAACTAATTAAAAGCGGTTTCGTAATTAAACTCGGTTCAACAAGAGGTGTTAATTACTCCTTGAAGAATTTTTAAATTTCACTTCCGGCAAAATAATTGCACAGACAATAAGCAGGCCGCCTAGAATTGTCGGAAAAGAAATTATTTCGCCGAAGAACAGATAGGCCAGGATGATGCCGAATAAGACTTCGGAAAGCATAATTAGGCTGCCGATTTGCGCCTCCAGGAATTTAAAGCCGTAAATTATTAATTGGCCGGATGCCAATAGCATCAGCCCCATCAGCAAAATTCCTAACCAGGGAAGTGATAGGGTAGGCAATGACCAGTTTTCCTTTATTAAAAAAGAAATAACCA
>Ga0315274_10014645_pt1 | contig 11117 bp, 8 predicted proteins | sample YL17G02_20_MG_FD_203700 | JGI IMG/M metagenome (GOLD analysis project Ga0315274, IMG submission 203700) | Sediment microbial communities from Yellowstone Lake, YNP, Wyoming, USA - YL17G02_20 | ecosystem: Environmental > Aquatic > Freshwater > Lake > Sediment | place: USA: Wyoming | collected...
GGTCGTCCAGTTGGCGGCCCTTGAGGAACGTCTCGACGATGCCCCGGACGCTCGTGACCTCCAGGCCCGTGACGAACCTCAGTTGCATGTAGGCATGGCTGCCGATGTCGCCGCCGCAGCAGGACGCGCCGGCCATCTTGGGGTCCGTGCGCCACGAGGCCTGCATCTGGCCGGTCGTCTCCAGCCGCGTGGCCAGCCAGCCCTGGAGGTAGTACGCATCGGCCCAGCGGACGGCGCCCAGTTTGCCGCTCTTGATGATCCACCGGGCCACCCAACTGGACCAGTGCCCCAGGTAAGTATGGGCGATGCCGAAGGGCACCTTGTGCTTCTTCGCGGCGGCCTCGAGTTGCTCGGCCTGCTTGGCGGTAATGGTCAGCGGCTTCTCGCAGAACACCGGGAGGCCCGCCTTGATGCACTTCAGGGCGGGATCGAAATGCACGAAGTTAGGCGTAACGATGACAACATAATCGACGCGCTGACCGATGGGCTTCCTGGCCTGGTCCGCGATCATCTCGTCGTAATGGGCGTAGCCCTTGATGGGATACGGCCAGTTCTGGGCCTCTTCCATGGCGATCTTGGGGTCCTGGTGCAGCGCCCCGCAAACGACGCGGCGGGTGCCGTCCATGTGAATGGCCTTCTGATGGGGGTTCACGATGAACGCCCCGCGCCCGCCGCCAATGAGACCCACGTTCAAGACGCGCTTGGACATGTCAGGCTCCTCCCACCTCGGCGTTCGTGTTCCGGCCCGAAAAGCACGGACTTGGCATGTTAGCCCAGCGCTAGAGGCTTGCAACAAAATTCCCCGCCTTGCGGCGGGGGCATTGGTCATTCGTCCTTAGTCCTTTGTCATTGGTCCTTGTTGACATCCGCCCCGGAGGGGCGCTACTGCGCTCTAACCACGGGCGCAAGCCCGTGGAACGCGGACGGCCCGACCCCACTCTCGGTTCTGATATTGTGGAGCCCCGTAGGGGCGACTGAACGGCCGTTCAATCGCCCCTCTGGGGCTCTTACGGAAAACAGAATGGAAACGGGTTGGCCCCACACCCCTTCCACGGGCTTGCGCCCGTGGCTAGAGATCAATCCGGGCCTCCGGCCCTCAGAACAGCCATAATGACTCGCCCCCTGACGCACTACGCAGGCTTGCCGCCGACCACCTCGACCTCATCGGCCTTGTCCAGGTGCCGGCGGTCCAACTTGTACGGCATGCCTTCCGGCAGGACCGCTCGGACCTCTCGGCGTCCGGCCTTCCCGGCAATGGAGACTTCAACGAACCCCTTGGGCGTCCACGCGCGGCCGCTCACCCGGCCGAGGCTGCCCGGCATCGGCGCCAGCACCAGCGGCTCAAAGCCCGGGCCGCCCGGATGAACCCCGAGGACCCACCGGGCCACCAGGGCGGGCGGCCAGGCGCCCCATCCGTGGCAGAGGACCGGCGGGGGGAGGCCGCCGTGCGGCCCGTCGCCGCCGCCGTCGCGTAGCGCGGGCGTACGCCCGCGCGGGAAGGCGCCCGTACGGGCGCTACGTCCGGGGAGTGGAAAAACCTCCGGCACGGTCGCCAGGCCCGCCCTGGCCATCGCGCCGAAGTAGCGGCGGATGACGGTCAGCGCCCGCTCCGCCTGACCGCGCTCAAACAGCGCCTCCAGCGCGAAGTACTTGGCGTACGGCGTCTCGTGCGGCCCCCAGGGGAGCGCCTCGGTCCGCTCGTCGCGCCACAGGCGCCCCAGGATCTCGTCGGCCTGCTCATCGGTCGCCAGGCCGCCGTAGAGGGCATAGTAGTTCGTCTCGGCCGATGCGCGGGCGCTCTTTCGCTCGTACAGGCGGCAATCGACGAAGAGGCCTTTGGACTTGGACCACAGCCGCTCGCGCGCCGCCTGAGCAACAGCCTTGGCCTCGTTGTGGCCGTGCTCGGCGTCCTCGCGGTTGCCCAGGAACTCGGCCACGTCGGCCGCCGCGCGCAGCGCCCGCGCGTAGAGCGCCTGCCACGCTGTCACCACGCCCTGCTTTTGGATGGGCGAATAGTCGAGGAACAGCCACCACGGGCTGCGGTCGGGCTTGTTCTCCAGCAGGCCCGAGGCGTCGCGCAGCGAGGCCTGCCAGTCGAGGCACCGCTCGGCCACCGGGTACAGGTCGGCCGCAAGGGCCTTGTCGCCCGTCCACGCCACGCAGTCGGCCAGCCAGATAATCCACAGGAGGTTCCAGTCGGGCACAACGTACTGGACGCCGGCCGGGAGGACCGTGCGGAAGAAGCCGTCGCCGCCCTGGTCTGCGGCAAAGGTGCGTAGGGCCGCCGTCTCGAGGTCCGTCCGCCCCAGGAGCACGCGCGCCGCCTGCCCCAGGAAGAACGCCGCTGGGACGCCCTGCTCGCCGTCGCGGGCGGGGCTGCCCTCGAGCGTTTCCTGGATGCACGCGCGGACGGTCCGCGCCGCCAGGCCCATCGCGGCCGCAACGCCCGCATCGGTCGCCGCGGCGACCACCGGAAGCGGCCCCGCCAGCCGCGCGGTCGCATGCACGCCCAGCCGGCGGATCGCCAGCGGCTCGCCGTCCGTCCTGGCCACCAGCGTCAGGTACCGCAAGGCCCGGCGACCGGCCATCCGCACGGTTTGGCGGCCCCCCGCCAGGATGAGCCGGTCCGCCTGCCGCATGCCGTGGCCGACGGATGAAGGGCCCTCGCCGCTTTCGAGCCCCTCGGCCCAGACCAGGTCCAGGATGGCCCCGGCCGGGCCCTCGACGCCAAGTTCCACGCAGCCAACGACCTCATCGGCGAAATCGTAGGTGACGAACTCGCCGTCCTCAAGCACAAGGCGGCCGTCGGCCTTGGCGCCCGGCGCGGGGGCGGCCCCCGCGTCGCCCGCGCACAGCGACCCAGCCCCGCGGGGCGCGCGGCGGCTTGCCGCCCGCATCTCCCACGCCCACTGGCAGGCCGGGTCGGGGAACGTCCGCTCGTTCGGCCGCGGCGTCTCGGGCACACTGCCGTTGCCGCACGGGCACAGTTGCTCCATCACGACCTGCCAGTCGGCGATTCGCCCGGTCTTCCTGTCGGGCGAAAACTCCACGGGCAGCGGATCGCCCGTATGCGGGCTCGTGAATCCCAGGGCGAAGCCCCAGGACCGGCCCGGGTCGTAGATGACCACGCCGATGGAGTTCCAGCCTTCGTCCAGGAGGACATCGGCGCCCTCGGCGCGGCGGCCCTGGCCCCTGTGGATGCCGGAGTACTCGTCCTGCTCACCCGCCTCAAGCCACTGGAGGAAATCCTCGGTGTAGCCCTGCCGGAGGGCCTGGCGGTTGTTGACGTAGACGGCGGCCGACTCGTCGCAGTCGAAAACCAGCCGCGCCTTCTGCCGCACCCTGGAATGCACGAACGTGGCCGCGTAGAACTCCCCGTGCGCGGGGTCCGGCATCGCAAACTCGAAAGGAATGGCCGTGACGCCTTTCGGCCATCGCGTGCGGCCGGCGGCCGCCACCGCCGAGGGCGCCCGGAACGCCTCGGCCAGGCGCGGCGTGCCGCGCTCGCGCGGCCGGGGCGCGGCGGCGGTCGGGGGCCCGCCGGGCTGCACTTCGTCGGCGGCGGTCCAGCCCCGGTCCGGAAAGCCCGCCGCCGTCCACCCCGGCGGCTCGCGCCGCGTGTCGCGGACCTCGGCAAAGCCGGCGGTCCAATAGAGGCGCGGCGCGCAGCGGCTGAAGTCCCCGGCCGGAGCGACGCGCCACCGCCGGTCCGTCACGACCGTTTCGGTCCGGCCGCGCCCGCCCGTCACCTCCAGCGCCAGCCAGAGGCCGCCCGGCACGCGCGGCCGCCGGGCCGTGCCCACGTGCAGGTTGTGCGCGAGGACGGCGATGACGTTCCGGCCGCGCACCAGCGGCAGGTCCGCCTCGGTGTACACGTCCAGGAGCGGCTCCTCCGAGCCCGACGGCGCCGGGCCGCAGCCGACGTACCGCCCGTTCACGTAGAGAACGTAATCGCTGAAGGCCGTCACGCGAAGGCGGGCCGAGGCGGGCCGCGACGGAAGCGTGAACGTCCGCCTGGCCCGCAGGTGGAAATCCTCGCTGTGGCACTCGCCGGCGATCCAGATCCACTTCGGCTTGTTGGCGGCTTGGGGCATGTCTCTCTTGCCGGGGCGGCGCACGGGGGCCGAGCCGTAGCGCGGGGCCTTGTGCCCCGCGCAGGAAGGCGCGGGGGATAAACCCCCCGCGCTACAGCCTGAAAGCCGCGCCCGGCCCCGGCGCGGCCTCACGGGTCGCCCGCCGCACCGGCCTCAGCCCGATGGCGATAGATGAGCATCAGGTTCCGGACGTAGATGACCAGGCCGCCGCCCTGGCCCAGGATGAACACGATGTCGGCCTTGTAGCAGGCGTAGGCGAGCAGGACCGCCCCGCCTCCGATGCTGAAGTACCAGAACGCCAGGGGCACAACGCTCCGCTTGCGCCGCTCGGAGGCAATCCACTGGATGAAGAACCGCATGAAGAAGAGGAACTGCCCGCCGAGGCCGACGCCCGCCCAGAACAGTTCCAGCGGCGTCTGGATGTTGAAACGGGCCATCAGTGCCCAGAACTGTTCGGATGACATCCATGACCTCCCAAAGGTCGGCGAAGCGCCGCATGAGGCCGCGGCCCGCCGCCGTTTCGCCGTTCGTGCCCGCGACAGCCACCGCCCCCGTGCCAGCATCGCCGCGGCGCCGGACGATTGGGACGTTGACTACCCTATGCCTCCGGAGGGACAATCTTTTCCAACTCAGCCACGAGAGGCGGCAGGTCCGCGGTCACTACGTCCCACACGATGTCATAGTCCACGTGCAGGTAGTCGTGCACCACTTTGTGCCGCATGGCAATGATGCGCGACCACGGGATTTGCGGGTTCGCTCGCTGGAAGTCCGGCGACACGTGGCGTGCCGCTTCGCCTATGACCTGCACCAGGTGGACCAGGGCCATGCGGAGGTTCTCGTCGGCGTCATACTCGTCGCGGCTGCGGCCAGCCACCTTCTCGCGGGCCTTCTCGGCCATGTCGAGCATGTGCCCGGCGTACACCAGGTCATCCTTCTGCATACTCCACCTCTGCGCTGGCCAGGACGCGATTGCGAAGGCGGCGATTCAGGTATTTCTCCGACACGATATCCACGCGGCGGCCGCCCAGCATTTTCGAGAGCTCCTCTTCCATGTCGATAATGCGCAGGCCGACATGGCGGCCCGGCTCAAACTCCACAAGCACGTCAACGTCGCTATCCGGCCGGAAATCGTCGCGCAGAACAGACCCGAACAGCGACAGCCTCCGGATATGGTGCCGCCGACAAAACTCGGCGATCTGCTTGCGATCAACGTCGATCCGCGGGCTCACGGCCGTTCCTCTCCTGCTTCTACCTCGCTGCACCTATCCTACAGCCGCAGGCGGCAAGCGGCAAGCGGCAAGCCTGCCCGGCCGTCACAACAGCGGAGAACTAGCGGTGTCGGCAGGTTGACTTGCCCCGGCCGCAGGCAGTAGGATGAAGTCTTGCCCTCCGGAGGCGCGGCCCAGAGTGAAACGCCTGATTGTCAACGCGGACGACTTCGGATGGTCCGGCGCCGTCACCGGGGGCATTATCCGGGCCCACCGCGAGGGGCTGGTCACCAGCACGACACTCATGGCGAACCTCGAAGGGGCGGCCGAGGCCCTGGCCCGCGCGCGGCAGGAAGCGCCGGGCCTGGCTGTCGGCCTGCACCTGAACCTGACGGAGGGCCGGCCGCTGGCGCCTCCCGGCGAGGTGGCGACCCTCCTGGATCGCGAGGGCCGGTTGATGCCGTCGCTGGCGACTCTTTACCGCAGGCTGCGCCTGTCCGGCGGTGCGCGGCGGGCGGCTGCAAGGGAACTGGAGGCCCAGGTGCGTTGGGCGCTCGATCACGGCCTGCGGCCGTCGCACCTGGACAGCCACAAGCACGTGCACCAGGTTCCGCCGCTCCTGCCGCTGGTCATCGACCTGGCCCGCCGCCACGGCATCGCGGCGGTCCGGACGACGGCGGAGTTGGCGGTGCCGGGCGTCGCGCGGTTCCTGCCTGCCCGCCGCAACCTGGCAGGCGGGTCGCCGGGGTGGAGCGCGGCCGCCCGCGTGCGCCAGGCGGCGCTGGCGCGCATCGCCCGCCGCTGGGGCAGGCGTGCCCGGCGGATCGTCCGCGGCGCGGGCCTGGCGACAACGGACTGGTTTTTCGGCGTGCGGGCAACCGGCGGCATCTCGGCGGAACTGCTGGAGCACCTGCTTTGCTGCGCGCCCGAAGGGACCGGCGAACTCATGGTCCACCCCGGCGAGGCCGAACCGGCCCCCGCGGGCCAGTACGCCCGCCCGTACTGGGCGCGGCCCACGCGCCTGGCTGCAAGCCGCCCGCTGGAACTGGCCGCCGTCTGCGACCTGCGGGTGCGCCTGGCGGCCGACGCACACGGGTGGACGCGGGCCACCTTCAAGGACCTGTAACATGACCCAGAAGCCAGCCATCGCGCCGCCCGGGGCGGGGCCCGTTTACTCGGTCGTCGTCCCCTTCTACGAAGAGGCCGAGAGCGCGGAGGAACTGCACCGGCGCATCGTGGCCGTCATGGACGGCCTCGGCAAACCCTACGAGATGGTCTTCGTGGACGACGGCTCGCGCGACGCAACGGGCGAGATCCTCGCGGGCCTGGCGGAGGCCGACGGGCGCATCCTGCTTGTTGAACTGCGGCGGAACTTCGGCCAGGCGGCCGCCCTGGCTGCCGGCTTCGACCACGCCTCCGGCGAGATCATCATCGCCATGGACGGCGACCTCCAGCACGCCCCCGAAGACATCCCCCTGCTCCTGGCGCCGCTGGCCCAGGGCTACGACCTCGTGAGCGGCTGGCGCAAGCACCGCGTGGACAACCTTCTCATCCGGCGCATCCCTTCGGCGGCCGCCAACTGGATGATGAAGAAACTGAGCGGCGTGGACATCCACGACTTCGGCACCACCTTCAAGGTCTACCGCCGCGACCTCCTCCAGCACATCAAACTCTACGGCGAACTGCACCGGTTCATCCCGGCGCTGGCCTCCGCCGTGGGCGCGAAAATCTGCGAGGTGCCCATCCAGAACATCGTGCGCCCCAAGGGCAGGTCCAAGTACGGCCTCGGGCGGACCGTGCGCGTCATGATGGACCTTCTGCTGGTCCGGTTCCTCATCCGGTACTTCACGCGGCCGTTGCATTTCATGGCCGTGCCGGCGCTCGTCTCCCTCGGCCTCGGGGCGGGCATCGAGACGTTCCTCTTCTCCGAGAAACTGCACCAGGGCTGGCACACCTTTCACCTGATCGAGAAGCGTGGGCCGCTGCTGATCATCGGCGTGTTCCTGATGACGCTGAGCGTCCTGTTTTTCATCACGGGCCTCTTGGGCGAGGTCATCGTGCGGACGTACTACGAGTCGCAGGGCAAGCACATCTACTACGTCCGGCGCATCCGCCGCCCAGTACGGGCCCGTACGGGCAAGGACGCGGCGCCATGACGACGTCGTGCGGCCAACCTCAGGCGGGCCGGCACAGGTGGCCGTGGGAAGTCCTCGGCCTGGTGCTCCTGGCGGGGTGGCTCGTGGGCGTGCACCTGGCGCACCCGGCCCTGCTGGACCCCGACGAGCCCCGGACGGCGATCGTCATGCGCCTGATGGCCGAGCGCGGCGACTGGCTCGTGCCGCGACTGCCGCAGGTCTTTCACTGCGACTATCCACACGACCCGCTGGAAGGCGACACGTTCGCCTACTGGGACAAGCCGCCCCTGGGGTTCTGGCTGGGCGCGGCCGCAATGAAAGTGCTCGGGCCGACGGCGCTGGCGGCCCGGCTGCCGACGGGGCTCGCCCACGTGGCCACGGTCCTGCTGGTTTACCTGGCGGGCCGGTCGCTGGCCGGGCTTGCCACGGCGTCGCCCTGGCGAGCCGGGCCGCGCGCGGGGTTCCTGGCGGGCGCCGTCATGGCCACGGCGCCCCTTCCGCTGGTCATCGCCCACCTGGCCCGGGTGGACGCCCTGCTGGTGGCCCTGATGACGGCCATGCTGGTGGCAGTCCTGCGACTCGTGGGCGGCACCGCGCGGCCGTGGCTCTGGACGCTGGTGCTGTACGTTGCGGCGGGGCTGGGCCTGCTGACCAAGGGCCTGGCGGCCGTTGCGATTCCGGCGCTGGCCGTCTTCGCCACCGCTGCCATCACGGGCCGGTGGCGGGACCTCGTGCGCCTGAGGCCGCTGGCCGGGGCGGCCATCTGCCTGGCGATCGCCGTACCGTGGTACCTGTACATGCACCTGCGGTACCCCGTGGCGGCCGACGGCCAGGGCCCCGGATTCCTGTACGAGTTCTTCGTGCGGCAGCACTTCGGCCGCGCGATCGCCGGCGAGTTCGGCCACACCGGCCACGTGCCCGGATACCTCCTGGGGGCGATGCTCCTGGGGTTCCTGCCGTGGACGATCTTCCTGCCGGGGGCCTGCGTCGAGGCGGGCCGGGCCGCCTGGCGCCAGAGGCGCGAGCACCCGGCCATCGTCCTGCTGATGGCCTGGGCGCTCATCGTCCTGGTCCTCTTCAGCCTCTCGAAGACCTCGATGGTCCACTACGTGGCGCCGGCCTTCCCTGCGCTGGCCGTGCTGGCGGGCGTGTACCTGTCGGGCAGGATCGGCGCCCCGGAGGCGGGCGGCTGGTTCCGACTGGGGCTGGCGCTCGCGCTGGCGCTGGGCGTCGCGGTGGTCGCCGGCACGGTCATTTACCTCGTGAGGAGCGATCTCTGGCACAAACCGTTTGCCTGGGGCGCGGTCATCCCGGCGGGCATCGCGGCGGCCGGCGCGGTGTGCGTCCTGCGGAGGCGTTACAGCGGCGCCGTGGCCCTGCTGGTCGCCGGGGTGGTCGTGGTTGAGACGTTCATCCTGACGGCCGACCCGTTCCAGGTGTATCGCACCGGCACGACTCGCCTCGAGGCCGGCATCATCAGGAAAACGTTGCGGCCGGACGATGCCCTGATCGCGTATCCCTACACGCCCTACTCCCTCGCGTGGTACTTCTGGCCGCGCGAGATTCGGTATCCGGCGGTGGGCGGCCCGGGGCCGGAGCAGCCGAGTTTCCCCGCGCTGCTCGAGGCCCTGAATCAGCCGCAGCGCACGTTCTGCGTGCTCCAGAAACGTTCGGTGCTCGATGCGCTCCGGCCGCAGGTCCGCTGGCCGATTCGCGTGCTCTCCGAAATGCACGACCACACGCTGATGGTGACCGAACCGCCGCAGGAAGGGCCGAACCCGTGACCACGTTGCCGCCCATCCCAATCGGCGACCCTCGCCGGTGGCTGGCGCCGCTGGGCCTGGCGGTCCTCGTGGGGAGCCTGCTCTTTGTCCGCCTGGGAGAGGACGTGCCCCTGAGGAGCCACGAGGCCCTGCTGGCCGAGACCGCCCGCAACATGGTCCTGGAGCGCCCGGTGCAACTGGCGGACGGCTCGCGGCCAAGCCCCTGGCTCGTCCCGAACTTTAACGACACCCCGCGCCTCCGCAAGACGCCCCTGCCCTACTGGGCCGTGGCCGGGCTGGCCTACCTGACAGGCGGCGTGGACGAGTGGACTGCGCGGCTGCCGAGCGCCCTGGCGGCCCTCGGCACGGTGCTCGTCGTGATGGCCCTCGTGCGGCGGCGGAGCGACCGCCCGACGGCGCGCCTGGCCGGCGCGGCCCTGGCCACGAGCGGCCTGTTCCTGGTCATGGCGCGGACCGCGCAGGCCGACATGATGCTCGCGTTCTTCTGCACCGCCGCCCTGGCCGCGCTCTGGATGGCCGTGGAGACGCACGGCCGGCGGCGTTTCGCATGGCTTGTCCTGGCCGGCGCGGCGGCCGCCCTGGCCATGCTCGCCAAGGGGCCCGTGCCCGCCATCGTCCTGCCGGCGCCGCTGGCGGTGGCCGCGGGGCTGATGATCGTGCGGCTCGTGCGCTCGGGGCCGCCGCCTGGGGCACGCTCGCCCTCGGGCGTGCCCTTGCCTGGTGAGGCTGCACAGCCGGGGGCGGCTGTGCCACACGGCCGCCGGGCCGAGTGGGCCTGGACACTCGGGGGCGCGGCCGCCGGCGCCGTCCTCTTTGCCGCCATCGCGCTGCCTTGGTTGGCCTACGTTTACCTTCGCGTGCCGGAGGCGCTGGCGATTATGAAGGCCGAGTCGGTGGACCGTTCGACCGGCAATTTCGGGCACGGGGAACCGTTCTACTTTTACCTCATCCGCCTTCCGCTGCTGGCAGGGCCGTGGACGGTCTTTTTCATCCACGGGATCGTGCTGGCGGCGAGGCGCGCGGCAGGAGGCGGCGCTGAAGAACGGCCGTGGCTCGGGTTCCTGGGCGCGTGGCTCTTCGGGCCGCTGGTTGCGTTCTCAGCGGCGGCCGGAAAACAGGACCACTACATTCTGCCGGTCTTTCCGGCGTGCGCGGTCCTCATGGCGATGTCGCTGCGGCACTTCCTCGCGCCCGCCACACCGCAGGCCGAGAAGGCGGGGATCCGTATCATGCAAGCGCATGGCGGCATCCTGATGGCGCTCGGCGCCGCTGGTTTCTTGGTCATGGGGCACCTCATGATGCAACTCGGTGCGCTGCCGCCGACGCCCCATTGGCCCTCCCAAACTGTGGCGCTGGCTGTGGTAGAAAAGGGCCTGCTCGCGCCGGTGACCTACGTGCTGATAATCTTCATCGTGGGCGGCGCTGCGGCGGCGGTGCTGGCTGTACCCCAAGGCCTGCATAGAAGCCTGGTAGCGCTTGTGGCCACGTTTGCAGCGGTGTTCCTGGTGGCGTGGGCGACAGTCATCGGCCCGCTGGACCGGGCGACGACGGCCGCCGAGTTCGGCCGCCAGGTCCGCCGCGAGGCGCCGCCCGAGGCGCCGCTCTTCTCCTTCGCCGACGCCAACAACACCGTGATCTTCTACGCCGCGCGGCCTATCGCCATCCTGCCCACAGCCAGCCCGCCTTGCGGCGGGCCGGACCGGGTGCGGCAGGAACTGGCGCGCGGCCGGCCGTTCTACCTCATCTGCTACGAGAGGGACCTGGAGGCGCTCGGCCTCGCGGCGGGCCTGGCGCCGGTTGTCCGCCTCACAAACCCGCTGCGGCCGTCGGACGGGTTCCGGCTCTTTCGAGGCGGCGCTGAAGAACGGCCGCCCTCCGGGCCGTAGGCGGCTGCCC
>Ga0315274_10014649_pt1 | contig 11116 bp, 8 predicted proteins | sample YL17G02_20_MG_FD_203700 | JGI IMG/M metagenome (GOLD analysis project Ga0315274, IMG submission 203700) | Sediment microbial communities from Yellowstone Lake, YNP, Wyoming, USA - YL17G02_20 | ecosystem: Environmental > Aquatic > Freshwater > Lake > Sediment | place: USA: Wyoming | collected...
GCACCAGGTCTGCGACTTCTTCAAGCACGAGGTGGCGGTCCTGAAATCGGTGACGCCGGACGTGCCGGTGACGACGAACCTGATGGGCTTCTTCGCGGGCCTCGACTACGCGAAGTTCGCCGACGCGATGGACGTGGTGTCGTGGGACTGCTACACCGACGTCGGGGGCGACCCGGCGCATCCGGCGTGCGATCACGCGATGATGCGGGGCCTCAAGGCGGGCCGGCCCTGGCTCCTCGTGGAGCAGACGCCGAGTTCGACGAACTGGAAGGAGTATCCGACCCTCAAGCCGCCCGGCGTGATGCGCCTCTGGTCCTGGCAGGCGATGGCCCACGGGTCGGACGCGTCGATGTACTTCCAGTGGCGGCGGACGCGCGGCGGGCACGAGAAGTTCCACGGCGCCTTCGTGGCCCACGAGGCGACCGAGCGGCCGCGCGTCTTCCAGGAGATGGCCCGCCTGGGCGAGGAGATGGAGCGGGTCGGGCCCGAGATCGTCGGCACCCGGGCCGCGCGGGCCCGCGTCGGCATCCTCTGGGACCAGGAGAACCGCTGGGCCCTCGAAGGGGCGTGCGGCCCGGGCCGGCACAAGCGGGTCGTCGAGACCCTGCACAAGCACTACAAGGCCGTTTGGCGGAGCGCGATCCCCGTGGACGTCGTCCGCATGGACGCCGACTGGTCGGGGTACGACCTTCTCGTCGCGCCGATGCTCTACATGGTGAAGGGCGGGCGGTTCCCCCTGCGCGGCCCGCCGGAGGAGACGAGCGGCCGCATCGACGAGGCCGCCAAGATCGCCGCCTGGGTCGAGGCGGGCGGGACGTTCGTCGCGACGTACCTGACGGGCATCGCGAACGAGTCGGACCTCGTCTACGAGGGCGGATACCCCGGGCCGCTGCGGAAGGTCCTGGGCGTCTGGGCCGAGGAACTCGACGTGCCGCCGGCCGACGCCCCCGCCAACCGGATGGTCGTGGCGGCCAAGGCCTTCGCCGGGGCGAAGAAGTCGTACCGCTGCGGCCGGTACTGCGACCTCCTGGTGGCCGAGGGGGCGCGGGTCCTGGCGCGCTACGGGGCCGACTGGTACAAGGGGCGGCCCTGCCTGACGGTCCACAGCGTCGGCGAGGGCCTGGCCTACTACCTGGCGACCGACGCCGAGGACGCGCTCCTCCGGGACCTGTACCGGGCGCTGGCCCGCGCGAAGGGCATCGAGCCGCTCCTTCGGCCGGTCGAGGGCGTCGAGGTCCTGGCGCGCGAGGGGCCCGACGGGCAGCGGCTCCTCTTCCTCCTGAACCACGCGGCGCGCCGGCGGACCGTCGCGCTCGGCACGGTGCGCGGCAAGGACCTCTTGTCGGGCCGGGCGGTGCGGGGGCAGGCGGCGATAGAGCCCCGCGGCGTCCGGATCGTCGCGTGTACGTGATGGAAGGATCTCGGATGGATGAGCGTGACCGGACGGCCGCCTACCGCATGCTCGACGCGAACGCGAACCGGGCGCGGGAGGCCCTGCGCGTGGCCGAGGACGCCGCGCGGTTCGCCCTCGACCGGCCGGACCTGGCGGAGGCGCTCAAGCGCCTCCGGCACGACCTCCGCTCGGCGCTCGGGCCCCTGGACGCGCGGCTCCTCGTGGCCTCCCGCGACACGGCCGGCGACGTCGGCACCGCGATCTCGACCGACACCGAGCGCCGGCGCGACTCGGTAAGCGACGTCGCCCGGGCCGCGATGAAGCGGCTCACCGAGGCCCTGCGCGTCCTCGAAGAGACGGGGAAGGTGGCCGACCCGGCCGTCGCGGCGGCCGTCGAAGGGCTCCGCTACCGCGCCTACGACCTCGAGAAGCGGCTGGAGGAGGCCCTGCGGCCGTCGGGGCGGCTCGCGGCCGGGGGCGTGTGCGTCCTCCTGACGGAAGCCCTGTGCCGGCACCCGTGGCACGAGGTGCTCCGCGCGGCGCTGGCCGGCGGGGCTGCCTGCATCCAGGTCCGCGAGAAGGCGATGGCCGACGGGGCGCTCCTCGCGCGGGCCCGCGCGGTGGCAAAGACGGCCCACGAGGCGGGAGCCCTGGCGATCGTCAACGATCGGCCGGACCTGGCGGTCCTGGCGGCGGCCGACGGCGTCCACGTGGGGCAGGACGACCTCGCGCCGCACGAGGCGCGGCGCGTCGTCGGGCCCGACCGCATCGTCGGCGTCTCGACGCACAGCCTGGAGCAGGCCCGGGCGGCCGCCGAGGCCGGCGCCGACTACATCGGGTGCGGCCCGATGTTCCCGAGCGAGACGAAGCCGCAGGCGGTCGTCCCCGGCCCCGCCCTCGCCGCCCAGGTGACGCAGGCGGTGGGCGTGCCCGTGATGGCGATCGGCGGCATCACGGCGGCGCGGGCCGCCGAACTCGTCGCGGCGGGCGTCCGGTGGCTGGCCGTCTCGGCCGCCGTCTGCGGCACCCAGGACCCGGAGGCCGAGGTGCAGCGGTTGGCGGCGGCGCTCGGGGCGGAGCGCCGCCAGCCGTAGGGCCGGCGCCGCGGCGGCCCCAGGGCGCAAAGAGAGGCGTGCGACCCGGCAGGGCCGCACGCCTTGTCGTTGCACTTTGGCTGCGCGGGGCGCCTCAGGCGGCGAGGCGCGGCGAAGCGGGGACCCTCGCGGCACCGGGCTGAGGCGCGGGAGGCGCCGGGGCCGCCGGGGCCGGCCTGGCCCCTCTCGGACCCCCTCCTCCGCCGGGCAGGCCGAGTCCGCCGAACGCGCCGAAGCGTCCGCGGTTCTGACCGGCCTCCGTGACCATCTTCTCGGCGGGGTCTTTCTGCTCGGGCGTCAGGACCGCGAAGACTTTTTCCTTGGCGTCCTTGACGGCGTCCTGGCGCTTGGTGTTGAACTCCTGGAACCCCTTCTGAAGGTCCTGCATCGCCTGGCCGCGATCGGCCTCGGGCTTCTCGCGCAGGTCGTCCCACTGCTGGCGCATGGCGTCCTGGCGGGCCTTCATGTCGTCGCCGAGGCGGTCGGCGGCGATGGTGAGGATCTGCTTGATCTGGCGGTGCTGCTCGTCGGAGAGTTTCAGTTCCTCCTTGGCCTTCTCGGTCATGAGCACTTCGAGGCCGCCGAAGACGGCCAGTTTCTGGCGGTCTTCGAGGAGTTGCTTGAGTTGGTCGGTCTGCTCGTCGGTGAGGAGGTCGGAGGCGGCCTTCATCAGGTCATACATGGATGGAAATGCCTCGATGAGGGCCTCGAACTGGGCGCGGCGGATGGCGCGCTGGCGCTCGCGCTCCAGGTTCTCGTCGCCCCCCCCCGTGCTCGGGTTGTCGAGCCGCGCCTGGTCGACGGCGTGGTCGCGGGTGGACGCGACCTTCTCGTGGAGTTCCACCATCTTGGCGTCCTGCTCGGGCGTCAGGCCGATCTCCTTGCGGACCTCGGCGTCGCCAAGGGCGTTGAAGTACATCATGGCGCGGACGCGGGCCTGGATCTCGTCGGCGGTCATGGGCAGCCCGTCGGCCCTCGTGATGAGGCGGCCGAGGGCCCCGAGGCCCCCGACGCCGCGGCCGCCCTCGCCCCACCGGCCTTCGCCCGGGCCTTCGGCGACCAGCAGGAAGCGGACGGGCTGCTCATCGAGGACGGGCGTGACGGGCGCCGGGGGCGATTCAGGTTTCGGCTCGGGCTTGACGGCGCCCGGCCTGGCGTTGCGGTCGGGCCGCTCCGGCCGCAGGCCCTCCAGGAGGCGCTCGGCCGCCTTCTTCTGGTCCTCGGTCAGGAGGGCGAAGACGCTGCGGCGGGCCTCGCGGGCGAGGTCCGCCTGCTGAGCGCGGAGTTTCTGCCAGAGGGACCGCGCGGCCTCGCCGCGCTCGGTCTCGGGCAGGGCCGTAACCGCGTCGCGCTCGGACTTGGCCGTCGTGGCGGCGCGGTCGGCGAACTCCTTGAGGACCTGCTTGATGCGGGTCTGCTGGTCCTCGGCGAGGCCGAGTTCCTCCTTGGCCTGCCGGGTCGTCAGGACGAAGAGGTTGCCGAAGACGCGGTACTTGGCGCGCTCGGCGTCGACGGCTTTGAGTTTGTCGGCCTGGTCCGGCGTGAGGAGGTCGGAGGCGGTCTTCATGAGGGCTTCGAGTTCGGGGCGGACGCCGCTCAACGCCTCGCGCATGGCGCGGCCCATCGCGCCGCGGCGCTCGCGGGCCCGCTCGTCGCCCGGGGGCTGATCCGGCTCGCCGGCGGCGGGGCGGTCGAGTTTGGCCTGGTCCATCGCGCGGTTGAACGTCGCCTTGGCCTTCTCCTGGAGGGCCTTCAGTTGCTCGTCCTGCTCGGGCGCCAGGCCGATCGACCGGCGGACGTCCGGATCGTCGAGGAGCCGGAAAAGCCGCATCTGGTTCTGGATGGCGCTATCGCCAGGACCGCCGCGCCCGGGGCCGCCGTCGCGCAGGCGGCCGCGACCGCCCTCCCTCGGCCCGCCCTCGGCGATGAGCCGGAACGTCGGGCCCTCCTCAGCGACCGCCGGCCGGCTCGGCATGCCCCGCCGCGCCGGACGCTCGGGACGCGCCGGACGCGCCGGGCGAGGGGCCTCCTGCTGGGGCGGCTGGCCGAGGCCGCGGGCCTTGAGCCACCGCGTCGCCGCCTCGCGCTGATCGGGCTTGAGGATCTCCTCGATGACGCGCTGCGTCAGGTTCTGGATCATCTGGCGGTGCTGGTCCTTCACGCCCGCCTTCATCTTCTCGATCTCCTGGGCCCGCTCGTCGGGGGGCAGGTCTTCCAGGGCGTCGCGCACGCGCTGGCGCATCTGGTCCCGTTGGGCGTTGAACTTCTCAACCGCCAGGCGGATCTTGTCGACCTGGGCCTCGGACAGGCGGAGTTTCCGCACGACGTCGGGCTCCGTCATCGCCATGAAGCGCTCGGCGGGCTCGAGGCCGGGCAGGTCCATCAGGTCCGGCCGCCCGGGACGTTCGGGACGGGGCGGCACCGCGGACGCCTGGCCGCGCACTTGGCCCTGCATCCGGCCCTGCATCCGGCCTGCCATCGGACCGCCCGGCGTGGGGCCCTGCGGCGGACCCATCTCGGGACCCGACCCCGGGCCTCCGGGCATCATCTGCCCACCGCGCATCCGGCCCTGCATCCGGCCTGCCATCGGACCGCCCGGCGTGGGGCCCTGCGGCGGACCCATCTCGGGACCCGACCCCGGGCCGCCGGGCATCATCTGCCCACCGCGCATCCGGCCCTGCATCCGGCCTGCCATCGGGCCGCGCAGCATCGGACCGCCGGGCATGGGCCCCTGCGGCGGACCCATCTCGGGACCCGACCCCGGGCCGCCGGGCATCATCTGCCCACCGCGCATCCGGCCCTGCATCCGACCGGCCATCGGCCCGCGCATCTGGCCCTGCCTCGGGCCGCGCATCATCGGACCGCCCGGCGTGGGCTCTTGCGGCGGGCCCATCTCGGGACCGGGACGGTCGGCCTCGCGCCCCATCCGGCGCATGGCCGGGTCCTGCTGGCGTTCGCGCATACCCATCTCGCGGGCCCGCTCGTGGAAACCGGTCGGCTCGTCGAGTTGGGCGGCGATGTCGCGCAGGCGGTCGGCCAGCAGCGGCGGGACCACGACGACAACGGCATTGGCCTCGCGGTTCAGGGCGCGCGGCACCTGACTCAGGATCGGGCCGAGACGATCGTTGTGGGCGAGTTGCTCGAGGGTGTTCATGAACGACTCGGCCGGGATGTTCTCGAAGCGGAGGACCAGGATCTCCGGCTCGGCGCCCGGCCGCTCGGGCCGTTCCGGCCGCGCGATCCGAACGGGCGGCTCGGCGCGCTCGATCCGCCGCGGCTGCGCAGGGCGCTCGGCGTCCTCGCGGCGGCTGCCGCGCTCCCCTGCCAGCATCGGCGCCGACAGGACCAGCGCGACGACGCCGACGCTCGCCAGCACCAGCAGAATACGCCGCATCGTGCTCCGCATGAGCGACCTCCTTGCTCGGGCAGAAGGCATGTTTGCCCTTATCCGTCCGACACTCGCCCGTCCAAACGCCGGGCGCAGGGGAATATTGCCGGAAACCCCCCTCCGGGGGCGTGCGCCCGGGGTCTGGGGCGAAGTATCGAGAGGACGTCGCGGCCGGACCGCGCCGGCGCCACGTCGGGCCGATCGCGCCGCTACTCGGCGGCCGCGGGCTTCTCGTAGAACAGTTGCCCTTCGCCGCCGGTGACGAGCATCACGCGCGGGTCGGTCACGAACTGGCTCAGGGCCTCCCAGGAGAACCTCTGCTGGGTGTGGCGGTGGTCCGAGCCGACTTTGCTGCGGAGCACCTCGAACGGGATGCCGTTCTCCGAGAGGATCTGCTGCCACCCGGGACTGCGCGGATCGTCCGTCGTCCGCATGATCTCGCGGGTCCGGAACCCGTGGAAGAACGATCGCGGGTAGAGGCGGAACTTCGCCCGGATGTCGCGAGGCAGGCTCCGGGCAAAGTGGTCATACACCTCGTCCGCGGTCAGGCTGCCCACGATGATCACGTCGAACCGGTAGGCCAGATCGACGGCAGCCTGAAGGTTGATGCGTTGCTTCGTCACACCCATACGACTGGACGTCTTGCGCAGCGGAGCCGTCGACGTGAGAATCGCGATCCGTTCCATGTCCGCTCCCATGGCGTGCCCGCGGGGTCCCGAAGACCCCGCGCGGCCCTGGCCCTTCTCGTCGGCCCTGGACCCTCCCTAGCCCAGGCTATCCTTGGTATACCCAAGTTCCTTGAGAATTGCCAGTACTTCGCTCCACGTCGGGAACGGTCGGTTGAATTTTCTCTTGTAGCGGTCGACGGCCCGGACGAACTCGATCTCCTCGAGCGTCAGGTCCCCCTCCTCGACGCGCTTCTGGAAGGCTTCCTGGTCCTCGATGCGGCGGAAGGCGTGGCGGCGGTCGGGCCCGGCGCGGCGATCCGCGCCCTTCCGGCGATCCGGGGAAACACGGCGCTCGCGGTTCTCCCGCCGGCGCTCGGGACCCGCGAAGTTCGACGGCTTGCCCGAGCGGCGGTCGGCCCGGGCCCGGCGGTCGCTATGGGCCTGTTCGTTGCCCAGCGTTTCCTTGAGCGATTCCACAAGATCATCGCCTGACACGGGCCTTCCTCCGATTCACGAACCCGGTTCCGAGCCCTGGACCCACTGCTCCCCTGAATATCGACCTCCCGGTCGTGGCAGATTAGGGCTTTTGGGGAAGATGGGCAAGATGGTGTCACGCCCTGGCCCCCGCTCAGGCCCCCTTGGGCTCCTCGCCTCCCGGCCTGCCCCGGTGGCCCCGTCCCGCCGCCCGGGCGCGGCCTGGCAAAAAGGTGTGGCAAAACACGGGGTCCCGCGATACGCTTCCCCCTTCGCCGGACGTTCGGCGGACAGGCCGGACCTGGGTGTTCGGAGGCGGTGGGGATGAGGCACTCGCGGATCGTGGCCCTGGCGGCGGTGCTGGCCACAGCCGCCCTGACGGCGATGCTGGCGCTCCAGGGCGCCGGCGGGCGCGACGCGGGCGCCGTCGTCCGCTACGAGTACGAGTCGAAGTACTTCAAGATCCGCGTCGTCGATTACCCCGACGAGGGGCGCCGATGCCTCCACTTCTCGAGGTCGCGGGGCGTCCAGTCGAGCATGTTCCTCGACGACCCCGTCAAACTGGACCTCCGGTACTCGAAGACGATGATGGCGGCCCTGGCCCTCAAGCCCGAGGCCAAGGACCTCCTCCTGGTGGGCCTCGGCGGCGCGTCGATCCCCAAGTTCATCCAGAAGCACTTCCCCGACCTGCGGATGGACATCGTCGAACTCGACCCCGACGTGGTGCGGGTCTGCCAGGAGTACTTCGCCTTCAAGGGGACGCCCAACACGCGCGTCGTCGTCATGGACGGGCGGATGTACTTCAAGCGGGCCGAGAAGAAGTACGACGTCATCCTGCTGGACGCGTACGCGGCCGACCACATCCCGTTCCACCTGACGACGCGGGAGTTCATCGCCCTCGTCAAGGACCGCCTGAAGCCGGGCGGCCTCGTCGCCTCGAACCTGTGGGAGCACGTCGTCAACCGCTTCTACCACGCCGAACTGAAGACGTTCCAGGAGGCGTTCCCGCAGGTCTACCTCCTGCCCGCCGGGACGTCGGGCAACATCATCGTCTTCGGCTCGGCCGAGACCGACCCCGTCAGCCGCGAGGAGTGGGTCCGCCGCGCCCGGGCCGTCGCCCGGGGGCGCGACCTCGGGTTCGACCTGGGGGACCTCGTGGGCGAGGAGTACCGCTACTACACCGACCGGCCGAACGCCGAGAAGGCCCTGACGGACGACATGGCCCCGATCGACACGATGCGGCGCGAGCATCCGAAGTTCTTCCCCGGTACGGGTCCAGACTCCGGACAGGAGGAGCCGGCGGCGCCATGATCCGGACGGTGATCCTCGCGGCGGTATTCCTGGCGGGCGCGGCCCTGATGAGCCTGGAGATGGCGAGTTTTCGCCTGGTCCAGCCCGAGTTCGGCAGCGACATCGTCGTCTGGGGCAGCCTGATCAGCGTGTTCCTCGGCGGCCTGGCGATCGGGGCCTACCTGGGCGGCCGGCTGGCCGACCGCGGGCCGGCGATGTGGAAACTTGCGCTGGTGCTGGCCGTCGCGGGCGTCGTCACCCTCACCCTGCCCCTCTACGCCGGCGCGGTCCTGGACTGGATGTACCCCGGCGAAGGGGCGCCCCTGCCGGCCGAGTGGGACCGCGCGGGCGGCGGGGCGAGCGGCGACCAACTCGCCGTCTACGAGCCGCCCGACCTCCGGTGGCCCGTCCTGGGGGCGGGCCTGCTCCTCTTTGCGGGGCCCTCGATCCTTCTCGGGATGGTCACGCCCTACTCGGCGCGGCTCCTTATCCGGTCGATCCCGAGCCTGGGGCGCGGCGTGGGCCAGGTCTCGGCCGTCTCGACCGTGGGGTCCATCCTCGGGACCCTGGCGACCGCGTTCTACCTGGTGGCCTGGATGGGGACGCGGTGGCTCCTGGCGGCCAACGGCCTGGTGCTCCTCGGCCTGGGTGTGATGCTCGCGCTCGCGCACCTGGCCGCACGGCGCACCCCGCAGAAGGTGTAGGGCTTCCGGCCTCTTCCTCCGGACGCAGACCTGTTCGCCGCGCTCACCCCATGTCCCGTGGACGCAAGGGCGGTGTCAAGATCTATTGGCAAAGCCCGAATTCGCGATGTACACTTCCGAAGGCTGGGCGGATGGCCCCAAACTATTGTCGGCGAAGACCATGGAGATACAATACCGTCGCGCCACCGTCTCAGATGTACCGCTACTTGCTCGAATGCATCGGCAGTCGGTTGAGGACGAGTGCGGCAAACCCTGCCCGTCCCTGTCCGAATGCGCGGCGGAGATTGAGCGGTGCCTTGGCGGAAAAGGCGAAGCCATCCTCTTCCAAGTCGGCGGCGCCGATGTCGGGTACACCTTGTTTCAACGGGAACCCGAGGGGATCTTCCTCCGGCACTTCTTTGTGTGCCGCGAACATCGGCGCCAAGGTATCGGACGCACCGCGATACAGTGGCTGATCACCGAAGCATGGCAGAGGCCCGCCCGGGTTCGCCTCGTCGTGCACGTGAAAAACGCGGCGGGGCACACCTTCTGGCGTGTCGTCGGGTTCTCTGATTGGCTCATCGACATGAAGATGGAAAGCAAAGGAGTCGCCCAAGCACCGGCACCAGCCGACGCAGACAAGCCGCACGGCTGATACCGAGCGTTCGATCCAGGGGAAGGCGATGAAAAACTGCATTTTCTGCGACATCGTGCGGGGCAAGGCCGAAGCCGCCTTCGTGTACCAAGACGACATGGTCTCCGCCTTCCTGGACATACAGCCGGTCAACCCCGGGCACGTCGTCATCGTTCCCAACCTCCACGCAACGTATCTGGCGGACTTGCCCGAGGAAACGGGGGCGCACCTTTTCCGCGTGGCCCAGCGGCTAGCCAGGGCGCTTCGCACCTCCGGACTGAAATGCGAAGGCGTCAACTTCTTCCTCGCGGACGGCAAAGCCGCCATGCAAGAGATCTTCCACGTTCACTTTCACGTGTTCCCGAGATATGACGGGGATGGCTTTGGGCTGCGGTTCGCGGAGCGGTACTTCACCAAACCCCCGCGCTCCGAACTTGAGGAAGCCGCCGAAAGAATAAAGAGGCAGATGGGAGACGATCGAACCTCGGCTTCTACCTGATCGGGCGAAGCCGCCTGCCAGGTGAAGCATACGTTAGGCGCATTGCTTGTCGATTCTCACCTGGCCCAGTCCAGGCGTCGCGCCGCGCGACCCCCCGAGGAAATGCCCCGCCGGAATCCAAGTCCGCGGCAGGGCCTGCCTTGTGTGCCTGCCGCCCGGGCGGTATAATCGTCCGGCGGAGGCCGGGGGAGCGCACGAGAACCTGCCTACCGGCCCGGAACGAGTCCAGATTCGGACAGGCAGGCCGGATGACGGACGTAGTCACCACCATTGCCGAGGTGCGCGAGCGCGTGGCCGAGGCCCGGCGCCGGGGCGACCGGATCGGCCTGGTACCGACCATGGGGGCCCTGCACGAGGGGCACCTGAGCCTGGTCCAGGCGGCCCGGGCGGCGAGCGGGTACGTCGTGGTCAGCATCTTCGTGAACCCGACGCAGTTCGTCGCCAGGGAGGACCTCGAGCGGTATCCGCGGCCGCTGGAGGCCGACGTGGCCGCGTGCCGCGGGGCCGGCGTGGACCTCGTCTTCGCGCCGGCGGCCGCCGAGATGTACCCGGCTACGCCAGGGCGTAGCCCCGCTTCGCCGGGGCGTAGCCCGGCGGGGTCGGTCACGCGGGTGTCGGTGCCGGGCTTGAGCGAGAAGATGTGCGGGCCCCTCCGGCCGGGGCACTTCGACGGCGTGTGCACGGTCGTGGCGAAGTTGTTCGCCATCGTCCAGCCCGACGCCGCGTGGTTCGGCGAGAAGGACGCCCAGCAACTGGCAATCGTGCGGCGGATGACGGCGGACCTGAACCTGCCGGTCGAGATCCGGGCGTGCCCGACCGTGCGGGAGCCCGACGGCTTGGCCCGGTCGAGCCGCAACGCGTACCTCTCGGCCGCCGAGCGGCGGCAGGCGCTCGTCCTGTCGCGGGCCCTGCGGGAGGCCGAGGCGGCCATCCGGGCCGGCCGGCGAGACGCGGCCGCGGTGGCCGAGGCGGTCCGGCGCCGCATCGCCCAGG
>Ga0315274_10014652_pt1 | contig 11114 bp, 7 predicted proteins | sample YL17G02_20_MG_FD_203700 | JGI IMG/M metagenome (GOLD analysis project Ga0315274, IMG submission 203700) | Sediment microbial communities from Yellowstone Lake, YNP, Wyoming, USA - YL17G02_20 | ecosystem: Environmental > Aquatic > Freshwater > Lake > Sediment | place: USA: Wyoming | collected...
TCATCGCAGCCTTTGAAAGCTTAGGAAAAATAGCAAAAGCTGGCATCTTACGCTTAGAAAAGGAAAAGGTAGAGAAACTTGGCGAACCGCAAAATATTACCGAAATAATTAGCGTCGACTCAATTGCGCCCCCCCCACCACCACGCACAGCCGGGGACGGGGACCCTAGGGAAGACGGCACTTCCATTTACAATTTAGCCTCTGAGCTGGCAGCACTCGCTGGAGAAGACTCCGAAGCTGGCGTCCAAGCAGAGATTTTTTTTGGCGATTCCCTTGCAGCACCTGGGGGCAGGGCTGAATTAAATTTGCACGACAGTCCAAAAATAGGCCTTCCATCAGATAAGAAAACTCCGGCGGCACCACCGGCACGAGGCGACTCCCCTAGCTCGAGCGAAGTCGAGAAACTGCGTCCCTTAAGCCTATCGCTAAAGCCCCAGCGCCCACCCAGTCGTTCTGAAACCGTGGTGACTAAAGGCCCACCGAATAAGTCAAAACAGCCGACAAGGCCACCGTCTAATCTGAATAAACTACAAACTTTAGTGGAAGGCTTTCTCCGTGAACGCAGCAGTCAACGCGTCACCTTAGACTCAGCCGGGGCAACCACCCCACCGTCTCCCAATGCCAAGAGTCGACTAGGGGAAAGTCCGCGTGAGGAGGCTACGCCAACACCCAAGAACCACTTAGAGGCAAAAGCCGCAACGTCGCGACAACCCATACCATGGAAAAAAAATGACGAGTTATCAGCGCTAGAGTCAGATCAAAGCCCACTGAGTAACCAGGATCCCCCCCCTATCACCACGACCGCTGACCCCGACTCAGCCGCATTGGATTGGCGGGCCGCAGATCTTGAAGCCTATGCCACACCACCAATTGATGGAGCACCTTCACTCCCTTTATTAGATCTGAAACACCCCTCTGACAGTGACTTGGCGAGACATCGGCCCAAACGACCACGCCAAAAAGGGCAACTGATCGAGGTGTTAGGCCCTAATGCGTCGCTACCGCAAGTTCCGATGCTGCCATCGCAGTTTTGGGACCCACTAAGGGCGCAAGTTGCCGGAGCATCATGGGACGCGCCACTGGCCAAACACAAACAGCGTCGAGATTCAATTTTGGCAAACCTTGACGCTCCGAAGGTCCCGCCATTGACCGTACCGGCCTCGCTGGTACAAGCCATTCAGGATAACTTCCAGGTCCAAGTAGCGTCGGCGCCAGACGTCGCTCTGCTGCAAACCTGGGATGTCATGCAAGCCTTATGGGGCGACAGACCAGATGCGGTTTGTGCGAAGCTCCTCAAGGACCTCAATTTAGCACGCGCGACTAAAGGTTTCTGGGGCATGTATTTAGATGCCCTGCTAGCTAGGGGCGCCGGTCGCAAAGTACTGATCGAAGTGGCGACGGTCGTCGCTAAGGAGCACCAACTAGCATGGGCAAGAATTGCCTGGCAGCGACTTCCCACAGCCTGGCGCTCTCTTGGTGTGCGCGGCTTTGTCTGGCAGGAGGACGACGGCATTGACGCTCTGTTACAGCGACTAGCCAAACGACCGCAAATCACCATGCGGTCGTTGCTGCTGCGTTAACAGCCTTTTAACAGACCACCTACCGCGAACCACCCAAGCGTTAGAACGACTTAGGCGCCCCGCTAAGTAACGATAGTGCGATCAGCATAAATGCGATCGTTAACAAGGTGCGCCGCTCGCTGCGCAGAGCCGGTGAGAAGTTGGTAGGCCACTCAATGGTCTCCAAAGTCGGCCACTTTGTCGGAATCCAAGCCGGAACGACCGTCATGTAATCCTCGTATGCCTGGCCAAAGCGGCCAACTAGCAGGCGCTCTTCGTGTTTGACGATGCAATAGTACTGAAAGCTAAACAAAAACGCCGCTAGGGCTATAATCCAAGTCACCCCACCAAACACGGCCAGCCCAAGTGTGATGAAAAAGTTGCCAACGTAGAGTGGGTTACGGACGAAGGCAAAAGGTCCACCGGTGATGAGTGCAGCGCCAGCTGTCTCGACATTACGGGTGCGTGATACCGAACCAATAAAGGCCACGCTATAGATCCGGATCAGTTCACCAACCACCGTCAGCAAGGTCCCCAACACCGCTGTGCGCACCGTCGGCTCACAGGCGAACAGCACTAATACGATGAGTGGGATCGGAGTATAGTCACGCCACTCAAAAAAACGCTCGCCGAGATCGACTGCGGACCAGTCTTTCCACGATGAACTAGAGTAGCTGTAGTCGCGATCGCTCTGGTCGGAAGATCCACCGGCGCCGACAGTCGTCCCTACTGCGTTGCTATTTTTATGTCCGGATTGGCCTGGATCCTGTGGGGGCTGTTGATTATCGTCGGTCACTGGCTCGGTCCTTCATTACGTGGGCGTGGCTAATAAACCAAGTTTGAGTTCGCTGTTACTGTTCGACCCGACGGCCCTGCGTGGCCCTCTGGTCTGGCTCGCGCTCAGGACTGAGTCTGCTCTGCAAAAGCCACAGGAGTGGCTAAAGATAACCGACTGACTGCCTCACTGGCAACCTGAGAATCCTGCCAATCCGCATGCTTGAGACCGATAAGCGGCGGTTCCAGCGGAACCAACTGCAGCTGCAGTGGCTCGGCAAAGGTCGTGCCAAAAAGACCTTCAAATAATGCGCGCGCCTTCTTGCTAGTAGAAAAAAGCATCAGCTCCCCGCTTCCATCGCGCCAAAATGCATCGACATAGCTAAGTGCTGGCAAGGCTCTCGCCATGAGCTCAGCCTTGACCTCGTCCCGCAAGTCACGCCGCTCTTTCGGGCCTGGGGTCTTGCCAGTCTTGGCCGAAATGTCAAAAAAGCGCTGTTTGTAAATCAGCTGTAGAAGCGGTCCAGGTACATTGCGGCGCTCAATTCGCAGCCGCAGGAGCAACCCGTCGTCAATTTGGCAGTCACTCAAATCCCAGACGTGATCTGGGGGCAGATCAACTTTGACCCCGTCGATGCCGACCGGCCTGACCCAACCGCAGATTTCTTCCTTGCGTACCCCCTCCAAACTCACTGGGGCCGCCTGATACGGGGCGAATAGGTCATTCAACTTGCCGAGACTGGGGCGGCGACCATCGCCCAAAAGCAGATACCTGGACAGTGCAACACTACCTTGTTGAATTCCCAAAACTTTCGCCCTCTCTACAATCAATGAAGGGCCTTATGTTACTACGCTGAGCGCTCGCGTCTACGTGCTTTTAAAGATAGAGCCGGGATTGCCGATGAAATTCTTGAAAGCAAGCTGCACAGAACAATTAGGCCATAAGAAGGCGACCTAATGCGTAACGATCAATCCACCGACTTTGCGACCTATCGCGAAATTATGGGCGAACTCCTTCGTCCCATTGAGGGCCATGGTCTGGACGTCGATACCTTGAAACGCCTACATGAAAGCAAACTGGTCTACTTAGAGAACCTAAGGGTCCGTTGCTTTGTCGAGCTGAACTGCGACACACCCGGCCATTTCACCATGAATGACTACCAGTTAATCCTCCAAGCCCTGGCGGAGACCAATAGGCACCTGCGAAATTTGATCTTGCTCGCCATCAGCAGCAATCTAAAAAAACGCACGGCCGTCTGAGGCACGCGGCAACTTGGGAGACCAAACTGCCCCAGCCCCCTATAGCGTCCGGACCGAGTCTGCTATAATCATTGAACCGGTCCAGGTAGCTTTGCAAAAATGACGAGGGTCTCATGCGCCGTCGCTTGCTCGTCGCCGATGATTCGTCGACGATCCAAAAGGTCATTAAAATCGCCTTTAATCGCTTCCCCCTGGAGCTGATTGAGGCTAGTTCCTTCCTCGACGCCCTGACCTCGATAGGCCAAGATGCTCCTGAGGCCCTGATCATTGATGCTAGTCTGCCTGGAGCCCGCAGTCCTAGTGATTTCGAACGCTTGCGCCAAGAGGCCAAAGGCGCTCCGGTACTACTTTTGATCGGAAGTTACGACACGGTCGATGAGGCTGCCTTTCGCCAAGCCGGCTTTCACCATGTGCTCAAAAAGCCCTTTGAATCTGCCGACATCATCGCGGCCGTCGAAGCTCTGGTTCAGACGCCCCTGAGTAACCCAAGCCCTACGCTGCCGCCGCCGCCAGTATCCTCACCACCTCGGGCCACGAGCACGGTACCGCCTCGCTCCTCAATGCCGAAAATCCCCGCACCGCCGGTGCCCGCACCGCCTCCGATTGTCATTGACCCTGAGCCCATGGACGTCGGTGCTACCGACTTTAACGCCCACGCCCAATCGTTAACCAGTCAGGACCGCGCTCGTCATGCCACAGTCATACATAGCGGCGGTTTCCCGGGCCTTCCTTCGCTCGACGACCTTAGCTCCGACTCGACAGAACCCTTTGCCGACATGGCAGCACTAACTCCACCAGTACCTCTAGTCCCTGAGGGTCAGCGCGGTCGACGGGTGTTTAACCCAGAAAATACCGACCCCATTGGCAATAAGGCCGGGGCACAAGCAGGCGTCGCCAGCCAGCCGGTCTCTCCCTCTATTGCCGAGATAGACTTTGACCTTAGGCTTGATGAAATGGACTCCGCTATGTCCCTGATGCCCGGACCAGGCGTGCCCTCACAGACTCAATATTATGCAACGCCTCCGCCGCCCGTCCAGGTGCCACCAATGGCCCCACGAAAGACATACGAACCAAGTGATAAGTCGACCCAATTTTCCCCGGATTTAGTGGATACAGACCCAAAATTCAGTGGGCCGCCGCCTGCTCAAATGCCCAATTGGGTCCGCCAAGCAGTCGAGGACTACTGCGAACGTCACTTCAAAAGTTTAGCCCGCGAAGTGATTACCGCCGAACTCAGGCGTCTGGCGGATGAGAAAGCTCGGCACCTCGTTGACAATTAGTCGCCCTTGAACGAGGATCCGGCGACAATCCGGAGGGACCCTAATGGCAACGATTCACGCGATCCAGCTCACCCCAATGATCATCCGTGCTCTTGAAGAGGACTGGGGCTTTGGCGATTGGACCACGGACCTTTGTGTGCCAGCTGACAAACAAGCTCGCGCTCGGATCATCGCCAAGGAACCCACTCTGGTGGCTGGTAGCGAAGTGGCGCGAGCAGTATTTCTCGCCGTCGACCCAACACTGCGTGTTGAGATTGCGGCTGAAAACGGCGCGAGTCTGCAAAAGGGCGATTTAATTTTAGAGATATCGGGCTCAGCAAGATCGATCCTAAAAGGCGAAAGAGTCGCACTTAATTTTCTTGGTCATATGTGCGGAATTGCCACACTGACTAGAGAGTTCGTGAAGCAACTCACCGGCACCAAAGTGCAACTTCTCGACACACGCAAAACAACTCCTGGTTTACGCCTTCTCGAGAAGTCAGCAACCGTAGTTGGCGGTGCACGCAATCACCGGATGTGCCTAACTGACGGTGTCATCGTGAAGGAAAATCACATTCGCGCTGCTGGGGGCATCAGTGCCGCCGTAAGTCGCTTACTTGAGAGCTTGCCGCCTACGCTTAAAATAGAGGTCGAAACGACCAATCTCACAGAAGTGCAAGAGGCACTCGACGCCGGCGCTGATCTAATCATGCTAGATAATATGCCCATTGCCGAAATGGCATTAGCTGTACGTACGGTCCGCGGTCGGGCGCTACTTGAGGCATCTGGCAACGTCCGTCTAGACACCGTGCGCGAGATTGCTGCAACTGGGGTTAATTTTATTTCCACAGGTGCCATCATTCATTCAGCTCGCTGGTCCGACTTAAGCCTGCTGTTTGAGACTTGATGCTGCGAGAGTAGAACCCACGGAGCAAGGAGCTCAGCTTGACGATGCCGACCATGCCGGTAGTGCACCTGCTCACAGTCGATTCGACGTCTAATTATGCTGCTCAGTTGCTTAAACAAAGCTCTGCAACGGCTACCCCTGTTCCACCATTTTTAGTCTGGAGTGAGCAGCAAACTGGGGGGCGTGGGCGCCGCGGGCATGAGTGGATTAGCCCAGTCGGAAATCTCTACCTAACGATGGTGCTACCGGCGCAAGCAGACCCACCCACTAAGCAAGGACTGCTGCCACTCAAGGCTGGTGTGATCATCGCTCGCCTGTTGCAACAGTATTTTGGCCTGCGCCTGACGTTAAAATGGCCCAATGATTTACTGTTCGGTGGTCGCAAACTCGGCGGCTTGCTGCTGGAAACCTCAAGCAATGGCACGCAATTTGGCGAGTTATTAATTGGGCTGGGACTCAACTTAAATCATACGCCAGATATTAAAGGTGGCGATTACCTACCTACATCTCTGAGCGAGATTTTGGGTAAAGACGTTGCCATCAATGAACTAGTGCAATTATTCGCTAGAGACTTCCTAGCTTGTTGGCAAGCGCTAGCCACTGCATCGGTACCCGAAGCATATGCCGAGTTTGGTGTCGGTCCAGATGAACTCTGCTTCCAGGATTCACCTGATGCGTCACCTGATGCCTCATTTAATGCCGGTGATGACGCAAACATTGGCCGGCGATGGGGACGACTTGGCGTCTTACGTGACGACGGTAGTCAAATGATGCAGGTGTTAGAACAAGAAGAATCGATAGCTCTCAGCCACGCCGATCACGGCTGGCGCTGGTCATTCCAAAGTAAATATCCCATGCCTCTCGCCGTCGCTGATATCGGCAATACTGCGGTGAAGATTGCTTGGTATGACGATGCACTCAGCCCAACGCCAGACCGTGTCTTGGTACATGCGTATCAAGAGAACGACGACACGTTACGGCAAGCTCTGACGACTTTAAAACAGCACAGTAGCTACCCATACCCAACGCTCCACATTGTCTCCGTACGGCCGGAGCAAACGAAATTATTGACGCGCCTGGCACAGGAATGTGGGTGGTCTGCGGTGACCGTTCGCAAGAGACCCGTACGTCGCCACTGTAAATTGCACTCGCCTGGTTATTTGCTCAAGGATTTAGGGATCGATCGTTTGGCTGCGATTGAAGCGTGGTTATCAATGCTCACATCTGAACAACGGCAGTTGCAAGATCACTACGGAATCGTAGTCGCAGCGGGCACCGCAACCACGATCGATGCCGTCGGAGTTGATGGAAGGCATTTCGGTGGCCTAATTTTGCCCGGACTTACCTTGGCCATGCAAAGCCTGCATCAAGTGGCGAGTCTACTTCCAGAAATCGCCGCAGAACAGGCTCTCACAGCAGAAATTGCCGAGCAGGGACTTGGACACGACACACGCACAGCGATGATGTGCGCCGCCGTTGAGATGACTCTCGGAGCGATTAATCAGACTCGCACGAGACTGCAAGGCGACATGCATCTGCAAGAACTTCCGCACGGCATATGTATGACTGGCGGTTGGGGTGAACGGCTAGCACCGCTGATCGGGACAAATTACCAGCCAAATTTAGTGTTAAACGGAGCTCGAGTCCTAGTGCTCGGTGGTTGGCAAAAGCCAAATTAGGATGCGCCCTGCCGGGCGCACAAAAAAAGAGAAGCCCACCTCAATGAGGCGGGCTTCCACATGCGGAGAAGATAAACCTTGGTGAAAAGAGTTGTTGCTTTCCTGAGGGATGACTTTCGCCTGACACTCAGAGTCTCGGATCAGGGCCGCTACAGAGTGCGGCTACTCGGGACCACCAAGGATGATTTTAGCAGACTCAGAGGACTTTGCACGGAAAGACCTGTAACCCCTTGATTGCCCTCAAAGCCGCGTCAGACAAAGGATGTAAGCCACTGAGATTGCGCTAGTCTTTGGTTTATGAGAGACAGGTAAGAGGCCGGGCGCGCTCTTAGGATAGGCTGCGCCCGAGAAGCCGACTGGGTCCAACCAAGCCCTTCAATATCACTGGACTAATCGTTCCAGCCGGATGGTTGGTCGCAGCACCAACCACGGATAGGTAATTTTGGCTATGTCCCAAGCGCCGACCTTGGGCGTCCAGGTCCTTCTCCCAGAGGATGGGGAGCGTCCGCCCGATGAAGCGCCGAGCATAATTTGCCGCCAGCTCGTCCGATAGACGTCGCAACTCAGCAGCACGTTCTTTGATCACCTCAGCGGGTAGGTGACCAGGCATCCGCACGGCCGCTGTATTCGGCCGCTGCGAATAGGGAAACACATGCAGATAACTCAACTCGAGATCTTTGATCAGAGCGACGGTATCGGCAAAGTCTTCCTCGGTCTCGCCAGGAAAGCCAGGAATCACATCAGCGCCGATACTGGCATCGGGGAAATGCGCCCGAAAGCGCGTCACCGCATCAGCATAACCGGCAGGATCATAGGTCCTACGCATCAGTTTCAATATGCGGGCAGATCCAGATTGCAAAGGGAGGTGCAGGTGATCGCAAACCAGCTCGGGCTTTTCGGCCAGCGCGGCGACCAATTCCGGTGTCAATTCTGCCGGCTCCAGCGACGAGATACGCAGCCGTTTCATGGCCGGCAACGCCAGCAGCTCGCGGACAAGGCCGGCGATCGGATGCGCCACATCTGCCGCCTCGGCAAGGTCGCGTCCGTAGTCTCCGATGTGGATACCCGTCAGCACGATTTCCGGCACACCCTCGGCCAGCAGGCGTTCGCACTCAGCCATGACTTGCGCCTGCGGTACACTGCGACTGGCTCCGCGTGCGTAAGGGATCAGACAATAGGTGCAAAAACCGTTACAGCCATCTTGGACCTTAACAAAGGCCCGCGTTTGCTCCGAACTTGCGCGGTCAAAGAAAGTCACAGCCGACTTAAAATGAGTTTGCTTATTGTCCTTCACCGCCGTGATGCCTTCCGGCAGCTTCGCAGTGACAATACCGGATTGCCTAGCCTCCATGTTGGCGACTACCGTTTCCACCAACCGCTCCTTGGCAGCATTAGGCACCACGAGGTCGATCTCATCCATCGCGACTAGCCGCGCTGAGTCGGTTTGAGCATAACAGCCAGTAAAAACGAGCAATGTCTCGGGGCATTCACGCCGCAAACGGCGCGCCAAATAACGCGCCTCCCGCTCGGCATTGGCAGTGACGCTGCAGGTGTTGATGACCGTAATATCGGCCTGTTTGGGATCGGTCGTGAGAGCGTAACCCTTCGCCTTAAACTGATTTTCTAAGGCATGGCCATCGAATGTATTGACCTTGCATCCGAGAGTTTTAACGTATACGCTTGCCATGATTTCGCCCGTGTGATTCGGATGATGCTCACGCGGATCAGAAGACCCGCGGCTCGCTCGCCACCCCCCGTGTATCCTCAGTTACCGGAAAGCCAGGGCACCTGGCAAGTCCAGTCTGCTCAGCCGACGGTCTTCAGTGATCTCAGGCAGGTAGAGAAATGGTAGGCGCCCACTCTTAAGGAGATCGGCAGATGCTCGCGGACCTAGGTTTTTATTTGTTACTTCTCTGCTTTCTGAGCACCTGTTACGGGGTCCTTTCGGCGGTACTTGCCGCATATTGGCGACATCGCCGACTGTACCGCTCGTCGCGATTAGCGCTCACCGCAACGTGTGTGATGGCGTTGTCTGCGGCCGGCCTGCTTTGGTACCTGTTTTTTCACCGGGACTATTCCGTTGCTTATGTTTTTAAAACTTCGAGCAATGACCTGCCGCAGATTTATACCCTGACAGCTTTTTGGTCTTCACTAGAGGGATCACACTTTCTCTGGACCTTGTTACTCTCGATTTACGCGACCATTGCACTGTGGACCTACAGCCGCGACAATGAACACATCATGCCGTACGTCTCTGCAAGTCTGCAGGCTGTTTTGGCCTGGATGTTTTATCTGGCAATCAGTCACTCCGATCCATTCCTGCGCATGTTCCCTTCCGCGGCTGATGGACAGGGCATGAATACCCTGCTGCAGAATCCGTATATGGCGATCCATCCCCCTACCCTTTTTACAGGCTACACGGCGCTGGCTATTCCCGCTGCTTATAGCGTGGCGGCTCTTGGTTACGGTGACATTACCGAAGGCTGGCTCAAAACGACGCGCCGTTGGACCTTGTTCGCCTGGTGCGCTCTTACTGCCGGCATCATCCTTGGTGGTCACTGGGCTTATGTAGAGCTAGGCTGGTCCGGTTACTGGGCCTGGGATCCGGTCGAAAACTCCAGCTTCATCCCCTGGATTTTCTGTACCGCACTCCTGCACTCCTTAGTCGTCCAAGACAAACTGGGTCACCTGAAGCGGCTGAGTTTAATTCTGGCCTTTCTGGCTTTCTTCTTTAGTTTCTTTGGCACGTTTATCACCCGTTCCGGCGTGATCAGCTCGGTCCACTCGTTTGCGGAATCCCCCATCGGCCCAAACTACTTGGCCTTCTTGGCTAGTATGTTGCTGATTGTCGCGGTGCTTTATGGATTCCGCGCGCCGTCCATTTTACCTCCCGAAGCTGACAAAGCCTGGGGGGTTTCTAAAGAGTCCGCCCTCGTGATAACGCAATTTCTGCTGCTAACCTTGGCCGCCATTGTTTGCGTCGGGACTCTGTACCCCATCATCTCAGAGGCGATCACGAGTGAACGCACCACGGTACAAGCCCCTTACTTCAATGCTTTTGCACCGTGGATCGGACTGGGTTTGGTGATGGCCATCGCCCTCGGCAACATGATGCGCTATCAATCCGCTAAGATTCCAAATGGCGCCAAGCTCATGACGATTGCCGCTGTTTGTGCTGCGCCGATCGCTGCTGTTTTAATCATTGGCGGCGATGTCATGCTGACGAAAAAGCCATTTAACTTGGGGGCGCAATTAGTCGGACTCTGCCTATGTGCGTGGTCTGCTTGCTGCCTGACGGGCGATCTGTTCCTGAGAATTAAGGATCTACGCTACAAACTCGGTTTATTCTTCACCCGCAATCTCGCCTACTTTGGCGGCTACGTTGCTCACATTGGCTTAATTATCGCGATTGCCGGCTTTCTCGGCAACTACCGCGGTATGCAAAAGGTGGCCACGCTGAACCAAGGCGAATCGATCGACTTCTACGGCTACAATCTGAAGTTTGACGAAATCAAAATTGCCCAAAAAGACAATGCTACGCTCTATCAAGGATTCATCAATGTGAGCCGTAATGGGCTAGAATTGCCACCGATTCACCCAGCTCGCAGCAAATACCCGACGTCGTCCAACCTCAATCACGAGATCGCACTCATGTCGACTTTTTGGCATGATCTCT
>Ga0315274_10014654_pt1 | contig 11114 bp, 25 predicted proteins | sample YL17G02_20_MG_FD_203700 | JGI IMG/M metagenome (GOLD analysis project Ga0315274, IMG submission 203700) | Sediment microbial communities from Yellowstone Lake, YNP, Wyoming, USA - YL17G02_20 | ecosystem: Environmental > Aquatic > Freshwater > Lake > Sediment | place: USA: Wyoming | collected...
TAAAACATTCTTTTTATAGGTAAATCCTTTCCTAACAAGAACCATGCACGGAATTTGATTTCTCTGGTCATGTCTATTATCCCTCCAAAGTGGTGCATTTACACTACTCTTCTTTTGACAAACATCCATGTTCCACGAGTCTCAGAAAAACATTCAAAGCGGTATGTTGCCATATCCACAGTGTTTGCTAAGTCAATCCTATCTACCTCAAGTAGATTAGCCACCTTATCATCTGGCATCGGAGCTTTGGCCTTCCGTCGGACGAATATCCAAGAGTTTTTAGTGTCTGAAAATCTTTCAATCCGATAAATGCTTAGGTCAACTTCATTCGCTTCTCTGGTATCGCACACTTCCAAGAACATCTCTGGCTTTCCTTCTCCATTAGTCGACATATTTTTTACCCCCTTACTTGGTTTCTTCTTTTAGGATTTTCATAGCATTATGTTTTGCTAATACAACATTTTTATCTGTTGTTGACCAGACTCTTCCTTCTGGCTTTCTACTATTCACTAATTTCATGAAACTATTTTGAAACTCATTGAAATAAGAGCCATATATATGATATGAGTCTGAAATATCAATATATCTACCAACAGCAACAGTTTCTTTTAATATCTTTGATATTTCAACAGCCATGTATGTTTGTAATTCTGTTAGAGCAAACATATTCATAAAGGCCGCCTTATAAGCATCACGGGACCTCCAATGGGTATTCATTTCAAGATATTTCAAATCATTGACTTCAATTATTCTACACCATACCCTCTGTAAGCATGGTGGGTCTTCTGTCTTTGGGTCTGCTGTTGGTATCCATGTTATTGCCTGTGCTCTTCTTGTATAATTTGATTTTGCTAAATGTTCAATCATATCTTGAATTTGATTTACAGGAGGGAATGGACTAATTGGCGGACTTCCATTAACACATATATCTTTTACATCATTCAATACATAATAATTAAATAACCTTTGATGATATGTATAAGTCCACTTACCTTCATCTGGTCTAATCCAATGGTCATGAACACCATTAACAACTTCTTCGACATATTTATATAAATCTTCTATACTACCTGGGAAGCATCTATGCAATCGTGGTTCCTTCATGGGATTTTCAATAACCATCATGCAAGTTGAGTCTTTTGATGGAGGATTTTCTGGCTTATCATATTCCGTCTTTATTTGTGCCCCTTGCTCCCATAAATCTAAAAGACTTTGTTCCCAAACAAAAGGTAATAGCTCACCCTTCACAAATATACCTGGTATTTGTTTATCTGATGCCATTTACTTCACCTTATTTTTTATATAAATTATTCATATTTGTCATACGCTCTATTCTACCTTCTAATTCCTTTACCCTATCTTCAAGTTCTATAAATTCCATTTCGTCATGAATACCAAGAACTATGATATTGTCCTTGCCTGAACTTCCACACTTGGTGCATGATTTTGATTTTGTAAAATAAAATACAGTCCCACATCTTCGGCATATTCCTAATACTTCAACCATATTACTTCCCCCTTTTCTTTTTCTCTAATCTTGCATGATGTTTACGATGTTGCGAATGAGTATACAATCTATAGTTCTTTATCCTATCATCTAATTTATTTAAATTTATATGATGTATTGTCATACCTTCTGGAATTGGACCAACCTCTTTTACATATAACCATCTTGCATATGTTGTTTCGACCGCCTTTCCATTCTCCCAAAATATGACCATCATTCTTGGATATTTCCTATCTATATACTTATAGGGATTATCTCTGGTCCATTTTTTAGATAGGTCTTTAGCGGCCATCCGCCTTACCTCTTCTTCTTTTTCTTACTCTCGTATGCTCGGTCAATCATTCGTTCCATTCCTAAATCAATACATTCCTGAATATTCAAACCCAGACTCTTCATAAATATCATCAATTGTATTATAGCATCAGCACCAAAGGTCTTTAAGGAAGTTTTAACAGGATTGTCCTTCTGATATACAATATCATATACTCTGTATTTCATTAAGTCAGTAAAGTTATATGAGGCAATCATTGCTCTGAAATCAGGAGACTGTATAGGTTCCTTATCCAGAAACTTCTGTATGGTATTGTCTATATTACCACAGTTATCACTTTTAATAGAATTACCCCAGAATACATCACGAACATCGGCCTCTGCTTCACTGGATATTTTCTTTTCCATCAGTATCACCCTCCACTAATTTTTTATCTGAACATGGAAATGGATTTCCTGGGCCTGTTGGTTTTTCAGTTGTCTTTCCATCTTGACCAACAAAGTTGTTGCAGGCAGAACATCGCCAAATAAACTCTTCTTCATTAACCCAAATCTTTTCGTCAAATGGGTTTAGACACTTGGGACAACATTGGTCAGCAGGGATTCCATCTTTTATTTTCATTTCTGTCTTTCCACCATTCATTGGTCCTTCCATATGAACTGCTACATTCTCATTCATTGTTATTGTTTCTATTCCTTTTGCTCTTTCAATTAGACTATTCTTCTCTGCTTTCTTCTTTTGCTGTTCAAGATATTTCTGTAATTTTATTTGTTCTTCTTGCTTTCTAATATTTCTATAAACAGTATCTTCACACTTCTTACAGCAAACCCATCCACCTGTTTCTAATTCATATCCCTTATGATATTCATTCCTTGGTTTGTGGCATCCTTCACAAATCCTTCGTGGTGTAGATGACTTCTTTGGTGCTGGACCGGGTTGTTTTTCGATTGGATGAAGATTTGCATATTCATCAGCCCATTTCTTACAACCAGGATTGAACCGTGAATGTCCCATGACTTTGTTATATCCTGGTAGTTTATCACAGTCCTTATCTGGTTTTCCGTCATCAAGTTCGTCATGCTTTTGCCATGCTATCTCTAATTCTTTATGTGTCGGCATTACTTCACCTTCCTTATATTTGTAATCTAATCATAATTAATCTTAATGATAGTCTGGTGTTTTGTGGACTAATAATATGTTTGGAATTAAATAATAATTGTAACTGGTCTCCTGGTTGTGCATTAAACGATTTATTCCATCTAAATAATGAAGGTCTATATTGAGATGAATTAGTAAGATTAAAAATAATACTTTCCTCTCTAAAAATAGTATTAAGTATACCTCTCATACCATCAATTATTCTTGCAGTAACAATTCCATTTATGAAATTATTATTATCATCTTTTGACTCAAAGAAAATACCATTTACAATATCTGGATTAAAAACACCAATCATACCTACTGGGAACTGAAAAGTATAAATTGTAGTATCTACATTTGGAACATTTGTAACCAACTCAGAAGATAAGCCTTGTGGATTGCCTGGAACCAATACATATTCGTTTTCTTGTCTTTTTTTATCAAATGCAATTGAAAGTTTATTTACAATTTCATCTTGTTCTTTACTTGGAGTAAAAGGGTCTTCATTGTCATCCATAGCAAGGTTATCAAATCGACCAGACATTACAATACTTCCTCTGGGCTTGGTTCGTAGGGAAAGACAACCCAATCATTATTTTCAATAATTAATGACCAATACTTAACTGATGAATAATTAAATCTCATAACCATAACAGCAGCATCAACAACAATCTTTTTTTCTTTTAAATAATTCGTGACCCTACTAATAGTATCACCCGAGTCACATATATCATCTACTAATAATACATTCTTTCCAACATTACCAAATCCATATATTTCTCCTAATACTATTGTATTTCCTTTTTCTCCACGCTCTGGTTCATTATATTTATGGTTTTGTGCTTGTATAGCCAATAATGGGATTTTCAAGAAATTGGATAAATATAATCCAATTGAATATCCACCTCTCATTATGGCTATTATTGAATCGTACTTTATTCCAGATTGTTTTACTTTCTGTAGTAATTTATAGCAATAGGTATCATATGCTACCCAATTCAATATCATATTCTTACCCATGTGTATACCTCAATGCTCTTGGTTGGTTCTGCCCATCACATTGTTCACCTGGCTTTCTTAATAGGTATCCAATTTTACATCTCGGTCCGCCATTTGTTCGCTCGAAATTTGTGCAATCATTACATACACTTGACATTCTAATCACCTCTCATTATCAAATCATTTTTTATTATCAATGTTGTTATTTCGAGTTCGTCTCCATCCCATCCATGAATTACAAATTTATTACCACACAAAAGCCATGTCTTTAGTGCAACACCACAATCGTATAGTGCTTTGTCCACATGAGCATCTACTGAACCTTTAGTTGTTGACTGAACACCAAGAACTCCATTTTCTCCTGTTTTAATTGCTATCATATCAATTATTCCGTAAGCATCAATCCTTATTTTAGCAAAAGCATTCCACTGTTCAGTCTTTGCAACTAAATATCCCCGTTCACGAAGATAATTTAACGACTTTTGTGTAGTAGATACTTTTGTCACTTACCTTCCCCCTTTCTCATCAGTGTATAGTAGCCCCATAAATCGTCCCAAATCGGATGTGTTGCTTGACCAGGTATCAATTCTATTACTTTCTTTCTGTGCTTTGTCCAAATCTTTGATGGATTCTGTTCCTCAATATCTCTTATAACCTTAAATCTTCTTAACACATGAATTATAACTCGTACTGATGAATATCTCGGTGGTGTAATTCTTAATGATGTATAATACTCTTTACACGCTTTATAGCAATCATATATTGTTGACCTATTATCCTCTTGTCGAAGTAAATGTTCTCTTATAACCTGCTGTGATTTAATTGTATGTCTTTTCTTTTTCTCTTTAGCAGGTTCAACCTCTTCGAGTATTTTTTCCTCATCTATAACTTCATCATCAGGCATAATCAATCCACCTTTATAACTTCTTCTCTGGTAAGAACAGTTTTAGGAATTGGTTTTGTTTCTCCATCTACTTGCTTGATTTCTATTTGAACACCCAAATTGTGTTTTGTATTTATAATTGTTATTAGAGCCGCTCTTAATTCACCAGCGGAATGATTAGTTGCTTTTTCTTCCCCCTCACCGTATGTTCCACCCGTTTTATATTTCTCACCAAACATTTTCTTTGCTTGGTCTTTGATTTCTTTTAAAGTAACTTTCTTAGCATGAAGTCGTATAGTATCTTCAAATTTATACAATTTGCTGAATTCATTACCAATACTATCTCTTTCTTTTTTCTTTTTATCTCGTTCTTCCTTTTTCTTTAATCTTTCCTCGTTTCTTATTCTATCCGTTTCTCTTCGGTCATCAACTGTAATATTAATTGACATTAATTCACCTCACGCTGGTTTTGTTGGCTTTTCTGGATTCGGTGCTATTGTTGCTATTAATGGTGTTGCACTAGCAGACATTGCCCCTGTTGTATTATCTATAATGTGAATGTATGCTTGTCTTTCATCACGTGGATTTTTTCTCTTTAATATCTTGAATGGTTGGTCCCTCAACATATAAAGAACTTTCCAAACTGCATGAGGACTCAACCCTAATTCATCTGCAACCTGTTGTAGAGTAAAGAACCCACTCTTGAATTTGTCTATTACGGCATCTGTATAATCCCTTTGTGATACTCTCTTTGATGATATTGCTGAATAAGCCATTCCTCTGATAGCATCAGAGTCATACCAGAATCCCCACCAAGCCGCTGCTAATAACTTCTTAATTATTGTGCTATGAATTCTTGGTGTAAGTCCTCTAATTCCAGCTAATTCACTAGTTAAATCAAAACCCATTGGTAATGGTGGTCTATGTGAACCCATAACAGAATCTACAGCCTCTCTTATTCCTGTATATGGCGGAGATATACCAGGTTCTAATTCTATTAATAATTGTGGGTGCATCATCACGTGATTCCTTAATTCATCGTCCAATTCCCTATTAGGAACCACTACATTGAATCTTGATAACAAAGCAGGGTCTTCAACTGGATTATAGTTAGCCGCCCACATAGAAAATGATGTTCTGTATTGAAAAGTATTGTCATTCTCCCACACCAGATTATCACGAAGGAATTGTTGTTCTATACCCCTTCTTTCAAGGTCATCCAATTGTGAGAACTTAGCAAGGTTTACTATAACTCTCTGGTCTTCAAGAGCCGTTAGTAATGTTTCTTTTAATTGAACTTCTTCTGTTAATCCTCTACCAAATTCTTTGACGATAAGAAAATCATATAGTAGACTTGTTGGGGCAACAAATCTTCTACCAGGTTTTGCATTTGCTTCTATTGTTCCCCTAAACGCTGCGTCTGTAACCTTACCTATTCCACCGAAATAATCATTGGGCATCATACTCATGAAATCCGATAGAAGGGATGACTTAAACCATCCTGAATCCCATATAAGTAACACATGCTGGTTTGCTCTGAATGAAACCGGATAACATCTATTGATAACAGAACAAGCAATCGAGTCAAGGAGTTCTTCTGCAACTTGTCTACCTAACCATGAATATTTATGTTCCATCGCCGACGATATGGTTCTATAAATAGGATATGTTGCTTGTAGACTTTCATTGAGTTGGATAGTTTCATTAAATTCTTGTAAAGTCATAATTCTATTTACTATATTCCCTGGTAACAACAACTCCTGGCGCATACCCTTACCCCCTAAAAATGTGAATGTTTAGCATCAGCATCTTTTACTGCTTCATCTATTTGATTTTGAATATCATTTTCCAATCTTATCTTTTTATCTAATAGATTCTCTAATTGTTCTTCCATATCTTTTATATCGGCTTCTAATTTCTTTATCTTATCATCTCTCATTTTTATTTCTTTTTCAAGACCTTCTACAATTTGTCCAACTAATAATGGAAGTCTTTCTTTAGTTTCTTCCTTAATTGGTTTGTAGGGTATTCTTTCTTCTATTATTTTCATTTCTTCAGCTTCCTTAACTTCCTTTTTATTCTACTTGTCATCCTTCTTTCTATTACTCCAACCTTTGCACTAATCATCTTATTGAATGTTTCTTCATTCATTCCCATTCTTTCAGCATACATAACTAAGTAAATATAAACATCAGCAAGTTCTTCTTGAACATCTCCTATGTATTCATCTTTTGTTTTTGTTCTATGAGTTCCTCCACCAATGGCTTTCTTCAAAGCGTTTGCAACCTCTCCAAGTTCTCCGAGTATAGCATTGCTATAGTAGAGAGGGTCACGCTTTCTCCATTCAGGAAAATATTTGTCATTGAATTTTAATATCTTACTCCATTCGCTCATTTACTATCACCATCTAAAGGCAAAGGTCCTTCGTCTTCTTTAACTTCCTGAACTGCAAGAGTGTGTTTAACAGGTATAGTTTCTATTTTTATATCTTGAACTAAAGGCTTCGGATAAACACAATCTTTACATATCCACTTCGGGTCTTTCTTAGTCCCCATATTTGCTATCATTCCCCACTGAACCATCTTCTTACATTTTGAACATTCATACTTCGACATTAGTATCACCTCTATATTAATTTTCTTGCATGGTCAATTTCTAATTTCAAACCTTTGCTCACATTTCCATAGTGGTCGAAATCGTGAATGATTGATTCAAGGGCTTCCCTTAATACCTCAAGTTTCCTTTCTGCTTTCACAAGTTCAACATATTTCTTTCCATTTACACGGATTATTTCGCCCCATTGATGTTGCATATTTTCACCTCAATTCGTTTATATCTATTTGTTCGTATGGCAATCTATAAATCTTTTGGAAACGGTCGAATGATATTAAGAATTGTTGCCATGCTATATTTTCATCTACCACCCTTCCCACAGTTAATCCTTTTCTTGCATTAACCATAACAAGAACAGTCATCTTAATTTCGCCTTTGAAATCTGGGTCAGACATTAACGCTTTCTTGTATGCACTCAGTTGAGGAGGATAGTCTGGCCAGATTGATGATGAAGTTTTCCAGTCTACAACAGCAAGGATATTATTTACATATCCTACTAAATCACAAGTTCCTGCATATTTCATTTTCCTATGCCACATCTGTTTTTCAACCTCGATTGGCTCAACCTTATACTTCCTGATGAAATCATCAAAATAACTCATAGCACTTGAAATCTCAATCTCCATATCATCGGTAATTGGAAAATTAACTTTCATTGGTGTTCCTTTTAATTTGAAATTATCAATGAAATATTGTGCTATTCTATTGTGAACTACTGTTCCAATACTTGCTTTGAATTTAAGAAACTCTGCATTGTCTTTACTAAACTTCTTGAACGATTCATTTTTTTCCCCGAATTCCCCTAATATACTAGTGACGGATGGAAGTTCCATTCCGTCAACTCTATAAAATCTGAAATTTTCTGGAAATGGAAGTCTTGGCATTTCAGTTCACACCCTCTTTTTCCGTTTTCTTCTTTTGATAGAATCCATTTAACTTTTTTGTTCTGATAATGAATTCTGCTAATGATAATTTACCCTCACACCAACCTATGAAGATATTATATACAGCATCTTTTAGTGTAGTTGGATTTTCATCTTTTTCGTTACTTTCATCTTTTTCATTATTTTCATCGGACATAGATTCACTTCCCTACTGGTTCAACTTCAACAAAGAACCATTTTTTCATAATTGTAATATCAGTGACTGGGTCACATGGGCATCTACCCTTTGCATGACCATTGGCCCATCTCTTTATATCGACTATACTATCGGCTTTCTTTGATTCTCCACACTTATGGCATTTCGCCATAATTTGGCTTTCTTCCAAAGCAACAGAAGTTTCTTTATATCTACTCCTCTTAATTGTAAATGCTATTTGCTTTATTTCGTCGGACATTCAACCTCACCTTTCTTTTTGTTTCTCATTTCATCTGTCACCTTACATAAATGTTTTAACATTATTAATCCAAACTTGGTCACTTGCATAGCAAGGATTTCCATAGGGTCTTTTGAAATTGAATATTCTGTTATCTTTTTTGTTTCGGTATTGGTGAATCTTAATACCAATTCAACATTATTATTTTCAACTATTTTTTTCATACTATCATATGTGCTTCTATTATTTATTTTATCTTCTTCGTTGGGCATACTATCCACATCCCAATTCGCAGTTAGCTTTCAAATGTTTAATCTCTTTATCCTTTTTCTTTAGTTCAGTTTCAAGATGGGTAACTTGTGCACTAAGGTCATTAGCATAACCGAATAATTTATTGAAATCTTTGGACCTTTTCTTATTATCACAAGCCAATGAATATAGAAAGAACTCTATCTCTTTTTGATGTTTTTGTTCATCACTTATAGGTCCAGACATTTAACTCCCCTTCACTGCTTTTTCATGTCGCTCTTCATAATCTTTCAAACGATACTTTTGTAATTCGGCTTCTAGTTTAGTGATATTATTCTCGGCTTTGATTGCTCTTTTCTTTTCTCGTATTCCAATATCGAATAGGTCTACTTTCTCGGCTTCAATCTTTTTAATCTTGTCATAAGCAACATCTCGTTCTGACATTATGCGTTCTTTTATTCCTAACTCCTTAAACGCTTCTGTTGTCAATTTTTTATTCTCAACTTTAAGTCGTGTAATCTCTGATAAAACTTCATCTTTATGCCAATCATTCCAAATCTTCTTCTTTCTTAATTTGTCCATTCGTTTGACTGTCATTGATTCAGGCATTTAACTCACCTTTGGAATTTCAAACCATGAATCATCAGTTATATGTCCGATTGACACTATCATACTATCCACTTTCTTTATTCTAACATATTTCTCTTTCAAATCTTCCCACCTACTAACTTTCAATGCCTTTAGGATTCCTCTTATACATTTATCTGTAAAATCATCACCCAGACCTACACCACCAAATCCCTGAGCCCAACCATCTCCACCCACAGTTATAACAAAGGTCATTATACCATGGTCTTCAAAGCCCAACATAGTATCATTTATTCTAGCATTGAATATATCTGCCTTACTCATTTCAATACCCCCTATGACCCGCCACATTTTACATCACCACAAGATACACAAACCTCACATCCTTCTTTCTTTATAATAGGACTTCCACCACATTCTTTACAAGTCTTTCCACCAATTATTCCACTTCCACCAACATTTTGTATTGCAACACTCGGGTCTGGTTTCAATTCAACAGGTGGAGGGGGTGGAATCAATGGTATATTCTTTTCCACAAAAGATGTTATTGGTTGTGCTGGTTCCTTTATAGGTATTATTGGTGCTGATGAATCATTTGATTGAGGTTTTACAACCTTCTTTTTATGCTCAAGTAATTGTTTTGTTATCTCTCCTGTGATTTTATTATATTCTACCATATGCTTATCCCATGTTTCTCGTCCAAGAGTCATCCACTTTCCGAAAATTATACCATTGAGATAGTATGCTTGTTCGATATCTCCTTCTTGTATCTTCTTTAATACCTTTTCAGCGAATTCAATGATTTCAAAGAATTCTTTTTCCATATTTACAATAGTATATGTTTGTGAAGGACGATGCTCTACATGATATATCAGAATTTTACCAACAGCATCTGCACATGATAGTATCGGCTTACCTTCATTCTCTATAGCAGATATTGGCATATCACACTTTAATCCAAATAATGTTTTAATAATTTGTTGGATTGGCATTCCAGAACGAAGAGCCCTCGATGCTAATATCATAACTGCACCCATGAGAACATTTGCACATCGTCCACTTTTTCCGAAACTTACAAATATCTCAAAGGGTTTACCATCCTTCTCGGTTATCCCCACAAATAAGTTTCCACATCCGCAAGTTGTTTTATATACCCACCCCGGTAAACAAATAGGTCTACCTGCAACTTTATGAATTTTAATGTTATCATCAGTTCCATTCATCTAACCACCCCATCTATGAATACATTATACCAAGAGATTCGGATTCATATAAGCCCAAATTCCAGAAAAGACCAGACCAATGTCCACAATCTTTATCCCACTCACCAACTTCTAATATCTTACCATCGTTAACTTCAACAACTCTCATTTTGATTTCTCTTAAATCCTCAAAATATACTAATATTATTTCTTGTTTGTTCTCCTCTAGTTGCATTAATGCAATTTGTGGATTTGTTATTCCGCTATCTACAAATGACCTGTATGCTTGAACCATTACAACTATCGCACCCAACTTAGACCTCACATCTTTAACAATACCTTTC
>Ga0315274_10014655_pt1 | contig 11113 bp, 12 predicted proteins | sample YL17G02_20_MG_FD_203700 | JGI IMG/M metagenome (GOLD analysis project Ga0315274, IMG submission 203700) | Sediment microbial communities from Yellowstone Lake, YNP, Wyoming, USA - YL17G02_20 | ecosystem: Environmental > Aquatic > Freshwater > Lake > Sediment | place: USA: Wyoming | collected...
CTAAGCGTCAGGTATCTCAGAGTGCGTTTCATCCTGCCGCCCAACGCCACGGAGTTCAGTGTTGCCTCTGTGCTAGTTCGTAAGGCAGGAGCGCGTCTCCTTCTCGGGCCGGCTTTGGGAACAACCTCCGGCAACAGGCAGGAGGCAAGCCCCTGCACAGCTACAGTAGGACAGCGGCGCGCAGGCAAAGACCTCCGCGCCCCTACAGAACGGGCGGCGGGCATGGGTATGCCCGCCCTACAGCTTCTCTTTCTTGAGGTCCTCCAGCAGCTCCCTCGCCGGACGCACCTTCCCTTCCCGATACGCCTTCATGCTCGCCCGGATCTTCCGCTGCATCTTCGGATCGTGGACCTCAAGGTAGTCCTCGATCGCGTCGATGTCGACGAGGCCGGCCACGGGAATGCCGTCCTTCTCAAGCACCACCACATCGCCCTTGACGTGAACCCCCCGCACCAGCGCTCCCAGGTTGATGCGGGCCTTCGTCATCGGCATTCGGATCACTCTTACCGCCATTCCAATCTCCTTCTCATGCGCATACATTGATGTCAATCAATGCTAATGCATTGGTGCCTTCGAGTCAATGCCCACAAGTAGTGGCGTTGGTGGCAGGCTCCTGCCCTCCGCGTTCATCGGCGGTTAACCGTTGCCGTTCCCCTACCGGGGCTTCTGAAACACCATCACATATTCATGCGCCTTGTTCACCCGGAACACCGCCGGGTATCCCAGCGGCCGGAAGTTGTTGTACTCCTGCCGCCGGTCCCAGATGATGGTGTCGTCCCAGAGATAGCCAGCCGCCTGCATCGCCTCCGCGAGGTCGGCATGGAAGGGGTAGAACTCGCTGCGCTTCCTGATGTCCATCACCACTACCACGCAATAGGCCCCTGGCTTCAGCGCGATCAGCACCTGCGCGAATACGCGTCGCAAGGCCATGAGGAACTCCTCGTAGTCGCGAATCCGACCAAGGTCGTCGCTGCTGTCGCCGTAGTTTCGCACCGCCTTCCGGTCCGCAGTCCGCCGGCGCGTGAGCACGTCCCAGTACGGCGGCGATGTCACGACCAGATCGACCGATTGTCCGTCGACATGCTTCAGCACGTCGGCCGCGTCGGCCTTGATGATTCTGCATCCGTCGTGCCGCCGTCCGATCCGGGCGCGCGCCGCCTTCACATACTCCGGCTTGATATCGAGCCCAACGCCGACCTTGCCCAGCTTCTGCGCTGCCACGACTGTCGAGCCCAGCCCGCAGAACGGATCGAGCACGACCGCGCCATTGGGCGGGAGGAAGCACTGGATGATCCGCTCGGCGAGCTGCGCGGGGAAGAGAGCGGGATGCTTGAGCGCCAGCTCCTCCTTCGACTTGCGGATGTCGCTCCAGACGCTGATCGAGTGCCGCGTCCACGTCTTGCCGTCGAGTGAGTTGGCCCGCTGCTTGCCGGTCATCGCTCGCCCCGCCTGTAGGGCGGGGATGTCTCTGCATCCCCGCCGCTCGGCTCTCCGGTGACCACCGTGCGATACAGCCTGTTTCGCGCAATCCCCCGATACTTTGCCACGTGCTCCACCGCCCGACTGCGCGAGAGCCCGCCCTCCACAAGCTCGCCCACCTCCTCGACCGCGGCCGCCATGTCAGGCTCTGTCTCACGGGCCGCGCCTGCCACCACCAGCGTGAACTCGCCCCGCGGCTCGGCGTGCGTGAAATGCTCCACGAGTTCGGAGAGCCTGCCCCGCACGACCTCCTCAAACTTCTTCGTCAGCTCGCGGGCCGCGACTGCGGGACGATCTCCCAACACATCAAGCATATCTCTCAGCGTCTCCAGCACTCGATGCGGCGCCTCATACAGCACCAGCGCGCCGCGCTGCCCCTTCACCCCCGCCAGCGCCTGCCGCCGCTCGCCGCCTTTCGCCGGCAGGAACCCCAGGAATATATGCTCCCGCCCCGGGAGTCCCGACACCGCCAGCGCCGCCGACGATGCGGTAGGCCCCGGTATCACGATCACTGGGATCCCCACCTCTGCACACGCCGCCACCAGCCTCGCCCCCGGGTCGCTGAACCCGGGCATCCCCGCGTCCGACACCAGCGCCACGCTCTTCCCCTCGCGCAGCATGTCCACCAGTTCGTCGAGCCGTCTCTTGCCGGTGTGCGCGTGGTAGCTCACGAGTGGCGTTCGGATGCCCTGCTTGCGCAGCAGCGTCTGCGTGACCCGCGTGTCCTCCGCTGCGATGACATCGACCTCACCCAGCACGCGAATCGCCCGCAGAGTAATGTCCTCCAGGTTGCCTATCGGCGTCCCGACGATGTAGAGAGTCCCCGGCGCAGCGCCCATCATGTCATCCGTACGGGCGCACCGCTGTGCGCCCCCAGCAGTCGTGTCGTTGCAGCTCTCGGCCGAGCTTCGGCGCTGGCGGCAGCCTCACCTCCCGGCCTGCCCTGCTTGCCCCGAGCGGAGCCGAGGGGAGCGCAGTCGAAGGGCCAAGACGAAGGCGTGCCACCCGGGGTGGCACGCCTTCAGTCCTTAGACCGATCGGGGGTCGTTACTGTCCCGGCGCACGCACCGCCATCTGTCGCTCGCTTGTCTGCACCAGCGCAGTCCGCGTCTCGCCATCCCAGTACAGCCCGGCTCCCACCACTTCGGCGAAGAACCGGACCGGTATCATCGTCCGGCCCTGCACGATCGACGCCCGCGTCCCCATGTCGACCGGCAGGCCGTTGACCTTAGCCATCTGCTGCCCAACCGGCACCTCAACCGTGAGCGCCCCGCTCACCGACCGGGCGGTCCTGCTCGCGGAGTTCCACGTCACCCGGGCGCCCTGGCTCTCGAACAGCGAGCGCAGCCCTGCTTCAACCCGCCCGTTCACAATCCGGGGTGAAACGTCGAACTGCACCGCGCGGCCGTTCAGCACGACCGTATGCGCGCGCACCGCCTGTGGCGCAGTCGCCGCCATCTGCGGCATCGGCGGCCTGCTGCCGATGGGCCCGCTCGCCACACTGGTGCGCGCAGGGGTCGAAGCAGACATCGCGGTCGCATCCGGACGGCTCGCCGCGATAACCGGCTCGGCGACGCTGAGCGTCGGCGCCGGCACAGGGCCGCGCGCCGAGATCATCGGCGCAACAGACGCTGTCTCCGCGGCCGTGGCCGGTGCGCTCGCCACCTGGGCGCGCGACAGACCCGCAACCGGAGACGCACTCCGAACGGGTGATGTCGGCAGCGCGCTCGCGGTCCGCGTCGGCATAGTTGCCTTCGGCTTCGCCGCCACCTGCGTCGCGGCCGGCTTCTTCGCCTGCACCGAAGACGGTGACCCGTTCCTCACATACACCGTCACCACCGACGATGTCCCGGCAAGTCCATAACGGTCGTACGCCTCAACGAAGATGCGGTGGGCGCCGTCAGTGAGCTCGCGGGTATCGATCTCGAACGTGAATGGCGCCGAGTTGCTCGATTGCGGCCGGTCCTCATCCACACCGAGGATCACGTAGCTGACGTGCTGGTCAGCCTTCACCGTTGCCTGCACGGTGATGGTGCCACTCACCTTCGCCCCGGCCTTCGGCGACGTGAGACGGACACTCGCCCCGGCCGCCCCCAATAGCCCCGTGACCGTCAGCACCATTGCCAGCACAAGTACGCTGGCGACAATCGGACGCGTGCGACTTATGTGGCGCATATGTCACCCTCCCATCCAGCAGCGACAACAACAGGCATGCGACGCCACCGCGCCGCACACCTCTACCGTAGCTATACCATGTTCGAGATGGTTGCGCGAAGTATGCTACACCCCTGTGAGTCGTGCAGTGAATGTGCGCTCCCGGTACGCGCGGCCGAGAATGGCAGCTCGGCGAGCAAAGGCATCCCCTCCACGTTCGGAATCGGCACATCCATGTTGTCCGATCCGACCAAGCAACTTCCTTTCCGGCCGCGCCTTGACCCTGAACCCTCACCTCGCGTATAATCCGCGGACCGGAGCGCGGCCAGATGTCCGATAGACAAACCATAGCCGTCAACAGGAGGGCGAGGCATGACTACGACATCCTCGAAACCTTCGACGCGGGCATCGTCCTGACCGGCACCGAGATCAAGTCCGTCCGCGCCGGGAAGCTCTCCCTCCGCGAGTCCTACGCCACCATTGAAAACAGCGCTGCCTGGCTCCACAACATGCACATAGGCCCCTACGACCCCGGCAGTCGCGCCAATCCCGAGCCCAAGCGCACCCGCAAGCTTCTCCTCCACCGGCGCGAGATCAACCGGCTCCTCGGCCGCACCCTTGAGCGCGGCCTGACCATCATCCCCCTTCGCCTCTACCTCCAGCGCGGCTACGCCAAAGTCGAGCTTGGCCTGGGCCGGGGCAGACGCGACTACGACAAGCGCCGCGCCATCGCCGAGCGCGAGGCCCAGCGCGAGGCCGAGCGGGCGTTCAGTGAGAAGCTGAGCCGGGAGTAGGCGGCGGGGGGCCGTGTCATTCTCCTCTCGTAGTAGACGTTCGGACGGCTCGTCCGGCGCGGAAGGGATACACCGTGAAGTACTACTACCTCCAGCACATTGAAGGCTACCAGCGGGTGAAGGCAGAGGGGAAGGTGGCGTGGGGCGAAATCCATGGAGAGGAGGGATTCGAGGACTTCGCTGCACGCGGTTTCCTAGCCGCCGTGCTGCCGACGCTGCGCTTCGATAGTCTGGAGCCCACGGTCTTCAACTACGGCTGTGGTACCGGACCTGATGCCTGCTTCCTGGCCGAGCATGGTTTCCGTGTGGATGCCGTTGACCTTATCCCCACCGCTATCGAGATCGCCCGGCAGCAGGCGGCCCTGCGCGGTCTCGATATCCACTATGCGGTGCAGGACATCTGCGATCTGCCGCGCGAGGGGAGGCAGTATGACATGGTTGTCGACAGCTACTGCCTCCAGTGTATCGTCTTCGACGCCGAGCGGCAGCGGGTGTTCTCGGCGGTGCGATCCCGGATGAAGCCATCGGGGTACTACCTCATCAGCACCGCAATCATGGATGGGGAGCACCGGCGGTTGCTCGGTCCTGAAGACACCATCACGGATGACGCCACCGGCATCGTCTACATGCACTATGGCGACGGGATCATTGACACCAAGACCGGCATTGTCCTCAATCCGCTCAGCGGAGGCCCGACAGACCTTCCCGATGCTATGCAGATCAACGGCGCCTGGTACCTGCCCCACCGCCGCCATCTGCCACCAGCGCAACTCGACACCGAACTGGCGAGAGTGGGCTTCCAGGTGATCTACCGGTACCCCGAACACGCGGGGAGTGTAGTGTGCGTGGCGCGCGCGTAGCAACCTGTCCTTGCGAAATCCGTTTGCATCCAGAGAGATCTCGACATTCGTCTACTAGCGGAGGGTGGCTCCTATGCAGGAAGATGACGAGTCAGTCTTCCAGGTCCTTCATATCGAGGGGATGAAGGAGGATCTCCGCGAGCTGTCGCGCGGCAGGGCGATCTTCGGAGGCACGGATGAGGAACTGCCCTTGGAGGTCGAGGAGCAGTTCCTAGAATACGTGTTGGCCTTTGAGCGCGCCGAGAAGGTTACGCACCGGGAGATGCTGGAGCGCGACGGGGTGCCACTGCCCCCTCCTGACGAACTGACAGAGGAGGAAGTCGCGCAGGCGTTGGCCAACGTGATTCGCGCGCTGGCCTGGCGCCGCACCTTCCTTATGGACACCGACCATCTGAGCGATCGCGAACTCTATGGGCGCCTCTGGTGCGACCTCCTCGAAGAGGCCGGGCCTGTGGTGTCCCCCGAGAGCCGAACGAACTGCCACATTGACCTGGTGGGCAGCGGCAGCGAGGAGGACATCAACCTGTGGTTGACCTACTATGCCGATGCAGAGACGAGAGCGCAATGGGCGGCGGACTTCCCCGACAAGCAGACCCCGCCGCACAGGGAGCCGCCCCATGATCGGGACCGCTTCCTCCCCAAGCCGCCCGCGCCGCGGTAGCGCCGAGCTCCAGGGAGCGCTGCTGGCGCGGTCAATGCAGTGCGGTTGGCTTTTGCGCGGTCATGCGTTTCTTCCCAATCAGCTCAAAATGGGGTATAATTCGAATAGTCACCGTGGGGGCGAAAGGGCTCGACGGTGGACTGGGAGCCGCAAGACGCGAGCCGAGTCGCGTGATCTCGACAAAACGCGCACCCGTATAACTGCCAACTCTCAACAGCTGGCACTCGCTGCGTAGGTAGCGACGTCCTCCCGGCCGTGCTAGCGCGGTCGGCTTGGGCGCAAACTAAGCTAGCTTGCCCGGAACCCCGAGGTTCGTAGGGGGGAGGGGAGAACACAAACGAACTAGCCTGGCGAGAGGCCCGCCTGCGGGCATACGCCGGGCGAAGATAAAACGCAGGCTACGCTCGTAGGGTCTTGCGAGGACTGTCCATCGGACGTGGGTTCAATTCCCACCGCCTCCACTTACACCGCCCAGGGTGGTGTCTCTTCCCGCGATTTCGTTCTCCCGCAGCAATCCGTAATTGCGCCAAGGGCGCGGCCAGAGGGGGATTGGGCCGTTTCCGCTTTTCTGACGCTGTGGACTGGGAACACGTAGGCGCAGGCGCGTTCCCCGCCTCACATCCTATTTCGGGCACTTTTTCTCTCTGCTTTCTCGGCCTTCTAGCCCCAAACAGAGAACGACCGGAGCCGGTCGTTCGGGTGCTGAGACGATGTCATATGCGCATTTCTCGGCGTGAGTAAACGCGCTGTACTCGTGTATCTGCCCCCGTTTGGGTGCCTTTTGCCCTTCTTTTCAGCGTATCCCAGACGCAGGTTACAACGACGACAGACGATATATGACATCATCCTGGCTTGCGCTAAGAGCCACAGGAGGCCTCTGGAGCCGCTTCTATTTCGGTACGGAGCAGGAAAAGCCAGCTTTGGCGGCCAATTCATTTCGGACATATGTCCGTTCTGGAGAAACATGGCCCGCCTCCCGAAACGCCTGCTCGTAACCGACGCCCAGTGTCTGCGCATCTCTGACCTGAAGCGGGCCGGGGTCTTCGCCCACCCGGGTGAGTTCCACTTCATATCCTTGGCGCCGGTTGAATCGGCCACCGACGTTCCCCGGCTTGCTTGCTTCTACCTCCCCGGTGTCGAGGGGGCGTCGCTGGCAGTGGCTCATCACGCGAGCGGCCCTGGCCACCACCAGCGGGTGATGCGCTACTGGATAGGCGTCCATGAGATGCCGGGCCATTTCGGTGGAGCGCGCCGCTGGTTCGTCTGCCCCGGCCATCGCGGCGCCCTCGCGCGGCAGGACATCATCTCCAGGGCCGGCCGGGGGCGTACTCCGCAGGGGCGCGCGACCGCGCTCTACCTGCCGCCGGGTGGGACCCAATTCCGTTGTCGGGATTGCCATCAGCTCACCTATCGCACCAAGCAATTTCATTACGGCGCGGGCGCAAAGTCAAGACCCTCTTCCGTACGGCGGGCGACGGCGCCTCCGCCCGGCTCGCTCCTATCTATTGGTGCGGCTCGCCTGCAGCTAGTGCGGCGGCTGCAGGACGCCCTCAATACACTGGGGCAGGGAAAGGATGATCCGATGTCACAGCCCGAACTCACCCTTCGCCAACAGGTGGTGTGGTATCTATGGGGCCTGCGCCGGGTGCGCATCGAGCAAATCTCCGAGCTCTTCGGCGTCACCCCGCGCACTATCTGCCGGGATATCGCGGTGCTTCGCGAGCGCGGCTGGCGCCGGCCCAGGGCCAAGGATACTCCCGCGCAGCTCAGCCTGGACTTGATCGTCGAGGTGCGCACCCGACTCGATGCCGCCTTCCGCACCGCCTACGCTGGGCTGCCCACTTCGAGGCCACGCGCCGAGCGTGAAGCCATGCTCTCCGGACTGCAGCAGGCAACGCGGATGGACGCGGACCTGGTGCTGTCGGCCAGCCAATTGGTGCAGGCGATGCAGCGGGAGCACGCCTCCCTGCGTACCGAGCAGACAGAGGCAATGCGCCAGGAATTGGCGGCGCAGCTGGCCACCATGCTGGGGCCGTAACCTAGCCTCCGCCCGTCGCAGGGGAAAGCCGAGAAGAAAAGACTTGATGTTTTTGCCAAACAGAGCGATGTCATGTGTCACATCCGACGTCCCATGGAGAGAGGCACATGAGCAACGCTACCCTCACCCAGATCGCCGAACTGCAGCAACTGCCTATGCCCGCGCTTCAGGAGCGCTGGCGCAGCCTGATGGGCAGCGACCCTCCCCACTACAACCGCAGCTTCCTCATCCGACGCCTGGCTTATCGCATCCAGGAGCTGGCCCAAGGGGGACTGAGTCAAGCGACCCGGGCCAAAATGAACGAACTTCTCGATCACGCCGGCTATGACGAGATTGGCGCCCTGCGCCGAGGCCGGCCGCCGATCGCGGCGAGACGAGGGCGGCCGGTGGCTGGAACCCGCCTAATCCGAGAGTGGAATGGTGAGCTCCATGAGGTCACGGCGGTATCCGGTGGCTTCGAATATCGCGGCCGGCGCTACCGCTCCCTGACGGCCATCACCGAGCTCATCACCGGTACCCACTGGAATGGGCCCGCGTTCTTCGGGCTGCGCACCAAGCGCGCGGAGGCGAGCCGGTGAGGCGCCAGCAGACTACTCCGCGCGCGCCCGCACCTTGCGTCCGGTGCGCCGTCTACACCAGGAAGAGCACCGACGAAGGGCTCGACAGCGACTTCAACTCCCTCGACGCCCAGCGGGAGTCAGCGGAGGCCTACATTCTCTCCCAGCGACATGAGGGATGGGAGGCACTGCCCGAGCACTACGATGATGGCGGCTATTCCGGTGGCTCCTTGGAGCGACCGGGCCTGCAACGGCTCTTGGATGACATTGAGGCCGGCAGCGTAGACTGCGTGGTAGTCTACAAGCTCGACCGGCTCTCCCGGTCGCTGCTGGACTTCGTCAAGATGATCGAGGTTTTCGACCGCAAAGGCGTCTCCTTCGTCTCGGTCACTCAACGATTCGACACCAGCACCTCCATGGGCAGGCTGATGCTGAACATCCTCCTTTCCTTCGCCCAGTTCGAGCGGGAGATCATCGGGGAGCGCATCCGGGACAAGATCGCGGCCACGCGGAGGAAGGGCAAATACATCGGCGGGCCCCCGGTGTTAGGCTATGACGTGGACCGGGAGCGGAAGCGCCTGGTCCTGAACCCGGAGGAGGCGGAGCTGGTGCGCTCCATCTTCGAGCGCTTCGCGGAAGGCCGCTCCACCACTAAACTTGCCGCAGAACTGAATGCGGAGTGCCGCACCACCAAATCCTGGACCACCAAGAAGGGAGTCACCCGCGCCGGTACCCCCTGGAACAAGGCCCACCTCTATCGCGTGCTGAACAACCCCATCCACCTGGGAGAGGTCACTCACCGGGGCGAGCGCTACCCCGGAGAGCACGAGGCCATCGTCTCGCGCGACCTCTGGGACCGGGCCCAAGCAATCCTCGCCAAGCACTATCGCATCCGAGGGGGGCGGACGCGCATCAAGACCCCGGCGCTCTTGCGAGGGCTGATCCGGTGCGGCCATTGCCAATGCGCGATGGGGCCGACCTATGCCAAGCGCCGGGGCAAGGTGTATCGCTACTATCTTTGCGTGCAGGCTGCCAAGAACGGACATAGCAGCTGCCCCACGCGCTCCCTGGCGGCGGGAGAGATCGAGGCCACGGTGGTGGAGCAACTCCGCGCCGTCCTGCGTACCCCCGAGGCCTGGGTCGAAGGCTGCCGAGAAGCGGGATCAGGCGGCCGGCGGCGGAGCGCGGTCGCAAGCATAGCCGAATGCCGTGCGCTTATGGAGGCCGCTCGCGAGCTCGATCAGGACTGGCACCGGCTCTCCCCCGGGGAACAAGAGCGCATAGTGCAGTCAGTGGTGCAGCAGGTGGAGGTGCATCCGGATCGAGCCGAGGTAAGGTTCAATGCGGAACAGCTTGCCTCGCTTCTCGCAGAGCGAAGCCAGCCGAGTGGAATGCAGGAGATGGCGACATGAGTGATTCATCGGGACGAAACATCGCGCTCGACGGAGGAAGTGTGGTGGTGAGGGTGCCCATCCGGCTAACGCGCCGGCGGGGGCGCCAGGAAATCGTCGCGCCCGGCGGTCTGGTAGCGGACACGGGCGCGTCCCTCCGGCCGAACGCCTCGCTGTCGTTAACGCTGGCACGAGCCTATCGCTGGCGCGACCTGCTCGAACAGGGACGATGTCGCAGCATCCGCGAGCTGGCCCTGGAGCTTGGGGTGGACAACTCCTATGTGGCCCGACTGCTGCGGCTTACGCTGCTGGGTCCCGACCTTGTGGAGGCGGTGCTCGCGGGCACGGAGCCAGGAGGACTATCTCTCGAACATCTCTTCCGGATGCCGCTGGACTGGGAGAGCCAGCGGCGGGAGACTGGTGCCTTCTCCCATCCGGAGGGGAGACCCTCCGGCTCCCACAACGTTGACAGGGAATGCTGCACGTAGACGCTAACCGTCATAGCCAGGGAAACTCTCTCACCTCTACCGTTTCCTTTCTGGCAAAATAGCCCTTCCTGTCTCCCGAACCCTACTGCCTACTCGGCATCCCACGCGTAGAGGACAGGCTTCGCTTCGCCCAGGCATCCGCCTCAATCGGAACCCGTGGCCGGACCCGTTGCCGATGATACCGAACCACTCCCTGCCCCGTCATCCAAGATTCACGGACTAGCCGTAGGTTCTTATTATCTGCGAATTACAATTAGTTGGCACATAGCGCATATCGGTCGGCGAAGGAGGCTACTGATGAGGCTTGCATTCTTTCTAGTCTTACTCACGGTCGTGGCGAGTTCGGCCTGCCTGGGGGCCGACGTAACTGCAGCCGATCCTGCGGACGTGCCGCAGGCTCAAACCGCAGAGAGCACGGCTACCTCACCTGAAGACAGCGAGGCCGTGGCTTTTCCTGCCCACGAGCAGGGCGCGACCGACGGGGAGGAAGAGGCGCCCGAGATCGAGGTGGAGGTGGTCGGTAAACGCGAGGGGCTGCTCTCTATCTCACCCGCACCGGGCGAGCAGGTGAGCGAGGTCACCGCGGCGGAGATCTCCAACACTGCTGCTCACACAGTGATGGATGCCCTTGACCTCACGCCCTCGGTGTTCGTGCGACACCAGGGCGCGCGCTACGAGAATCGCCTGTCCA
>Ga0315274_10014656_pt1 | contig 11112 bp, 8 predicted proteins | sample YL17G02_20_MG_FD_203700 | JGI IMG/M metagenome (GOLD analysis project Ga0315274, IMG submission 203700) | Sediment microbial communities from Yellowstone Lake, YNP, Wyoming, USA - YL17G02_20 | ecosystem: Environmental > Aquatic > Freshwater > Lake > Sediment | place: USA: Wyoming | collected...
CCACCCTGGTGGCACTTCCATTACTTACGCAAAACTCAATAAGGACGCTTGCGCGTCCAGAAGTAGGTCGAAAGCGCATTGCGGACGCCGGATGTCCGATTGTCAGATTGGGCGGTATGACGGACTTGCCAATCCGGTTGCCGTGTGTCAGCGGGCAGGTGCCTCAAAATAGATACGTCGCTTTCTCGCGTCATGGTGTCGGGAGATCGGGTATCCGGGAAGCCCTCAGGTGGTGATTTCAGCTACCTTGAGGCAAGGCAGGAGGATGGTAAGATGGGCTTCTTCGGCAGATTTTTTGGCAAGAATGGGCGAGAGGCTGCCGAACAGAAGGTCCCCTGCAAGCGGTGCGGGGCAATGATACTGCCAGGCACGGCCAAGCGCACTGGCGGGCTTTGCATGCCCTGTCGCGAGGGGCGGCCAAGCCAACAACGAGGGCTTGCGATGGGAGAAGAGCCGCCAACCCACCTTGAGTCAAAGGACCCAGACCTCCTTGATTCGAGTGATTTCGAGGGATTCCCACGCTGGGCTCGCGTGGCCTTCGCTGCAAGGTGTGCGCGCAGGGTTGAATCTGTTCTGGCAGCAATCCCTCGCGCGGGGCTTGGGTTCGAGGAACACGCGAAGGCTGCTGGTGACGCAATCACGTTGGCCGAGGAATCTTCCATATCGGGCCGAATTCCCGACATCGACTTGGACGAAGTGATCCGGCGTATGCGGCGCGCGGCGGTTCCCATATCTTCAACTGCACACGGAATAGGGAGCGGCAGCTGCGTTGCGTGCGTGGCGGACGCGGCTGTCAGTTCAATCCGAGACGGATCTTCACACCTGCCCAGTATAGCGGCAACTGTCTCTGCATTTGGATGCAGGGTGTTGGGTCCTGACGGCCGCATTCCTCAGTCAGTTTTTGTAGAAATCCGGCGTGATTACGAAGCGCTCAAGACGTGGATTGAGAGCGAATCTCCAACGGACGACATTCCGGTTCCTTGCAGCATCTTTGGCCCCCTATGGCCGTATGGCCTTCGGGGAGATTAGCCTGCCGTGGGCAGGGAACCTATTGCACCACTGACAGTGGTCGAAACATGCCGAGAGAAGGATTCAAGTCTGAAAGTGGCATGGGATTGTAGGTGCACATTTCCAATGGCCGCAGATCAACGCAGATAAGCACAGGCCGAAGTAAACCTGCTAATCACGGGCACAGTGGGAAAAAGCGTAAGATGACCTCTGCCATCGTCCTGGGAATTCCTAAGGAACAGAGAGCCATCCTACAGGTCGAGTTTGAAGACTCTCTTCGGGTTGCAGACGAAAAGCCACGTGGCGATTTCCTTGGCGCGGTCGATATCGAAGCAGCCGCCGGCGACCTTCTCGGCCAGGGCCTTGGCGACGTTCTCGCGGGCGATGTATTGATGCCCGTAAACGCCGTCGACGAAGATGTAGTCGCCGCCGAAGGCGTTGATCTTATTCGCCGGGACGGCATCCAGGAATTCCACAAGTGCGCGCACAGACGCTTCGGGGGAGATGATGTGCGCCCAGCACATGTCGATGTTGACGTTCTGGAAATTCTTGGCGATGGCCGAGAGCACGTTCTGGTAGGGGTACCCCATGTGGAAGATGTCGAAGGTGACGTTCTTATACTCCAGGAAGAGGTTCGTCAGCAGTTCGGGATTGGAATTGGAGATGATGTTTCCGTTCCCCTCCTGTATCCCTGTGTGAACCTGGAACGTGAGTCCCCGCTTGTCGGCTATGCTGCACACATGGTGCATCATGAAGTCCTCGACGACGCGGCCCGACTCGGCGCGCACCGGCCCGACGTCGTTGCCATAGGGGATGCCGTACAGGCGGTTGAAGGCGGCCTGGGCGTCGCCGTAGGTCGTCTTGGGGAAGTTGATGCTTCGCTCGTAGGCCATTGCGGATTTGAGGGCGACGGCGCCTTTTGCGACGGCGGCGTCGACGGATTTTTCCGCGGCGTCCATCCAATCCGACAGGCAGTGAACGGGAATGCCTGTTTCGTCGCGCATCCTGTCGAGTTGGATGGGGTCGGTCACAGTGAGGAGGTGATGGATGCGGTAGACGTAACGGAAGAAACGTTTGTCTTCGGAAGTCGCCCAGCCTTCGAGGTCGTCAACCAGCGACACGGCAATCCGGCTCTTTTCCTTGAGGACGAAATTGTAGTGGCTCTTGCCCCGGGCGCTCTGGGCGCGGGCGGCGGTGAAACGCCTGTTGAGTTCCTCGACGGTTGAGCCGTCCACGCGGGGCAGGCCGTAGAGGTCGCGCGCGGCCAGGTCAAGCGCGCGGCCGTAGCCGGTGTTTCGGGCGGCGTTCCAGTAAGGCTCAAGGATCGCCCATTTCTCCTTGACCGTCGCGTCTCCGGCCAGGATGCGGCCGTTCATGACCCCCTGGGGCAACCCTGCGGATATGAGGTCGCAACTGAAGTAGTGCGCAAGCCATTCAACGAGCACGTCGTGGGTAGTCTTTACCCACTTGGCCTCCGGCCGCAGGTGTTCGTGGGTGTCGATGATGTGGAGCGTGTTGGCGTACTCGATGAGGAGGTCGAGCGTGCTCATTGCCGATCCTTTCTACCTGCGCCAATTCATGGCCCGTCGTATGTCGCGCTGGGTTTCCTTTTTCCTGAGGGCCTCGCGCTTGTCGTATTTCTGTTTGCCGCGCGCAAGCCCCAACTCGATCTTGGCCCAGCCGCGCTTGAAGTATATCTTGATGGGCACCAGGGTCAGGCCCTTTTCGCTTATCTTGCCCGCCAGGCGCGCGATTTCGCGGGCATGGAGAAGCAGCCTGCGCGGCCGCGTGGGCTCGTGCCTGGCGTAGCCTGCGTTTTCGTAGGGGCTGATTTCCACGCCGTAGAGGAACATTTCGCCCCTCCGGATGCGCGCGAAGGCGTCGCGGAGGCTCACCTTTCCGGCGCGGATGGACTTTACCTCCGTGCCGAGGAGTTCGATGCCCGCCTCGAAGGTCTCGAGAATTTCATAGTCAAAGCGGGCTTTCCTGTTTAGAATCTGTGGCTGCATAGTCCTGGATGCTTCGTAACGGACGTAACGGGAACACGATACGATTTCGCCGCTCGCCGGCGAGACTTCCGCGCATAATTCAGGCATACGCGCGTCTCGGACTGCCGCCGCCCGGCCCTGCGCCGGGCCGTTAATCGGCTGTCCGGCGGCGTGTTACGTCCCCGGCTGCCCCGCATTTTTCGCCGACTTTTCGAGGCTCTGCGCGTAGTATGTATGGAGATTATAGATCGGGTCCGGCGGGGGGCAAGCGCCGCGTTGTGCGCAGGCAGTCCTGATTTCTCAGGTTTTTGTGCGAATTTCATAAACAAAATGAGAATTCGGCGGCTCTTTATGGGTAGATGTGTGGTAACAGATGTGCACGAACGGCGCTCGCAGCGGCCGGTCACGGCAGGAATGGATACGGTTTCGCCGCGAGGCGTAACAGAACCGTAATAGAAGCGTCAAATTCGCGTGCAGCGTTCGCGTATTCTTTCCGGAAGCGGGTCGGGAACAAAGTTGGTGGTCATGGAAGAGGCTATTATGCACTTGCCGACAAGCCGAGCAGGGCAAAGAGGGCGTCAGGCCGGATCGTGGCGAGTCGCCGGCGTTCTTGTAATAGCGGCGCTTGCGTTCGGGTGCGCGTCGCAATACGAGAAATGGGCTGACAGGGACGCGTACCCGGTAATCGACGAGTACCAGAAAAAGGTTGCCGATTCGCGGCCCAAGGAAACCCCGCCCGGGGTCATCACCCCCAAGCCTGAAGGGCCGGAGATGTCGGTGCCGCAGGTGGCCCAGACGGGGGGGCCGGTGGAGAGGATAACGCTCAAACAGGCGCTGGCGCTTGCGTTCTCATCGAGCAGGGTGTTCAAACTGCAGAAGGAATCGCTGTACCTGTCGGCGCTGGGCTACGCGGCGTCGCTCCGGAGTTACCAGTGGAAACCCGGCGGGACGCTTTCGGCCTCCACATCGGCCAACGGGAGCGGCGGCAGCGCGACGGTTATTTCCGCCGGTGCGGACGCGACGTTGACCCTCACGAGGAAACTCCTGACCGGCGGCACGTTCTCTCTTGAGGGAGGACTGCACCAGGCGGGGGACGTCGAGAACGCAGAGGACTCTGCCTCGTCGACCGGAAAAGTGAGTTTCACGCAGCCGCTTTTGGAGGGCGCCGGCGTCGCGGCGCGGGAGGAGTTCATACAACTGAAGCGCGGGATGCTCAACACCCTGCGCGGTTTCGAGACATTCCGGCAGCAGTTGGTGATCGATACGATGAGCAGGTACTACGGGCTCATACGCGCGAAACAGGGGATTGATAACGCCAGGGCCCGCGTCGATACGGCGAAGTTCAACTACGAGAGGGCGCAGGCCCTCTTTGACAAGGGGATGTGGACGTCCGCGCAGGTGCTGCAGATGGAGCAGGACAAACTCCAGGCGGAAATCGGCCTGACCGACGCGGTCGAGGCCTACAACGTCGAGATCGACCGGTTCAAGTTCGAACTCGGGATCTCCTCCGACAAGAACTTCGAAGTGGCCGACGAGGGGATAACGCCCGAGATAGTGAACGTCAACCTTGAGGAGGCGGTGAAGACCGCGCTTGCCAACAGGTTCGATATAATCCAGGCCAGGGAGTCGCTGGGCGACTCGGAACGCTCGGTCGCGATTGCGAGAAACAGGCTCCTGCCGCAGTTGCAGTTCACCGCGAACGCCGGCATCACCAGCGACGCGGACGGACACCTGTGGGACTGGTCGATAGACCCCAACGGTACTGCGTCGGCGGGCCTGACGCTCCAGATTCCGATAGACAACAAGCCGGACAGGGACGCGTACAAGGGGGCGGTAATCCGGCTCACGCAGCAGCGGCGCGCCTACGACCAGAAGGAGGAGGAGGTAAGGCTGAGCGTGAGGCAGACTGTGCGCAAGCTCAGGCAGGCCGAAGTCAGGATTGTGACGCAGACAAAGAGCGTTGAATCCGCCCAGAAGTGGCGCGAGGCGACGCAGCTGCTTTTCGAGAAGGGGCAGAAGTCGGCGCGCGACATAGTGGACGTTGAAAAAGCGCTGCAGGACGCGAAGGACGCGCTCGTGCAGGCGCAGGTCGATTACGTGATGTCGAGCATCCAGCTGCGCAAGGAACTCGGGACGCTCGTGGTCGACGAAAGCGGAAACTGGCGCTGAGGACGAAAATGGCCAAGTTAACGGGATTGCTGAAGAGCGTGTTCACGAGCAAGCCTTTCTACATTGTGGGGGGCGCGGTCGTCGCCGCGGTCGCGCTGGGGCTGGCCGTGAGGTTCTGGCCCGGCACGGCGGCCGAGGGCACCGACAAGGCCACGTACCAAGTCAGGCGCGGCGAATTGCGCATAGCCGTCCACCAGACGGGCGACATGCAGGCCAAGGACTCCATCAAGATACAGCCGGAGGTCGAGGGCCAGGCGACGATCATCGAGTTGGTCGACGAAGGCACGAGGGTGAAGAAGGACGATGTGATAGCCAAACTCGACGCCACGGAACTCGAGAAGCAGGTCTTGGACAGGGAGATCGACCTCGAAAACGCCAAGTCCAACCAGTTGCGGGCTGAGGAACAGAAGAAGATCCAGGAACTCTCCAACGACACGAACATCGCAAGGGCGATACTGGCCCTCGACGCGGCGAGAATGGATTTTGACAAGTACGGAGCCGCGAAGTTGACGGCGGAGGGCTTCCTTGACACGGATTCGTACCTCAGAAGCGGCGAGTATCGGCTCTTTGGAAGTCACGGCATACCGGAAAGGATCCTCGGCTCCGATTCGTGCCTCGTCGTGGGGCCGCTCACCAGGGGGGACGCGTACCAGCAGTTCAGGGACGCGGAATTGGAGATATCGCGGGCGCGGACGGATCTGGAACGGGTGGAGACCGACTTCAAGGGCATGGACATATTGGTGACCAAGGGTTTTGTGACGAAAAACGAGTACATCGCGAAAGACCTCGAGGTGGAGGAGGCCGGGCGCAGGCTCGAATCCACCCAGTTGAAGCACTACATGCTGAAGAAATTCACGTACCCCAAGGGCCTGCAGGAAAAGCAGACGGGGCTCAAACAGGCCAAAGACCAACTTGAGCAGGCGCGGCTTCAGGCCAACAGCGAGATGACGCAGCGCAACTCGGCCATAAAGGAGGCGAAGTCCGTCTACGAGATGAAAGAGAAGAACCTGAAGAAGATGAGAGACCGGCTGGAGAAGATGGTCGTCAAGGCGCCGGAAGAGGGGATCGTCCTCTACGGCGACGATGCCGACTGGTGGTCACGCCAGCAGGTGAAAGTCGGCGGGCAGGTATGGCGCGGAATGACGCTCATCACGCTCCCGAGGGTTACCAACATGATAGCGGCGACCAAGGTCATGGAGCGCGACATCAACAAGGTCAAGGCCGAGCAGAAGGCGGTTGTGACGATTCCGGCGCTGCCCGGCGTGAGCCTCAACGGGAAGGTTTCCAAGGTCTCAAGCGTATCGTCGCAGGGGCGGCGGTGGTGGATGCCCAGCGACATAAAGACATTCGACGTGGAGATAACGCTGGAGGGTTCGGATCCGCTGATGAAGCCCGGGATGTCGTGCGAGGTTGAGATCCTGATAAACACTCTTGCGGACGTGCTCTACGTGCCGGTTAACGCGGTCTACAAGGACAGCGGCAAGGACGTCTGTTACGTCGTCTCCAAGTCCAAAGTGTCGCCTGTAGAGGTCAAGATCGGAGACGGGAGCGACCTCTACGTTGAGATAAAGGAAGGGCTGACGGAAGGACAGAACGTGCTCCTGTACAGCGCTGCGGGTCCGGGGCAGGCCCAGGAAGGCGAGTCCGGTTCACAGAAGAAGGCAAAGGGTGCGGCTGAGGCCGCCGAGAAGAAACAGGCGGCCGAAGGCGGCCCGGATAAGAAGGCCGCGGGAACCGACGCGGACGCGGGCAAAGCGAAGGACAACGCGAAGCCCGCCGATAAGCCGGCCGCGAAAGCGCCCGCAGAGGGCGAAAGCAAGCGCGCCGGCGGCGCCGTACCGGTCCGGGCTGGGCAGTGACGATGAACGCGGGTACCAGGGCGTTGGGACTTGTCCGGAAGCACAAGTGGGGCGTGGCCGTCGCGCTGGCGGTGATGCTCCTGGTCGGTTATTCAGTCGTGTGGCGCCGGGCGGGTCGGGCGGCGGGCGGCGGCATAGGGGAGACGGCGATTGTAACCCGCGGGCCGCTGGACATTTCGATAGAAGCGAAAGGTTCATTAGAGGCCGCGGAGACGGCTAACGTAAACCTTGAGATCTCCGGCAGGGCGAAACTTACGTTCATCGTTCCGGACGGCACACAGGTAAAGAAGGGGGAGCTCCTCGCGAAGATGGACTCAAGCGACCTGGACGAGTACATAGCAAGCAGGTCCATAGAAGTTGAAAGAAACAGCAGCGAATTGACAAGGACCCAGGAATCGCTGCGCATGAAGAAGGCCGACGCCGAGATGAAAGTCGCGGCGGCGAAACTCAAGGTCGACCTCGCGCGTATGGCGCTTGACCAGTACGGGACGGTGAAGCTGGGCGCGGACGGCATGGTTGACGAAACGGTATACGCCGCCGCGGACGCCCCTCCCAAAGGCGAGGCGTACCAGAAATTCCGCGACCAGGCGCTCGGCACGACGCGCGCGGTGACCTCCCTTGAGAGGGCCGGGAGGGACGCGCAGGGCATCGATGTGCTCGAGACCAAGGGGTTCATTACAAGAAACGAACGCCTCCAGAAGGAACTCGCGGTCATCGAGGCGGAGAGAAACCTTGAATCGGCGAAGTTGGCATACGAGATACTGAAAACGTACACGTATCCGCAGGAATCGGCAAGGCTCCGGCAGTCCCTCAGCGACGCGCAGAACGACTTCAGGAAAACAGAGTTGAACGCGGAAATCGACGTCCTTCAGGCCGAAAGCGCGGTCAAGAACAGCCAGTTCAGGTATGACAGGATGAAAGCAGACCTGGACAAGATGAAGGATGAACTTGCCAAGCGGGAAGTCAAAGCGCCGGTCGATGGCATGATAATCTACGGGGACGGCTACCCCTGGTCGAAGTCCAGGATCGCGGTCGGCAAGGACGTGTACCACGGCATGAGGCTTTTCACGATTCCCAACACCGCTTCGATAATGGTGCGGATCCGGGTGCTGGAGATTGACGTTTTCCAGGTGAAGGTCGGTCAGGCCGTCCGGGTGTCGCTGGAGGCGCTGGAAGGAGTGAATTTCCCCGGCAAGGTGTCGAAGGTGGCGGAGTACGCGACTTCCAGCGACCGCTGGGGCAAGAGCCAGGACACCAAGGTCTTCGAGGTCGAGGTGAAATTCGACCAATTCGACGAGAGGAACAAGGCCGGCATGTCGTGCACCGCGGAGATACTGCTCGACAGCATTTCCGAAACGACGTACGTACCGGTGCTGGCCGTTTTTCGGAAAGAGAACAAACAGGTCTGTCACGTAGTCAATGGGAAAAGCACCGAGGCGGTCGAGGTGAAGACCGGGCGCTCGAGCGAGAAGTTCGTGGAGATTCTGGAGGGCCTGAAACCCGGCCAAAAGGTGCTCGTAGCCGAGGGCGGGGCTTCGGAGAAAAAGGCTGCCGGTAAAGGCGGAGCATAGCCAAATGGCGTTAGTGGAACTCCGGGACGTGCATAAGACGTACTTCATGAAGGGCGTATCTATCGGAGCCCTTCAGGGCCTGAGCGTTGAATTCAACGAAGGCGAGTTCGTGGCGATCATGGGGCCTTCCGGGTCAGGCAAGAGCACGCTCTTGAGCATCCTGGGATGTCTGGACCGGCCCACCAGCGGCCAATACGTCCTGGGGGGGCAGGACGTAAGCACGGCCTCCGACGACCGCCTGAGCGAGATACGAAACAGGGAGATAGGGTTCATATTTCAGTCGTACAATCTTATCCAGCAACTGAACCTCGCGGAAAACGTCGAAGTGCCCCTCTTCTACCGCGGGATATCGCACCGCGAGCGGCGCAGGAAGAGCATGGAAGCCATAGGACGGGTCGGCCTGGCGGACAGGATTTCGCATCTTCCGAGCGAACTCTCCGGCGGGCAGTCGCAGCGCGCCGCGATCGCCAGAGCCCTTGTGAATGATCCCCTTATCCTCCTTGCCGACGAGCCGACGGGGAACCTCGACTCGAAGACCGGGCAGGAGATCATGGATGTGTTCAGCGAGTTGCACCGGGCGGGGCGGACGATCCTGATGGTGACGCACGACGAGAAACTTGCGGCGCGCGGCCAGAGGATAGTGAGGCTAATGGACGGGGTCGTGGTGGACGACGGCGCGCGGAGGGAGCAGGCGTGATTGCGGGAAAATTCGCGGAGATGATGTTTCTCGGCGCGCGCGACCTGGGGCGCTATAAACTTCGCAGCGGCCTCACGATGCTGGGGATGGTATTCGGCGTGGCCGCGGTGATTTCGATGCTTGCAATCGGCGAAGGGTCGCGAAAGCAGGCCTTGGAACAGATAGAAAAACTGGGGATAAAGAACATCGTTGTGTGGAGCAGGAAGCCCCCCGAGCAGACGAAAGTGAGCACCCAGGAGGAGTCGTACATCGTCGCCTACGGGCTGACGTTCAAGGACCTGGAGATAATCAAGGTCATCGTCCCGAAGGTGAAGCGCGTCATCGCGGGCAGGGACGCCAGGCAGGATGCGTGGGTCGGAAGGCGCACGATGACCACCCGAGTCCTGGGGACCGAGCCCGGGTACGCGGACGTCATGAACTTCAGGCCCCAGGAGGGGCGGTTCATCATGCCGCTGGATATCCAGCAGCAGTCGCAGGTTGCGGTGATTACGCAGGGCGTGCGCCGCCAGCTTTTTCCGCTGGAAGACCCGATAGGGAAATGGATACGGGTCGGGTCGAACACGTTCGAAGTCGTGGGCGTGATGGAGCCGCGCGGCGAGGGGGCGACGGCCTTCAGTCCGTCGGACCTTGACCGGGACATATATATCCCGCTTTCGACGGCGCTGGCCGCGTTCGGGCTGGTGTCGATAAGGCGGCAGACGGGAAGCCAGGAGGCCGTGCGCCTCGAACTCGACGAGATAGTCATCGAGGTGGCGTCGTCCGAGGACGTACCCGAAATCGCGAAGGTCATTCGGGGCCTCATCGAAAAGAACCACGAGAAGGAAGATTACGTCATCAAGGTCCCGCTGGACCTCCTGCTTCAGAAGGAACGTGAAAAGCGCATCTGGAACGTGGTGATGGGCAGCATTGCCGGGGTTTCGCTCCTGGTGGGCGGGATCGGCATAATGAACATAATGCTTGCGAGCGTCACCGAGCGGACGCGCGAGATAGGCATACGCCGGGCGCTCGGGGCCAAGCGCCGCGACATCATACAGCAGTTCCTGGTCGAGACGGTCGTCCTGGCGATAGTCGGGGGGCTCACGGGGATATTCATAGGGGTATTCGGCGCGCAGACCGTGAGTTTCTACGCGGCCGACTACCCGACAATCGTCTCATCATGGTCGGTGCTCCTCTCTTTCGGCATTTCCGCCGCCGTCGGCGTCATCTTCGGGATATACCCCGCGTGGAAGGCGGCTTACATGGACCCAATAGAGGCGCTGAGGCACGAGTAGGCGGCACCAGTACGAGGGCTGAAGTCCGGAGTCCGAAGCAGAACGGGGGAATCGCACTGCCAAGGCGCCGAAGAAAGCAAGGGCCGCCATCTGATGCTGCGTCGCGACGTGAATCCGGCGCTCGTCAGTGCGCGAAACTCACGACAACCACTTGAAGTCATCTTTCACCACTACCCATCTTCCTTCGCGTTTTTCGAGCGTGTACTCATAACCGCGCGCGGCCAGCGCGTGCCAGTAGACGCTGCATTCAACGACGACCTTCGAGTCACTTTCCTTCCGGATGGTTGATACGCCGTAATACAGCGTAACTGTCTTGTCGGACAGGCGTGTACCGGACATAAGGATGAAGAGGCCATGGAAACCGCCGACTGGCGGACATTTCACGGGTACGGCTTCGTCCTTGAACCGTGCGAGAAGTTCCTTGGGTGTGGGATCAAGCACCGTTATTACTCTGGAGTTCACTTTGAGATTCCAGTCGGCGGCATACTCGAACATGTAACGAAACGTGGATTCGCAAATGTCGAGGAAGTCACCTTTGGCCAGCCCCTC
>Ga0315274_10014660_pt1 | contig 11110 bp, 15 predicted proteins | sample YL17G02_20_MG_FD_203700 | JGI IMG/M metagenome (GOLD analysis project Ga0315274, IMG submission 203700) | Sediment microbial communities from Yellowstone Lake, YNP, Wyoming, USA - YL17G02_20 | ecosystem: Environmental > Aquatic > Freshwater > Lake > Sediment | place: USA: Wyoming | collected...
ACTACACACATTTTGTGATGTTTTCATATTTACAGGTAGAGATTTAGATTATAAAATGTGCACCAAGAATTTCCTTGAAAAAAACTTTGTTGGTATAAAATTCAAGGTCTATTATTCAAAACCATTCACAACATATGAAGCATATGTCAATAAAAAAACACAGAAGATGCTCAAATTCATACTTCAGAAAAAATATAAAAGAATAATTATTATAGATGATGATGTGAATATCATCAATGAAATCAATTCATTTGAAGGTTTAAACAAATTTATATGCACATGTAAGATTCCAGAACAAACTAAGAAGATTGATACATTTATTGATGTTGAATATAACCTTTAAAACAGGTGTTATAGCTGCCAAGTGAAAAAATACAAGAATTGTTGATTAATTCACTTGAAAAAGAACTGTGTAAAGACTGTGAATTTAACAAAACATTTTTGTGTGAAAAAAATCTGCTATTTGAAATTGAAAGATATTTACCATTCAAATTAGAGATATTTAAAGCACATATTTCAAACAGAGTTGATATTATTGAAGAATCATACAAAGTTGTTCTTGAAAGACACAGAAGGGGACGATACTTTGTTTTCAATTTGTTACCAAAGCACTGTTCTACATATACAGAAAAATGCAAGTGTGATCATCATCGTTGTTGGAATTTTGAAGAAGTTCCAGCAAGAAAAATTCCAAGATGCATCAAATTGTTTGGAATCAATCCAGACAGCATAGAATCGATAAAAAATATATTGGATACAGTATTTTTTTTAATAGATTTTACAGAATGTAAGAGATCCTGAAAATGGAATATGAGGACAGAATATTTCATCTTATTGATTCAATACATGATTTCTTTCTTCATGAATTGCTCAAAAAAATATTTGATGACAATGAGATCTTGAAAAAATTTGTTTGTGCTCCAGCAAGTGTAAAATCAAAACATCATCACAGTTATTTACATGGTCTTGCAGAGCATACATTTGGAATGATAGCATTGTTTGAAAAATTTTATGAATACTATGATAGAAAGATCAACTTTGACAACAATATGATGTTAACTGCGATCCTTTTACATGACATTGGTAAAATAGACTTGTATGGTATTGATGAGAATGTAAAACCATATTTCATACAAAAAGAAGGAAAAAATCTAAATCATGTACAAATTGGTGTTGACATTGTAGAAAAATTCATTGAAATGTTAAACAAGATCATGATTTTCCCTTCTGAAATAAAAAAAATTCTTTTTGATGCAATAAAATCTCACCAAGGAAAGAAGAAATGGGATTCAATTAAGGAACCAGAAACAAATCTTGAATGGGTTTTACACAGTCTTGATATGATAGATTCACAGGGAAGAATTGGTATTCCATCTATTGGGGAATAAAATGAGCAATAATGAAGAATCATTTTCATATGGTTGTTTTTCACCAGAAGACAGGGGTCCAAGATTGTTTCCAGATTCATTTATTTTCACACAGTGTGAAGTGTGTCTTCGTCCCTTTGCTTATAAAAAACATTCAACTCCAACAAAAGGTCACAAGGGTTTGCATGAAAGATTGAATAAAAAAAGATCTTGTTGTACAAAGTGTAGTACACAATTAAAAAGATGAAAATATGGATAAGTTTATAGAATTCATTGATGAAATAAAATCCAATGAAAAAAAATATGATATAAATGGATTCTGGTACAATTGCAATGATTTATGTTTAACCATCTTCTTTTTCAAGGAAGGGATGAAATTTATCTTTGATGCTTCAAGAAAATCCAAAGTTAAAAAATGGAATATCAACATACGTGTGTTGAAACTCATTCAAAAAATGGGAAATGAAACATTTGAACTTCTCTATGATTATAGTGAACCAAACAACAGTATATTTTATTGCAAGATTGCTGCAATGATAACAATAAAAGAAATAATTTATGGGAAATTTGGTGAAAAATAAAATGCACAATCTACCTGAATTGAGTGTTGAAATCACCAGTTCCTGTCCAATGAAATGTAAACATTGTTCTAGTAGTGCTGGTGAAGAAACAAAGAATGTCTTAACAGTTGAAGAAATTAAAGATTTAATACAAACAAGTAAAGACAATCTTGGAACATATTCATTTTCATTGAGTGGTGGGGATCCACTTGTTAAAGATGGATGGGATGGAAAAACTGACATTACTAAATCATCTGTATTTGAGTTGATGATGTTTGCAAAACAAAACAATATGCAGATCCTTCTTTATACATCTGGAAATACACGTTTTGAAAAACAAATTGAATACGAATGTAGAAATTGTGGTTTTCAATCAACATTGAATTTGGGAGAAAATGATATACCATATTGTGAAGATTGTGTAGAAAACAGTTGTCAAGAAACAACAGACATTGAAATATCTCTTAAAAAAGAACACATAGTTGGCTTGTCATATGAACAAATTCAAATTCTTGCAGAATCATTTGGAATGAAAAGAGAACTAATATCAAAACCAAATGGTGAACTTGTTCCTGTATTCAAGATAATATTTTCATTACATGGTCCAAAAAAAGTTCATGATGAACAAATGGGAATTGAAGGTTCTTTTGATGAATTGATGCGTGTCATACGAGATTGCAAAAAAGAAGAAATATACATTTCATTGCACTGTGTACCTTCGGGTCACAATTATAATGAACTATTAAACACTATTGATATCGCTGCAGAGGCTGGTGCAGATGAAATTGCATTTCTACGTTTTGTTCCTCAAGGAAGAGGACTTGAAAATATTTCAATGTTCAAATGGGGACAAATGGAATTTTTGATTGCCAATCGTCAACTTCTCTTTGCAACGTTATTTAGAAAGGACATCAAAATCAGAATAGGAGAGCCAATGGACTTTCTCTTTTTATTAAATGAAGAAATGCAAAAAAAAGTTTGTGATGGTGGTATGGGAAAGATTCTGATAAGACCAGATGGTGATGCACATGTGTGCCCAGCATGGAAAGAACTTCCAGAATGGAAGGCTGGAAATATTCGACAGACCTCTTTGATTGAAATCTGGGAAAATGCATCAACATATAAAAAATTCAGAAAATATTATGAACAATTGGTACCACTCATTGAAAAATGCAAAGCATGTGAATACATAATAAAATGCAAAGGGGGATGCACTGCACAAAGAATACTTGAATGCAAAGACATGTATGGTGCACCAGATCCACTTTGCTTTGTTGATTTAATTGAAAAATTGAATGAAAGATGGGAAAATCTTGATTATAGAATGAAATTCAGTGGTATTGAAGTCGCAGAAAGTTTTGTTAACTATCTCAAATATGAAGACAAAAAACATACTAAATATGACTTTGAAAAGTTAGACACGTATTTGAGAGAAATTAGAAAGTTTAGGATAAATCCACTTCGATTTGGTCTTCCAACATGAGTATTTCTGGTCAAGAAGTTAAAAATGTTGAGGTTGAAAAACCAAATTTTAAAAGTATATATCAGAAATTGATGGATATATATAAAAAAGATGGAAAGATTTCAATCTTCAACTCTTTAGATTATTTAGATCTTGGATATAAATCACTAAATGTACAATATTCTGACATTGAAGTTTCTGCAGATGGAGGATATGCCTATCCAGATGATCCAAGACAACCAATTACTCTTTTTACAATTCTTGATAAGAAAAAAGATGAGGCTTATTTCATAACATTCAGAGCAGATTTTGAAAATAAGAAGAAACATACAATTACATATCTACATGAAAAATCAAAAAGAAAGTTCATTTGGAATATCTATATATTCAACAATGAAAAGGATGCGTTGATTTTTTATGCAAAATTAGTCAATGTTGTTAAACCATATGGGATTTCAGGCTGGTATTTTGAAGACTATGACTTTCCATATATCTATGCCAGATTCAAAAGACTGAATATACCAGAGATAAGATTGCTTTCACCAGATGGAATTGTTTATTCAAGAGCAGTTGATTATGAAAAAGAAAAAGCAATTTTTAACAGACATGATTTTCATAATGAGATTTCTGGACTTCATTTGTTTGATATGTTCTGGGGATATGAATACATCTTTGGCAAACATTCAGATGGAAATGGACTCGGAAGGACAGGATTAAGACACTTGAAAATTGAAAAAATAACAAGGGATATTGGAAAGGAAAAATGGTATTTCAGAAAATTGGTAGTACCAAATTGCCCAATCTCGGATTCTTATTTCAAGGATGTAATTAACAAAGCTGGAAAGATATTGAAAAAAGGAGAGAGCGACTTTTTAAAATTTCTTTACTATGGTTTTATAGACGTTCTAATATTAAAATTGCTTGAAGAAAAATTGAACATCATTCGTTCATTTTATTACATTGTTTGTTTTTCATGTGGTGAATGGGAAAAATTACACAATGAGACAACACTTCATGATGCTGCACTTTTGAATTTTAAGGATGAATTTTTATTTTTACCAACAAAAAGAGGAAGAGAGAAGAAGGAAAAAATCAAGGGTGCAACTGTTCTTGATCCAAAACCAGGATTTCACTTTGGTTTTAGTGATATAATGGACATGTCAAGAGAATATCCTAATCTGATAAAAGAATCAAATTTAGGTGAAGACACATTTATCCCAGAAGAACAACATTCTGAATATGTGGATCAGGATGTAATAAAACTTGGTAATGGAAATTGGTATAGAAAAGATATTGTCTCATTATTATCACGTTATGTAGAAACATGGTTCTTGCTTCGTGACTATGTTGAAAAGATCAGGAAAAAATACACACCAGGAACAGAGATGTATGAAATATGGAGTAATATAAGACAGAAGATTAAAGATTTGATCAATACAATCTATGGTTGGATTACAAATCCATTTGCAAGAATTTTTCATCTTCCTTCTGCTGAATCAATCACATATTTAGGTAGAATGTTGATTGAACATAATAAAAATGAACAAAACAAGATCAGCACAACATTGAAGAAAAAGTACAGTATCATAACCTATGTAAACTATGGTGACACTGATTCAACATTCATCAAGAATTCTTGCAAATCATTAGATTGTTCTGTCAAAATTGGTAAATTGTTTGAAGAACTCTTGAATCAATCATATAAAGAATTCTGTAAAAAATACAACATGTTTGGAAAGTTCATTTCAATCACATTTGAATCTGTTTATAAAAACATATTTTTTCCACCATCACCAACAGGTGCACGTGGAAAAAAGAAAAACTATGCATTTTTGAAGGTTTGGGCTGATGGAAAAACAATTGAACCACCAATGTTCGATTGGAGAGGATTGAGTGGAAAAAAGGGAAATTCACCAATTCTTTCATCTGAATTACAAAAAACAGTGTTTAAAATGGGTTGTATGGGTGAAAAAAGAGATTCATTACTCAAATATTTGAAAGATCTAAAGAATGAAGCCAAGAGATGCATGAATAAAAAGAATGGTAAATATGATCTTGATTCTCTCATACGTGTTGGAATACCACACAACTTTGGAAAGAACCCTGAAGACTATGAATCAAATGACGCTTCTGTTAGAGCTGTTAATTACATCAAAAATACCTTCAACAAAACAATCAAAAAAGGAGACACAATCCTCTATTTTTGGATCAAAAAAGTAGACAGGAATGACATAGAACAAACAGACATATTTTGTTTCAATCCTGAAGAACCATTTTTCCCAGGCTTTCTTGAAATTGATGTTGAAACAATGTTAGAAAAAATCATCTATGGAAAGATCAAAGACATCATACCATATTTTGACATTGAATGGGAAGAAGTGATGTTCAATGTCAAGAAAATAGATGCTCATCAATTTTTCTAAAAACATTTTTATATCATTAAATGTGATAATAATTTATGAAAGAAGAATATGAAGAAATAGCACGTGAAATCATCAACAGTGGTTTTACAATCAAACGACTTAAAAGTGGAAAGTTGAAGTGAATTTAAATGGAAAACATTATCCGCGAGATAATCAATAGTGGTTTTTCTTTAGAAGAAAAAAGATATGAAAAACCTGAAGAAACAATACAATTTCGAATCATCAAATTTGTCAAGAAAATCGAACCAGACTGGTATTTCTACCAGGTGCACGAAAAATATCAATTTGGAAAGGGTGAAAGTACATTTTATCTTTTATTGAATGAAATAAGTAAAGAATATGCACCATTGTTTCCTTATGCTCCTTATGGTATGGAATCAAAAGCCAATACAGAAAATGACATAAAGAACATGTTATTTGAATATGAATATAAAATAATCAATGAAATAAAGAAATCAGGAATTCCATTAAGAAAAATTATACATGACATAAGAAATAAATGTCATTTTATCAAAGCATTTAAGATGACATTAAAATACAAAGGATGGACAAAATATTTGGAAGTTCTACATCTCGAAACAAAAACCAAAGATGTGGTGATTAAGGAAAGCATAAAATATTATGAAAGAAAGAAAATCGGATGTCTTGGAAAAAGAGACAAGATACAAAAACAAATAGATACAATTGATGAAAAGTTGAAAAAACTCAAAGGTGGAAAAATTGTCTGAAATCTATAATAAAATAGCAAGACATTATATAAACAATGGATTCAGGAAGACAGTTTTTATAATTAATGATGAAGATGGTCATGAATATAAGACAAAATATTTTTTAGATGTGGAACCAGATTGGATTGTATATGTTATTTGGTTTGATTCTGATATGACACACGGAGTTATGCTTTTTAACAAAATTTCAAAGGAATACACATTTCTTGCTTGGAACTTTTTTTACACTGTAATTGATGAAAAATTAATCAAAGAAATGATACTTGATTCATTCAACTGGTTTCAAAAAAATATTAATGCACTTGGAATTTCTTCACTAAAACAAAAAAAAGAAGATTTTATTGATACAAATGCATTCAGATTTAGATATACAATAAGCAACAAAGGTTGGGATAAATCACCTGATCTTAAATACTGGTTAAAATTAACCAGCAGTTATTAACCAATGGTTATGAGAAAAGAATTTTAAATCACTATGCGTTTTTCTTTATATATTAAAAAATTATGTTGTGAAACAAATGACAAGGACACTCAAAAAATCAGATCTTTTAAAGATGACCAAAAAGGAACTTGTTTCATTGGCAATGAATAATTTTCATTTTGATCCAAAGGGAATGACAAAGGGAAAAATTATTAAAAGTATCTGCAGTGTAAATTCAAGAGAAAAGGATGCAGCAAGAACTTGGATGGGTCAACAATTTGAAAAGAAAAAGGAAGAAAAAACAATTGTTAAACAGGCGCGAGCAAAACAAGCATTCGAAAAAAGTATCACATCAATGGATGATTCTGCATTGTATTCTGAGATAAAAAGAGTGATTGAACCAGAACTTATAAGTGATGATACAACCATTCGTGATCACTTTGTTCTTGCTTTGACAAAGATCATAAATACAAGACTCATGCCTTCCAAAATGCAAATCTCATTGAGACCATTCAGTGGAAGAGATGAAGAAGAAATAATGTTTGACTTTGAACCAAATGCAACAATTACATTCAGGGAAGAAAAAGAAGCATGGGCAAAAGGCGGCGCAATAAACTTTTTTAAAATCCCTTTGAATCATCTTGAACTTGTAGATCTATATAAAAAGTTTGTCAAGGAAAGACCTTGAGATAACCTTCTTATTTTTTTCTTTTATTATACATATTATGTCAGAAATAATTTACAATGAAGAAATCCATGTCTGTTTCCGGGAGAAAGTAATACACAATGTTCTTTCAAATTTTTGTAAAAAGGTATTGATTAAATCAGCAGAAGGAAAGGACTCATATGATGTTTATTTTCCAAGGATAGATCTTTCAAATGAATTGAAAAGAATTGATGATCTTGATAGATCAATGAAAGATGACAGTCTTTTTGATCAGATCATTCGAATGGGTGAAAAACATAAACATTCTCTTGTTTTGATATATGTAAATGGAAAAAAACCAGACATATATCAAGAACCAGTTAATTTAAATACAGGAATTTATGATCTTGCAATGTCAAAGGTTTTAAGACACATTAAAAAGGATCCATTTTCAAATAAGGAAGATGACCCAAAAACATATATGAAACAACTTCTTGGTTTCACAGCAGAATGTCTGGCACTGAGCAATTTAGAAGGAATCATGTTTTTTGAAGATCCCTACTCTCTTGGTTATTGGGTTTGTAGATATGCGTGGTTTTTAGAAAATGCAAAGAAAATTGTCAATAAAAAATATGTTTTGAAAAGAATTCCTTTTGATGAAAATCAAAGCAACTTTGTTAATACAATTCGTTGCATTGTTGAAGGAATTGGTTTGCAAAAAGCAGTTAATATTTCAGAGATGATGAATATAAAAGATTTGGTCATCACAAAAGAAAATAAACGAGAAAACATTTATAATAAACTGAATGATGTGAATGGTATTGGTGATATACTCGCAAATAGAATAATTGAAAAATTCAATGATGTAAAACATGACAAATTACAACGACATGATGAATGAAATAACTGTTGTTTCAAAGGAAATCACCAGAAATTTTATTCATGGAGAAAAATTTGGAATTGACATACCAATTGAAATATTTGAATTTGAACAAGAAAGAGTTAAACAGATTGTTGCAGATGTCAAGGAAATAAAAGATATAATTACAATGCATCTTGAAGTTAAAAAATATTATATCAGACTTGTTGTGCCATCAACAGCACTTGTAGATATATTTAATTGTTCAAACATTGCAATCAAATGCATTTGTTTAAAACCTGGTGGTGTATTTGTTGTTGATTATGAAAAAGAATTAGATTTAGAATATGAAACATTTATTAAAAAGAATGCTGACTATGGCAGTTCATTTGAAGAAAGTGGTGTTATTGGTGTTCTTGTAAGGATGGGTGACAAGGTAAATCGATGTTTAAATTTAATTGGAAAGAAAGAAATCATAATCAAAGATGAAAACATAGTAGACACTTTAAGAGATCTTTCAATATATTCAAAGATGGCAATGATGTTATTGTTAAAAGAATCAAAAATAAACATCAGAGATGTTATATATACAAGAATATATAAGGGAAATTGAAATAAAAGAAAAACTGAATCAGATGAAAAACATGAGTGACAATAATAAATGGCTTTCTTCTTCCGAACGAAAGCAAATAATCAAAGATACACAAGACCTGTTATTGATTGCATATTCAGGATTGCCTTCACAAATCAATCATGTATATGATGTTCTTGTGAAATTAGAATTCTTTGATTCTCCAGCAAGTTCAAATCATCACAATAACTTCTATGGTGGTCTTGCAAAGCATTCTCTTCATGTTGTTGAAATATTGCAAGATCTTTCTGAAAAATATCCAACATTCCATGTGGAAGGTACAACTGTCATACGAGCTGGTCTTTTTCATGATCTTTGCAAGTGCAAAACATACATTCTAAATTTACTCAAAAGTGGTGCAGTTGCAAAGAAACCCTTCAAAATTGAAGATGAGTATCCAATTGGTGTTCATGGTGACAAATCACTGATGATTTTATTGGAGAAACAAATACCATTGACAGATGTTGAAAAAATGATGATCAGGTATCATATGGGTACATTTGACAGCCTTTCACCTGGTTATGAAAGAATAAAGAAGAAATATCCACAAGTTGCTTTGATGAGCATTGCTGACCAACTTGCCACACTGATTGAAGATTTTGAAAATCCATCTTCTGAAGAAGAATAATTGAAATGAAAAAAAAAAGATTAAATATGACCAACATAACAGAAGAATGCCCAATATGTGGGAAAGAATTTGAAATTGACAGATTTGCATATACAGCTTCATGTCCTCATTGTGGATGGCATGGAGATGCTGGAGATCTGAAATAAAATCAGATCCTTTGAAAAAGATTAACCTTTTATATTCTCTTTTTGATTCATATAGTATGATTGACGAAAAAAGAAGAGAAACATTTGTATTTCTGTTAAACACAATTGGACAAATTCTTTCATACCAATATTTCAATGAAAGATATGGAAAAAGAATTGCAGATAAGATATGTGAATTAATATATAAAGACACACATTTTTCAATTTTAAAATATCAAAAATATAAAATTTCATTAGATGATATTTCAACAGTGTGTTTAACAAGTATAAAAAATATTTTGGAAACAATGTAAAAAGATTTATAAATCAAAGAATCTTCATTTAGTTGATCATCATGTCAAACTTCAGAACATTTCTTTTCACTTATACTGTTAAAGCAAAGGATGAACAAGAAGCATATGACAAAATAAAGAAATTCTACAATGATATGTGGGGAAAGACCCTGAAGAAAAAGTTGGAAACATTTGTCATCAATTACACTATTTCCGTTCCTAAAACAATCAAACACCATAAAGAAAATGGTAAAACAATCCGAAAAACATGGGATGTAAAGGTTACAATGAAAATCAAAAATATGCCTTCAGCAGACATAGTTGATTTGATGACTACATTTGCTTCAATCCCAGAAGGTTTGAGAGTAAAGGAAAGACTCAATTTTAGAGCAAAGTGCATTGTTAACAGCTATGATATCATCAATGTCAAGGTATATGAACGAAAGAAACGAGACATCATCTAATTTTTTATTTTCAATGGAGTTTTTAACTTGAAAAAAGACAGAATCATGTAAAATAAATGTGAACACAATCCTTACCTAAATATATATATATGATCTTTCAGATCTTCAAAATACGTGAAAGGTAAAAAAGAGATGCAAAAAAGAAAACTTGAACCATATGAAACAATCTTTGAAACAAGATCTGTTGAACTATATAAGGATGTCATTGCTGAGATAAACATAGTTGAAAAATATGGTGACATCAAAGGTTCTGGGGAGTTTTACAAGAATCCTGGGAAGAACAGAAAGCTGATGAAATACACAATCACATATCTATATGTTTATGAAAAGTTTGTTGACACACTGTTCAATTTCTTGGAAAAAACATCAATTAAAGGTACTGCAGAATATCTTAAAAAATATTGGGGTAGAGATCATTATATCAACAAATATGATGAACTTGTTGCCAGTGAAAAGAAAAAGAAATTGGTAATTCCAAAGAAAGATGTCAATCTGATAAGAGC
>Ga0315274_10014662_pt1 | contig 11108 bp, 8 predicted proteins | sample YL17G02_20_MG_FD_203700 | JGI IMG/M metagenome (GOLD analysis project Ga0315274, IMG submission 203700) | Sediment microbial communities from Yellowstone Lake, YNP, Wyoming, USA - YL17G02_20 | ecosystem: Environmental > Aquatic > Freshwater > Lake > Sediment | place: USA: Wyoming | collected...
TGAACAGATGACCTTCTGCCGCGGTCCCTTGGGCGTGTGCAGCGACTCGACCAGGAGATAATTGGTGTAGGTCTTGCCCTTGCACTGCCTCTTGGTCGTTCGGATGTACATGGTCACTATATGATCATAGTACGCCTTTCCTGTCAACATAATTCTGCAATGAATTAGTCACTACATTGACCCTTGAGCGCTGTGAACCCGCGTTTTTAGCTGCGAAAAGGGCGTTTGCCGGCCTGCCAAGGGTCAAAAAAGACCGGTTTCGCATCACCGGTGCGGAAGTTGGGCTAATGCTCGCGATGGCGTCCCAACCGGCAGGGGGACCGTCTTCAATCCCCGCCGCGGTCGTCCCTACGGGCGGGTCGACAGTGATAACGACATCGAACGCGGTCCCGCCTTGAACATGCTGCGGTAGAGCACGCACCGCACTGGTGGCGAGCACCCTGTCGGGCGCCGTAGCGAGCATCGCCAACGCGGACCAGATGACAAAGTGTTTCATGGATACACCAACCTCAAGTAAGCAGAGCGGGGCGGGTCTTATCCCGCCCCGCTCAAGCGACTTACCGTCTACCGAACGCAGAACTGCGGATTCACGCCGTCAAACGAGGCCGTGCCGATGAGCCGCCCAAGCCCCGCGCCGCCGCGTAGCGCGCGGACCTGGAACGAGAGCGTTACGGACCCTTCGCCAAAGAACGGTCCGCACTTTACCGTGCGATGCACTTCGTCCCACGCTCCACCGTCGTCGATGTTCAATACCGTCCATCCCTTCGGAACCTGGAGCTCGAAGGCTGAGGGCTGCGTGCCCGGCGGCGGCGCTCCGCTGACGACGACTCTCTTCACCCTGAGCATTGTCCCGATGAACGGCTTGCCCATCAGCGACCCCAGCCGCGCGAGAATGTCTACGTTGTCGCCGGCCTCCATCTGCGCGTCGATCGTGCCGGAAGCGACGGGAACCCGCACCCGTTTCAAGCCCACGACACGAGCGTGAACGTACCTTTCGGACCGTGGGTCGAAACAGCGGGGACTGGGCGGCGCGGACGATCGGTTTCGCCCGCCGCAACGGGTTTGCTCCTTATGCCTGTCCCCTTACCATACCGGCGTATGTATGCGACCTCCATAGCCGGTAACTCGGTTGGCCAGGGCCCCGCCACGGAAGGACGGAGGCGGCAAAGCGGCACATGGAATGCTCAATCTCCTGCTAGAACCGGCCTCAGTGGGGCGTGGGGCGTGCGGCGCCATAGCGGTAGGCTCGACCCGGGGACCAAGCGGGCCCTTGAAGTCAGGCTCGGACATGAATCCTCGGCGGACCGGCAGAGGCGGCAGGTCGGGGTGCGTAGCGGCAGGAACGGCACGTTCGGTGGCGATCCCCGCCGACCGAGCGAGCACGATTTGGTTTCGACCAGAGAGGACACCATGAAGCTTTTCAATGTCCGACGACCCATAAGGCGGTTGCGTCACTTGGCGGCACTCGCCGCGCTTCTGATCACGACAAGCGGGTGCGCCATCGACGGCGGCCAATTGATCACCGACATCACCGAGGCAGGTCTGAACTCGATAACGGCCTCCCTCGTGAATGCGCTGTCGGTGTCCCTACCAGACCCTTGAGGACTACGACACTCCCCATGCGGAGGGCGGCCCTCACTCAAGACGCCGCGAGTGCAAAGCACGAAAGGCACATTGCAAAGATGAGCAAGCCGATGCGGCGAACTGTCGTTCTCGTGTCAACTCTGGTGTCGACTCTGGTACTGTCGGAAGTCGGATGCAGTTTACCGCGTGTGTACCGTCAGCAGGCCGACAGCGTCGCGTATGACATCATCACGAAGAAACAGGCCAAGTCGCTGGGTCGCACGGAGCCATTCACCATCGAACCGCCTGCGGAGACGCTTCGGCGCCGCCTGCTTCTCGATCAGAACCTGCCGTTTGCGGGAAAGGCATCGCTCGGCACGCGCGAGGTGGAGCCCGTCAAGCAGTGGCCTGACGACGGTTATCTGAAGGCAGGGGGCGACAGCGAAGATGTGCTCGCGGCGTCCTATGCAACCGGTCAATCACTGCGAATAGCGCTTGTCGATGCGCTTCAAATCGCCGCGCACGAGAGCCGCGACTACCAGACGCGCAAGGAGCAGGTCTTCCAATCAGCTTTGCAGCTTGATCTGGAGCGTAACGCGTTTCGACGCATCTGGTCGGGCGCCTTGAAGGGTTTGTACCAGGCGCAGCTCGAGCAGGAGGTCGTGGTCGACAAGAAAGGTAACACTGACCTTCAGACCGTATCAGACCTGGAGTACGGCGGCACAACCGGGCTCTCGCAGCGATTCAAGAACGGGTTGACCTTTACCGGGCTGATCGGACTCGACCTTGTGTCTCTGCTGACGCAGGACAAGTTGTTCTCGCGCGGGGTCTATGCGGATGCATCGATCAGTGTCCCGCTGCTCCGGGGCGCGGGGGAGTTCGTCGTGACTGAACCGCTAACCCAGGCGGAACGCAACGTCGTATATGCGCTTTACCAGTTCGAACAGTTCAAGCACGAGTTCGCCGTCCAGGTGGCAACCGACTACCTCGGCGTCTTGCGGCAGAAGGACCAAGTCCAGAATCAGGAAAAAAACTACCAAAGTTTGATCACTTCGACGCGCCGGGCCCGGCGTCTTGCTGACGCAGGACGACTCTCCGAAATACAGGTCGACCAGTCAAGGCAGAGTGAACTTTCGGCCCGCAATCGCTGGGTGGCGGCCGTGGAGGGCTACCAGCGACGGCTCGACGCATACAAGCTCACACTCGGCCTGCCCGCTGACGCCGATATCGAACTGGACCCTGCGGAGCTTGATAGCCTTGCATCAAGGGCACGGAGAATTCTCCCCTCGGAAGAGGAGCGCGGCGGCGACGGCCCCGCACCGCCGGCCGATGAGCCGATCACACTCCTTCCGCCTGGTCAGGGCGTCTCGGGACTGTACGAGCTGAGGGAAGCTGATGCCATCCCCCTGGCACTTGAGCATCGGCTTGATCTGCGTGTCGCACTTGGTCGCGTTTATGACGCGGAGCGCGGCGTGGCCGTCGCCGCCGATCGATTGCGTGCCGACCTTACACTGCTGGGTAGCGGGTCCATCGGACAGCGTCGCAACCTTTCAAGCGTGGCGCAGGCCGACGCGAACCTACGTCCGGAGGAAGGGTCGTACTCGACGTTGCTTACGTTGGATCTTCCGTTGGAGCGTACGGCAGAGCGCAACGGGTACCGCATGAGCCTCATCGCACTCGAGCAAGCGGTCCGCGGTCTGCAGCAGCTTGAGGATGAGATCAAGCTTGCGGTTCGCAACCGTCTCAGCGAGCTTCTGGAAGCCCGGGAGACGATCCAGATTCAGGCGATGGCCGTTACGGTGGCCCAGCGGCGTGTGAACAGCACGAATCTGTTTCTCGAGGCCGGCCGGGCGGAGATCCGCGACGTGCTCGAGGCGCAAGACTCGCTGGTAACCGCGCAGAACGCCTTGACCGCGGCGCTCGTCAACTATCGCGTCGGCGAGCTCGCCGTCCAGCGCGATCTCGGCCTTCTAAACGTCGACGAGCGTGGACTATGGCGGGAGTACGTTCCCGAGAATCGGACGGATTGAAATGAGTGGAAAAAGAAGCAATAGACCAGCGGCGCGGGGAAAGCTTTCGGTGGCGGCAATTGTGGTCATTGTAGTGGGCGTGCTCGGCGCGGCCGGGTTTGCGTTGACGCGATCAGCCGGCTTAGGGAGTGCGCGAGAGGCACAGCCGACGTTTCACGTGCGAAAGGGGCCGCTGACCATCAGCGTCGTGGAATCCGGGACCATTAAGTCGCTGGAACAGGTGAGCCTGAAGAGCGAGGTCGAAGGCCAGACTACGCTCATTTACCTGGTCCCGGAGGGAACGCGCGTCCAGAAAGGGGATCTGCTCGTCGAGTTAGACGCCAGCAAACTTCAAGACGAACTGCTCCAGCAACAGATATCCGTCGACAACTCCGAAGCCGCCTTTATCCGTGCGCGTGAGAACGTGGCCGTGGCTAAGAACCAGGCGGAGAGCAACATCTCCAAGGCGGAACTTGACTACCAGTTCGCCCAGGAGGACGTCAAACAATGCGTTGAAGGTACCTACCCCAAGGAGGTCAAGGAGGCGGAGTCCAACATTACGCTGGCACGCGAGGAGCTGGAGCGTGCCGCGGAGAAGCTCAAGTGGTCCGATCGCCTCTACGATGAGAAGTACATTTCGCAAACCGAGCTGGAGGCCGATCGCCTCACCCACAACCGGGCACAGCTCAATTACGAACTCGCCGTGGCATCTCTTCAGCTACTTCAGGACTACACCTCGAAACGCAAGCTGGCCCAGTTGGAAAGCAACGTGGACCAGGCCAAGATGGCGTTGGAGCGGGTCAAGCTGCAGGCCAATGCGGACATCGTCCAGGCCGAAGCTGATCTGAAGGCCAAGGAGACCGAACTTCGCCAGCAACGCTCCAAGTTCGACAAAGGTGAACGGCAGATCGCCAAGACGAAGATTCTCGCGCCACGCGACGGACTGGTCGTGTACGCGACTTCGGTGCAGGGCGGCGGAGGCCGTCGCGACACGCAGCCGCTGCAGGAGGGTCAGGCGATCCGCGAACGGCAGGAGCTGATTTATCTGCCGTCGTCCGAATCCATGATGGCCCAAGTCTCGATACACGAATCCAGCCTTGAGAAGGTACAAATCGACATGCCCGTGCGGGTGTCGGTCGGCGCCCTGCCGGGACAGGTTTTTACAGGGCATGTGGCCAAGATCGCGCCGCTGCCCGATGCACAAAGCGCGTGGCTCAATCCCGACTTGAAGGTCTACCCCGCGCAGATTTACCTGGACAACACTCACTCGGAGCTGCGCACGGGCATGAACTGCCAGGCGGAGATCATCGTCGAGCAGCACAGTGATGCCCTGTACGTACCTGTGCAGGCCGTAACGCGGGTCGGTGGCGAGCCGACGGTCTACCTGCGGGAACACGCCAGATTCAGACCGCAAACGATCAAAATAGGGATGGATAATAACTCCATGGTGCACGTGCTCGCCGGGCTCGAGCCCGGGCAGGAGGTATCGCTGACACCTCCGCTTGAGGAAAAACGTGAGGGGGGGGAGGGGCCCAAAGTTGCGGTGGCTAAAATTGAACAGCCGGGCGCAACCCCGACCAAGAGCTCGGTGACTCAACCGAAACCGCCCGACGGAGACGCAAAAACCGATGCACGGCGCCCTCCACCTGAGGGTGAACGCGGCGGCCCGTCGTTCCGTGACATGACTCCTGAACAGCGCGAGGAGGCGCGCAAACGCTTCCAGAACATGTCCCCCGAGGAGAGGGAGGCCATGATGCGCAAACGGATGGAGAGTATGACACCCGAGGAGCGCGAGGAGTTCCAGCGCCGGCGCAACCAACGAGAATCGGGCGATGGCACCGATCGAGGAGGAGGACACGAGTGACGCCGGCGCCCGGCGGACAAACTGGTCGAGCGCCCACGGCGGCGGCAATCACGGTCGCACGGTTTGAGGGCGTCACCAAAGTCTATTCCATGGGCACGACGCAGGTGCGGGCGTTGGCCGGTGTCAGCGTTGCGTTTGAGGCTGGGGAGTTCTGGGCGATCATGGGACCCAGCGGTTCCGGCAAGAGCACGATGTTGAACGTGCTGGGTTGTCTCGACCGGCCAACCTCAGGCCGCTACCTGCTCGAGGGGCAGGACGTGGCCCTGCTTGATGACAACGCACTTAGCGAATTTCGCCTGCGTCACCTGGGATTTGTGTTCCAGAGTTTCAATCTTATTCCGCAACTCACCGTGCGTGAGAACGTCGAGCTTCCTTTGTACTACCTGGACTGGGATGCTAAAGAGAGTTCGGTACGTGCTGAGGCGGTGGTCGAGCGCGTGGGGCTTGGGGATCGGCTTGAGCACCGGCCGGCGGAACTTTCCGGAGGAGAGCAGCAACGCGTGGCAATTGCCCGCGCCCTGTCGACCGACCCGGCCATTCTGCTTGCCGACGAGCCGACCGGCAACCTGGACTCCGCCACCAGCGAGCAGATCATGAGCCTCCTCAGGGAGCTGAACACGCAGGGCAGAACAGTCATTATGGTTACCCACGAGCCGGACCTGGCGGAGTACGCGCGTCATCGTCTGTACATGCGTGATGGCCTGGTGGATCGCATCGAAGAGGCGGCTGCGTGAGACAGACCAGGCTTCTGAAGAACATACGCTTGGGCATCAAGACGCTGCTATTGCACAAGCTGCGTTCGTTCCTGACCATGCTGGGCGTGCTTTTCGGCGTGGGCAGCGTTGTGGCCATGCTCGCGGTCGGCGAAGGCGCCAGCAAGGAAGCGCTCGAGCAGATTCGAAAACTCGGCAGCACGAACATCATCATCACGTCGACCAAGCCTGCCGCTGAGGAGTCCGGCGGAACACGCACACCCTTCAGCGTGGTCATGTACGGCCTGCTTTATGAGGACGAGCGACGGGCCCACGAGACGTTCGACGCGATTGAACGAACGGTCCCGGTCAAAATCGTGCGGAAGGAGGGGCGTCTCGGTGAACGGGCTCTGGAGCTGCGCCTCATGGGCACCACGCCCGACTGGTTCGACCTCGTGCAGCGTAAGCTGATCGCCGGACGTATCCTCACGGACCGCGACGGGCAGCGAAGGGCGGGTGCGGTGGTGCTGACGGAGTATGGGGCCCGCCGGCTGCTTGCTACCGAGCGTACAATCGGCCAGAGCCTGCGTATCGGAGGTACGTACTACGAGGTCGTCGGAATCGTCCAGAGCGAATCCGGAATGAGCGGGTCAATTCAGACCCCGGACCAGGAAATCGATGCCTATATCCCCATCGAAGTCGCTCGCGAGCGTTCTGGTGATTATGTGACCCAGGTCAGCGCCGGCTCGATGCTGCGCGAATCGGTCGAATTGCACCAACTCATCGTCCAGGTCAACACCATCGAGAATGTGGAACCTGTCTCCGCCGGGCTGGAGCGAATGCTCAAGAGTTTCCATCCCAAGGGCGATTATCGCGTCAGCGTCCCACTGGCACTTCTTCGTCAGGCGGAAGCGACCAAGCGCACATTCAACATCGTATTGGGCTCGATCGCGGGCATCAGCCTGCTCGTCGGCGGCATCGGCATCATGAACATCATGCTTGCGTCGGTCACAGAACGCACGCGAGAGATCGGCATTCGCCGGGCCATTGGGGCCAAGCGTCGCCAGATCATTGGTCAGTTCCTTATTGAGACGGTCGTGCTTTCGACCACCGGCGGCCTCATTGGCGTGACTATCGGAGTTCTCATTCCCTGGTTGATCACACGCCTGGCTGGTATGCCCACCGTGGTCACGGGATACAGCCTCGTGCTGGCACTGGGCGTGAGCATGTCCGTGGGCATTGTGTTCGGGCTCTATCCGGCGCGACACGCTGCCAATCTTGATCCGATCGAGGCGCTGCGTCATGAGTAACGCGTGGATGCCTCTGCTTACATTGAGTGATACTGAAGCCTGCGGCGGGGAGTGAAGCCCCCTACCGTTCATTAACTGATGAAATGAGGATGAACAGATCATGATGGCAAGAAAATCGAATTCGATGGTCAGCAGCGGCGTAGCGGTCCTGGCGGCATGGGCCACCGTGCTCTACGCCCGACCACTACCCACGGATTCACGCGTTCTCACCGGCAAGCTGGAGAATGGCGTGACATGGATGTTCCGGCAGCACGATAACCCGCCGGGCAAGATGGCCCTTATGATTCGTGTTGACACCGGGTCGTTGAACGAGACTGACCAACAGCGAGGACTGGCCCACTTCATGGAGCACATGGCCTTCAACGGAACGGAGAACTTCCCGCCGGGCAAACTGATTCCTTTCTTTGAGAGCATCGGGATGGTATTCGGCGGCGATCTCAACGCGTTCACCAGCTTCGACCAGACGGCCTACATGCTGTACCTCCCCGATACCCAGACTGAACACCTGGACAAGGCACTGATGGTGCTTAGTGACTACGCCTTTCGGAGCCTCCTGTTAGAGGAGGAGATCAACAAGGAGCGAGGTGTCATCCTCGCCGAAACTCGAACCGGGAAGAGCGCCGAGCAACGCATGCGCGACAAGCTCTGGCCGGAGCTATACGAAGGTTCACGCTTCGCCGAGCGTCTGCCCATAGGCAAGGAGGAGATCATCGCCAATGCGCCGCGCAGCGAATTCGTTGACTTCTATCGTACTTGGTATCGCCCGGAGAAAGTCACCGTGTTCTTGGTCGGTGACATCAAGCCGGACGCGATCATACCCCTCATCCAGAAGTGGTTTGGCACGTACAAGCCGCAGGTGCCGGACCGCAAGCCCATGGGACCGGAGTTCAAACCCTTCACCAAGCAACGGGCGATGGTCGTCACCGACCCTGAGATGTCCCGGTGCGAAGTGCAGCTCACGAACATCAGCCCCGGACGACTGCCTACCACGACCGTTGAGCAGAGGCGGGTCGAGCTGGTCGAAGAAATCGGGACATGGATCGTGGGGCGACGATATCGGGAACGCGTGGACAAGGGCGAGGCCAGCTACCGGAATGCCCGGGCCGGCGTTTCAGACTTCTACCATGACGCCGTCGTTGTCTCGGCTAACGCCACCGGCGAGCCTGCGGATTGGTCCAAGATGATCGAGGAAGTGGTGGCTGAAGTAAACCGCGTCCGCAAGTACGGGTTCACCGAGCGCGAGCTGGACTTGGCCAAGAAGGAGCTTCTGGCCAGCGCCGAGCGCGCGGCCCGCACCGAATCTACGCGGGATGCCCGCGGCTTAATCAATGAAATGGTCTCGGCCGTCAACGACCGCGTGCCGATTCTCTCCGCCCAGCAGAAACTGGATCTTTGCACGGAACTCCTGCCCACCATTCGCTTGGGCGAGGTGAATGAAGCCTTCAAAGAGCATTTCAGGCCGGATACGTTCGCCTACGTCGCCCAGATGCCCCAGAAGGAAGGAATCACCGTACCCGCTCGCGAAGACTTGCTTGCCGTAGCGCAAGCGGCTTGGACCCGTGAGGTTACGCCGATTCAGGACGCGGAGCGGCCGACCGAACTTCTGACCTCTCTCCCCACTCCCGGCAAGGTCGTGGAGAGTGCCGCGGATCAGGACTTGAGTATCACCAGTGCTTGGCTGGCCAACGGTGTTCGGGTCCACCATCGGTTCATGGACTACAAAAAAGACACGGTTATGGTCAGCATCGCCTTAGCCGGCGGCGGTATCGAGGAGACTGCCTCCAACGTCGGCATAACGGCCGTGGCATCGTTAGCCGTCAACGAGCCGGCCACCAGCCGACTCGGCTCGACCGACATCCGCAACATCATGACCGGCAAGAACATCAACGTGGGCACCGGGGGCGGCCAGGAGGGGCGCGGACGCAGGGGCGGCCGAGGAGGCCTTACGCAGAGCGAAGACTCCTTGACCATCAGCGTGCAGGGATCACCCGAGGATCTCGAAGCCGGACTCCAACTGGCCCATGTCCTGCTTACTGACGGCAAGATCGAGGAGTCCGCCTTCAAGAACTGGAAGCTCCAGACCCTCCAGCAACTCGAAAGAATGCAGACCACGCCGCCATTCAAAGCCGCAGAGGCCCTGGCGGATTTGCTGTCCGGTGGCGACCCTCGGCGAAAGATCCCGACCGCCGATGACGTCAACCGGCAGTCGATAGCCGAGGCCCAGGCGTGGTACAAGCGGCTCTGTCGGGAAGCACCCATCGAGGTGGCCGTAGTCGGCGACGTCAAGCTGGAAGACGTCATGCCGTTGATCGAGAGGTACATCGGATCGCTGCCGGAACGCGGCCGGTCGGCCAAACACTTGGACAAGCTGCGGCGGTTGGCCCGAACCACCGGACCGTGGGTTCGGCACATCGATGTCCAGACCGTTACCCCGCAAGGGATGGCCACCGCCGGCTTCGTTGCCGCCGAAGGACGAAATACCAACGATCGCCGCGCTCTCGCTCTCGCCGCGCAGATCATGTCTACCCGCCTGGTCAAGAGCATCCGCGAGGACCAGGGGCTAGTGTATTCGATCCGTGCCGGCTACCAGCCCTCCTGGATCTATGAGGATTCCGCTCAGTTCAGCGCCGGTGCCCCGTGCGATCCGGCCAAGGCCAAGATGGTTACCGAGGAAATACACAAAATGTTCGCGGATTTCGCCAATAAAGGTCCCATGGGAGAGGAACTGGCCAACGCTAAGAAACAGGTCGCCAATAACCTCGACACGGACATGCAGGAGCCGAGCTACTGGTGGCGCATCCTGCAGCACCGTGACCTCCATGGGCGAGATCTGGCGGTAGAGAAGACCGAGAAGGAAGCGTACGACGGCTATACCGCCGGCCAAGTCCAGGCAGTCTTCCGGAAATACTACGAACCCACGCGGCAGTTCAGTGTGACCGCCGTGCCGGCCGGAGCAGGAACCCAAGAGCCCCAGAAAGCCGGGAAACCGGCGGAGGAATCCAAACCGTAGAAACGCCCCGCCGAGGCCATGCTTGGCGGCCCTGTGGCTCCCGAAGAATCTATCGGGCCTTGCTAGGAGTCTGTCCAAGTAATACCCCTTGACCGGGATGATACAATGGGTCGTACGTGCAGCGGAAGCACGCGTTGTCAGGGGAGACTCAGGGATGAGTAAGACCTATCGGCTGTGGAACCCGGACCAGAACTGGCTGCTGCCTCCGTCGGCGCGGGATTGGGTGCCGGAGGGGGACTTGACCTATTTCCTGTTTGGATGTGGTACAGACTCTGGACTTGTCGGCGATCCTTCGGAAGTACGAACTGGAGGGTCGCGGGTATCCCCCGTTTCATCCGCGGATGATGGTGGCGTTGGTGTTGTATGCTTACTGTCGCGGGGTGTTCAGTTCGCGTCGGATCATGCAGGCCTGCGAGGAGCGGGTGACGTTTCGGGTCATTGTGGGGGAGGACATCCCCAACTTTCGGACGATCAGCGATTTCCGCAAGCTGCACCTGAAGGAGTTGGAAGGATTGTTTGTTCAGGGGTTGCGTTTGTGTGCCGAGGCGGGTCTGGTGAAGGTCGGCCTGGTGTCGCTGGATGGCACGAAAATGAAGGCCAACGCCTCGCGTCATAAGGCGATGAGTTACGAGTACATGCAGAAGGAGGAGGAGCGTCTGC
>Ga0315274_10014663_pt1 | contig 11107 bp, 7 predicted proteins | sample YL17G02_20_MG_FD_203700 | JGI IMG/M metagenome (GOLD analysis project Ga0315274, IMG submission 203700) | Sediment microbial communities from Yellowstone Lake, YNP, Wyoming, USA - YL17G02_20 | ecosystem: Environmental > Aquatic > Freshwater > Lake > Sediment | place: USA: Wyoming | collected...
CACCCAGTTCGCTCCCCCATCCGTGGTTTTCATGATTGTGTCGGGAATCGCCACAGCATACCCGGTTGATGCATCTACAGGGAACTGGACTTTGCGTATGTAATTCCACTTGACTGGGAACCGATGTACAAAGCCCCAGTTCGCTCCCCCATCCGTTGTCTTCAGGATTAGGGCGAAACTATCACCCCCCGCGGCAAACCCGGTTTGTGCATCCACGGGGAAATGGACGGAGAAAAGAGTACCGGTTGTGGGCGAGGTCTGCATGCCCCAGTTCGCTCCCCCGTTATAGGTCTTCATGATGAAGCCATTCCCAACGGCATACCCGGTTTGGTCATCCACGGGGAAATGGACTGAGTAAAGCTGTAGGTGTGTCTGTGGGACCTGGGAAACCCAGGTCCCTCCTCCATCCGTGGTCTTCACGATGGTGCAATGACTACTATTATCACTCCCCACGGCATATCCCGTCTGGGAATTTACGGGGAAATGGACGGAGTTAATAGTACCGTTTATAGGCGAGGTCTGGCGGACCCATGTCCCTCCCCCATCCGTGGTCTTCAGGATCATGGGTTGAGAGGTGAGGAAAGTGTCACACCCCACAATGTACCCGGTTGAGGCATCTACGGGGAATTGGACAGAGTTAATTTGACCCACTTGGCCTGAGGTCAGGGGGAACCACAAAGCTCCCCCATCCATGGTTTTCACGATGATGTGAGTCCAACCCAAGTATCCCACGGCATACCCGGTTTGGGCATCCACGGGGAAATGGACAGAGAAAAAAGTACCGTTTACGCCCGAGGTCTGAGGGAACCACCCGGCAGAGGCGAGCCCGGGTAGTACGATAAGGCTTGCTCCGCAAAGGACGCAGAGCGCGAGACGAGAAAAACTAAGCCGTTTCATTTCTATACCCTCCCTTTAAGGTAATCCTTCTTCCAAACCAGAAACGAAAATAGGATGCACCTCTTCCTGACCTCTCAGGAGGTTTGCATCCTCAAGAATTACTTCACTTAGAAATGTTCGCATGGTGGTGACCGCTGAACGGGTGATTTCAACTCCCCATTGGGTGAACCCTTAACTACAACCTACCCATGCCCACTAACAGAATAAGACGCCCTCAATATAGCATAATAGAGGGATGTATTGCAAGCACTATTATTAAAGGACCCTCTCAGGAACTAATGCCGGGCCTTCTCAATGCGGAACGCGGATTGCGGAATGCGGAGAGAACGGTAAACCAAAGACCCTGGATTTCCGTCCCGCCCCGATAAATCGGGGCAAGCTGGAATGACGACAACGAGAGATCCCGAAACGAGTTCGGGATGACGGGAGGGGGAAACACACCCCTTTATCCCCTCTTGATAGAGGGGAAACTCCCTATTCGATCCAGCCCAGGCCGTGGCGGATGTCCACCTCGGTGCCGAGCACGGCGCTGTAGAGCTCCACGGTGCGGAGGATGTCCACCACCTCCCAGGGCTCGGGGGGGCGGGTCTGGTTCTCCCGGATCACGACCGGGGCCAGGACTGCCTTGCCGACGCCGAGCACGGAGAGCTCGCAGGCCAGGACCAGACCCCGCTTGCCCCGCTCCTCGTGCTGGTCGAACACGAAGTTGCCCAGACTGTAAGCGATCAAGCCCCGCTTGTAGCGCTCCACGCCCTCGATCACGTGGGGATGATGCCCGATCACGAGACAGGCTCCGGCATCCACTACGGCATGGGCTAACTTTCGTTGATAATCCAAAGGAGCCGTGGCGTACTCCTCGCCCCAGTGGAAGGAGATCACCACCAGGTCGGCCTGTTTCTTCGCCAGGGCCACGGCCTCCACGACCGCGGCGCTGTCGCCCCGGGCGATATAGCTCCCCGAGCCGTCCGGTACATCGGTGAAGGCCAGAAAGGCCACCTTCAGGCCGCGGACTTCGGCCATGGCCGGTTTCCTGGCCTCAACCGCATCCTGGCCGGCGCCCACGGTCAGGATCCCGGCCCCGTGCAAGGAGGAGATCGTCTCCAGGAGACCGAGTTTCCCGCAGTCCATGGTGTGATTGTTGGCCAGGGACAGGACGTCGAACCCTGCGGCAGAGAGCGCGGGAACCACACTGGGATCGGCCTTGAGGCGGTAAAGCTTGCTCACAGCGAAGCCCCGGGCGGTGACCGCGCACTCCAGGTTCCCGAAGACCAGGTCGGCCCCCTGGCCCGCTCCGGCGACCTTCTCGAAGGGATAGTCCGGGGTGTGCTCGAGGGCCGTCCCGCCCACGGCCCGGCCGACCATCACGTCCCCGACCGCGAGCAGGGTCAATGAAGACCGGGAGGACTGCGGACTGTGGACCGTGGACGGTGAACTGCATCCCAAGACACACAGGACGGGATAAATGAAAATTGAAAATTGCAAATTGCAAATTGCAAAATGATGAAACCAGGAGAAAGGAGAAAACGTTTTCACGCGCTGAGGGCCTCGGCACATTTCCGCTCCCAGGCCTTCGCGCCCAGGCTGGAGAAGGCCCGGCGGGACTCCTCGAAGAGCCGCCCAGCCTCCTCCTTCCCGCCGACCGAGAGACAGGCCTGGGCCAGGTGATAGCGGGCCCGGGCGGAGTCCAGGGGCTGGTTCAGCTCCTCGAAAAGGGCCAGGCTGCGGTCGAAGATTTCGCGGGCCGAGCGCCATTCGCATCCTTCGGGTGAGGAAAGGCCGGCCCATGAAACCCGCGCCCGGAGCAGGAGTCCCTCGGCCAGAAGGGGCTTGAGGCCCAGGGTCTCGGCGCGCTTCAGGGCCTCGCGGGCCCAGACCTCAGCCTGGGAGATGCGGTCCCGGTTGAGGTCCAGGCGGGCCAGGCCCATGGCCGCCCCGGCCTGCAGGTCCGGAGCATTCTGGCTGCGGGCCAGAACAAGGCCGGCCGTGAGGGCCTTCTCCGCCTCGTCGTCCCGGCCGCCCTCGGCAAGAAACCCGCCCAGGGTGGTCAGGACCGCGGCCTCCCCGTAAGGGTCGCGGATGGCCCGGCGGATCTCCAGGGCGCTTTCCAGGAGGCGGAAGGCCCATTCGTCCTCCCCCTGAACCTGAAGGACATGGGCGAGGTTGCGCAGGACCGCGGCCTCGCCGTGGGGATACCCGATGCGCTGGTATATTTTGAGTGCGGACTCGTAGTGCTCCTGAGCCCGTTTGAGGTCCCCCAGGCGGTGGGCCACCAGGGCGAGGTTGTTCAGCACCGTGGCTTCGCCCTCCTGCCAGCCGATGAGGCGCCGAAAGGCCAGGGCCTCCTGGTAAAGAGACTCGGCCTCGGAATAGCGCCCCTCCAGGTAGGCCTGGTACCCGAGGTTGTTCAAGATGATCCCCAGGCCGTGGGTATTCTCGAGTTCCCGATAAAGGGCGAGGGCTTTCCCGGTGGCCTCGGCGGCCTTGGCGAAATCCCCGGTCAGACGGTAGATGCATGCCAGGTTGTTGTAGCTGCTGGCTTCCTTTGTCCGGTCTCCTTGGGCCAGGGTCAAGGCCTCGCTTTCGAAGTAAAGGGCCGAAGGGAAGTCCCCCCGCTGGCAGGCGACCCAGGAGAGATTGCCCAGGGCGAGGTACTCCCCGGCGCGGTCCCCCAGGTCGCGATACTCCTTCAACGCCTCCTCGCTCAGGGCGATCACGCGGTCGTACTCCGAGAAACCGCCCAGCACCGTGGCGAGCTCCTGCAGGCAGTTGGCCCGTTGGAGACGGTCGCCGGCCTGCCCGGCCAGGGAGACGGCCAGCTCCATATCCCTCCGGGCGCTTTCCAGGTCGCCGATGTTGGTCAGCACTTCAGCCCGCATCCGGTAGATGCGAACCTGCTCCCTTCGAGAGAAACGCTTCGTAGGCATGGCGGAATTTTAGCACATTTCGGGAAGGAATGCAAACGGGAAGGCCCTGGAAAGAGCGGCCTTGAAGGGAGGAAAGATGCTCAGGAGTTAAGGGCCTGGTCGCAGAGGGCGGCCCAACCCGCGGCGCCGGTTTCGGAGAACAACGCTTGGGCCGTCTGAAGGTAAGAATGCCCCTTCTCTCTGCCCAGGGCCCTGCCGAAGCGCAGATGGGAGCGGGCCTCCTCCCAGCGCAGGCCCATTTCTTGAAGCGGGCTCAGGGCGTTGGCGAAAACCGTTTCGGCTTCGACGGCATCGCCCTCGCAGGCCAGGAGGCAGGCGGCGAGGAGTTCGAGCCGGGGCTCGGCGTGCTTCCCCTTCTGCTCCGGGAGCAGGGCGTGCAGGGCCTCAAGGGCCTTCCTGACCGAGGAGGCCTCTCGGTTCGCAAGATGGAAATCCGCCCAGTCCGAGCGGAGATCGAACAGGAGGGCCTTGTTCCGGGAGGCCGTTACCGGGTCCTCGGCCTCGCGGAGCCGGCCGAAAGCTAAGATCCGGTCCCCCTGAATCAGGGCGAGCCGGGCCAGGGTCAGCGCCGCCTGAACTTTCTCAGGCAGAGCCGGAGACCCGGACAAGGCAGATTGGGTTGCAGCCTCGGCCCGGGGCCAATCGCCTTGGAAGAAATAGGCTTCGCTCAGATGGGCCCAGGAATTGGAGATGTAATCGGGACGCCCGGACTGCTCGCGGATGGCCAGTTCCTCGCAAAAACAGGACACGGCCCGGGATACGTCTCCGCAGGACCCCGAGAGCCGGCCCATTTGCCAGAGAATCCCTGCAGTCTCCCAGACGTTCCCCACCGAGCGATACAAGGCCAGGCTCCGCTCACAGGCCTTGCGGGCCTTCCCATAATCTCCCAATGCCTCCCAGTCGGTGGACAGCCAGCTCCATGTAATGGCCTCAAACCATTTATCCCCGATCTGCTGGCGGATGGCCAGGGCGCGCTGGTGAAGGGCCAAAGCCTCTTCGGGCCGGCCCTGGTGCAGGGCGACCTCGCCCAGGCAACTGGTCCCGAAAGCCTCAAGGAAGAGGTCCTTCTCGGAGCGGGCCATGTCCAGGCCCTCCACCAGATGGCGCCTGGCGTTTTCGTACTCTTCGGTCCGGATGAGGATCCAGCCCATCTCGAGGAGGCAGCCGAGCAGGCGGGAACGGTCCCCCAGGGTCCGGGCGATCGTCAGGGCCTGCTCGTAATGGGGCCGGGCGGCCCGGGGCCCCTCCAGGTAGTTCACCGCGATGCCGATTTGGCCCACGGCCTGGCTCTCGCCGGAGCGGTCCCCGAGGCGGTGGTACAGGTCCATCGCGGCGAGCGCCTCGTGGCGCATGGCCTGCATCTCGCCCTGCTGGTCGTGCACATCGGCCAGCATCATCAAGCACTCGGCCTGGGCTCCGGGAAGCTTCGATTGGCAGGCCAGCTCCAGGGCCTGCCGGGCGTCCTGCTGGGCGCGGTCGGTCTCCCCGGTGTGCCTCAGCACCTCGCAGCGGGAGAGCAGGATCCTGACCCTGCCCTGGGGGCTGTAATATCTCGCAGGCATGAAAAGATTGTAGCACAATCCGGGAGGGTTTGGCAAACGCAGAGGCCTCCCCCGGGGGAGGCCTCCTGGAAAGGGAAATCCTAAGGGACGAGGAGCTTCCGGCGGATCAGGCTCAAGGGAATCGAGCCCTCGGCGAGGAGGCGGTCGTGAAAATCCTTGAGGGCGAAGTGGCGGCCCATCTTACGCTTGTAGTCCTCGCGAAGGGATAGAATCTGGGTCTTGCCCACAAGGTAGCTCATGGGCTGGCCCGGCTCCAGGCAGTAGCGCCGGACCTCGCCCCTGGCCCAGGCGGTATCCGGGCCGAACAGGCTGTCGAAATACGACCAGGCTTGGTCGTAGGTCATCTTGCCGGTGTGCAGCTTGGCATCGAGAATGACCCTTGCGGCGCGGAACTCCACCCCGCCCAGCCAGTGGAGGTCGGGGAAACCGTCGTCGGGATAGAGGCCCTGCTCCACGACCATCTGCTCGCAGTACAGGGCCCAGCCCTCGCCAAGGACCGAGGTGTACTGCATCCTCCGGATGAAGGAGGGATGGCGGTTGGCCAGGGAGAGTTGCAGATGATGACCGGGATAGCCTTCATGCACGACCGATCCCTTCCAACGGCGGAAGCGGGCGGAGTCGAAGTAGCGCTGTTTGCGCGCCGAGTCCAGTGGCTCGGGGATGGGCCGGATGTAGAAATAGGAGGTCTGCACCGAATCCAGTGGTGCGGGAGGCTCCATGGCGATCCCGGGGATGATGCCGCGCAGGAAAGTCGGGATCTCCATGACCTCGAGCCGGCCCACGTAGTCCGGCACGGTGGCGATGTTGCGGTCCCGGACCCAGGCCCGCATGCTGTCTATCTCCCGGGCGTCGTAAGCCAGGATGTCCTTCCTGGAGAAGTCCTTGGGGGCAGGCACGAAGGGCTCCGGCGGCTGGGGATGGGCCTTGTCGTAAGCCTCCTTGGCTTTCTGTTGGGCCTTGATCAGGGAGTCCGACCAGGCGAGCATGCGCTCGCCAAGCCGCAACAAGGAGTCGGAGTCGAAGGGCAAGAAATGGGCCGTTTTGAGGAGATAGTCGTAGTTCTCCTTGCCCATCGCGAAGTCGTCCTTAAGAGATGGGAGAAACTTTTCCAAGTCTTCGCGGTACGAGCGCATGGCACGGATGCCCTTATCGGAGCTGGCGGAAAGGTCCTTCTTCAGTTCGGGGTACTTCTCACCCAAATCCCTGGCGGTCTGGGCGTAGAACTCCTCTCCGGTCTTCAATTCCTCGATGGCCGAGAAAGCGTAAATCCTGGGAGGGTCCTTGACGTTCTTCCGGGCGTCCTCCAGAACGCGGGGAACCTCGGACATCCGCTGGGCGGCGCTTTTGGCCCGGACCTGAAGCGGGGCGAAGTTGCGGAGCAGGAGGTAGTAAACCCCCTGGACGCACTCGTCGGCATAAACCTTGGGATTCCTCTCCCAGGCCTTTAGCTTCTCCAGACGGAAGAGCTCCATCTTGAGGTTGGAGAGAAGAAGCTCGCGGTCGATCTGGTCGTCCGGGGAGAGATGAACCGGGTCGAGCTTCTCTGCTTCCAGGATGTAATTCTTTAGCTTCTTCGTCACCTCCGCCACCGACTTGGGGGTGTAACGGCCGAGGCGGCTGTCGTAGTTGTGAAAGCCCTGGTAGGTGCCGTCCACAGGGTGGAACTCCCAGAGGGTCTCGTAGGCTTTCCTGCCCAAGGCCTGAAGCTCAGGGGAGGGTGGGGGAGAGGCGGCGAGGGCAGCTCCGCCCGAAAAAGCAAGGGTTACGAAAACAGTTAGGAGAAACCCGGGCAATCGTGCTGCAAGCCTTCTTGGAGCCATAAAATGTCCTCCTATCCTTTAGACCCCTCACCCTCCAAACTTCGGCTTTGGGAGCTTGGACTTTGGGCCGGTGAGGAAGCTTTTGGTCCATTCCGGAATCCCAGCGGCCTTACCCTGATAGAGCATTTTCTGCCAGGACTCATCGGTCAGTCGGTCCGAGGCGGGGTGGGTGAACTCATAATAGGAGAAGGTCGCGCCGCGGGTGAGGTAAAGCTTGCCGTGGATGGGAACGACTACGTAAATCTCGTTGGCATGACCTACACCCTCCTCGAGACAGTCATTCTGAGAGGTGGCTACATCGGCAATCACGGCCATGTCCTTGTCCGTATCGGTGATGACATCGGGCCCTCCGGCGAGAGTCTGCAACAGATAATCCATCATGCCTCCGAAATCCTTGATGCGGTCGTATTCCTCCTTCGTGAGGGGTTTATCCTGCAATTCCTTTTCCGAAACGGATTTCAGAAACTTCATTTCTTTGAGAAACCGGTCGAATCCCTTCTCCATCGGCGGGTGCAATCCATATTCGTCCCCTTCTGCACCGGGCTGGAATAGGCCGTGTTTTATTAACCCCTCTCGGGCCTTCTCGAGGAGCAGGATCAGGCGGGCATAGAACTCCACCTCGGGCTCCACATAACCCCGAACCTGGAGGAGTTCGCCCTCTCCTTTCTCGGCCGCCACCTGGGTTCCGTAGAGGATGGTGTCGTGACGCAGCTCGGCCCAATTGGCCAAGATGGCGAAGAGGGTTTTGTCCGCCCAGGCAGGGTTCGTCATGAAGCTGGGATAGCCCTCCTTTTTGGGCTGGAGAAGAGGTTGCCAGCAGTCCATCCACCCCCAGTAGAGATTGGAATGCCAGGTTTCCTCAGGTAGGGCGGAAAACTGCTTCCTCAGGGCTTCGAGGGTATCGGGATACGGGGGCCACTGCTTTTGCTCCTGGTAGAAATTGAGGAGCAGGTCCTTAGCCCGGGCGGAACCCAAAACCGCGAACACATCCAACCCTTTGGGGAAAGGACGCTCGGGCCACCGGATCAACCTCTGCATCATCTCGGAATCCGGGAGGTAGCGCTGGCCCATGAAGCGGAACTGCTTGCCTCCGGGGATGTCGATGAACGCAACTCGAATTTTGGGTTCGGCCAGGGAAGCAATCTTGTCCTTGACCTGCTTGAACTTGGCTGGATCGGAGAAATCGGCGGCCTTGATATCCTTGGGGTAAACCTCGGCAATGATCCTGTCCATGTCCTCAGGGGTCAAGGTATTAGACTTGCCCACATAAAGCGCCGTAGGCTCATAAATATGTTGCCAGACCTCCCAAGCCGATTCCCCGCCTACCTGAGCGTGGCGCAGGCTATAGGAAACGAGCAGGGACTGGAGGAGAAGAGTGTCCGAGACAGGCTTCTCAAACGAGAACGGGGTTAGGCCATACCACATCATGGCCTTGAAGTATTTTTTCAGGGCCTCGCTGCGAGTGTAGTGGCCACGGGGGATGAACTGGGTATAATCCATTTCGTAAGGGAAGAGGGACATTGGCTCGCGACCGGAGTGCTGCTCAATGCGCTTGAGTTCTTCTTCCCTCAAGGCCTTGGCCTTGGGAGGAAGGACCTCGGTCAGCCGGAGGAGCTTTGCCGCCACGCCGAAGTAGACGCAATTCTTGAGCGCGGCCTCTTTGACCTTGGGATCGGCGGCCTGATCGTGAATCCGCACGGACTTTTCGACCAATCCCTGGGTCAGGCTTTTTAGGAGAGGAAGGAGCTTGTCCTGCTCAAGCCTTCGCAGCGAATGGTCATAGAAGAGGTGGTAGAGATGCAGAACGCAATCCGTGGTGATGAAGCTGGGAATCTGTAAATAATCGTTATCCTCATAGATGACATAAAGCTGGGTGTGCTTGGACGGAGTCACGAAGAAGGCGTACCTGGCCAAAAGCGCCTTCTGCTCCTCGGTGAACTTACCGAACTGCCTGCGGTTGACGATATTAGACAGGTCCGGGGCCACGGTGTAGGCCGGCACCTTGGGGGTGACCATTTGCTCGGCCAGCGCGGCGGAGGCCAGAGCAAGCCCAAGGATGAGAAAAAGTTCTTTCTTCATTTCTCCTCCTCCTTTCTTGAATAAAACACAGGGAACAAACTCGTATCAGGCCAGAGCCCAGCGCCCACGAACCCGAAGCCCTGCCAGCGATAGCGCAGCATCCGGGTCCGGCCTTCGGGCAGGGTCTCAAGAGCCACCACGTCTTTACGGTTGCCGCTGTCTGAATTCACGACTTCGAAGTCTAAGAAACGACGCGACAACCTCGATCCCAGCCACTTGGGGAAGAGGCCAACCTCGGTCCAGGAGAAGACGAAGAGGCGGTTATCGTAGATAGGATCGAAATGCGTTATTTTCCACACTCCGACCAGGATGTCGTCCCGACCGTCCCCATCCACATCGCCCACCCGGACCTTCCAGGGCTCCCAGCTGGTGATGAGACCCCCGGGCGCGATCCTCCAGCAACCGCCGCGCTTTCCGTAAACGACTAACCGTTCGCCTCTGACCGCTTCGGCTCTACCCTCGATGACGAGCAGGCGGAGTTTCCCGTCCCAGGTGCCGAGGGCGGCGTCCTTGACGATGGGCCCCGGACGAGAGGAGAGGGAATCGCATAAAATTCCGTTCGCTACCAAGAACACCTTGCCCCGCTCCACATGGACGCCCAGGCGCTCTTCGGCTAAAGAGGATCGGGAAACAGCAAGTAAAAAGAAGAGAAGGGAAATTCGCAAGGAAATGTTCATCGGCTTGGCGATCCCGACAAACCCCATCGGGATTTTCCTTCGCTCAACCGGAAGGCCGCTCCTACAAAGAGGAAAGGAACTTGCGGAATTCGGAGAGGAGGGCTTTGGAGACCGGTCCAGGCTTTCCGTCGCTCACGGGCTTGCCGTCGAGGACGGTGACGGGCATGATTTCCCGGGTCGTGCTGGTGAGAAAAACCTCCTCGGCAGAGAGGAGTTCCTCAGCGGCGTAGAAACCCTCCTCCAAAGCAACCCCGAGCTTCTTCACGAGGTCGATCACGACCCGGCGGGTGATGCCCCAGAGGAGGCCCACGGAGACATCCGGGGTCTTGACCCTCCCTTGGGTCACAAAGAAGACGTTGGCGGCGCAGGATTCGCTCAGGTGACCCTCCGGGGAGAGCAAAATGGGCTCATCGGCGCCGCGCTCCAGGGCCTCCCTTTTGGCCAAGATGTTATTCAACAAATTGATCGACTTGATCCGGGGAGGGAGCGCCAGGGCGGAGTTCCGGCGCACCGAGACTACGACGGCGCGGATGCCCCTCCGGTACTTTTCCTCGGGAAGGTCATGAAACTCCCGGGGGATCACCAGGAGGGTGGGGCTCTCCCCGGAGCCGGGATAGACGGTTTCGTCCCCGGGGCCCCGGGTCAGAATGATGCGCAAGAGGGCGTCCGAGAGGCGATTTCGCTGGAGGGCCTCGGCGCAGAGGGAGGGGAGGTCGACGTTCACATTTCCCCGACGAATGCCGATGGCCTCGGCAGAGGCCCAGAGGCGCTCCAAGTGCTCTGCGAGGTAGAAAGGTTTTCCCCGGTAGACCCGGATCACCTCGTAAACGCCGTCGCCGTAGAGGAAGCCCTGGTCGAAGGCCGAGATTTTAGCTTCTTCGCGGGAAAGCCAGGAACCGTTGAGATAGAGCAGGGGCGAGGGGCGAGGGGTGAGGGGTGAGGGCATCACTTCATTTGTTATTTAGCATTAAAAAATTGAAAGAGAAGCCAAAGCAAGTTCGGAAGGACGGCCCGGGATATGCGCTTCGACAGCTACTCGATCTGTTTGGCGCGGCGGATGAAGGACCTGATTTTCTTGGGGTCCTTGATGCCGGGGCGGACCTCCACGCCGGTGCAGACGTCCACGGCCCAGGGACGGGCGAAGGCGA
>Ga0315274_10014664_pt1 | contig 11107 bp, 13 predicted proteins | sample YL17G02_20_MG_FD_203700 | JGI IMG/M metagenome (GOLD analysis project Ga0315274, IMG submission 203700) | Sediment microbial communities from Yellowstone Lake, YNP, Wyoming, USA - YL17G02_20 | ecosystem: Environmental > Aquatic > Freshwater > Lake > Sediment | place: USA: Wyoming | collected...
CCGATTTCGACGTTCTGCAGGGCGGAAGCGCCGACGACTACCAGTCGTGGAAAGCGTTGACGACGCCGGTGGCTTACCTGACCACGGTCCTTTACTCGCCCTTCAAGGCGTGGAACAACCCGCACAACCCCCACTCGGACAGGGAAGTGTACCTCTACGGCGGGCCCCCTGCTTCCCTCATCGAACAGACAAAGGAATACGGGATTCTGTACATCGCCCTTTCCGGCGGACCAGACGATGACAACGATTATTGGTGGAACATGACCATCGTGGACATCGACCGCGGGACGGGATATCTCGAATGCGTTTACGACGCCACGAACGGCACGAAGTCCAGCGGCGACATCATTCTGACGAACAAGAGATTCTACAAGTGACCGCTCGTCGAGGCGGGCGGAAACAAGGGAGGGCGGAAACGATGAAGAAGCACAGAGTGGCGCAAGTGGGTTGCGGCGGGCGGGGCAACGACCATATCCGGGGTTGGTTGGCGAACGCCGGCCGGTTCGAGATCGTCGCGCTTTGCGATCTCGACGAGGGGAAGATGAGAAGGACGGTCGGCGCGCACGCCATCGCGCCCGCACTCTACACCGACGCCGACCGAATGCTGGCGGAGACGAAACCGGACCTGTTCTGCTTCTCCACGCAGCCGGACGTGCGGCTGGCCATGGTCGAGCTTGCGGCGAGGCACAAGGTCAAGGCCCTGGCCTTCGAGAAACCGATGGCCCGGAGCCTCGAGGAAGCGTTGCGGATGACCGAGGTCTGCCGCAAGAGCGGCATCAAGACCGCCGTCTGCCACCAGCAGAAGTACCTGACGTCCATGCAGAAGCTCAAGGAGATCGTCGATTCCGGCGACATCGGAACGGTCGTCGAGGTGCACGCCACGTCGAGCTGCAATATGACGGACCTCGGCACGCACTTCACGGATTACATGATGTGGCTGAACGGCTTCGCGCGGCCCCAGTGGGTCGTCGGGCACGTGCACGGCCGCAGGCAGCTCGACCACAGCCATCCCTCGCCGGACTTCTTCCTCGCCCGCGCGCAATTCGAGAACGGCGTGCGCGGGCTCATCGAGATCGGGAACCTGGCCCCTATCTACGAGCCTGGCCAAGAGGTCTGGCAGGTCAATCGTCTGACCGCGCGCGGCACGCACGGCTACGCCTGGGCCGAGACCACGGGCATCTGGGGCGCACTGACGAAGTCTTCCGGGGGCGAAGCGTTGCGGGGCGAAGGACCGGGATACACACGGGAGGAACCCGGGCGGGGGTGGGAGGCGCAGGTCAAGCGCATCCAGGACCTGTACGCGCGAGACGTCGCCGACTGGATGGACGGAACGCTGCCCGACCACCCGTGCAACGTGGAGCACGCCTACCGTGGATTCGAACTGATCAACGCCGCCTGCCTCTCGGCGCTGGACCACGCGCGCGTGGACTTGCCGTTGGGGGATCCCGCCCGAGCGGCCGACGTATTCGCGCGGATGAAGGAACTCCTTCCGGAGTGTCCGCCGCGCGCCTAAGAAAGCGAGGAAACCGATGAGCCGATTCGTTCTCTCCTGCACGACCTGCGCCTTGCGGGCGCCGGGAAAAGACGAGTTGCTGGAAACCTTGAAACACGCCCCCGCCGCGGGGTTCCGCTACTGGGGCGTGGCCGGCCCGCCGTTCTGGACCCCCGGCGTGCCGCAGTGGGTCGACGCGGAGAAGATCAACCGACTGGCCGCGGAAGCCGGGCTGATCGGCATGACCGAGGTCTACGCCGGCGGGATCCCGACGGATTCGGTGGAAGCGGCGGAGGCGCACGTCCGCAACGATCTCGCGCACAGCTTCCGGCTCGCCGAGCGGCTGCGCTGCCCGCTCGTGGTCTTCAGCGGCGGCAGGCGCCAGGAAGGGGGACTGACGGCGTCGATCGCGGGGATCAAGGCCCTCTTGCCGCTGATCGAGGACCTGCCGGTCAGGATGGCCCTCGAGCCGCACCTTCACTCGCAGTACCAGGACGCCGAAGACTACGACGTCATCTTCTCCGAGATCGACCATCCGCGGGTCGGCATCACGGTCGACACGGGGCACTTTCACTCGGCCGGGGTCGACACCAAGACGCTCATCCGCAAGTATCCGTCCAAGATCTGGAACGTGCACCTCAAGGATCACGTGGGGACGCGGTCGGTGGCGATCGGCGAAGGCGAGATCGACCTGAAAGGCATCTTCGAGGTCCTGCACGAGATCGGCTACGAAGGCGCCCTGGCGCTGGAAATCGAGCCGGAGGACCCCGAGAACCTTCCGCGGTACGTCGCGGAGGCTTACACCTACGTGAGCAATCTGGTCCGCGACGCGACGGGCCGCGACCCCGCGGCCTAGGGTCGCTCCTCCCTGCGGGAAACGGACATGAGGCTGACGGATGAGTAACCGCGAGTTGTTCCACGCGACCCTGCGCCGGGAAAACGGCGGGAGCCTTCTCCACATGGAGCAGGGCTTCAACGTCCGCTACGACGAGTGGAAGACGCAGGGCCTGCCCGACGGTGTGGCCAACCCTGACATGTTCGGCCTTAGCGCCGCGCCCGATCTCTTCGACCACCTGAACGTCGCCAAGATCGCCTTCTTCGGATTCGACCAGTTCTGCCAGCCGGGCTTTCCCGAGGAGACCCTGGCCGAGACCCCCCAGGTCAAACGCTACCGCAACCATCTCGGCAATACCTACGAGGTGCGCAACGACGGCGGATGGTCTCTGCCACACGAGTTGGACTTCGCCGTCAAGACCCTCGCCGACTACATGGAGCGCCGCGACCGCTTCAGGGGCAACATCGAGAAGCGCGTGGACTGGGCGTTCCTGAACAAGATGGGGCCCCGGGTCCGCGCACAGGAGGATCACATCCCGGCTCTTTGGGTGCACGGGCCGTTCGCCTTCCTCCGGGAACTGCTGGGGACGGAAAACGCCATGATGGCTCCTTTCAACGAACCCGAGCTGGTGCGCGCAGTTCTCGACGACCACCTGGAATTGGCTCAGGCGTGCGCCGGGCCCGTCATCGAAGCGACGCGGCCCGATTTCAGTTTCGTCTGGGAAGACATGTGCGGCAGCAGCGGCCCCCTCATGTCGCGCGACGTCTTCCGCGAGTTCAGTCTGCCATGGTATCGCCGGTGGAAACGGTTCCTTCTGGACATGGGCGTGCCGTGGATCATGATGGACACCGACGGCGACCCATCGGCTCTGGTGGATCTCTGGCTCGAGGGGGGCGTCGACTGCATCCAGCCGTGGGAGGTGAACTCGGCCGACGCCTTGCGCGCGGCCCGCGAGCACCCGAACCTTGCGCTCATGGGGGGCATCTACAAGCACGTTTTCGAGCCCGACCACCCCTCGCAGGCCGGCCGCTTCAAGACCAACCACGTGCCGACGTTGATCGACGAGGAGCTCGAGCGGGTCGTGCGGCCCCTGCGCGAGCGCGGGGGCTACATCGCGGGCCTCGACCACTGGGTCCATCCCGGCGTGAAGTACCCGGACTACGTCTGCTACTGCGAGCGGCTTGCGGAGAGTTACGGCAAGGCCAACCGGAGTTTGAGATTTCTGGGAGCCTACGAATGAACCCGCGAAGAGGCCGAGAAGCGCCTCTAGGGCATCATGAAGTCCGTCCATTCGAGCTCGTATCGGACCGCCGAGGAATGCGGACAGAAAGACAACCTGGTGGCCGAGGCCAACATCGCGGCTTTCGCTAAGGCCGCCGACGCCATGCTCGACCAGGGCCAGGTCTGAGACCGAGATGTTACGAAAAGCAGGTGGAAATGCAGTTTCGCCTTGACCGTTAAGAGGCACGCGGGTACACTCCGCCGTGCATTCTGACGAGCCGCGGCCCTTCGGCGCTAGGAGACCAGCCATGACAAGCCTCGGGGAAAGCCAGTTCGAGGTTTTGCCTGTCGAGGCTCTGCAACTGGACGTTCAGAATCCGAGGATAGCCCAATGGATCAGCATGTATGACCGCTCACCGACGCCCGAGCAGATAGCCCTCGCATTGGGGGCAGGGAGTTCCGAAGAAGGAGCCTTGGGGCCAAGCGTTCGCGCTCTCAAGGAGTCGATACGCACAAACCGTGGCATTATCCACCCGATCGTTGTCAACAGGAATGAAACCGGAGCACTTGTTGTTATTGAGGGGTGCCGGTGCTGTAGCAATTCATCCGTGAGCGAAAGGAGAATCGCATAATGGCGGCGCGGCTAATCGGGAGCGTAAAATCAGGGAGCGGGAAGACCTATCAGGTGAAATGGGATTCAGTCAGCAAGGATGTTTATGTGTCCTATGCCGGTTGGTCGAGTTGCGGCAAAGCCGAGTCCGCCGCTGAAGCGATGAACAGGGCGGAAGCTTACGTCCACAGCAAATAGGATATTCAGATAGTCCAGCTCCAGAGGAAGGGGTCTCGAGATGAACGAAAAGACAATCGTTAAGGAGCTACTTGACTCATTTGCCGAGAAGAATCGTTGCAGTATCTATCCGATGACCCACAACAATCGCCCTTACTTTTCCCTGGATGCTGTTCCAGTAGAGATCAGGCGCGGCGGGCCGTATTCTGCCGGTCCGACCTGGATGGTGTTCGGCGTCGCAGGCGAGGAGACAAATCGAGACCTTCTTGTTCGGGCCGAGATGTTGATTGGCGAAGTGGATACGTCCGAAGGGCTTGCTTACGCTATGCGCAGCCATTATATCAACACCTTTCCCGTCTATGCCGTTTGCCCTATCGATGGCCGATTATTCTTGTTCATGATATATGACAAAGACGTGCCACTAGCCGTCGGCCAACAATCCATGGAGCAAAGACTCTATTCGGAATTGATTCTCCAAATGCTCAGCGACGCGATTCCAGGCATAAATGTACATCCCGACGTATTAAGACTCGCCATTCAAAGGCATACACCTCAGTTTTGGGACGGTTTGCGTGACCACGAGTTCTTGAACATCGTTTGAGGGTGTTGCAGCATGCCAAAAGAAATCTGGTCAACTGACGGGTTGGGGTTTCCGAGCCGGTTCAAGGCACGGATCGAGGACGACGGCAGTGTCTGGGAAGTGGACGCCCTTGGCTTCCCGAGGAAGATGGTCGCGAAGATTTTTGAGGACGGAACCATCTGGGAAGTCGATGGATTGGGACTGCCAAGCAGGTATATGGGGAAGATATACGGGAAATAGGGAGAACGGCAGCGGAAAGGACGCCACAAGTAATGACCAAGGAAGAATTCATGGCGCAACTGAAGGACATCGCCTGGCAATACAGCGAATCATTTGTGCTCGTTCGTTCGCGGGAAGAACTGGAGCAGTACGTTCGCTGCCTGGGGGGCGCCGAAGTTCGCGATTTCGCGAACTATGACCCGGTCATCCTTCGCGAGGTACGCGCACGGTTGGATTCGGGAATGCAAGTAGTGCTTATGGCAGCCGGAAAAGATCGCGTCCTGTTTATCGCAAACGCGAACTTGTTAGAAGAAAAGATGTCCGTCGAGGAACGGGGAATTCACCGAGATCGTGTCCAGGCTTGTGAGGACCTCTTGACCGGTAATGTCACTGAGGATACAGTTCAAACTCTCGATCTCTGGACGCAATCTGAACCTGATCGTGCGGGGGCGTGGAGTAACTTAGGAAAGGCTCTCGTCAAAAGATACGAAGATATGACGGACACAGCGAAAACACACGTAGCTTTGGCGGCGTGGGAGGAGGTTGAATCGAAGGCTATCAAGGCGCTCGAGAAAGCAATCTTGCTGGGCGACTCGAACGGCTCAACGCTTCTCGCGCGCGCGAAGATGGCAATGTACACAGACGATGCACGAAAAGCTCGTAGACACGCAAAACAGGTGTTGAACCGCAACCCGACAAAGGGACAGAAAGAGATTGCGGAGCACATTCTCGGTAAAGTCGGTTCGGGCTGCTTTATTGCGACGGCGGCGTACGCAAGTGATAGCCATGACAACGTCCTCCTCCTGTCCGATTTTCGCGATCGCTTCTTATTGCGATGTGCGCCGGGTCGCTTGTTCGTGAAGACCTACTACTGGTTTTCCCCGTCAGTTTCTGTTTTCGTAGAGAACAACTCAGTGGTCGCCTGGTTTGTACGGACGGCGCTGCTTGGGCCAGCTTCCGCACTAGTTTGGTGCTTCGTCTACAAGCGGAACCACGGATAGAAAGGATGACGATGCCAGTACCAGGTGACGAACAGTTTGTAAAACTCACGGGCGAGGAAATGGCACAATACAGCACCGAGTTCTGGAGGGGGCTGCGATGTCTTTCAATCGGAGACTATCAGAATGCGACGTCTTGGTTTCAAAAAAGGTGGATGAATGCCGAGGATAACGGAAGACGAGGGGGCGGCCTTCTTTATGTATCTCGCGAATGGATCGATGCCTATTGCGGGAGCATGTTCTGCGCGATGTCCTTGGGATCTTACGAGGCTGTGGCGCAGATGGACAAGAAGTTCACGGTATGGTTTGTCCGACCGCCGACCTCGCGAACCGGTGAGGAACGGGTGATCGGTGATTATATTCCCTCCCGGGCTGGCTGGTGTTGGTATTTCGATGCAACGGTGACCAGCTACGATCATCTCGACAGGTTTGACGAGGCCATTACGCAGGCGGATGGGGCTATCGCCTATTTCAAAAAGAATAGTAGTCCCGGGAACGTGTGCTATCACCTATCGAAGAAGGCAAGCCTGCTTCAACAAAGGGCATCCGCACGGTCTCGCGCTCCGAACACTCAACGCGAGGCTCGGCAAGATATTGTCGAAGCCATTCGCTCCATGTATGAATCGCTCTCCATTTCCACAGAGGGATGGGAAGAAGACTGCGCGAGACCGCTTACCACTATGAAACAGGTGGCAACGCGCCTGGGTATTTTTGGCTCCGAGCTGGATTTTGTTGACTGGTCATCGGATGCAGGAAAGGTGATAGGCAACTTTTTCACTGAGGGAGAGAAAGGGGAGCCCAAACGGCCTGTCGACCAAGCTGTTGACCTTTTCAACCAAGCATGTCAGGCGAGAGATGCAAAGCAATACCAACTTGCCGAGCAACTGTTCGAAGGTTCGGTGCGGCTGGCACCTGAGCAGACTGAACATGACCGCGCTCTCAAGGGATTGTTTCTATACCAATACGGCGTGTTCCTGCTCCACATCAACGACCTTGAGAGCAAAAGAGGGGCACTTTCGGACAAGGAATTCGCAGTTGTTCATCGAATAAATGATCTTTGGGCGGAGACCCGTCGGCTTGTGGAGGGGATACCAGTCACAACGCTGAAAAGCTTCGCGTTCCCAATATTGGGTGCACTTCATGCCATCAAAGAAGACCAATTGATGCGGCTCGCAGGGCATACAAGGGTGAACCCGACAACGGGTAAATTGGAGATGCGTCATCTCGCGGGCAACGCTTCGACACCCGAGAGAAAGCCGGGCCTATTGGGTAGGCTATTCGGACGGAAATCCTGAACGCAAATGGGTTCCGCTGGTCTATTGCTTGGCTATCTTATCTCAGAGGGTGCATGAATATTTCCTTTTCTACCCCACGGGAGAGTGCTAGACTGCGAGACATGATGAACGCCTTCCTGTTCGAGCCACTCTACTTCCTTCCCTCCGAGGAGACTCGCCATGACCCGCTCCCCCTATGCCACCGACCTGACCGACGAGCAGTGGAAGCTGATCGAGGATCTGTTGCCGCAACCCGCGTGCCGCCGCCGACCGCGGCGAATCCCCTTTCGCGAAATCGTCAACGCCGTGCTCTACCTGCTGCGAACGGGTTGCTCGTGGTGCCTTTTGCCGCACGACTTTCCGCGCTGGACCACGGTGCGGACGTACTTTGGGCTCTGGCGCCGAAGCGGCGTATGGCAGACGATCCACGACCGGTTGCGCGAGAAGAGCCGCCGAGCGGCGGGACGCAAGCCGACGCCGAGCGCGGCGATCTTGGACAGCCAGAGCGTGAAAACGACGGAAAAAGGGGGCTTTCGCGCGGCTACGACGCGGCCATCGCCACATTAGGCAAACTTGCCACCGACCCCGCTCTCAGGGCGCTTGAGGAGTTGTTCCAGCCCGCCGATGCCAGTCGCCGCGCCGAACTCCCTGGAGGCGCAAGTCCGTTCGACAGTTGGTTGCGGCCAAAACGACCGCCCGGCGATCGCCACGGCCATGGAACCATATCTCGTCGATTGGGACGACTGTCGGGAATGAAACGATGAGTCGATCTTTGAGGAGGCCATGTATGAGAAAAGCAGTTTCGGCATGCTGGGCAATGGGCGCTTGCCTGAGCGGGTTCACGGCGCTCGCGGCGTCCGGGGGCGCGTCGAGCGCCGAGGAGGATCCGCTCGACGCTTACAACGTGGCGTGGGACTCGCCGAGCAGCAACTCGCGCCAGTCCATGCCGATCGGCAACGGCGACATTGGGCTGAACGTCTGGGTCGAGGAGGGGGGCGCTCTCCTCTTCTATATCGGCAAGACCGATGCGTGGGACGAACGGGGCGAGTTGCTCAAGCTCGGGCGGGTTCGCGTGAAGGTCGCGCCGAATCCCTTCGAGAAAGGCCTGCCCTTCCGCCAGGTCTTGAAACTGAGGCAAGGCGAGATCGCCATCCGCGCCGGGAAGGAAGCCCTCGCCATGGATTTCCGCGTCTGGGTCGACGCGAACCGCCCCCTCATTCACGTCGAGGCAACCGGTCAGAGGGTCTTCCGCATCGAAGCGGCCATCGAGAGATGGCGCGAGAGCGACCACGTCGTTCCCGTCTCGGACAGCGGCGCGATCTGGTTCCATCGCAACGAGACGTCGGACTTTGCGAGCCGCCTGAAGGCCCACAATCTTGCGGGCCTGGAGCAGACGTATCGAGATCCTTTGCTTAACCGAACGTTTGGCGGCCTCATGCAGATCCGCGGCACGGTCGCCAAGCGCGAAGATCCCGGGGCGCTCTTCTCCCCGCTCCCGAGAAAATCCTTCGACGTCCAGATCCACGTTCTAACCGACCAGACCCCGACCGTCGAGGAGTGGCAAGAGCGGCTCGAACGAAGCGCCGTCGAATTCGGCCTGGTAGGGGTCGCGGCGTCACGGAAGGCCCATCAGGCGTGGTGGGACGATTTTTGGGGTCGCAGCTGGATCCGCATAGAGACGAAGGGGGAGCGGAGCGGGCGGCCCGGCGCGGAAACCGCTTCCGAGGGGAAGGAGCGCGAAGCGCCGCCGCCCGCGGAAGGACATCTTGTGTCCCAAGCCTACGTCCTGCAGCGTTTCATCAGCGCTTCGAGCGGCCGCGGCGCCTACCCCATCAAGTTCAACGGCTCCATCTTCACGGTGGATTACCCCGACCAGGACAACGGAAACCCCGATTTCCGAGCGTGGGGACCGGACTACTGGCTCCAGAACACGCGTCTTCCCTATTGGCCGTTGATCGCCTCGGGCGACTTCGACATGCTCCAGCCCCTTTACCGCATGTATACGCGCACGCTCCCCCTCCAGAAGGAGCGGACGAAACGCTACTTCGGTCACAACGGCGCCTACTTTCCCGAGACGATGAGTTTCTGGGGGCTCAGCCGCGACGTGGACTACGGCACGGACCCGAAGGACCGGGAAGGACAGCCCATTTCATGGCACAAGAACGGCTATATCCGTCGCGAGTGGCAAGGCGGGATTGAGGTGCTCGCCCTGATGCTCGATTACTACGCCTATGCCCTGGACGAAGCGTTTCTTACGAGCCAGCTTTTGCCTTACGCGAACGAGATCATCGCTTTCTATGACGAGCACTACAAACGCGACGAGAAAGGGAGAATCCTGTTTCACCCCGCTCAAGCCCTCGAGACGTGGTGGGACTGCACGAACCCCATGCCCGAAATCGCCGGCCTGAAGTTCACCCTGGGGAAGCTCGCCGCGCTTCCCGACGAACTGACGAGCGAAACCCAACGCGCTAAGTGGAATAAGATGCTCCGGGAGCTTCCCCCCATTCCCACTCGGGACGAGGACGGAAGGGTCATGCTGACGCCTGCGGAGAAATTCGAGACGAAGCAGAACTCGGAGAACCCGGAGCTCTACGCCGTGTTTCCTTACCGCCTCTACGGCGTGGGAAAGCCGGACATCGAGATCGCCCGCTTGGCTTTGGAAAAGCGCCAGCACGCCGGACCCCACGGCTGGCGGCAAGACGAGACGCAGATGGCGTTTCTCGGCTTAGCCGTGCAGGCGCGCGACTACGTGGTCCAGAGAGCCGCTCAGAAAAACAAGGACGCCCGGTTCCCCGCGATCTGGGGACCCAACATGGACTGGACCCCCGACCAGACCCACGGCGGGAACCTGATGATGGCCCTGCAAACCATGCTCGTGCAGTGCGAGGACGACGCCATCCGCCTCTTCCCCGCCTGGCCGAAGGAATGGGACGTCAGTTTCAAGTTGCGCGCGCCGAAGCAGACGATCGTGGAAGGGACGCTCCGTTCCGGCAAACTGGAGCGACTCAAAGTCGCCCCGAAAGCGCGTGAAAAAGACGTCATCGTGCTTGAACCCCAATAAGACGGTCGTCTTTCCCCGGCGCCCGGGCGGAACGCTCTCTCCCGCCCCGTAGGAAGGAGAAGCGTCATGAGCGGAACCGTGACCAGCAAGGAACGGATGCTGTGCGCCCTTGGGCGAGGCAAACCCGACCGGATGCCCGTGTCCGTTCATCAGTGGCAGGGATACCATCTCGACACGCACCTGGGCGGGATCAGCGACCTCGAAGCCTTCGAGAGATTCGGCATGGACGCCCAGATCCAGTACTTCCAAGACATGGGCCAGTTCTGGCTCGTTGACGCCGACTACTCCGCCGCCTCCACGTCCCAGTGGATCGACGAAGTCAAGGCGATCAGCGACGACCCGGACAACCGCGTCAGCCATCACACGATCCGCACGCCGGAGGGCGCCCTGACCTACAAGACCCGGGGAGACCGCAAGACGACGTGGATCACGGAGTATCTGGTCAAGCGCGACGAAGACGTCGGTCTGATTCGCAAGTACATGCCCGCGCCGACCCTGGATCCCGCACCCGTCGGCAAGGCGTACGACCGAATCGGCGACCGCGGCATTCTGCGCGGGTTCGTCTGGGGAGACCAAGCCGGCTGCTGGCAGCACGCGTGCTGCCTGGTGGACGCGCAGGATCTCATCACGGCCTGCTTCG
>Ga0315274_10014665_pt1 | contig 11106 bp, 9 predicted proteins | sample YL17G02_20_MG_FD_203700 | JGI IMG/M metagenome (GOLD analysis project Ga0315274, IMG submission 203700) | Sediment microbial communities from Yellowstone Lake, YNP, Wyoming, USA - YL17G02_20 | ecosystem: Environmental > Aquatic > Freshwater > Lake > Sediment | place: USA: Wyoming | collected...
CATAGCCAGAACCAAAAAGTTGAGATTTTCAAAAAATGATGAAAACCCTTGCTGGCAAATGATTTCGGCTGCAGCGATAAAAATTTGATGCCAAAAAAGCATCAATTTAAGCGGTAAGGGACTACGCTTTTTCCGCGACTACGCGCGGAAAAAGTGGCCCTGCAGCCAGCATCCGTAGGGGCGGTTCGCGAACCGCCCTTACACCGGTCTCGCAAAGTGAATATTTCCTTCTTACCAACATGTTGGTTTTAGTTGGGCGCTAAGCGCCTAAAGGAAATGTTCTTTAGACAACGATCCTCTGAAATCCCCCCAACCCCCCTTTAGAAAAGGGGGGCGAAGGGGGGATTTCAGGAATTGCCTGGCTGCAAGAATCAGCCTTATGGACCGGAATTTTGGTGAGCCGTTTGATTGTCTTTCCGTTTCTGTTTTTTTCTTCAGGAATGATCCGTGTTTATCTGCGTTCATCCGTGTCCCATTCAATCCTTTGTCTTTAGGTCTTTTTCTACTATAAAATCTGTGTTCATCTGTACTACTGTAGTGTAAAATCTTTAAATTTTGTTAAGCGTTTTTCATGAATCCTTTTCTGTGTTTATCTGTGTTCATCTGTGTCCAATAAAATTTTTTTGGTTGCGGCGCAGCCGCGCTAAGTTTATCTGTGTCCAATTAGGTTTTTATTCTTTTCTTAGCTTCTGGCTGGCATAAGCCAGCCCTCCCAACACGAACCCGAGAATATCCGTGGTCAACCCGGGCTTGATCAGCAGCAGAGCCGCGGCAAAAAACAGAAGCATTTCATACCATCGCGTGGCCCGATACATGCACCGCTGCACGGCCGCCGCCAGGAAAATGATTCCCACGGTCGCGGTGATCACGGCCCAGAGGATTTCCAGGGGACGTCCGATCAGCATAAGCTCGGGACCGTAGATGAACATAAAGGGAATGATGTATCCCGCCATGCCCAGCCAAAAAGCGGTGTAGCCCGTCCTGGAAGGGTTCGCCCCGGCGATTCCCGCGCCGGCGTAAGCGGCCAGAGCCACCGGAGGGGTGACGTCGGCCCGGGTGGCGTAATAAAAAATGAACATGTGGGCGGCAATGGCCATGACCCCGTAGTGGATCAGCGCCGGCACGGCCAGGGAGGAGATAATGATGTACGAAGCCGTGGTGGGAACCCCCATCCCCAGGACGAGGCAGGCAATGGCCGTGAGCGGAAGGGCCAATAAGAGATAGCCCATGGATAGGTCCATGATCAAGGAGGAGAATTTGAGCCCCAGTCCCGTTACGGTGATGCTCCCGATGATGATCCCCGCGGTGGCGCAGGCCGCGGCCACCTCCACGGTTCCGATGGCCCCTTCCTTAAATCCCTCGATGATTTCCGAGAGGGAGATACGCGTGTGCTTCCTGAGGTAAGCGGCGCCGATGGCCGCCCAAACGCCCCAGAAGACCGCCCGTTCCGGGGAATAATCCAGGGCTAGGAGGTAGATGAGCAGAAACAGGGAGAGAAGATGATGCCATCCATCCTTCAGGGTGGCCTTCAGCGAGGGTAACTCCGATTTGGGAATCCCTTGAATGCCGAGGAGAACGGCCCGGTAATGGACCTGCATGAAAATCGCAAAGAAGGCGAGGGTGGCCGGAATGGCCGCGGCAAGACAGATCTTAAAATAGGGGACCCCGAGGAACTCCGCCATGATGAAGGCTCCGGCTCCCATGATGGGGGGCATAATCTGACCCATGGTAGAGGCCGAAGCTTCCACGGCTCCCGCGAAGTGGGGGGGGTAACCGGTTTTCTTCATTAAGGGAATGGTAAAAGTCCCGGTGGTTACGGTGTTGGCGACGGAGCTGCCCGAAATCATGCCGAAGAAGCAGCTGGAGATAACCGCCGCCTTCGCGGGCCCGCCTCTTGCCCACCCCGTGAGGCTGAAGGCGAGGTCGGTGAAGAATTTTCCCGCTCCTGACTTCCGCAGGATGGCCCCGTAGAGAATAAAAAGAAAGATGAACTGGGCGGAAACCCCCAGGGGAATGCTGAAAATTCCGTCTGTGGACAGAGAAATATAAGTGGAGAGCCGTTTAATGCTGTATCCTTTGTGGGCCAGGATTTCGGGCAGATAAGGGCCGAGAAGCCCGTAAAGGAGAAAGACGATGGCAACCAGCGGGACCGACCACCCTACCGACCGCCGGCTCGCTTCCAGGACCAGCAAGATGAAGATCGATCCCCCGATGACGTCAAGACTTTCGTAGGAACCGGCCCGCTTCATGATCTGATGAGATTCGACGAACACCCAGATACAGAACCCGACGGTGAGAACCAGCAGGAGAAGGTCGGGGAGGGAAGGCCTCTTCCAGGGGGAATATTTTTTGGAGGCCGGATAGAGCAGAAAGAGGAGGGTAGACATGAAAGCCCAGTGGAGGACTCGATGATCCAGGGCAAAAAAAGGATGGAAGTAGGCGTAGAAGAGATGGTACCCGGAGGCTCCGATGGCGATGACCGATACGAGTCTTCCCCATCCGCCCCCCAGATCCCGCTTCTTGCCTTCAAATTTCTCCATGAGCTCCTTGCCGAGCTCTTCCGCCTTCTGAATTTCGCCAGGCATATCTTTTTCGGCCATTTTACTCCTCAGGGAGAAAGAGAAAGGATTAAACACTCCCCCGGCTTCCCGATTTGATCCAGAGGGAAAGATTTCCCCTGGATGATGAGCGTTTGCTGAGCGATCCGACCCACCCGGATGGGCAGGCTGGGAAAAGCCCGGTTTAAGCGGACTCGAGTCCACCGGTCAGCATGGCTCACCTGCACATCCCCATGAGATTGAAACTCCAGTCCGGCTCCATGCCAGAGAAAGGCCTCCTCGACCAGAATCATCTTTCCCCCTTCGTCGATCCGGAAGGTATCGCGGACGGGGGTTCGGTCGGAGGAGTGGATGTATTGGTAAAAGAAGAATTCCCCCGATTGGACCGGGAACTCAAGCAGAACTTTCTGCTCCTCCCCGCCCTCCACCCGAAGGGAAAAAGATCCCGGGGCCTGGGCTTCCAGGGGAGCCGGGGGAAAGAGGGTTAACAGGATCAGAAACACAACCGGCCAGAACATCCGGGATTCTCCCGTCAACGGGGGGCTGGGTCACCGGGTCATGCCACGCTCTCCCGCCTTGGCGGGATCGTTCGCCATGACCAAAAAGAATCGCGAAAAAGTCTCCAAGGGAGGAAAGCCCCGGGCCGGTCGGACCCGAGGCCTCCTCCGGTTTTCATGTCCTTAAGGGGAACCCCCGCCTCTGCCGGGGGACTCATAAAGTTTAACCTTTCCGGGATGCCTGGGTCGTGGCCCGGGGGTAAGGGCATTGCGCGCAGAAAGCATCGGCTGGGTGGGCCCTTTTCCCAGGGGCTCCACTCGACTTCCGCAGAAGGCGGCGGGCCCTTGGGCGACCCGCCGGGTCGCCCGTACAGGGAATCGACCCGCGGACTTGATTTTGGCGCTGTGCCCGCCCGTTCCATGGAATCAAGGGCGCCTCATGATTTCTGCGCGCAAGGCCCTTGCCCCCGGGCCTGGTACCCGCGGGCTACGTCCTTTAGGGGGTTCCCATGAAGAATCCGCTTTGAGCGGATCCCGTTTTACAAGCCCCCGCTCTGCCGGAGGTTATGACTTCTTACTTCAGGGCCCCGATCTCTTTAAAATACTTCACCGCCCCCGGATGCAGGGCAATGGGGCTGTTGATTGCATTTTGCGGGGTCAACTGAGCCGCGATGGGATGAACATTGATCAGGGCCCATTTCCCCTTCTGGACATTTTCAAAGACGGCCTTCACAATTTTATAGGCAACGTCTTCCGCCATCTCCTTATTAGCCACCATGACATTCGAATCCCCGAGGCAGAGGACATTATAATCGACCTTGGGATAGCTCTTGGCCGGGATGGGAATTTTGACATAGTAGGGATATTTTTTTACGATCTTATCGGCCATGGCCGGTTCAACGGGAATGAGGACGATGTCCCGGGTGGCGGCCAGGTCCAGCACCGCGGAGCCCGGATAGGCAAAGTTGAAGAAAACCGCATCCACCACCCCGTCTTTGAGGGCCTGAACCGATTCGGATTGAGAGAGGTGAGCAAGGGTCAGGTCTTTTTCCGGGTTAAATCCATGCTCCTCCAGGATGGCCTTGGCCATGACCGCGCAACCGCTGCCCGGAACATCAATGGATACTTTTTTCCCGCGCAGATCCTTCACCGAACGGATCCCTTTTCCCGATAGGGTGACAATATGTTCCGGAGCCGGATACATCTGGAAGAGGACTACCAGGTTCAGCTTTTCTTTGAAGGGATCCTGTCCCTGCAACGCGTTGTAGGCGATGCTGCCCATGACCATGCCCATATCGCTTTCTTTGGCTCCCACCAGACGACAGTTCTCCACCGAGGCTCCGGTTGATTCCGCGGCACAGCGAAGGTCGGTGGTTTTTTGAATGGCCACCGCCATTCCTCCTCCCAGGGGGTAGTATGCGCCCCCGGGACTGCCGGAAGCCAGGGTCAGAAATTTCTTCTGCGCCAGGGCATCTCCCGTCCAGGCAATCGTGAGAGTTAGCCCCCATATGAGACCGATCAAAACCACTTTCTTCATCGCACACCTCCTTTGGGTTTAGTTTTTTCTCCTCCCTTGAGGGGCCTCGGTTCTTTCCCCCCCGGGGGTTTTGGGTCTACCGGCTTTTTAGGCTATATTGGGCTCCTCCCGAAGCGAGGATGATTCTTGGACCGGCCGTCCCCTGGAAAGAACGGATCCCCGGGCGCAAGCTCGGGAGGAAGGAGCGGAGAATTCGATGCCAGAGTTAAACCGGATTTGCGGCGAAAATCAATGCGCGTCGAGACTTTCAGTGTAAACAGGATTGGTGAGAGTTCTATATCTTTTTGAAATCCAAAAGTCAACCGAAATCGATCCATTCAGGCCGAAGCCCCGCCGAGGATCTTTCTTCAATAAACCGGAATGGGTCTCCCCTGAACCCTTCCAGTCTCCCGGTTGCAAATTCTCTGGGTACATATTATGCTCAACCCCAAGGAAGAACAACGAGGAAACAGACCAGGGATCGGAAAAGGGGCGAATTTCTAAGAGGGAGGCACTATGAAGACGGAGGTGGGGTTCATCGGTTTGGGAACCATGGGGAAATGGATGGCCTTCAACCTGATCAAGGCCGGATTCCCCTTGAAATTCTTCGCCCGGAAGAAGCCGATCATCGAAGAAACGACCCGCCACGAAGGCCGATGGGTCTCTTCTCCCCGCGAACTGGCCACGCAGACAGCCTGGATATTCCTTTGCCTTCCCGACACGGAAACGGTGGAGGAGGTTCTATTCGGCGGGGAGGGAATGGCCGGGGCTCTGAAACCCGGCCAGATCCTGATCGACTGCAGTACCATCCATCCTCTGGCGGCGCGGAGGATTCATCAGACTTTAAAGGACCGGGGGATCCATTTCCTGGACGCGCCCCTCTCCGGCATGGAAGTCCGGGCCAAAGCCGGCACTCTCACCATCATGGTCGGCGGAGAAGAGTCGGCCTATCAGCAGGTGCGTCCGGCGCTGGAAGCCATGGGGAACACAATTCTTTACCTGGGGGCTTCCGGGAACGGGCAGATCATGAAGATGATCAACAATGTCCTCTTCGACGTTCATTGCGCCGCCCTCGCCGAAATCCTGCCCCTGGCCGTGAAGATGGGGCTGGACCCGGACCAGGTGGTCGCCGTGGCCCGGAAGGGGACCGGCCAGTCTTTCGCCCTGGACAACTTCGGTCCCTTAATCCTGGAGGGGAATTTCGGGCCCGGCTACCCGCTGGAAGATGCCTACAAAGACATGGTCCACGCCGTGGAAATCAGCAGCGCCCACCGCATCCCCCTTCCGGTGACCGCAGCCACCATGGCCACCTACCAGATGGCCCTGGACCAGGGGCTGGGGAGGGAAAACAAGGGAGCCATGATCAAGGTGTGGGAGAAGGTGCTGGGGGTGGAAGTGAGAAAAAAATAAGGCTAGCCAAACAGGAACTCCACCTTCCCGTGCTGGGCTTCCTTGGCAATCTTGAAGCCTTCCTCGAATTTTTCCGGGGCAAGCTTGTGGGAGACTACCCTTTCCAGGTCCACCTTGCCGGACTGCATGAGGCTGGAGACCTGGTACCAGGTTTGGTACATGAGCCGCCCGGTGATCCCGAACAGCTTGGCCTCTTTGTACATGATGCTGGTAGGGATTTCCAGCTGGATCGGTTTGGCCGCCACTCCGATGATCACGAAGGTTCCCGCTTTGCGGAGAACCTTCAGGCCCTGGTCGTAGGCCTTCTGATTCCCTGAAATTTCCAGGACCATGTCGGCGCCGATTCCCTCCGTCTCATCCAGGATGATCTTTTCCACCGGGTCCTTCGCCGCATGAAGGGCCTTGGTGGCCCCGAAGGACTGGGCCATCTTCAGGCGGTTCTCGCTCAGGTCGATGGCGAAAATTTTGCGCGCGCCCCAGGCCGCCGCGCCCTGGACGGCAAACAGGCCGATGGGCCCGCAGCCGAAAATGACCACGGTGCTTCCGGACACGGTTCCCATGGAAAGGCCGTGAACGGCCACCCCGCAAGGCTCCATCATGGCCGCCGCGGAAAAAGGGATTTCCTCGGGGATCTTCACCGCGCAGGGGGCCGGGACGGTGGTGTATTCCGAAAAGATCCCGTGGCTGTGGACCCCGTACACCTTCATGTACTGGCAGATGTGCCGCTGTCCGGACAGGCAGAAGTAACAGTTGTCGCAGGGAATGTGGGTTTCGCCGGCCACGTGGTCGCCCGGCTGGAGATGGTGGACTTCCTTCCCCACTTCGACCACCTCTCCCGCGAACTCATGGCCGAGAATTTGGGGCAGTTTCGGCACCGTGGCCTGGGCCCATGAATCCCATTCGTAGATGTGGACATCGGATCCGCAAATGGCCCCTACCTTCACCCGAATCAAAACATCGCGGGGGCCCGGTTTGGGAATCTCCACTTCTTTTACCAGGGCCCCGACCCCCGCTTTTTCTTTGACGATCGCTTTCATTTCTTCCTCCTTTTAGCCAGGCTGAACCGCCCGTGGAAATTTCATCCGGGCATGAAATTTCTCTTGCGACAACCCGATGATTTTACTACAATGCGGCGCAGATAGCCATTCGACTATGGAATAGGAGGTGAGGTGATGGCTGATCGCGTCGGAATTGTGGGGATCTACCAGACGAAGTATGAGCCACGCAAGATCTTTGACAGCTATCCGGAACTGGTCTTTGAAGTCTCCAGCAGGGTGCTGGAGGAAACGGGACTGACCATCGGGGATATGGACCAGATCGTCACCAATTCCCAGGATTTCTGGGACGGGCGGACGATCTCCAACCGCACGGTGAGCGAGGCCTGCGGCTCGGTCCTCCGGGCGGAGTCCAAGGTCGCCATGGACGGGGCCTTTGCGGTTTTTTATGCGGCCATGCGCATCCTGAGCGGCTGCTATGACTCCTGTCTCCTGGTGTCCCACTGCAAGATGTCCGAGGGGGATCCCCATTTAATCAACAACGCCATGTTCGACCCCCTGTACCAGCGGATCCTGGGGTTCGACGAGCTTTCCACCTGCGCTCTTCAGGCGAGAAGGTACCTGAATAAATACAAAATCACCGAAGAGCAATGCGCCCGGGTCTCGGTGAAGAACCTGAAGAACGGAAAGCTCAATCCCTTGGTCCACCGGTCCAGGGAGGTCACCGTGGACCAGGTCATGCGTTCCCCCATGCTGGCGGATCCGATCAAAGAGCTGGATGCCTACCCGGTGACCGACGGGGCCTGCGCCATGATCCTGGCGGTCGAGGATAAGGCCAGGAAATGGTGCTCCACCCCGGTCTGGCTGACGGGAATGGCCAGCCGGCTGGACTCTTTTTATCTCGGGGATCGCGACCTGGCCGAGACGGCCTCCCTGACCCTGGCCGCCAAGAAGGCCTACCGCATGGCCGGCATTTCCAACCCGCTCCAGGAGATCGACCTGGTGGAGCTTTCGGACTTCTACTCCTACCAGGAACTCCTCTGGCTGGAGGGAATGGGTTTTTGCCGGCCGGGAAAAGCGGTGAAGATGCTCGACCAGGGGATCACTGCACTGGGAGGGGAGCTGCCGGTGAACCCCTCAGGGGGAATTCTCTCCGGAAACCCGGTGACGGTGGCGGGCGCCGTCCGCGTGGCCGAAGCGGCCCTGCAGCTCATGGGCAGGGCGGGAGAACACCAGGTGGAGGGCGCCGGGAGGGCTTTGGCCCAGGGACACTGCGGGCCCTGCGGGCAAGGCCAGTGCGTAATCGTTCTGGAGAAGGGAGGGTGAGGACCATGGCCAGAAGATCAAAAAGGAATGTGGCGATTGTGGCGACCGGGCAGACCGACCATCGGTCCAAACGTCCGGATGTGAATATTGTGGAGATGATCAACGAGGCGGTGCGCCGCTGCCTGGCCGACGCCAACCTGACCATGAAGGAGATCGACGCCGTCGTCATCGGGAACATGGAACACTTTGAAGGGATCTTCTTCACCGAGATGTGGTCCGTGGATGCGGCCGGTTCCTTCCTGAAGCACGGGATGAAGATCACCACCGGGGGGACGACCGGAAGCTCCGTGGCCCAGGCCGGCTATTACCATGTGGCTTCCGGGCTGTTCGACACGGTCATGACCATCGGCTGGGAGAAGCAGTCCGAGGGGGAAACCACCGCCGGCCTGATCTTCCAGGCGGACCCCCTCTGGGAGCGGGCCACCATGTCCGGGGCCATCGGGTCTTTTGCCGGTTCGGCAACCGCCTACATGCATAAATACGGAATCACCGAAGAACAGGCCGCCAAGGTGGCGGTGAAGAACCGGCGCAACGCCATCAACAACCCCCATGCCCACCTGAAGATGGACCTCACCGTGGAACAGGTCCTGAACTCCAAGATGCTGGCCTATCCCATCAAGATACTGGATATGTGTCCGACTTCGGACGGGGCCTGCGCCATGATCTTTGCTTCGGAGCAAAAAGCCAAAAAGATCTGCCCCAACCCGGCCTGGGTGATTGCCGCGGTCACGCGGCACGACCAGCCTTTCGGCGGCGACCTGGAAATGGTGATGAACCTGCGGACGCTCCGTTCCGCCACGGAGGAGGCCTACCGGATTGCCGGGATCAAAGACCCGTTGAGGGACTTTGACGTGGCCGAACTCTACGAGCCCTGCACCTTCGCCGAACTTTCCTGGTACGAAGCCACGGCCTTCTGCGGCCCCGGGGAGGGAGGGAAGTTGATGGATTCGGGGGCCACCCAGATGGATGGGGAGCTGCCGGTCAACCCCTCCGGCGGCGTCCTGTCGACCAACTGTATCGGGGCCACGGCCATGATCCGGGTGGCCGAGGCGGCCATCCAGGTGATGGGTAAGGGAGGAAAAAGGCAGGTTCCCAACGTCAACCGGGCCATGGCCACCGGATTCGGGGGGAGCTGGTGGTCCGATGTGATGATTCTGTCGAAGACCCCCTAAGGATCCATTCGAAATCCGAAGCACGAAATCCGCGAAACGCGGGACGAACCAAATTCAAATGATCGAAAACGACAAATTCAAAACTGATGATCTCGTAAAGAAAATATTTCCCCTCCCCCTCTTCACCCTCACCCCAACCCTCTCCCGTCGAGGGAGAGGGAGTATTTTTGATTTGCAGATCTGGATCCTCTGGTAAAGGAGGCAGAAGTTATGAATGAAAAGGGTGGTTCGATTCTGGTGGCGGAATTCGACGCCAAGTTTCCCTACTACTATTCGGCCGGGCGGTACGCCAGCTATTTTTTCAAGAAACTGAAGGATGAAAAGAAAATCATGGGAATCCGCTGTCCTAAGTGCGACCGGGTCTTCGTCCCGCCCCGACCGGCGTGCGGATACTGCTTCGTGAAAAACACCGACTGGGTCGATCTGGGAGACGAAGGCACCCTCTGGGGATACACCATCGTTCAATTCCCCTTCCTGGATCCCCTGACCGGCCTGGAGCGCCCCATCCCCTACGGGTACGGGTATATCGAGCTGAAGGGGGCCGCCACCCGGCTGCAGCACTTCGTCACCGCCTCGGACCTCAACAAGCTCAGGATCGGGATGAAGATGAAGGCTGTTTTCCGGGAAGAGCGGAAGGGAGACCTGACGGATATCCTCTATTTCAAGGCGATTGAATAGTAAACACCGGCGCAAGGCCCAAGGTTCAAGGCGCAAGGCCGAATTATTTTTTTTATGTTTTTGCCCTGCGCCCTGGGCCCTGCACCCTGTGCCCTTTTCCTTCTGGAGGAAAATTATGGAAAAATGGCTCGAAGGACTGGAACCGGTTGTGGTCCGTCAGGATTTGAAGGTCCCGTACCGCTACTCCATGGGCGCAACCACGAGCAGGTTTTTTATCGAAATCCGGGACAACCGGAAAATCATGGGGATCCGGTGTCCCCAATGTGATGTGGTTTTCGTCCCCCCGCGCACCACCTGCGGGCGCTGCTTCTCCCAGCTCCATGAATGGATTGAGGTCGGCAACCAGGGGACGCTGGAAACCTATACTCAGGTTCGTTATACGACTCCGGCTCAGCCCGCCGTGGCCCCTTTCTATTACGGGATCATCAAACTGGATGGCGCAGATACCGGCTTGGCCCATATCGTCGGAGATTTAAAGGGCCAAGAACCCCGGTTGGGCATGCGCGTTCAGGCGGTTTTCAAGGAGGAAAGAAAGGGGAACATGCTGGATATCCGCTATTTCAAGCCGGTGGGGGAAGAGAAGGGGGCAGGGAGCAGGGTGCAGGGGGCAAGGCCCAAGAAGAAAGTCCAAAAGGCGAAACGGCGAAAGGGCGAAAAAAGCAGAATAAAGGTCAAAGCGAAAAAAAGCATAAAGAAGAAAACCGCCAAGGGGAAGACTAAAAAAACGATGAAGCCTGCCAAACCCAGGGGGAAAAAAGCGCCGGCCCCAAGGCGCAAGGCCAAAGGGAAGAAATAGAAGCTCAATCATTTGCGCCCCCCAAAAAATTCCCCTCCCCCTTGATGGGCATAAGCGCTAACTTAATCCCCCCTTTGAAAAAGGGGGGAAGGGGGGATTTCAGTGGGGGCCGAGCTATGTTGAATTACAATGCAAATCTCAAAGACAAAGCCCGTCAA
>Ga0315274_10014668_pt1 | contig 11103 bp, 9 predicted proteins | sample YL17G02_20_MG_FD_203700 | JGI IMG/M metagenome (GOLD analysis project Ga0315274, IMG submission 203700) | Sediment microbial communities from Yellowstone Lake, YNP, Wyoming, USA - YL17G02_20 | ecosystem: Environmental > Aquatic > Freshwater > Lake > Sediment | place: USA: Wyoming | collected...
AGTTGATAAGTCCGCAGGTAAAAATTCACAAAATCGAAATAAGCGAAGTCGCCAAAGCGGACAAGACCCTGCTAAAAGGCCGGCTCGATTGCGAGTATGACTGGGCTGCTGTTAATCCTTATCTGCCACAGGGACTGGTCGTCAAAGGCACAAATAAACTGCCCATAGAGTTTTCCAGCGAATACCCCACCGGCCAGAGACAATTGCTCCTCGATAATCTATCCACCAAAGGCACATTGGGCTTCACTCAAGCCCAGTATACGGGATTTGTCTTTGAACGCACCGAGGCGCAGATTCAAATCCAGAACGGCGCCTTTACAATCCTGCCGTTTTCAACGAAAGTAAATAACGGCCAGTTCCGCTTCGCCGGCGAGGGGAATTTGAAACAGGAGTCGAGAATATTGAGAATAACGCAGCCGATGCAGATAATGAAAGATATTCAAATCAACGATGAACTGGCCAGGAAACTACTAATGTATGTGAACCCAATTTTTGCAAACGCCCTCAATGTAAGCGGCACAGCCAACTTCGCCTGTGAGCGGTTCGCAATACCACTGACCCCGAACAAGCAAAACGAAATCGAAATAATTGGCACCATATCCATAGATAAGCTGCGCCTTCAGGCGTCTGACCTGCTTGGTCAGATTCTTTCGCTAACCGGCACTGGCCTTTCGGGCGTTGACATTACCGTCCGCCCCACAAAGTTCGTCTTGCGAAACGGATTTCTCGGCTACGATGATATGCAGGTCGAAGTCGGCAATAGCCCAATCAATTTCAAAGGCGTCATCGGCCTTGATGCAAGTCTGAAAGATATGACCGTGACCTTACCCTACACTATCCGAGGTAGAACAGTAAGAGTTGGTAAAGAGACAGTCGGCCAGAGAATAACACTGCCTCTCAAAGGCACTCTCAACAAGCCCGAACTTGATACAAGCAAATTACCTGAACTGCTGTTGAAACAAGCAATCCTTGAGGGTATCGACCAGTTGCTCAAGTGATGTCGGCAAAGCAACGGGCGGCTCCGGAACGGCGTCGCCCGGATTACGTACAGTACAATCTTGCGCCAGATTAGAAAGGGACGAAGATGTTGAAAGACCTTTTGTCCACGCCCACCGCTCAGCTTGGTAAAGCCAGCCGCTTTGTGGTTTTTCAAATCAAATTGTGGTCGCACTGCGCAAAACTATTAGAGCAAAACCGCGCCGCCCAGCAGGCCGCCGCTCTGTCCTATCATACGATTTTTGGAGTTGTGCCACTGGCTATCGTAATGCTCTTGATTTTTCAGTCGTTCTCTGCTTACCAGGGTGTGGGCCGGAACGTCAAATCTCTGATTTATGACCATTTGAACCTGTCCGGCATCAAATCCACTCTTCCCGGTGGCGAGGAAAAAATGCTCACAGATTTCGTCGATGATATTATCGAGGGATTTTTCACAGGATTAAACAAGGGCTCTTTGACAATCGTCAGCGGAATACTTGTTATATGGGCTGCCCTCGCTTTGCTTTCGACAATAGAAAAAGCATTCAACAATATCTGGCACGTCTCAAAGCCCAGAAGTTTCCTGCACCGGATGATTAACTATTGGGCGCTCTTAACGCTGGGCCCGTTGCTTCTCGGCGCCGGCCTTTACATCAGTGCGCATTACGCAGTGGTCGGGCAGTTACAAAAGACCCTTCTCTCGCATATCGGCCCGGCTATCCTGTCCTATATAGTGGCCACCGTCTCGTTTTTCCTGCTTTACTTTGTCCTGCCCAACACAAAGGTCGATGCAAAGGCAGCTATATGGGGAGCCGCCGTTGCCGCTCTGGTCTGGACCGCCGCAAAGTGGGGCTTCGGAGAATATGTCACCGCATTCATACCCTATAGTAATGTCTATGGCATTGTCGGTCTTGTGCCGTTAGCTATCTTATGGATTTTCATAACCTGGCTTATAGTTTTGTTCGGCCTCCAGTTGACGTTTACTACTCAACACTTAAAGACCCTTGATGCCGCCGAGATTGCCGCCGCTCGGAAAATAGAGGAGTATTTTCTCGCCAACGACCTCACCGCCATCAACATCGTAAGAGAAATTGCCGATGCCTTCGAGCAAAACCAGGCGCCCGTTGCGCCTGAGATTATATTCAGCAAACTGAATATCCCCGCAGAATTCGGCGACAAAATTCTCACCCATCTTGTTGGTAAAGGACTTATAGCGAAAACTTCCGACCCCAAAATCGGGTTTTTGCCTGCGAAGGACCCCGCGAATATCAGGTTGTCCGACATCACTGATGCAGTCGCTGCCGCCAGCTTTGCCCAGTCAACTGCTGACCAATCTCACACACTCGACCAGTTAACACAATCCCAGCGAAGTCTTTTAGCTAAATACAGCGTAAAACAAATTCTCGAAAACGTTTAGCCCCGGGCTTTATGCCTGGGGTTTTATCTCTATTAAGCTAAGCTTTAGAAATAAGTATCCTGACCAGCCCAATACCTGCACCAGCTATAAAAAGTACTCCAAACCCAAGTAACACTATCGCACAAATTACCAGCACTATTCTTTGCCGGCGTGGATTGAGCAGCACCGACCCTCTGAAGCTCGCCCAGGATAATGCCTCCAGCCAGGCAAGGTCGCAAAGCCAGTGAACGATAGCAAACAATACAAAAGCCCATATTCCCAATCTGGTAGCGGTCGTCGCAAGGGCTAATCCAACCGTCGCCCACCAGACAAAAAAGTAAGGATTGCCTCCCGATAGTATCACCCCCGCCAATAACGGCGTGCTTTTGCTGCTCGTTACCTGTGGCTTATCCGCACTTTTTGGACTCTTCAGCATCTGAACTGACATAATAATCAGGAACGCCCCGCCCGCCAGCCCAATCACAATCTTAATAAAGGTTGATTCAATAATCTCTTTCATTCCCACCGTAATCAAAACTATCAGCGGAAACTCTACGATGCCGTGTCCCACCGCCATAAGTGCACCTGCCCAGCGATTGCGCCCCCCCATCGCTATCGCCGCCGCCGTTACAGGCCCCGGCATCATCACCCCTGTCAGCGACACCCCAACCACCCTCACTAAAAACCACACCAGCTCCATCAATCAACTCCACGAGTATCGAGAAACCAGTCACTCTCCAATAATTTTTATCAGCACTCGTTTCTTGCGTTTCCCGTCGAATTCGCCATAGAATATCTGTTCCCACGGCCCAAAATCCAGCTTGCCGTCCGTTACCGCCACAACCACTTCCCTGCCCATTATCGTCCGTTTCAGGTGCGCATCAGCGTTGTCTTCGTAGCCATTATGGCGATATTGCGAATACGGCTTTTCCGGCGCCAGCTTTTCCAGCCAGACTTCAAAATCCTGATGAAGGCCCGGCTCATCGTCATTGATAAAGACGCTTGCTGTAATGTGCATAGCATTGCAAAGCACGAATCCTTCTTTGATACCGCTTTCTTGCAGACATTTCTCAACCTGCGGCGTAATATTAATAAATTCACGCCTACTCTTTGTATTAAACCAGAGTTCCTTCCTGTAATTTTTCATAGAATATCCTTCTTCCGGCAGCAACCTATCTTTGCCGAAGAAAACTATTTTGTCTCAACCACTTTTCCAGAGCTCTATGTATTCGCTGTATTCTAACAGCTTTGTCCATTGCTTTGAATAACCTCTTGCAAATTCCCGCCGTTGCCAAGTATCTTAAGTAACTCTGAAATAGTTCAGATAATCAATAATTGATAATCAATTGTTTTGCTTGGTATTTTCCCTGTTCCATATAGAATTCCGCAAAATATTAAAATCAGGAGACCACTGGTCTGTGGCTCGTTTGGGATTTTGATGTTTCAGTCATTCGAATTTGTTTGCCGAGATGGTTAAGAAAATTCTGGCATTTTATACGAAGTATTTTGCAATATGGGTGGTTCTCTGCGGGATAATTGCGTATTTGTGGCCAAGGCCGGTTGCAGCCTGAAAAATTCACCTACAAACTTGACGTGCACCCTTGCATTGGGACGATAAGAATAGTATAATTATTATCCAGTTTGGTTTTTGTAAGTTTGAGTGGGGCAGTCATAACCGGCTGCCCTTAAGTTTGAATGAACAGAAGATTTGAGGAGCTTATAGTATGGGTTGTAACCTGGCAGTAGCGGGAGTGACCGGAGCGGTGGGGCAGGAGTTCTTGAAGATTCTGGAAGAGCGGGAGTTTCCGTTTGATTCTCTGAAAATGCTGGCAAGCAACAGGTCAGCGGGCAAAAGAATAGAATTCAAAGGCAAGACATATATCGTTGAAGAAATGACCACCAACAGTTTCAGGGGAGTGGACATCGCATTATTCAGCGCAGGTGCGCCTCAAAGCAAGGAATTTGCGCCTGCTGCGGCGCAGGCGGGTGCGGTTGTTGTGGATAATTCTTCAGCTTTCAGGATGGAGCCGGATGTGCCGCTGGTTATACCGGAAATAAATCCGCAGAAGATATGGGAACATAAGGGGATAATTGCAAATCCGAACTGTTCGACGATTGTCGGGATTGTGCCGGTCTGGCCTTTGCACAGGGCAAATCCTGTCAAGAGAATGGTAGTTAGCACATACCAGGCGGCCAGCGGCGCCGGATACCAGGCGATGCTGGAACTGGAGAACCAGAGTCGGGAGATATTGGAGGGAAAAGAGCCGACCATGAAGGTGTTCCCATATCAGATAGCGTTTAACCTTTTCAGCCACAATTCGGCGCTTGGGCCGAACGGATATAACCTCGAAGAAACGAAAATGGTCCTTGAGACGCAGAAGATTTTTGACTGCCCGGATATTGCGATTACGGCAACCTGTATTCGTGTGGCGGTGTACAGGGCGCACTGTGAGAGTATCAATTTAGAGTTCACCGAGCCGATTACTGATGACCAGGTCAGAGACCTTCTAAGCACGGCGCCGGGCGTTAAAGTGATGGACGACCGTGAGCATAACCGGTTCCCTATGCCGATTGATGCGACGGACAAAGACGATATACTCGTTGGGCGAATTCGCCAGGATGAATCGATACCTGAGAATCGTGGCATCAATATCTGGGTTGCGGGGGACCAGCTTCGCAAAGGGGCGGCGCTAAACGCTGTCCAGATTGCGGAAAAGCTGCTATAATCGGCGGCGATGGGCATCCGCAATGTAAAACTGACAATTGCTTACGATGGGACGGAATACCACGGCTGGCAGATTCAGCCGGGATTTAGAACCATTCAGGGGGTGCTGAGGGAAGCAATCGAAGGGCTACTCGGCTGCAAAGTCCGTGTGTGTGGAGCGAGTAGAACGGATGCGGGAGTAAGCGCGCTGGGGCAGGTCGGACTTATCCAAATCGATTCGCCGATACCGACAGAAAATTTAGCTAAAGCAATTACGGATAGACTTCCTCCGGATATGGCGATTGTCGAAGCCGTGGAAGTTCCGATGGGCTTCAATGTGATAGGGGCGGTCAAGAACAAGCTATATCGTTATACGATTTATACAGGGCCGGCGCGGCCGGTTCTGCAAATCAGGCGATGCTGGCATATACCGGCGAAATTAGACATCGCGTCTATGGCTGCGGCGGCGAGATTACTGGTCGGGACAAAGGATTTCAAATCATTCGCTGCGGGAGACGACAAAAGAGAAGACACGGTAAGAACGATATTTCGGTGTGATGTTACAAGTGATGATGGTTGGATATATGTTGATGTCGAGGGCAATAGCTTTCTATACAATATGGTCAGGAACATTGTCGGGACATTGGTTGAGGTGGGTGTCGGCAGATGGAAGCCGGAAAAGATAAACGAAATTCTCGAAGCAAAAAACCGGACCGCAGCCGGGCCGCTTGCGCCGGCTGCGGGGTTATGCCTGATACGGATCAGATATTGAAAATTGTCCATATAATAACAAGATTGATACTTGGCGGAGCGCAGGAAAATACCCTTATTACCTGCAAGGAGCTTGCGCGGCGGGGACACGATGTTACACTAATCACCGGGCCGGCAATTGGGCCGGAAGGCGAGCTTTTTGAGCAGACAAAGAATCAAAAATATAAGGTCATTGTCATCAACAAAATGATTCGGGCAATTTGTCCTTTGTATGATCTTATAAGCTACCGGCAAATCAAAAAGCTCCTTCATAAATTGCAGCCGGATATTGTGCATACCCATTCGGCGAAGGCGGGGATATTAGGCAGGTTCGCAGCGTACAGCTTACGAAGGACGAGGGACGAAAGACGAGGGAGGACGGACGAGCGAGGAGGAACGAGGCCAAAAATTGTGCATACGATACACGGGCTGGCCTTTCATCCTTATCAAAGTAAATGGCTAAACAAATTCTATATTGCTATTGAGAAGTCGGCGGCAAAGCGGACGGACTTTTTTGTAAGTGTGGCAGATGCGATGACCAGCCAGGCAATTGCTGCTGGTATCGGCAGACCTGAGCAGTTCACTACTATTTATTCGGCTATCGAGCAAGAGCAGTTCTTAGAACCAATTTCACAGGAGCGAAAGAGAGGGTTTCGGCAAAAATACGGAATAGCTGATGATGCGATTGTGCTTATCACCATTGCGCGGCTGTTTATGCTCAAAGGGCACGATTACATCATCGAGTCTGCGAAAAACTTATCGAGACGGTTTGGGAATGCTGTGTGGTTATTTGTCGGCGATGGGAATCTGGCGGACCATTATAAACAGCAGGTTCAGCAATTGGGATTGGCTGAGAAGATAAAGTTCACAGGGCTTTTGCCGCCGAGCCGGATTCCGCTTGCGATACAATCCTCGGATATATTAGTTCACTGTTCGCTGCGGGAAGGGCTTGCGCGTGCGCTGCCGCAGGCGATGCTGTGCGGCAAACCGGTTGTTTCGTTTGATGTTGATGGTGCGAGAGAAGTTATGAATGAAAAGACGGGCCGGCTGATTAAGCCAAAGAATGTCGAACAATTAGTAAATGCCTGCGCCGAATTGATAGAAAACGAGAATTTGAGAGAAAAACTCGGCAAAGCAGGCAGGGAGTCCGTCAAGGAGAAGTTTGCACCGGAAACAATGGCGGATAAAATAGAAGAGGCTTACAGCAAGTTGGTGGGAAGCGGTTAGAACGCAAAACACAACAATTAGATTCTTCGCCCGCCTTCGGTGGGCTTAGAATGACATCCACAGGAAGCGCTTCAGAACTCGAATTGGTCTTTGAAAACGGCTTTGAAGTTGTAAACATCGTTGAAATCATCTATCGAATCGGTCGGCTGGGCGCTCATCCATTTGTGCTTTATTAAAGAAAAAACGATTTCGCCGAAATCGCGGGTTGTTTTGATGCCCCAGCTATTCAGGACCAGCATCGCCAGGCGTCCCCATCTTTCGAGAGCAAGTTTCTTCAGCCCTTCGCAGAGCGTTTCGCCTCCGACGTGTCTGGGCTCATCGGCAACCTTCTTTACAGTGTAGCCAAGCCCTTCATAGACGAATCTGATCGCTCCCTCGCCGAATCTTCCATCCTCTTTAGCAATTTGTTCGAGACTTTTGCGCATATCAGTTATGAGCTCATTGTTCTTGTTTCGTAGTTTTCACGATTCACTATCCACGAATCACGAACCACCAACCACGAACTATGAACTGCAAAAAGTCTAAAGGACTTTTTGCCCTGGTTTCGCACCGGTGTCGGCAGTGAGCATAAAGATGTCCTTCCCGCCGCTTCCGGCTGCCAGAATCATACCTTCGGACAGGCCAAACCTCATCTGTCGGGGCTTGAGGTTGGCAAAATAAACTACGGTTTTGCCGGCCAACTCCTCGGGTTTGTAGGCGGTTGCTGTAGCGGCAAGAACGGTCCTTTGCACGCCACCAACATCCAGTTGCAAACGCAACAACTTATCGGCGCCTGCGACGGTTTCCGCCTTTGCCACTTTGGCAATCCGCAGGTCAATTTTCTCAAAATCCTCGATTGTGCACTCGGGTTTGAACCCGCCGGAAGGCGGGGCCGCCGGGGTCGGCGTCTTACCGCCTCCAGTTTCCTTACTTTCTTCTATCATCGCATTCACTTGCTCCTGGTCAACTCTTTCAAATAATCGCTGGAAATTGTTAATTTTGTGATTTTCCAAAACTGTTTCGACATCTGCAAAATTTTGCGGACGGATGTTTAGAAATCTTTCTACCCTTTCAGCATATTTGGGCAGAATTGGTTTTAAGTAAATCGTCAGGATACGCACGGCGTTTATCGCGGCAGTTAAGGTGGCTCGCGTCCTTTCCAAATCGGTTTTTACAGTCGCCCACGGCTGATTCTGTTCGACATATCGGTCCGCCTCATCGGACAGGGCGGTAATCATTCGAATAACGGCGGCGAAGTTGAGGTTTTCGTAGTTCCCAATAATCTGGTCTTTTGCTGCGGTGAGCTTATTAATTAGCTCCTTACCTCGCTCGTCTAACTGGCCGAGCCGACCGGACAGTTGTTTAGCCACCATCGGGCCGGAGCGAGAGGCGAGGTTCGCGAACTTGCCCACCAAATCGGAATTGGTCTTGTTTATAAAATCCTCTATCCGCAGGTCTATGTCTTCGATGCCGTCGGTCAGCTTGCTTGCGTAGTAATATCGCAGATATTCGTGGTTAAGGTATTTGAGGTAGGTACTCGCCTTAATAAAGGTCCCGCGGGATTTGCTCATTTTTTCGCCGTTTACCGTCAAAAAGCCGTGGACAAAAAGTTTGTTGGCGCATCTTATGCCCGCCCCCATCAGCATTGCAGGCCAAAACAGTGCGTGAAAATACATAATGTCCTTGCCTATGAAGTGGTACAGCTCGTATTCGTCGCCGTTCCAGAGTTTATCGAAGTCCAGGCCGTTTCTGTCGCAGTAGTTTTTGGCTGACGCCATATAGCCGATAGGGGCGTCCAGCCAGACATAGAAGAATTTGTTCTCTTCGCCCGGTATTTTGAATCCGAAATAAGGTCCGTCACGGGATATGTCCCAGTCCTTCAGGCCTGCTTTGAACCATTCATCCAGTTTGTTTGCGACCGCTTTGCCCGTATATCCGCCGGCAATAAAGTCTTTCAGGCGCCGCTGGTAATCGGCGAGTTTGAAAAAGTAATGCTCGGATGCTTGGAAAGTGGGTCTTGCCCGGCAGGTTGCACAGTAGGGATTGAGCAGGTCGGTAGGTTGATAAGTTGCGCTACAAACCTCGCAGGAGTCGCCATATTGGTCCTCGGCTTTGCAGCGCGGGCAATTTCCCCGAATAAACCTGTCGGGCAGCGGCATCTTGCAATTTTCGCAGTAGGTCTGCTCGATGGTTCGTTTGACGATGGAACCGGCCTGATTCAGCCGGCTGAAGATAAGCTCGCTGAAGTGTCTATTTTCGGGCGAATGGGTTGTGTAATAATTATCAAATTCGATGCCAAAGCCGTCGAAATCCGCTTTGTGCTCCTTGTGCATCCGCTCGATTAGCTTTTCGGGACTTATGCCGGCGGCACGCGCACTTATCATAATCGGGGTGCCGTGCGTATCGTCGGCGCAGAAGTAGAGGCATTGATTGCCGCACGCTTTCTGGAAGCGAACCCAGATATCCGTCTGCAGATACTCAACCAGATGCCCTATGTGTATGGGGCCGTTTGCATAAGGCAAAGCTGATGTTACAACGATTTTACGAGGCATAATCCTTCCCTGACAGCTACTGATTTTGCAGCTCCTCGATGTCCTCTTTGTCATCTTCCGCGGTGGCATCCTGTTCCTGGATGGGAGTCGGAGGCGCGCCAATTATCTGGATTTCACTCACGGGGACAGCAATTTTTTCTCCATTATCGTATTCGACCACGACAAGCTGGGCCAATATCTGGGTGTCAACGACTTTGCCTTCGCCGTGCATGGTTTTGACCCTGGTATTTTTCCTGGGCAGCCGGTTTTTAAGCTCAGTGTAAGTCTTGTCCTCGTATCGGAGGCAGCATTTTAATCTGCCGCAATAGCCGGAGATTTTTGAAGGGTCAAGCGTTGCCTTCTGCATTTTTGCCATTCGCATATTCACCGGCTTTAGAAATTTAAGGAATCTTTTGCAGCAGCATTCCTGTCCGCAGCTTTCGACGTCGCCGAGCAGCTTGGCTTCATCGCGTGAGCCGATTTGTCGCATTTCGATTCTTGTCTGGTATTCCTGGGCGAGCTTTTTGACCAGCTCGCGGAAATCGACCCGGCCATCAGACTTAAAGTAGAATATGATGCGTTCGCCACCAAAGACATGCTCTGCATCGACGATTTTCATCGGCAGGTTCATTTCTTGTGCGAAACGTTTGCAGTATTCTACCTCTTCTTTTGCGTTTTTCCGGAGGTGCTGCTCTTCACTTATATCCTCAACGGTTGCGAAACGGATGAATTTGCCGGCCTGCTCGTATGGGAACTGGGACTGGTCGTCACTAAAATATGCTTTTATCTGGTCGTCGCTTAATCTAATCTGGCCTGCCTTGTAGAAGGTAAGCTGGCCCACCAGATAGCCCAGCTCAAGACCCCTTTCGGTTTTTACTACGACACGGGCGTTGAGCTTGGGTATTCTGGTTTCGTTGTGCTCAAATAAGCCGGTCGTACTCATTCGCCCATAGCGAACCAGCATATATTTTTTACTTTTTGCCTGCCCCATTAGAAATCTCTCCTGCTAACAGGATAGACCTCTAATACCCTTATTTCTAACGGGGCCTGCTTGGGCTTTGTTGTCGAAGCATCTGGCATATAAGCTACCTGAATATTGCCTTCCGGCTCATTGTTATGAGTTCATAGTTCATCGACTACGAACAAGGAACTCTAATTTTTTATTCTATCAGAATCAGCAAGATTTAACAATAGCTGCTCGAAAATAAGCCTTTCGTTAACGCTATCCTCAAGCCACCGCAGCAGGGTGTAACAATCGGCGATTTTTTCCGCCGACCGCTCAGGGCCAAACCGGCCGGCCAACTTCTTTATCTGCTCCTGCTGGTCGAAATTAATAGCTTCTTCGGCAGGCGTGATATTCAGTTTCATCGCATCATACAAGGCCGAGATTATTATCTGGATAAGAGTTTTTTGAGCCCTGTGGTTGATATCGCTTTTACTGGTGCTCTTGTCGAGGTCGGCCCATACGCCGGCGATTCTTTTTGCTTCATCCAGAAACCGCCCGGCTATGTCCAGCGCACCAGCAAACTCGCAATCGGCCA
>Ga0315274_10014669_pt1 | contig 11103 bp, 10 predicted proteins | sample YL17G02_20_MG_FD_203700 | JGI IMG/M metagenome (GOLD analysis project Ga0315274, IMG submission 203700) | Sediment microbial communities from Yellowstone Lake, YNP, Wyoming, USA - YL17G02_20 | ecosystem: Environmental > Aquatic > Freshwater > Lake > Sediment | place: USA: Wyoming | collected...
TGATTTCCAGTTTTAGGAATTCGTATTATCCGAGGATTGCGGTTACGGTTGACATGATTTCTACGGGCACTGACATCCGTTCTCTGGAATGCTTGTTGTTTATGCGAGATGTGAAGTCGAATGTTTATTTTGAGCAGATGAAGGGTCGTGGAACCAGAACTGTGTCTTCCACGGATTTGAGGTCTGTGACGCCTGATGCTGCTAACAAAGTTGGGTTTGTGATTGTGGACGCGGTGGGCGTTTGTGAAAGTGACAAAACTGATTCTCGTCCTCTTGAACGTAAGAGAAGCGTGCCATTCGATAAGCTGGTTACGTCGCTTGGTTTGGGGGTCAGGGACGCTGATACTCTTACAAGTGTGGCTGGTCGACTTTCGAGACTGAACATGGAGATTGACGACAAGGAGAGGGGCGAGGTTGAGGCTGCCGCTGGCAAGACGCTTAGGCAATTGGTCAATGACTTGCTCGACGCGGTTGACCCAGATAAGCAGTTAGAGAAAGCCAAGGAAGTATTCAAGACTGAAACTCCGACTCGTGAACAGTTAGAGAGAGCTTCTGAAGAGCTTGCCAAGGTTGCCTGTTCGCCTTTTGATGACCCTGTGTTCAGGAACACGTTGATTGATGTCAAGAAGAGAAGTGAACAGATTATTGATGTCACCAGCAAGGACGTTCTGATTTTTGCGGGCGCCGACGCACTGACGAAGGCTGAGAAGGCTAGGGCTTACGTTGCCAATTTCAAGAAGTTTATTGAAGATAACAAGGATGAGCTTACGGCATTGCAGGTTATCTACGGCAAGCCTTACGCGAGTCGGCAGTTGACGTATGATGCGATTAAGCAGCTTGCTGAAGCGATTAAGAAGCCACCGTACAATCTTACGCCTGAGCTTATGTGGATGGCTTATGAGCAGTTGGAGAAGTCGAAGGTTAGAGGCGCTGGACCCCAGAAGCTTTTGACGAATATTGTTTCGCTTGTACGGTTTGCCATTGGAACCGTTGATGTCTTGCAGCCTTTCTCTGAAACCGTGAGCCACAGGTTTACCGATTGGCTGATTCAACAAGAAAAGCAAGGAAAAAGCTTCACATCCGAACAGTCAGAATGGTTGAACATGATAAAAGACCATATAGCAACATCATTGACCATTGGAACAGATGATTTTGAGAACGTGCCCTTCAACCAGAAAGGCGGGGTCATCAAAGCGAACAAACTCTTTGGACAAGAGCTGAACAAGATATTGGAGGAATTGAGTGTGATGTTGGTGAGATGACAGGAGAACAGGAACGTGCCCATTTGCCCCAAAGCTGGACATACACAACACTAGAGGAGTTGTGCAATAAAATAACAGATGGAACGCACAGAACTCCAAAATATGTAAGTGAAGGAGTGCCTTTCATATCTACGACTAATATCGTGCCTTTCAAAAAGGATTTTGATTTCTCGCAATATAAGAAATTCATATCGCGCAAGGAGCATGAAGAGCTAGTAAAGAGAAGCAACCCTGCGAAAGGAGACATATTGGTATCAAAATGCGGCACGATCGGGCGGGCTCAGGTAGTCAATGTAGACTATGATTTTAGCATATTCGTTGGTCTTGCATTGTTGAAGCTTAGGAATCAGGTCGTATTCAGCAAGTTCTTGGAATACTGGTTGAATTATCATGGAACCAAAAAGAGACTAGAAGAAGTGGCTTTAGGTTCAACGCGAAGAACGTTGACGATAAATGCAATAAACAGGGTCGGTGTACCTCTCCCCCCTTTACCCGAGCAGAATCGTATTGTTGATCGGGTTGAGGAGCTTTTTGCTCGTTTGGACGCTGGTGTCGAAGGGCTGCGGAAGGTTAAGACGCAATTGAAGCGTTACCGCCAAGCAGTCTTGAAATACGCTTTTGAGGGCAAGCTGACTGAAGAATGGCGCAAAACCCACAAAGACCAGATAGAACCAGCATTTTCATTGTTGCAGTGTATTCTCAAGAACAGACGTCTAAAGTGGGAACCCAATCATTTTGCTCAGATGAAAGACAAAGGTATGACCTCCAAGGATGATAGATGGGCGAAAAAATACAAGGAACCGATTAGTCCAGATACCAGCGACCTCCCAAGACTTCCAGACGAGTGGATTTGGGTAACTCTAGACCAACTTGCGTGGTCCGTAAAGGACGGACCTCACTACAGTCCTGAATACAGTGACCAAGGTATCCCTTTCATAACAGGTGGAAACGTTCGTCCATCGGGAGTTGACTTTGATAGTGCAAAAAGGATTTCGCCAGAACTCCATCGAAAATACTCTGAACGCTGCAAACCAGAGATAGGTGACATCCTCTACACAAAGGGCGGTACTACGGGAGTCGCACGAGTGAACACTTATAGCCATGAATTTAGCGTGTGGGTGCATGTTGCAGTGTTGAAGTTGGCTGGACCATTGGAACCATTCTATGTGCAACATGCGCTGAATTCCCCATTTTGCCACGAGCAAGCGCAACGGTTTACACACGGTGTAGGCAATCAGGATTTAGGGCTCACTCGCATGACTCGCATAGTGCTCAGCCTTCCTCCTCTTGCTGAGCAGAAAAAAATCATTGCAGAGATAGACCACCTTCAGTCTATTACAGATGAAGTCGAAAGAATTGTTGAGACTAACCTCGGGTATGCTGAACACTTGCGTCAAACCATTCTCAGAGACGCCTTCCTAGGGAAACTTGTTCCTCAAGACCCAGATGATGAAGGAGCTGACAAGTTGCTAGAGCGTATCAAAGCGGAGAGGGCAAAGTCTAAGGGTGAAAAAGACACAAACAAAGGAAGGAAGAACAAGCCCAAACAGTCGGAGCTGCCAAACTATGTCAAATGAATCTGCTTCTCTCGTCCAAAAGGTCTGGAATTACTGCAATGTATTAAGAGACGACGGCGTAAGCTACGGCGACTACGTCGAACAACTAACTTACCTGCTTTTCCTGAAAATGGCTGACGAACAAACCAAACCTCCCTTCAACAAACCCTCCACAATACCGCAAGGCTTAGACTGGCGGAGCTTGCTTGAAAAAGACGGAGCCGCCTTAGAAACTCATTACCGCCACATTCTCGAAATGTTGGGCAAGGAAAAAGGAATGCTCGGCGTAATCTTCAGAAAATCCCAAAACAGAATCCAAGACCCAGCTAAACTCAAACGTCTCCTCGAACTCATCAACCAAGAAACATGGATAGGCTTAGACATCGACGTTAAAGGCGAAATCTACGAGGGCTTGCTTCAGAAGAACGCTGAAGACATCAAAGGCGGAGCAGGGCAATACTTCACCCCTAGACCGTTAATCAAAGCCATAGTAGAAGTCATGTGCCCAGAACCAGGAATGACAATCAACGACCCAGCCTGCGGCACAGGCGGCTTCATAATAGCAGCTCATGACTACATATCCAGCAACTATCAACTAGACGTTGAACAAAAACGCTTCCTCAAAAGCGGAACCTTCAGCGGAAAAGACATCGTCGACTCAGTAGCCCGCCTATGCGCAATGAACCTCTACCTCCGCGGCATCGGCGGAAACCAAAGCCCCATAGAAGTCGGCGACTCCCTAATATCGGACCCTGGCACACGATACGATATAGTCATGACTAATCCGCCTTTCGGCAGAAAAAGCAGCGTAACACTCACAAACAGCGAAGGAAAAGTCGACAAAGAAGCCTTAACATACGAACGCCAAGACTTCTGGGCAACGACCAGCAACAAACAAGTAAACTTCCTCCAACACGTCAAAACACTGTTGAAAATCAACGGCAAAGCCGCAATAGTCGTGCCAGACAACGTCCTCTTCGAAGGCGGAGCAGGAGAAACTGTAAGGAAAAAGTTGTTGCACGAATGCGATGTTCACACGCTTCTGAGGCTTCCAACAGGAGTGTTCTACGCCCAAGGAGTCAAAGCAAACGTCCTGTTCTTCGAACGAAAAGCAGCCAGTGAGAGACCCTGGACCCAAACACTTTGGATATACGACCTACGCACAAACAAACACTTCACGCTCAAAACCAACACGCTACGCAATAAAGACTTACAGGATTTCACGAAATGTTACAACGCGCAGAACCGTCATGATAGAAAGGAGACTGAACGCTTCAAACCTTTCACATACGAACAGCTCTTGCAGCGAGACAAGGTAAACCTAGACATATTCTGGCTTAAAGACGAAAGCCTCGAAGATACCGCAAATCTCCCACCACCAGATATCATCGCGAGAGAAATTGTAGAAAACTTGCAATCTGCGCTAGAACAGTTTAGCAATATCCAAGAAGATTTAGAAGGCAAGACCCCTTAACGACATGTTCTAGTCTATCTCCGCTTTCTTGTATCTGCCACCTTTCCTGTTTCTTCTTAGTGTAAAAACATGCTTATCATTTCTCGTATATTCCCTAAAGTCAGTCCCACATTCACAGGCATAGGCTTGAACTTCAAACGGACCATATTTCCAAGTCTTCTTTGCCCTTTCGAATTCTTTTTTGCAAGCAGGACACTTCACCATAAAAGTCCCTTATGTTAGTCTTCTTTCGGGACAACTTATAACTTTTGTCCGACGCGGCTCTGTAATGTTGTCATCGGATGAGAGCCCATGTAAATATTCGTCGGATGATTCTGTCAAAACGAGCGCACGCGTATTTTCCAAGTTTTGAAACGAGCCCTAGTGTAGTTTCCAAAAACGAGCCCATATGAGATTTCAGCATTTTTAGTTTGAGGTCTAAACATGCCGTATCAACGCAAATACACGAAATATCAGAAGAGACAAGCCAAACGAAGAATGACAGGAGTCTGCCACTAAAAGAGCCCATACACGATTCGTGAGACTTCTCAGACGAGCCCTACAAAAGCCATAAATGCCCTTAATTGTAATACTTTGGAAACTGGGTGAAAGGTGGCGTGCAGGAACTGGAGAAGAGGATGATACTGAAAAATGGGGTTCTTATTGCTATCGAAGGAATAGATGGCGCAGGAAAAACAACGCAATCCAAAATCCTATGCGGCAAGCTACAAAAAGAGGGCTATCCTACCGCTTGTTTTCATGAACCCACTGATGGAAAATGGGGCGTCAAGATAAGAGACTTAGCCAAAAATGGACGACGTGAAACGAGTCCAGAAGAAGAAATGAACTTTTTCTATCAAGATCGAATAGAGGATGTCGAGAAACATATCAGCCCTGCACTCAAAGACAAAGAAGTCGTCATAATGGACAGATACTACTTCTCCAATATAGCATACCAAAGCGCAAGAGGACTTGACCCTCGCATTATAGAAGAGAGAAATGAAAAGATCGCACCCAAACCTGACCTTCTGATAATACTTGACTTGACACCACAAGCTGCCTTGAAGAGAATTAAAGAAAAGAGAAGCGGAAAACCAAACCATTTTGAGAGATTAAAACACTTGGAAAAGATACAAGAGACTTTCCTTAAGTACTTCAGAGAACGACCTTACGCGAAAATAATAGACGGAGACGATGCACGCTCAGAATCCACAATCGCTAATGAAATTTGGAATGTCGTGAAGCCAATAGTGAAAGAAGCTGAGGCACGTTAGTGTGAACAAAGAGACTATGAGGAAGAAACGCATCGCAATTTCAAGCAAAGAAAAGAAGACCGAACGCGAATTGAATGAACTTGAAAGAGAACTCGTAAAGAAATTATGTCCTAAAGGCTACAAGAAAGAATGTGAACCTGCATATTGCACATTCAGATATACAGACACTTGCCCATTTCTCAAAAAATGGCGAGAAATCACAAAAGATTAGGGTTTTCTACTGGCATTCTGGATTAGAGTTATCCACTTGTTTTTTCCTTCTATCTTGATTCCGCAAGCCGCGGCAGGTGTCTTACCTTCGAGCCCTTCATGGCTTAGCGCGCGCTCCTGAAAAAAGTGCCTAAACTAAAGATTAGACCCATCCGCCTTCTGGCAACCATTTATAACCGAGGTAAGCAATGAACAGTCCCAGAAGCCCAACTGCAACCCCAATGAACACTTCAGTTGCCATTCCTGTCTGTGGTTTAGTGATACACAAACCATAAGCTGCAATTCCAAGTCCTATGAATAGAACGACCAAACCTATTGCAACAAGAAGTCTGTTTATGTTCTGACCTCCTAGCGCGCATGGCTAGAAGCTTACCCTGAGAGGTGACGACTTGAAAGGAATTGTCACACAAACTGCCCCAAATCGACGATTAGCCCTTACTTGTTTTAGTGTTTGTTGTTAAAAAAGCTAGTCTTGGATATGAACAAGATTTGTAGCGCACGCGCTTAAAGCTGAGGGTGGCATAGTATTGTTTGGTTGGCTGGTGTGTGAGAGAAGTGAGTCTTAAGTTCAGGCTGCCTGTCAGTCGCATGATGTATGTTTTAATGGTTGTTTTTTCGGCTGCAACTGTTGCTTTGGTGTCTGGCGGTGTTCTGTTGTGGACTCGGCGAATCCAAACCAATCCCCCCATGAGTGTTGCTTCATTACTGATAATCGGGGTCGGGTTGCCCATTGCTTCGTTCGTGGCTGTTCTTTATACTGTTAAATGCATTTTCTTCAATTACCATGAGCTTACGGATAGGGAGTTCATTGTTTCTATTCCTCCTTTTCGTGTTAGGGTTCCTTTGGAAGAGATTGTCGAGATTGAAACTGATGCTGGAAAGATTAACCCATCGTTTGGTAAGAGCGTGGATGTGAAGTATAGGGAAACTGGGGCGGGCGAATTTAAGGGCGGGCGCTTTAAGTTTTATGGGTCTAGTGTTACGCATTCTGGGGGTAAAACGGTAGTCGAGTCTGTCTTTGGTGATAAGAATCTTGTTTTGATTAGGGCGAAGAGGCACGAGATTACTACGAACGTGCCAGATGTGAAGGAGTTTGCTGATTTGGTTTCTAAAGCTATTCAAGAACGAAAGTTGGAATTGAAACTGTAGGAAGATAGTGGCTTCATCTTATCCTCTGCGGTCTATATAGCGCGCGCCTGTGTTTTGAGTTTTGGGATAAAACTTTACCCCTGGAACCCTCAGCAAAGAGAAAAGAAGTGGAGGATGCGGGAGACATCCCCACTTGTCCTGGTTTCAAATCCCAGTATCTACAAAAGGTTGACGCCGTCGGCGACTTTCTAGAGGCATGTATTCTACACATGTAGGATTATTGTTAAAACGTAGCCGCGCATACTAATAATATCGGAGGCAAAAGGATTTGACATCTTCGAACAAATCAATTGTCGCAGGTTTTATTCTTGAACTCGCAAAGAAAGCCGATTATGGTGTCAGAGGAGAGAAGCCTTTAGCTATAATTGCTGCCCTCAAATATCTTCATGAAAACGATGTTGTAGGCAAGAAGTTGCTGGAGCTCTTGGCTGAGCCTCACGCTAAGGTCGTAAAGAGTAATTTTCTCGATTTGGCGAGAGAGCACAGTTCAATCAAGGAACCAGGCACTTCATGGAACCTCATAGCGGGAAAGCAGAGAGAGCTTCAGAATGCTATTCAACAATTTCGTGCTGGTGACGTTAATGAAGCCTTTGCGAAGCTCACACCCCAAGAGACGGAATCACTTCTGAAAAGTTATGTGAATCACCTGACCCGTAGCAAGAAATAATCGTGCGCGGATGCTACTATGTAGCGGCGCGCGCTATTCACAACACCCAAAAAGAGGGTTAAGCGATTTTGAACGTGTCAACCATGCTTTCAATGCGTACGTTCTTGCCCCTTCTTCCGTTCCAGTTCATTGAATTCTTTGAGCCAGCGTTTCTCTTTCCTGACCCACTCGTTGTATCTGGTTTCAGCGGCTGCTATTCCTCTGCCAGACTGCTGCATAATCTTGGCGAGTTCCTTCTTGCGTTTCGCAGCGTTTCTGAGATTCTTCTGCACTTGTATGGCTCTGCGTACCACAGGCGTAAGCTGAGGTCTAGGCTTGAATCTTGACTTGGGGTTCTCAGCCATCTTGGCTATTGCTTCCACTCTTTTATGATACCATTGGAGCGCTCTAGCCCTCGCTGTTCCTCGTTTGCCAAACGCGATGTCCTTGACTTCAATGCCGTCTTTCCATTTGAACGTGTGGAATTTTCCGTCAGCCTGCCTGTGCGGCGTGTATCCAAATCGGAAGTGGTCGTCCTTTTCCTCCCAGTAAGCGTAAGCACTCATTTAACTGCACCCGCGCGCTTAGATGGCAAGTCTAATATCGTTCTCACCTAGAAATAGACTCTTTTGATATGTATGTCTGTCGAACCTGTTGACCGACGCGTTGAAAATATGCCTGATGCAAATCGCGCATTCTATAATTCAGCCCTTATAAGAGCTCAGACCGAGTTTTACCGAGAAAATTACCGAGACTCAATTCCTTTGTTTGAGGAAGCCCATAGATTGGTAGTCGAGAGTCAGACAGCGATTCACCAGGGCTTGCATAAAGGAGATACTTTTTACTTCTTAGGTGTTGCAGAACTTGGTAATAATCAACGCCAAGAGTCACTATGGCATACTCTACTTGCATACGTGGAAGATACTTTGGGGACACCTTTCGATTTCGAAGATAACGCCGACAGAACCCCTGCGGGAAGACTACTCATCGACGGTTTCAGTATCCAGCTTCGTCTGCTTAGAGAGATAAAACGTTTTTCTAAGACCTTGAAGGAAAACAGAACAGATTGGCTGAATTGCGGCGACCCTGAACCAATTCTACTCCAAGCTTCGTCCGCATTGGGCGTGGAAAGGGACCATATTCTGTCGCTTTGTGAAAGACAAGGGATAGCTCTCGGTCCTGTTCCCTTGGGCTTTCCTCAACCTAGAGAGCGGCGAGTTTTTTTGGGGACTAACTATGATAGTTTCGCTCATGTAATTCCTGAAATGCGATTAGCGGTAATCTCAAGAAATTACACACCTGTTGCGTCCAGAGATGTTGTCATGCCCCAAGGGGACAATCCTCGTGGTGTCTCACTTGTATTGCTGCACACTTGTCGATATGCTTTTATTGATATCACTAACCCGATGGGGCAGATTTTTGAACTTGAGAGGGCAGGGGATTATGGGGTCAACGTTTTTCTACTGCGCTCAAGACCCGTAGGACACGAAGCATACGTATCTGGCATGATAAACTCTCTTCCTTACCCAATTCTCACTTACGCCGACATGGGTGAATTGAGACAAATAATAATTAACCATCTGCCTTAGCTGCAACTCTTGCATGCGCTAGGACAAAAAGCGCAAGCGCACGCCTTGACAGCGCGCGCGTGCGAGAGTCTAAGATAATGGATGGAGATTCGAAAGATACGAATTTACTGTTTCAGTCATCATTTTTCTACGCGCATCGAGGAAGAGCTTAAACTTGTCAACTTTCCACAATTCCTTATCAGTCGGAATAAGTTGCTCTTTCAATCTGTCTTCCTGAATATTCGTCAAATACACGTCAGGCGAAGTCATCAGAATAGTCCTATTAGCCTTTTGTGAAAGAAAGGCAATGTTACCTATATCATCTATATCTTGAGATGAATATCCACCAGCCGATTTCAAGACTGCTTTTGGAAAAACATGATGAAATTCAAGTTGATGCGAAGGACCAACGTTTGTTGAGCTCAGAGTTGTTCCTGTGAACCAGTCTTTGGCGTTATTCTTTCTAAAGATACTATATACAAGAGGCAAGTACGAATTGGTTTGGTATTTGCCTGATATCATATCGGGAGTTATGTCCAGACTGGCAACTTCACGTTTTAGGCTAGTTATCAGTGCCTCAATCGGCAGTGCCTCTTTTATTGCCTTCAGGTCCTGGTCAAGTTTTGTTTCGGGACTGCCAGTGAACCTGCCTTGGATGGTTGCGTTGAAAAACCAGAAAAGTAACATTTTCTCTTCTCGTTCAAGAAGCGTCTTTTTTTCTGACAAGTACACAACAATGGGCACCAAAGCGTTCAGCGAAGGAATCCAGCTGATAGATTCGAGACCTGCATTATTTCTAAGAAAATTTATGGTATAATCAACACCGCTCTTAGTTTGTCTCCAGAATCCCTCAAGCTCAGTGTTTTCTTTCTTCCAGAGCTCTGTGAGACTTCTAAACCTGCTCTGACCCGTGCCAATCGCAACATAACACCTCATCAGGAAGCGTGGTTCAAACTCAAAGTTGGCTTGTTCGTACTCATCGAGTGCAGCTCTAAATTCCTTTTCAAGAACAGTTGGCCATCGAAACGCAAGTCGCGCCATAGCCATCTCTGCTTCTCTAAGTCTTGTTCCTTTGAAATTTACCCGAATGAACGCTTCTGTGATTTCCTCGTAATCGTCCGTGTGAATAATCATCACGGGATACCGATAGTCCTTGATGTCTTCAAGCTTATCCAATCTAGTTAGATAGGCATCCATTTTGGGTTCATTGTCCGCAATAGCAGGTAAATTGCTTTTTAAATCTCGCCATACCTTAACTGCTCCTTGATTTAGCACAGCTTTCACTGAAACCCAAAAGGGGTTTGTCTTAATATTGGAACTATACATTTGAAATTCTTCAGTTTCCACGTTGAAGTAGACGTTCAAATCATCATCGTTAGGATTGAATACTTTTGAAAGCGAAGTCAATCTCTGTTGGCCATCAAGAATCAAGTATGTTGGTTGTTTCTTAGCATTTTGTTGTTCCACTTCTGGGGCTCGAAGAACAGGCAAATCAGTAGGCTTCCACAGAAGAATTAACCCCGAAGGATATTGTTTGTAAAGGGAATCAACCAAATCCTTTGCTTGAGGCCTGTTCCATACGTAACCTCGCTGAATTTCAGGCAAGCTTAACTCGTTTCTTTCCAAATCATCAAGCAGCACGCTAACGGGCTTCTCAGTTCTCTCCAGTTTACTCATGATTAGCTAGATACGCGTTTTTGGTTTTATTGTTTTCTGAACCTACAATACAGACAAAGGTAGAGCAAATCGAAAATACTCGAGAAATCAACTGCAACCAAGCGAAAACGTCGCACTGGTTTTCAAAAAAAGATGGGAAGGTGCGGGAGACGTCTCCACTCGTAGCGATGTTACAACCAAGACGCTAGCCCTTGCAAAAAGCTAGTGCAAGCATTGTTCTAATGATTAGAATTATAAGTAGCGAATCTTGGAACGGTAACTGAAGAAGAGTACGATTCTTTGAACGTTCAAGACGAGACAGAGTTTGA
>Ga0315274_10014672_pt1 | contig 11103 bp, 13 predicted proteins | sample YL17G02_20_MG_FD_203700 | JGI IMG/M metagenome (GOLD analysis project Ga0315274, IMG submission 203700) | Sediment microbial communities from Yellowstone Lake, YNP, Wyoming, USA - YL17G02_20 | ecosystem: Environmental > Aquatic > Freshwater > Lake > Sediment | place: USA: Wyoming | collected...
ATGTCTTCCAGATTCCCTACCGGCGTTGAGACAATGTAGAGTGTGCCCTTCACTCTGTGGTCAGGAGCTTTTTCAGCCGTTTATCGGCTTTTACAATTTCATCAACATCGTCACCCGAAAGTTCCCACGTATATTTGCCTTCAGAGGAACGTTTCAGTTTAATCTTTACCGGTTTCTTCGGTTTTACCTGCTGAATTTCAGGTTGCTTCTTGATTTGGATATTTTTATTTTCAACGGAAAACGCGAAGCTTGACATGAAAGCGATAGCAAACACTATTATGAACGACATTATGAACGACTGTATAAAAAGTTTTTTCATTGATTCCCTCATTTTTGATGGAAAAGTTACGAGAGGCATTCAGAACCCCCGGTATCTGTTTGTTATCGGAAAACGCCTGTCCCGTCCGAATGCCTTCTGCGTGATTTTGATTCCGGGAGGCGACTGACGCCTTTTGTACTCACTCGAATCGATCATCCGGATAACCTTCCGGGACCCTTCAACGTCATACCCGAAGGATAATATTTCTTCAAACGTTCTGTCTTCTTCGATATAGGCCTTGAGTATCGGATCAAGAACAGAATATGGCGGAAGCGTATCCGAGTCTTTTTGCCCAGGCCTGAGTTCTGCCGTCGGCTCTTTGGTGAACATTCTCTCTGGAATGATAACACGATCTGCATGATCGTTCTTCCATTTGCAGAGCTGGTAAACCATGGTTTTTGGCACATCCTTGATGACGGCGAATCCTCCTGCCATATCACCGTAGAGGGTAGCATAGCCGACGCTCATTTCGGATTTGTTCCCTGTTGTCAGAACAAGCCATCCGAATTTATTCGAGAAAGCCATCAGGATATTCCCACGTATCCTTGCCTGGAGGTTTTCCTCGGTTACGTCAGATGGTTTGCCGCTGAAATCTTTTGTTAATGCGTCACGATAGCTCTTCATGATAGTGTCAATCGGAACCTCTCTTACCCTTATTCCCAGATTGTCTGCAAGGGCATAGGCATCCTCCCTGCTCCCTTTGGATGTATAGGGGGATGGCATAAATAATCCGTTGACATTCTGTGCGTTCAGGGCATCGGCAGCAATGGATGCTACAAGAGATGAATCGATGCCGCCGCTCAAACCGATGACAACGCCTTTGAATCCATTTTTTTTGACATAGTCAGATGTGCCGAGAATGAGTGCAGTATACACCTCTTCCATAGTGTCAAACGTACGATAACCTGATTTGGGACGGACCGGAAACCGTTTTTCTATGTGAGACAATTTTTTTCTTGAGACAGTGATTTTTTCGACGGTTCCCTTCTCGAGATTCATCACTTCCTGTCTTCGCCGGGCAGTATGGAGGCGTTTCATCATAATGCCCTCAAGGTTGAGGTCGGCGATAATCAGGTCCTCCTCAAACTGCTTGCCCCGGATGATGACGTTCCCATCCTGATCAAGGATCAAACTGTGGCCGTCGAATACGAGTTCGTCCTGTCCGCCAACGGTATTCAGGTAGGCCAGGATCACTATGTTGTCGAACGCCCTTGTTGAGAGCATTTCCTCCCTGAGTCTTCCCTTGCCGATGTGATACGGGGATGCATTAATGTTGAGAATCACCTCAGCACCTGCAAGGGACTGAATCCGTGCCGGACCTTCGGGATACCAGATGTCTTCACAGATATTTATACCAATCCAGGCATCGCCAATGCGGTATATGGGGTACCGCACGCCGGCCTGGAAATAACGGTATTCATCAAATACACCATAGTTTGGGAGATACATCTTGTGGTATACATCAATGATTTCCTTGTTGTGCATCAGGGCAGCTGCATTGTAAATATCATTTTTTCTGTCAACGAAGCCGACAATGGCCGTGATGTCAGAGACGCTCTCCTGTATCCTTTTCAGGGCCTGCAGATTGTCATCAATAAACTGGGATTTCAAAAGGAGGTCTTCAGGAGGATACCCGGTGACCGCGAGTTCAGGAAATGCAATGAGATCAGCATCAAGCCGCTTCGCCCTTTGCAGGTAATCAATAATTTTGGAAACGTTGCCCTCGAGATCTCCAACAGTGGGGTTGATCTGGGCAAGCGCAATTCTCATTGATCTCATCTCTTTGCTCTCTTGAGGTTATTCAGCGTATTCTTGGTTATTATAGCATTTGCATAAAAAATCGACAAAAGGAGTCTGTTTACCATAAGAGATACAGTATAGTAATATGTATATGAAACGCAGGATATTTTTTCTTTTTCTCTCCTTGTTCCTGTTCTCTTTCTTTATACCTTCCCTGTCTGCTGCTCCGGAATCGTTCCAAACACGTGACCTTGAAGTCTTGTACGACAAAAACTCCTTATATATGGCTGAAGAAGTGGTTAAGATGTATCCGGACATCAGGGAGGAACTCGAAAAATCTCTCCCATGGAAAATCGATTTTCAGCCAAGGATACTCCTGGTCAAAGACAGACATGCCTTTATACAGGCTGCAGGTAGTGATATCTTTCTTGCGTATGCCGTCCCCCGAAGGTACCTGATCGTACTTGATGCATCAAGGGTGTACTCCAAACCATTTACCCTTGAGACAACGCTGAAGCATGAATTATGTCACCTGCTTTTGCATCGCCATATTGCAGATGCCGGCTTGCCCCGATGGCTTGACGAAGGGGTCTGCCAGTGGGCAAGCGGCGGCATCTCGGAGTTACTTGCGACGCATGGCGGCAACGCACTTGCGAAGGCAATCATGGCTGATACGATCATGAGGATAAAGGACATCGAAACGTTCCCGAAGGATGAGGCATCACTTGTTCTTGCATACGAACAGAGCAAGAATTTTATTGAATATATCGCCGGGCAATACGGGCAGGATAGTATTGTCCGCATACTCAATTATATGCGGGAAGGAGATACCGTAGATGAATCTATACAGAAAAGCCTTTCAGTAAGTCTTCCCGAGCTGGAACACACGTGGCATGCACATCTCAGAGGAAAGCATTCATGGTTTGCCTACCTGAGCAGCAACCTCTATTCAATACTTTTTCTCCTTGGCGGGCTCATAACGATATACGGTTTCATACGGTTCCTGAAAAAGAAAAGGGAGTACGTGGACGAAGAGGAGGGCGATGGATTATAAATGCAAATTTATGGGATAATTATTACCGATTAATGAATAACGAACGGATGGCGGAATAAGCATACGATGACATATCTGATTTTACGAATAATGATTAATGCACTATCCATAGCTGTTGCGGTAAAGGTTGTGGATGGCATAGCCTTTACGGGTGAATGGTGGAAAATGATTCTTGTCGGGGCGGTCTTTGGAATCGTCAATTCTTTTCTGAAGCCGCTCATAACGTTCTTTACGTTGCCGCTGATTATTCTTTCCCTGGGACTCTTTACCCTTATAGTCAACACGCTGATGCTTCTTATTACTGTTTCTCTTTCCGGGCCCCTGGAGCTTGGTCTCCAGATACATGGTTTCTGGCCGGCGTTCAAGGGGGCGTTAATTATCAGTGTTGTGAGCATGGTGCTCTCATGGCTTACCGGACTGAAAAAGATCAAATATAACAGAAGTAACTGATTATGCCGGTCAACACGGCATTTGATTTTTTTATACAGATGCATATTACAGAACGCTGCAACCTTTCATGCAGACACTGCTACCAGACAGGAATGTACGTTGATGAGATGTCTCTCCCGGAAATCAGAGATGCTGTCAGTGAAATAGCGGATACCATGAATGACTGGAAAGAAGCATATGGCATGCATTTTTCACCAAGTTTCACGGTAACCGGCGGGGAGCCTTTTTTGCGGGCGGATCTCTTTGATATCCTCTCTTCCATACGCAATCAGGGATTTGATATCTCCCTCCTTACCAATGGTATTCTTGCCGATGATACAAGGGCAAAGTCCTTGTCTGCCATCGGGGTAAAAAGTGTTCAGGTCAGCATCGAAGGTCCCGAACAGATACATGATTCGATCAGGGGGAAAGGGAGCTTCTCCGGGTCCCGCAGGGGAATCAGGAATCTCCTTGACGCAGGACTTACGGTAACGCTGAATGTTACGCTTTCTGCTCTCAATGCAGGTTATTTTACGGACAGTATTGAACTCGCTCAGGCCTGGAATATACAGAGGCTTGGATTTTCGAGACTCGTCCCTTCCGGAAGGGGTGAAGGGCTGCTGAAAGAAACGCTGAGCATTGAGAGCGTGAAAGATCTGTACATGAAGATATTCGCTCTGGATACGGGCGCGCTCGAGCTTGTTACCGGTGATCCTGTAGCCTCACAGGTAACCGGGAGTAATTCCGATGATCAGGGAGACATTCCTATGGGAGGGTGCGCTGCAGGTGTATCAGGGCTCACCATTATGCCTGATGGCACGATGGTGCCATGCAGAAGGTTGCATATTCCCATCGGCAATATCCGGCAGGATTCTTTTCGCGAGGTCTGGGCAACATCCGGAATTCTAAAAGCCCTCCGCAGCAGAAGCAGATACCGGGGGAAATGCGGAGTCTGCACAAGATGGGCGCAATGCAGAGGGTGCAGGGCAATAGCATATGCTTTTTCCCGGGCTCAGGGGGAAAATGATTTTCTTGCCGAAGATCCTCAGTGTTTCATTGAACCGGGAGGATGATTGAATGAAAAAAGACCTTGTCGCTATCATTGAGGAATCATTAAAGAAGATAGGAATCGATGCAATCCCTCCTCTTGACGTGGGGGTACCGCCAAGCGAGGATTTCGGGGATCTTTCGACTCCCGTTGCGATGTCTCTCTCAAAGCTGTTAAAAAAACCGCCGAAAAAAATTGCAGACGAACTTGCCTCGTGCATGCTTGAGAAAACGATTCTTGAGAGGATAGATATTGCCGGACCTGGTTTTATCAACATTACCTTCACAAAGGAATACCTCTATGCGGAGTTGAAAAAATTGCTGGAGTCCGGCAGCGTGTTTCTCCGGGAGAATATTGGTCAGGGGAGACGGGTTCAGATTGAATTTATCAGCGCGAACCCGACCGGGCCATTACACCTTGGACACGGGCGGGGCGGTGCAACTGGCGATGCGCTTGCGAATCTCCTCAAGGCTGCCGGTTATCATGTTGAGCGTGAGTACTATATCAATGATGCCGGGAAACAGATCCGGCTTCTCGGACAGTCTGTTTTTGCCTGGTACCAGAAATTGCTTGGCGTTGAATACCCAGCCCCCGAAGAAGGATACAAAGGAGGATATATTGAGGAGATTGCCCATGAAATCGTCTTCAAGATGGGGTCGACCTATATCCAGAAAGGATTCGATGAAGCGGGCGAATTTTTCATTGAGTATTCCTATAAGAAGATCCTTTCAGGCATCAAAGAGGATCTGAACGCATTTGGCATAACCTTTGATACATGGCAGAGCGAGAAGGAGCTTTTTGAGAGCGGGGAAGTCAGCAAGGCTATTGAAGATCTCCGGTCGAAAGAGTTTGTTTATGAAAAGGAACAGGCGACATGGTTCAGGGCAACTGCCTTTGGAGACGATAAAGACAGGGTGATCATAAAACAGGACGGGGAAAATACCTATTTTACTTCGGACATCGCATATCACAGAAAAAAGATCGAGAAAAAATATGATGAACTGATTGATATCTGGGGTGCCGACCATCATGGTTACATCCCAAGGATTCAGGCAGTTATCGAGGCCCTCGGCTACCCGAAGGAAAAGTTGAAAGTTTTGCTCGTACAAATGGTTACCCTCCTGAGGGGTGGAAAACCTGTCCAGATGTCAAAGAGGGCTGGTGAATTCGTGACGTTACGGGAAGTCATCGAGGAGGTTGGGGCGGACACGACAAAATTCATATTTCTTACGAGACGTCCGGACAGCCATCTTGAATTTGATCTGGAGGTTGCAAAAGCCCAGTCTTCAGAAAATCCGGTATTTTATGTTCAATATGCTTATGCACGGATAAACAGCATCTTTGCCCATGCGCAGGAAAAAGGAATCCAGGCAGATAAGATTTCCCATGCAGACCTGAGCCTGCTGTCCCACCATGAGGAACTCAGAATTATCAAAAAGCTCCTCATGTACCCGATGATATTTGACGGCGCCGTGAAAGCTCACGAGCCGCACAGGATTACCTTCTATATGCAGGAGCTGTCGAGCATGTTTCATCCCTACTACAATAAGTGCAGAATTGTCACCGATGATATAGCCCTGAGCAGGGCACGCCTTGCATTGTGCGAGGCAATAAGAACTGTTCTGAGGGATGGGCTCGAAATACTCGGCATCAGTGCCCCGGAAAGAATGTAATTAACTCTTGTCAGAGGCTCGTCAATCTTCAATACGCGGATGTAATTCGTTTTATTGGTTCTCTGAATAAATACTTCAGAAACCATTTCCCCATAGTTTACTCCATCATCAAAATTGAACTGCGATCGCTTCCGACCGGGTGAGCATAACACCGGCTTATAAACACCGGGCAAAAATCGTAACCTTTGAAGAGTTCATTCTGTACTAAATACTATCGGACTTTGCGTAGAGGGAATCTTTCAAATCGAAGTAAATAACAGTCAACTAAAGACCAGCGTTTGTTTCTCCTGCAAATAAATGGAAGAAGGCACAAATCCATAGATAGAGTTTGTTTCAAACTGTACTGATCGGGTTCCTCGGTTCAATCCGAAGAGCGCAAAATTGTCGATGACACCTACAAGCAATAATCCGATTGGACTGAAATATTGATGATTAACAAAAGAAATAAAGCATAACATTAACATGACCAGTTCGATATTTGGTTGCGCATTATAAAACTGCTAATTACAAAAATAAAACGAAAAAACAAGAAACAGACTGTTTATAGGTTCAATAAATGACCTCAACCAGAAACAAGGCATGAGGAGGAGCTGTAAAGCCGGCCGCTGAGCGTTTTTCTTTTTCAAACATTTCTTCAATTTCTGAAACAGAAAGCTCTCCTAACCCAACTTGAATAATCGTCCCGGTAATCACTCTGACCATTCTATGAAGAAAACCATCTCCAGAGAAATTGATAGTGATTTCACTTTCTTTTTTAAGAATTTCAATCTTTGAGAGTGTCCTAACGGTCGATTTGTTCTTGGACTTCAAGGCCGTAAAACTCCGAAAGTCTTTGGTTCCAACAAACAAATCCGCAGCCTGTTTCATTTTTTCAATATTCAAAGGTTTTTTTATGTGAAAATAATAGCCCCTGTTGAAAATATTTTTTTTAAAAGGATGGTTCCAAATCCGGTATAAGTACTCTTTTCCTTTTGAATTTAACCTTGAATGGAAACGTTCAGGCATTTCCTGGATGTCCAGGAGATTAATATCATCTGGAAAGTATTTATGAAGATAGTCCTCTATTTCGGAAAGTCCCTTTTGACTTTGAGTATGAAAATTTGCAACTTGACCAAGGGCATGAACTCCGGTGTCTGTTCGGCCTGATCCATGAAGCTCAATTTTTTCTCCTGTCATCAGTTGCAACACATGCTCAATTCTTCCCTGAACCGTGCTTTTAATAGTCCTCTGGCGCTGCCATCCTTTATAACGGCTACCATCGTATTCCAAAACAAGTTTAATGTTACGCATGAAATTCTTCCAACCAGTAATTAGACCGATAATGGCACTAACAACGGAATCCGATGTTAGTCAACCAGTTATTGGACGAAAACCGCCCCAATAATATCGGAATTTGTATATTAGTCAGACAATACTGGACATTCCCCATGATTGATTACCGGAAATAACTTACACTATTTTGAAGTTTCTGAAAAGTGCGGTATTCAGGAAGTAACTGAAAGATGCGATATCCTTTCATTGAAAAATCCTTCTTTGGCAGACAGGATAAGAGGGCTTCATTAGAAAAGAGCTACCAGAAGAGATTTGGTTGCTTTATAAGATGAAAAGTTTGTTATATAATGAGATACTTGGATCACTCGAAATTAATAAGCATCTTTTTATGTTTTATCTTTGCCAACTTTCTCATCTCCTGCGCAGGAACGGGTGTCAAGAAAACGGCTCAATCTGAGTATGAATCTGGCCTTTTACTTTTTAACCGAGGCCAATACGAAGAGTCCGTCCCACATTTTGAGCGAGCAACCGAACTTGTTCCGGAGTTTGGGATGGCCTATCTGTACCAAGGCAGAGCTTACGTGAATCTTGGAAAGTGGCCTGAGGCACTCCAGTCTTTGAGAACTGCATTCCGCCTTGCCCCGGAAGAGTCAAATAAAGCGATTCCAGAAATTATCATCGACGTTTTCTTCAAAAATGCCTCAAAACTCGACCACGATACTCAATCTCAAATTATGGACTTATTGAAATAATCGACCTCGCCTTTAGACACTTATACTAAAATGAAGGATGTTTCGACTGCTGATTAATACTCTCCGTAATTGATGGGGCAGAGTAATGCTGTTCGACTGTTTAATAGGTTATCATTTCTGACTAAAATCAGATATCAAACATCGTACCCAGCCCATTTGAGTCTTACTTTCCAAGTCGATTGGTTCTCGGGTTCGAGAGGATTTCCCATTCCGTCATGATCACCGACGGTCACTTTCCCTATTGGAATATTTCCCTCCTCAGTCTCAATAGAATCCCTTGGCCCGATAACATTTTTCCCATTGTCAATAATGACCGGCAGATTTTGACAAGATTGTGGGTGCCTTGTAGTCGCCCAATATTTACTTCTCCGATTGTTCGACAAATAAACTCGAACTTTCATGTCATTACCACCTTTCTTTTATCGGTGAATCTCTCCGAAGAATCTTTCATACTATTTTCGTTCTTGATTCTAATATTAGGTGTTTAGATCAAGAAATCAATCCTACATGAGTAGGGGGAACAATGTTTTCATTAATTACCATGTGCACTGCACATCTCTATCGATGCTTCAGGAAATGTTGTATGCAGTAAGGCCATCGCATATGAGGGGTCATAATTTCAATGTAAACTGTAGCACAGAAAATTATTTAACGTTATTATATAAACGGTAAATACAAAAAAACATCAGAAAGGAGATATATTGTGTTAACACTCGAAGAATTAAAAAAAGACAGAGCGCTTATCGATTCCATTGCCTGGGACATGACACCGGAATTGGCTGTGCGAATGTATTTGGAGTGGGGGAACATCTGGGCCAGTGGGGATGATAGAAGACATGTGGTCCGGTCGAAAAAGGATTTTTCAGTCTATTTTATCGTTAACTGCTGGGCTAAACCGTATTACATTTATCTCATCAAAATAAGCAATGAAGAAGCCGTAGATATGGCCAAATTCGAATTGCCGGAGAGATTTGAAAAGGCGGTATGTAATTTTAAAGGTGTATATGCCCCCGATGGCGAACTCAAGGATTGGTTGAGAAAAGAATTAAACGCTGCATGATATCTTAGTCAATCTTATTCATCGCGGAAGGGTAGTGATACACATATTTCAAGAAAAAGGACTTCCTGTCTGCTCCTTCCTCCTACATACAGATGTGATATAAAAAGAGAAGGGTAAAGGCAGGAGAGCTTGCTACTTCCTGGGTCTCTGAACCCTTAGTACAGTCTGTTCCCTGCCTCCTTAAGCCATGATAAGTTGATTGGGTCATCTATGAACCCTCGTAACGCGGGAGGATTGGCTTGGAGGCATACCCTGCCTGATCCTGGAAAAAACCAAGAGGAGGTATTGTATGGGAAAGATGTATGTAGGAATCGATATCGCAAAGGACAGGTCCTCTGCCTGTGGTATCGAAGAAGGTGGCAGAACTCTTTTTGAGCTAACGTTTACCATGGATGGGGCCGGATTTGCTGAACTCCTAAAGACAATTGAAGCAAATGGTGGTACCCCAGGGAATGTCGTAGCTGCAATGGAATCTACGGCGTGCTATCACATTAATCTGTATTCATTTCTTTCCGCAAAAGGGATCGATGCTGTCATTATAAACCCGCTTCTTATTGCAAACTACGCCAAGCTCTCGTTGCGAAGAACAAAGACAGACAAGAAGGACGCAAAAACCATAGCCCGGTTTATCCTTGCGCATAAGGATTCAGTAACACAGCTTGCTATTTCTCAGGATATGCAGGATATAAGGGACATGGCGAGGGAGCGAGAATCTCTGTGCTATCAAATATCTGCAGCGAAGGTGGAGATACAGAGGGTTTTACAGACGACATTTCCCGAGTTAGCGGCCATGACCAATCCTCTCACGAAAGTAATGTTGCATTTCATCCAGCGATTTCCTTCTGCCCGTCTTGTGAGTATCGCAAAGCCAAGTGCTATCGAAAAAACACTCAAGGAAAAGCCATGCAGCTGCCGGCTGCGGTTCACCTCGAAGGACCTTATAGAAGCAGCCCGCACATCGATTGCAACGGTAAGCCCGGCAAAAGAACTTATTCTATCAGGGAAGATTGAGACGCTTATCCATCTTCAGAAGAGGCGTGATGAACTCACAAAGGCACTCACAAAGTACTGCGAATCGACGATTGTAGAGGATCTGCGAATTGTGACCTCCATTAGCGGCATCAACAATACTATGGCTACCGCGCTACTGGCAGAAATTGGGCAGATCGGCAATTACCTTTCACACAAACACTTGATTGCATTTGCAGGTATTGATCCGACAGTGTATCAGTCAGGTAAGTATGAAGGCGCAAGCAGAATATCCAAGAGAGGGAATCGTCATCTCAGACGAGTCATATGGCTTATGACAATCAGTGTCATCCATCATAATTCTGTATTCAGAGATTACTTTTTGAAGAGACGAAACGAAGGACAACCGTTTAAGAAGGCGGTGTTTGCAACAGCTCATAAGCTTATGAGAGTTATCTTCGCCATGTTATCGAAGAAAACTTCTTTTGTAGCGGAGTGCGTATAGTTGACTGGACTAAACAGTGCAGAAGTATTATCAAAAAGTGTATGCTTCATCTGAAAATCAAGAAGCGAGAAGAGGTCTTCTACCATTTATTTACAAATTCCAAAATAATAGCTACCATATGTTTACTTTGAAAAGTTGAAGGAGGAATTATGAAAATAAAAATAAGCATCTTTTTAATGATTACCCTTGTTGTGCTTTATTGTGCGTCTATTGTGAATGCTGTTGATAAAACTCTGGAACAGATTGTACGAGAAACAAAGGCGGCAATACAGGAAGTATCTA
>Ga0315274_10014673_pt1 | contig 11103 bp, 10 predicted proteins | sample YL17G02_20_MG_FD_203700 | JGI IMG/M metagenome (GOLD analysis project Ga0315274, IMG submission 203700) | Sediment microbial communities from Yellowstone Lake, YNP, Wyoming, USA - YL17G02_20 | ecosystem: Environmental > Aquatic > Freshwater > Lake > Sediment | place: USA: Wyoming | collected...
GGGCTGCGATATCGGGGGCCAGTTGCATCGGCAGGGGTTACTCCCCGGTCTGCGAATCCCACTGGAGTAGCCGCTTCTGGAAGGGCAGCGGCTTGCTCAAGCGGTCCTCCAGCTCAGCGCGCCGGTAGGCCTCCAGTGCCTCGGCTTGGTCCTCGGTCAGCCGCTCCTGCTCGACTAGAGTGCTCAGGCGTTCCAGACGCGGCTGAAGCAGCGCGTCCACCAAGCCGTCCAGCTTACCGCCCGCGACCTCGGCTAGTGTGCGGCCGGCGAACAACTGGGAGAGGATCTGCGAACGCGAGAGTCCAAGCGGCTCGGAGACCTTGCCCAGCAGCGCAAGCCGGCCCGGGCGCCCGAGCGGTGACCCGCCCTGTTGCGTGCCCGGAAGGCCCGCGGCGCCGTCCGGCCCCTGGGCAAACGCCGGTACGGCGGCAAAGGCCAGTACCAGGCCTAGGATAAGGGTCGAGATAACGATCAGCTTCTTCATGGGCAATCCCTCTCCAAGCCGATTCTCAGTCGGATCCTACCGCGCGGTTGTGGAGGGATTGTGGAGGGATTGCGCGAATTCGCCGATCAGCGGGGGAAGAGCACCTCGCCCGTCGCGGCATCGACCACGAGTACGGCGTTGGCGCTGCGTGCGCGGTCATAGAGGAACCAGAGAATGCGCCCCTGTTGTGGGTCGAATTCCAGCGCGTAGTCCAGGTAGTCGTTGCTCGCCTCTGCCCCGCCGAGATTGTCCAGGTAGAACTGCCTGAGGTCGGGCGAGTTCAGCCGCACCAGGCTGGGATCGACCGGCTGCGGCCGCTCGCCTTCGGGGCGATAGGCCTCAGCCTCGCCCGACTGGCCCAGCATGCCATCCACCACCTGCACATAGAGCTCGCGCGCGTCGCCCTGCCGGGCGAAGCGGTAGACCCAGCCGGCTTTCTCCGGGTAGACCGGCAGAGACCGCACGCCGAGTGCAGACGGGACTATGCCTACGAAGTAGGCCTCCGGGCTCCAAGCGCGCGCAGACTCTTCGGCCACCGCGTAGCCCTCGAGAGCGGCAACCTCGCGCCCCGTGCTCAGTACCAGGCCGCTTTCCTCGGCGATGGCCAGGGGCGAGAGGGGACTGAGGAAGGAGTCGATCAGCGGCGTTGGTGTTGGTGGGTAGGTAGCGGTCCGCATTGGCGTCGGCGAGGGCTCGATCGCCGTCGCGACTGCTGGCGGCTCAGGTGTTGGCGTGGCCGGGGCCGGGCTGGGCTTTCCGCCGCAGGCGGTGAGCAGCAGCGCCGCGACGAGTACCGGGGCGAGGCTAGCGGTGCGCATGAGGCAGCTCCTATCGAGTTGGGCTCGGCATCTGGGCAGGGACTGAGGCCGCGCCGTCGGCGGGGCGTGAGATGGCTCGTGCTAGCGCAAAGGCCAGCAGATCGCGCAGCGAGACACACAGGCGGTAGCCAACGGCCACTGCCGCGCCAACGGACAGGGGCACGAGCGGCGTGAGGGTGTAAGCCAGCACCCCCTCGCGGACGCCTATGCCCGATGGGGCGAAGATGGCCAGGAAGCCAACCAACCAGGCAGCGGAGTGAGCCCCGATTAGCATGGGCAGGCCAATCGGCCGGATCGTGAGCGTGGCTCGCACGAACAGGGCGAAGCCCAGCCCCTCGCCGACGCGCAACAGCAGCTCGAAGAACCACAGCCAGAGGATGGTCCGGAAGCTGAGGTCGAGGGTGACGGCGGGACGCCTGAGCAGTCGCAGCGCCAGATTCACGCCACGGCCAAGCAACGGCGGATAGAGGGCAAGGAGACCGAAAGGCACCAGGAGGGGGAGTAGACGCAGGGGCGGGGTCAACCAGCCCCAATCGCCGGTGTGCAGTGGCCAGAAGGGCAGGGCGACGAGCACGAGCGTGGCGTACGCCATGATCGCCGTGGCAAGCTCTACCACGAGACCCACCGAGACGCGCGAAACGTCTAGGCCGGCGCGCCCGCAGAGCGCCGCTCTCCCGGCAACGTCCCAGGCTGGGCCCGGGATGTAGCGGGCCATCTGCGCCGTCAGCCAGATGCTGATCGCTTGGTGCAAGGGCAGGTGAGTGCCCATGCGCCGGAGGAGCCACCACCAGGCTACGCCGCAAGCGACCATCGTCGCCAAGAGCACGAGAAGGGCGGCGCCGAGGTAGGGCAGGCTGACGCGCCACGCGTAGCCACGAGCGGCGCCCCAGTTGGCGCGCACGGCTAGCGCCCAAGGGAGCAGCACGAGGGCGACCAGCAGCAGGCGCAGAAGCCCGAGCCACAGGCGACGCGGCCGGTGTGCCGAAAGTGCAGGTGGGGTTACCCCGCCCCTACTTCCGGCACGCCGGTGGAAGGGCATTCACACCGCCGACTGCCGGCATGGGCGCTCCCGCGCTCCCTCTCTGAGACCTTTGCGTCGGCTAAGGCCCAAAGATCTCGGGCACCTTCGCCGTCTGGCCGGCAACGACCTCGATCTGGAGCGTGTGCTTGGTCTCGGGATCGGACACTAGCACCGACTCGACCGCCTCCCAGATGATGACGCCGTAGCGGCCGGGCTCGATGGCGGCGAAGCAGTAGCGCCCCTGCTCGTCGGCAATGGCCCGCGGCGAAGCGGCCGTATCCATCGTCACGAGCGGCAACTCCTCCTCGTTGCCCTCGAACTTGCCCAGGTAGAGCACGGCGTTGACGAGAGGAGTGCCGTCCATGTGCCGGACGTTGCCGCCGATAGCCCCCACGCCCGAGGACTCAGGCTGGCAGGCGAGCGGGCTGACAGTAGCCGTTGGGCCAGGTAGCGGCGACAACGGCGAGAAGGCAGTGGTCGTGCCGAGTGACACCGTGGGCACGGCCTCGCTGGCAGTAGGGGCCGCGGTCATGGTCGGCGGCACGGCTTGGCTCGTCGCTGTAGGCGCCACACTCGCGCCGCAAGCGACGAATAAGGGCAGCACGAGCAGCGCCAGCAAGAGGTTGCGCGTCTTACCAATCATGGTCTCTTCCGTATGCGGCCTGTCGCCGTTGGGATTCCAGAAGCGTTGGTGGATTGGGAGAGGAAAGGCCGAAGCCATCGCGTGGCCTCGGCCTCCTTAGCGTCGAAGACCGTCGGTTCAGCCGCTGCGCCGGCTAGGGCGCTACTGCGAAGCCGTCGTACTGGCCGACGGTGTCACCACTGCGGTTGAGAGCGTTCTGGCTGCCGATCACGACCACGGCCACGTCCGAGGTGACCTTGACCGAGCCCTGCCACCCAGCGCCCAACTCTGGGTCGGCATCAGGCTGGTAGCGGTTGACGGAGTTGTACGGGTCGATACTCAAGTTGACCGTCTTCACCGGGGTGGTGCTGCCCGGGGTGAAGTACTGCACCGTGACGGAGGCGGGTGTAGCGCCGACGTTCATGATCTGGAAGCTGGTGACGTAGTTGCTGCCACCGAAGTTCCTCAGCACGGTCGGCAGGTAGGCCGTCGTGGCGCCGGAGCCGAAGGCATTGTAAATGGAGGCCTTGCTCGTGCCCGCCGCGCCGCTGGACTGGCTGGCAACGGCGACCACCGGGTTGTCGGAGGAGACGATGCGGACGGAGCCAATCCAGCCGCTCCCCAGGCCGTCGTTCGGCTGGTAGCGGTTGATCGCCTGCAGGGGGCCGAGAGCGGCGGTAACCGTCTTCACAGGCGTGGCGCTACCGGAGGTGTAGTAGTCGATGGTGATGTTGGCCGTGAGAGTGCTGCTCGGGTTGAAGACCTGGAAGCTGGTGTTCCACAGGTTGCTGCCGAAGCCGGAGAGCAGGGTCGGGATAAAGAGCGTCATGTCGCCGGCGTCGATGCCGTTGTAAGTCTCGAGGCGGCCGTCGGCGCTCATGACGTCCACTACCACCGCGACATCGCCGCCGCCGGTCACGGTGGCCGCGCCCAGCCACCCTGTCGGCAGGTTGGTGTTGGCCGACTGCTCGAGGGTCGCCGACCCATTCGCCGCCAGGTTCACGGTCTGCACCGCCGCCGCGCGCTCAGTGCCATCGCCGTTGTAGTAGCGCACCGTGACCGCGTTGGCGGCCGTGGTCGCGTTCTGGATGGTGATGCGAGTGGACCAGCCACTGCCGCCGAAGGTCTTGTTGACGTTTGGCAGGTAGAAGTTGAGGCCGATGTCGGAGGCGGCCATGCCGGAGAACTGACTAACGCCGATGTTGCCGTTGGAGTAGGTGACGTTCTCCGAGCCAATGGCCACCACGGGCTGGTCCGACTCAACCACTACCGAGCCCTTGAAACCGGCGGTGAGCCCGGAGATGTCGGGCGTGTAGATGTTCCAGGAGGAGCCGACGGCCAGCGCGGTGTTCTGGACGAGGGTTACCTCGTTGCCGGCCTCAGCATAGAAGTGCACCTTGACGCTGGCCGGGCCCGTGCCGACGTTCATGACCTGGATCGAGCTAACCCAGGTGCCGCCTGCCTGCGCCCCGACGGTCAGCGGGACGAGCAGTGCGGCCAGCAGCCCAACAATAGCAACTGTAATGATTAGCTTGCGCATGGCGCCTCTCCCTATCCAGAGGATTGTCTGCCTGATTATTCTCCGGTGGGGGAGGCTATCTCAATACCACTTATGGGTTATGCGGGCTCATCGGCAGCGCCCGGATCGGTAAGCAGCTCGATAGCTTGGCGCATTCGGCTCCAATCGAACTCCGCCGCCGTCTGGCGCACGCCCCGGCGCAGTCGCGCGGCAGTGTCGCCGCTGAAGTAGCTGAGGATGGCAGCGGCCAGGGCCGGCGGGTTGCCAGGCGGCGCAAGTAGACCGTTCACATCAGCGTGGATGGCCTCTCCAAGGCCACCGACGTCGGTCGCGATCACCGGCAGGCCGAAGCCAAATGCTAGCTGAGCCACGGCGCTCTGCGTCGCGCTCTCGTAGGGCAGCACGGCCACGTCGGCGGCCTCGAAGTAACAGGGCAAGTCCTCGTTGGGGACATAGCGGTTGACGATTGTAACGACGCCCTCCAGCCCGAGTTCGGCGACTTGCCGGCGGTAATCCTCCTCCGGCTCCCAGAACTCGCCGACGACGAGCAAGTGCAACGGCAGGCTACGACGCACGAGCAGCAAAGCCTGGAGCAGTGTGTGCAGCCCCTTGTAGGGCCGCACGAAGCCGAAGAAGAGCGCCACGTGCTCGGCGCTCAAACCCAGCGCGCTCCGGGCTACCTGCTGCGAGCCGGGCTCTCCGCGGCGTAGGCCGGCGTACGTCGGCAGGGGGCGCCGCTGCACATTGGTGCCGGGGAACAGCGAGAGCAGCATCGCCTCGTCCTGCGCTGAGTGCACGACGAAGCCGTCGGCCGGCGCCAGGGCGAAGCGAACGGCCAGGCCCGCGCCGACGGCGCGCTCGTGCGGCAGCACATTGTGGCAGATGTAGACCACCTTGGCCGAGGCGCGTGCCTTGACGAGCCGCGCGAGCACGCCGAAAGCGGGGCTCCAAAAGGGAACCCACCACTGCATGACGAGGACGTCCGGCCGGAGCTGGCGGATAGCGCGGGCGGTGCTCAGCCAAGTGAGGGCGTTCAGGGGGTCGAGGCTGTAGGTCGCGGGCACGCGCACCGGCTCGGCGCTCGGGTCGGCGTCGCCGCGGCCGGGGAAGAGCAGCTTGGGGTACTGGCGGCGAAACGAGAAGAGGTGGGTCTCATGGTGCCGGCTCATCTCATCGTGCAGGAACGCGGTGTAGTGAGCGATGCCACCGCGGAAGGGATAGACCGGGCCAACGAGCGCGACGCGCACACCTACGCCCCTTCGGAAGGCTTGCGCAGCAGAGCCCAGCGGACGCGGGCGTCGTCACGGCTACCGGCGAGGTCGGCGGCGGCGAACAGCGGCACGTGGGACCAACTGAGCGCGTGGCGCAACCGGGCGGGCAGCCGGTACCACACGTCCGCGAAGCGCCCAAGGCGCCTGCCCAGAAGGTAGCCATCCTCCTCGATGACCAGTCCTGAGGGCGCCACGAGTCGATTGGCGAAGGCGTCGTCATCGTACCAGTGCTGGTACCAGCGCTGCCATTTCCCCTCGCGAGCCACCCGCGCGTAGGGAACTGAGACGAAGGCGGCTCCGCCCGGACGCAGCGCCTGTCCTAGCCCGGCGAGCGCGCGGCGATCGCCATCCCCCGCTATGTGCTCGACAACCGAGATGGCGGTGACCACCGCCAGGGAGCCCGCCCGCAGGGGTACCTCCAGCGCGCTGCCCAGGATGGGCTGCAGGCTTGCGCCCGCGCGCCGGGCCCACGCTAGCTGTCCCGACACGGTCCGGTCGAGATCGAGCAGCAGGCTGACCGCGCCCCTGCCGGCCAGGAAAAGCGGCCAGGGTGAGCGGTAGGAACCGACGTCGAGCACCGGGTCGCCGGGCGCGAAGGCGCCCCGCAATGCATTCCAGGCGGCCCAATACTCGGCGCAGCGCGAGAGGTCGATGCCCTCGATGGCGTGCAGCGCGCTCATGCTTGCGTTGAGGCGGCCGATCTCGCGCAGGAACGTGACCTGGGCGTGCCTCATCGCGGCACCGAGTAGACGCGGATCACCGGGTCGTGCACCGGCAAGGGGTGACCGCTGAACTTGGCTACCAGCGGCCAGGAGGTGAAGAGCTCGCTATAGAAGGCGGCTTTGGCCGGATACCTTTCCGGCTGCGAGACGTAGCGGCCGTACATAAGTGAGCTGGCGACGAGGTAGTCACACCCCCTGCCGCGGTAGGCGGAAAGGGGCTCGTTGGCCAGCGCCCATGTGTTGCTCAACACGAAGCGCGCGCTGTCCACGGGCGGTGCGTACGCCTCCTGGCAGAGGGTAGCTCCGGCAGGGAGGTTGCGATCCATCCAGGTGGCAGCCGTGGTGCGGGTGTCTGTCTGACTCATGAGGTAGTCGTAGCGAGTCGTTCGGTACAGCGGCCAACCGCCGACGAGGGCCAGAAGCACGGCCGCGCCAGCCGCTCGCTGTGGCGCTAACGGCAGCGCGACACTGACCGCTCGTACGGCTTCGGCAAGCGCCAGACCGGCGAAGATGGCGAGGAGTGGGAGTAGCGGCACCAAGTTGCGCTCGAAGCGGACGGTTTGGCCGGCGAGCAGCGCGTAGTAGGCCAATGCGAAAGCCGAGAGGGCGAGGCACAGCCAGCGGTCGCGCGCAAGCAAGAGCACCCAGCCGGCCACGGCGAACAGCGCAAGCCCCGGCGTCAGGCCGTCTGTAAAGAGGTAGAGCGGGTAGAACCGCCAATTGTCGCTGCCCTCGAAACCCTCGTGTCCGCCACGGTAGTGCTCGATCTCGAAGCGTATCCCTGACAGCACTGTGCCGCGATCGAGGAGCAGCCAGGGCATAGCCACGAGGAAACCGGCGAGGGCTGCCGCACCGACGAGTAGCGGCGTGCGCCAGTGGCGAGTCGTGCCGGCTCGTCCGGTGGCCCAGAAGGCTAGGGGCACAAAGAGCGCGAGACCGGCGTTGTACTTGGTGGCTGCTGCCAGACCGGCCGCCGCGGCCGAAGCCACAAGCCATCCTTGGCTGCCGCGGCGGCCCCTGGCCGCCAGCCAGAGCGAGAGCGCCACGAATAGGCCTGCCGGGACGTCGGTGGTTATAAAGTGCGAGTTGGCCGAGTGCAGAGGCGCCAGGGCCAGCACCAGCCCCGCGGCCAGCCCGGCTGCCACGCCCGAGAGCCGGCGGCCCGTCAGGAATATGAGGTAGACCGTGGCTGTGCCGCAAGCGGCAGTCAGGCCGCGGCCGATCAGGTAGAGCAGTCCCTGCAACTCCAGCGTCCCCAGTGAAGCGGGGGCGAGCAAGCGTCCCGCGCCGAGCACCAGCGCGGTGGCGTACAGGTACAAGCTCGGGTAGTTGAACCAGTGCGGGTTGGGGTCGCCCGTGTCGAGCATGCGGAGGGCGCGGTCGACGATAGGGGGCTCGTCGGGGTGGTAGGCGTGCGGCAGCCCGAATTGGATGCCCCACAGCCGCAGGCCGAGAGCCAGCCCGAGTATGGCCGCGAGAGCCAGGCTCCGGCGGCGGTCGGTCAGGAGGACCTCCTGACGATGAGGTCGGCCAGTAGGCCAAGCACGGCAACCTGGATGGCAACGAGCACGACCATCAGCGTGATGGCCGGCACGTAGAAACCGCGATAGACGATGAAGTCCCTGACCAACTTGATGAAAGCGACGAGGAACAGGAAGAGCGTCAGGGGCAGGAAGATGCGTAGTGGGTTGAAGTACATCACCGTGCGGATTACGAGCGACAGGTAGTTGTAGGTATCGCGCACCGGGTGGAAGGTGGAGCGTCCTTTGCGCGGGTAGTACTCGATGTCCAGCCAGTCCACGCTCTCCGGCCGGGCGTAGAGCATGGCGATAGTGATCGTGCTTACCCAGGAGTGGGTGTTGGGCAGAATGCGCAAGTGCGAGAGGGCGGCCTGACGCCGGAAGGCGCGCAGCCCGGAGTTCAGGTCCGGGATGCGCGTCTGGGTGAGGTAACTGGCCAGGCTGCGGATGAACCACTTGGCAGGAGTGCGCAGCAAAGGCATCGTGCCTGCCTCGCGCTGCCTTGCCCCCACCACCATGTCGAAGTCCCCAGCGATGAGGTGGGCGACGAGGCGCGGGATGTCCCGAACGGGGTATGTGCCATCGGCGTCGGTCATGACGACGATGTCGCCGTTAGCAGCCTTCAGGCCGGTGTTGCGCGCCGCGCCTCCTCCCTGGTTGCGGCGGTGTTGCAGGAGGCGCGCCCAAGGCCGCTGGCGGGCGATCTCGGCCGTGCCGTCGCGGCTGCCATCGTCCACGACAATGACCTCGTAGGTGTAACCCGAAGCATCCATGGTGGCCTTGACGCCGTCGAGGTCGGCGGAAATGGCCGCCTCTTCGTTGTACGCCGGGATGACGACGCTCACCAGAAGGCGCTCGATAGCGCTGTCACGTAGCTGCACCATCGCCTCCGAACCGCACGGTCTACTCGACACGAAAGACAGCCCACAGTCTAGCGCAACGACGTAGAGGGTGCTACCCGCCGATCTGCCCACTTATCCACAGGCTCTACTGCTACTCCGGCCATGCCCTTCGGTAACACCACCTATGAGGCAGCCAATCGCCTCTCGGTAACACTTCCTATTGACGCATCACGCCCGCGGGGCCGACTACGGCGGGCCGGCGAAGGACTCGACGGAGAACGGCCCGAACTCCGTGGTCTCCGCCGGTTGCGCCCGTAGGAGCAGATACTCGCGCAGAAGGGGGTCGCCGTAGCCCTTCTGGCTCACCAGCCACACATGCCGGTGCGCCAGCACTTCGGGCAGGGCAACGGTCCACTGCCCGGGGTCAAAGTCGATGATGCTCAGCGCCCGACTGAACTGCCAGCCGCCTTCCGTCTGGCGCGGCTTGGCCACATAGTCGGCGACGTGGTTGCCGTGGTACTTGAGGCTCAGAGCAATGGAGTGCGAGTTGGCGACGACCACATCCTGGGCGCCGGCCCGGGCGTTCAGGTAGCCGACGGGAAGCACGTCCAGGTTCTTGAGGAAGCCCGAGAAGTAGTAACGCTGCAGGGCGACCGCATTGGCAGCGGTCAGTGCCAGAGCCAGCGCGGCGGCCAGGCCGATGTAGATGGTCTTGCCTCGGACGCTGCCGATCAGGCCCAACAGTCTGTCCCAGCCGGCAGCAGCGAGCAGCAGCATGGGCGGCAGTGAGACGATGAACTGCCGCTCCTCATAGGGCGGCACGACGTGCCCCAGGGCGGGCAGGCCCAGGAAGACGAAGGCGAACGGCACGGCCATCGCGGCGAGCGCAAGCAGCAGCACGTCGGGCTTGCGTCGCGCCAGATCCACCGCGCCTAGGAGAGCAAGGACGGCAAAGGCGACGAGGCCCACGAGCCTGGCCGTCTGGGGGACGTAGCGCGATTCCCCGGAGACGAGCGTCATCCAGGTAGAGCCGAAGGAGATGGCTACCGGCGTCACGTCCAACACCACGACCTGGCCGAGATCTCTCGAGGCGCGCACCAAGTGCAGCAGCGTGGGAACTGCCAGTGGCAGCCCCAGCAGGCTGAGGACGAAGGGCAACAACTGGCGCTGCCAGTGGCCGCGGCGCAGCGAGAGGTAGACTACGTAGAGTCCCTCGCCGGCGACTATGCACCAGTCGAAGTAGTGCAGGTAAACTAACGCCAGGCCACAGACCCCGTAGGCGACCCACCACGTTGCCCGTTCGTGCGAGAGTGCTTCCCAGAGCAGCCATAGGCTGAGGGCTGTAAGAAGGAACATGAGGGCGTAGGGCCGCGCCTCCTGAGCATAGTAGACGGCATAGGGGGAGATGCCCAGCATGGCCAGCCCGGCCAGGGCGGCCCGACGGCTGATGGTGCGCGCCAACAGCAGGTAGAGCGCCAGGAAGCCGGCCAGCGAGGCCAGGATAGAGGGCAGACGGGCGGTGAGCTCACTTGGGGACAGCGGGCGGAAGACCAAATGCAGCAGGGCGATGTAGAGCGGAGGATGGGGATAGCCAGAGGCGACGATGGCCTCCCAAACGCCGCGTAGGCCGCCTGGCAAGGTGGCCAAGTCGACGGCGATCAGCTCATCGTACCACATCGGCTGCGACGCCAGGCGGAAGATGCGCAACCCCAAGCCCAGCACGACGGCGGCGAGGCCGGCCGCGGCCAACCAGCGACTGGTCAGCCCTTTCACTGCAGGCCGAAGACCCATACTTGGTCCCTGTGGTAGAGGAGTCTGTAGGCTGGAGAAGCCGCCATCACTTCCGGGGAGAGGCTGCCACCCTTCTGCCCGATGTAAACGTAGGTGATCCCTTGCCGTCGCAGCTCGGCCACGGCGGCCGGGTCATCCAGCGTGTGGCCCTCCAGGAAGTGGGCAAGGCCGTTGACCCGCTCGATGTAGGAGGGGTCGTCAGCCGCCTCGTGGCCGTAGGTAATGGGTGGCACCGTGTTGGCCCGGCCGGCGAGCAGGGGTAACCACCAGCCGGCATCCGAGCCGACGATGACGTGGCCTTCGTAAGCGAAGAAATGGTTGGCCAGGAAACGGGCGTCGGGCGGCGTGTTTGCCTCGATCCAGCGCATGGCCTGCAGGTCGGGGTAGGTGACCAGCACGTAGTCAGGGTTGATGACGGCGAGCGCGTTGCGCGTGCCGGCCAGCGCGAGAAGCAACGTCACGACCAGGGGGGCTGAGGAGTGCAGACAGGCGG
>Ga0315274_10014675_pt1 | contig 11102 bp, 20 predicted proteins | sample YL17G02_20_MG_FD_203700 | JGI IMG/M metagenome (GOLD analysis project Ga0315274, IMG submission 203700) | Sediment microbial communities from Yellowstone Lake, YNP, Wyoming, USA - YL17G02_20 | ecosystem: Environmental > Aquatic > Freshwater > Lake > Sediment | place: USA: Wyoming | collected...
GGAGGGATCCGGGATTGGGGCAAGGACACGGTAGCCGGGATCCTTGGGAATATCCCCTTCATCGGCTACGACGTCGAGAACGCGATCCGCGGGCAGGGACCGCGCGGGGGATTCGAGCCGATATCAGGCGCTTACGAAGTGGCCAAGGCGATAACGGACATCGCAGGTGGCGAAGAGAAGGAAAAGACGGTGCGCGAGGTGATGAACGCATTCTGGGGTCTTTCGCAGACAGCAGGGTTGCCCGCGATCCAGATGCGCCGCTTGTATAGGACGGCGGAAAGCATGCTGCAGGATGGCGCTCAGGTGGAGGATCTCTGGCAGCTTGTGGGCGGCCCACCGAAGAAGGAGAAGTAAATGATTACCTCGACTGTTCGGAAGGTGCAATACAATCTCAGTTATCCCTTCGGCGATACCTACGGCATCACCTACAGTTACTGGCTGAAGGCTCAGCTCTTCGCAGTGCTGAGCTTCGACGACGGAACCGCGGACCAGACGCTTGTCCTTGATGCTGACTACTCTCTGACGGCTCCCGGGGCCACTGGCACGCTGACCAAGCTGTCGGACTGGGATCACGAAGCCATACGCCTCACGATCTACCGGGTGGTGGATCTGGACCAGTCCACGGATTACCGCAACGGCGAGGCTGTGGACATGGATCTGCTGGAGCAGGACTTTGATCTCACGGTCGCGCGGGATCAGCAGTTGCAGGAACAGATCGATCGCATTGGAAGCACTCCCATAACCGACCCCTCAGTCGCGGGCCCGCTTCCTTCGCTCAGCCAACGGGCAAACAAGTTCACGGCCTGGGACGGGGCGGGGCAGTGGATCGCGGCGCTGGGGATCCCTTCGGTTCCCGCTACGGCCCTCGCGGCTACGCTGCTTGATGATACGACGCTTCTCCAGCAGCAAAAGACACTCGGCCTGCTTGCCTCAGGTGCATCGGCCGCGATCGCGGCTGACCTTCAGGCCATCCTCGCGGCAGCCGATGCTCCCACTGCGCTTACGTTGCTGGGAGGCGTGAATCTCACGACGGGCAACTGGGCGAAGATCTTCAAGAGCCTTCTGGTCCCAGGGGTGCCGATTCCCGTACACAAGGGTTTCATCGTCTCGGTCGGAGGGACGGCTCGCTACGCGAACAATCGCACGAACAGTTCCACCTCTGCCGGGAAGCTCATCGACAGCGGCGCCACATTCACGACCTGGGGCGTGCAGGCTGGCGATTACGTTCACAACGCCACGGATGGCACATGGGCGCGCGTCACCGCAGTCGACTCGCAGATCCAGCTCTCGATCGACGCCGACATCTTTCTGGCCACCGGCAAGACCTACAAGATCTGGAGCGTTCCCAGCTGGTCGACCATGGGCGTGGGCAACGTGCTGGAGTGCGACGGCTCGACAATCTCCGACGCATCCAGCCCGTGGAACGGGTTCAAGCTGCCCGACCTCAACGGAGCGGGCCCGTATGCGGACGTCGCGGTAAGTGGCGGACGGTTTCTGCGCGGCGGCGCCACGGCCGGCGTGCAGCTGGAGGATCAGGGGCAGGGGCACTGGCATACTATTAATGGGATAACCGGATTGCTCGGCGGAGGATCGGTCGGATGGACCCCTGCAACCTCTGCGGCAGCGCAGAGCACAATCGGATCCCCCATTAGCGACGGTACCAACGGTACCCCTCGCGTCGGCAAAGAGAGTCGCGGTCGTTCGATGAGCATGGTCTACATTATGAGGATCAAGTAGGAGGCACCCATGGAAGAGCACAGACTGGCCTATCAGTTCAACGAGCTCACCGGCGAGTACGTCGGGGTGCGATTTGCCCAGTTCCATGCCCAGCAGTGGCTCCTGCCCGGATCCTCCACGTGGGAGAAGCCGCCCGAACTCGCAGAGCGCGAGGTCGCCGTGTGGGATGGGAAGGCTTGGCAGGTGAAGGTCGACTTCCGTCGCATTCCGTACTGGCACAAGCTGAACAAGCAGCAGTTCACGATCGGGGAGATCGATTGCTACCCCGATGCCGACTGGACGGAGCAGGACCCCGCCAAGGTGGACCTCAACTACACGCGCTTCGACCAGGAGAAGGGCCGCTGGGTGTTCGACCAGGCCGCCAAGGATCGCGCCGATGCGGAGCAGTCGGCGCGGCAGGCATCGGCCTATCTGCGCTCAACGGATTGGCTTGTGCTTCGGAAGGTCGAAAAGGGCACGCAGATCCCGGTCGAGGTAACGGCCGCGCGCGACGCGGCCAGGATCTCCATCGATTCGGCCGAGGCTGTCGCGCCAGGCATCAAGGACAAGCTGCAGGGAGCGATCTGATGCCAAACGGAAACGGCAGGACAGCAGCTCTTGTGCTCTCCATAGTTCTTGGGGCGGCAACGGTCGCGAGTACTACAGCGGCAATCATCGGATGGGGAGAGGCGCGCAGAACGGAGAAGATTGACCAGGAGATCAAGCAATGGAGAGCGACGGAGTATGCGCCCTTCAAGGCCGACTTCGACACTCTGAAGGGCCAGATACTCGCAGAGCTGAAGAATCTGACCGGTGGACAGCAGGACCTCAAGAAGCTCCTGCAGGACTACATGCTGACACATAGGTAGGGGAGGGGGATGCAATGGATGCCATAGAGAGACTCATGGGAAACAGGCCCTTGATTTGGGGCCGCAACGCCGTTGTGGGCACGGCCTGGGAGGAGCTCTACAGCTATGACCAGCCGCTGGACTGGCCGACGATCCTACCAGTAGCCGCGAAGGTCGACGTCACCAGCTCTGCTGCAGCGGATGCATCAGCGGGCACGGGGGCGCGCACGATCGAGCTTGTGGGACTGGACGGCAACTACAAGTTCCAGTCGGAAATCCTCTCGATGAACGGCAACACGATCGTGGTGTCGGCTCTATTTTATCTGCGGCTCTTCTCGGCAGATGTGAAAACGGCAGGAACCGGCGGTACGAACGCCGGCGATATCCACATCGTGAAGACCGGGACCGGTGGCACCTATACGGCTGGAGTGCCTGGCACGGTGACCAGTGCGCTCCTGAAGGTCCTTGCAGGATACGGAAGCGGCATGTCGGGGATCTTCACCACGCCCGCAGGCACGGGCTACATGCTTCAGTCGATCATCGCGGGATGCCGGACCCAGGCAGGGGTACTCGGTGTTTTCAAGCAGGATCTCGGGGCGGCCGGCGCGCTCAAGATTGTGCACGGCATCGACATGGGGGCGGCGACATCCGCCTTCTACGACCTGGAGTGGTGCGGGCATATCATTACGTTCAAGGAGAAGACAGACATCCGCCTGCGAGGCATAGGCGCCGCGGCGTCGGCCGTGATGAGCGCCACCATGGGGTTGAGGAAGACCGACGGATGAGCAATGTGCTCAACTGGCTGGAACTCGTAAGGGCCCTGCAAAGGCGGCTCGAAGGCTCGGGCCCCGCGGTGCAGTTCCGTGCCTTCGCCTCGTTTCTCCTGGATGTACCCTATGTCTGGGGCTCCGAGAACCCCGATGGCACCGACTGCTCGGGAACGGTCTGCTTTCCGCTCTGGCTCATGGGATGGAACATCCGGGTGACAGCGGACGTTCTCTACAGGCAACTTTTCACAGAGCGCGTGGCGAACGGCGAGGACATGAGCCGCCTCATGGCCGTGTTCTACCTCACGCGGGAGGCCCGCCGCCACGTCGACCGCGAAGTTCCTGCCGGGACGGCTATCCACGTGACGCCGGTGGTAGGTCACAACGTGGTACTCAATGCGGGGGCGACGGTCCAACTCTGGACGGCCCGGGCGATCCGCGAGGAGCGAGAGGCAAAAGGTTGCACCGCGGAATGGCGGGAGATCAACTGGGAGGCCGCCAAACGCATGAGCGACAGCGGAAAGTACGCCTGGGACGTGGATCCGGTGCTGACACTTATTCGAGGAGGGCAACCGTGAAAATGATCAAGCTCCTGCAGCTGGCCACAGTCGTGATGTTCGTCATCATTGTCGTGGTCGGCCTGGTCATCCTGTTTCTCATGGCCGAAAAGATGAAGGAGTATAAGGACCTGGTGGGAACGATCTTCCCGGTCTTTCTTACCATGGTGGTTCCGGCGCTGATCGGCTCGCCCCTGAGTGACTACATGCACGCCAAGGCGATGAAAATCGCCAACGGGAAGGCCGCACAGCAAGCAAGCATCCAGGCCGGCTCGCAACAAGGCCTGGTGGGATGAAGCGTGCGCTGGCATTCCTGGTCACTGCGGTCCTGGCCCTGCTGGCTGGCGCTTCTCTGGTTGGCATTCTGTTCCTTCGCCCCGCCCTTGGCCGCGCAAACGACGAGCGAGTCCGAGCCGACAGAGAATCTGCCGCGAGATCTGAAAGTGAAGCTGCTCTTGCAGAAAGCCGACGAGCTGCTGACGAGCTCGGAAAAGGGCTTGGCGCAGCGACCGCTGCAGGTCGCGACCTTGCAAAGCAACTTGCAGAAAGCGAACGAATTGCTGGCCGACTCGAAGAAAGAAATCGAGGATTGGAAGGTCAGCTGGGGGAGATCGGAAGAATTGCGGGCGAGCTTGGAAGCGGCATTGGGGAGGATACAGAGCTCGTACGACGGGCTCATGAGGCGGTTCAACTTGCTCTCCGACTCTATATCGGCCTACCAGAAGGAGATGCAGGGGCAGGTCCATGACCTGCAGGGGCAGGTCCATGACCTGCAGGGGCAGAAAGACTTGTGGAGAGCACTCGCTTGGGGAGCGAGTACCGCCCTGTTGATCGATTTATTGATCAGGCTGGTGGGTTGGATCGCCAGCCTGATCGCTTGAGGAGGAAACAATGGGTGTTCTCACGAGCGCCGGGAGGGAGCACATCAAGTCAAGTAACTTCGCAATCCCAGGCAAGAGGAAGTACCCGATTCATGACATCGCGCACGCAAGAAACGCCCTGGCCCGGGTGGCCGCCTACGGCACCGCGGAGGAGAAGGCCCAGGTCAGGGCGGCCGTGTATCGAAAGTACCCCAGCCTGAAGGATTAGCGCTCAGGACACGAGGTCCTCTCCAAGCCCCAGCTCGTCGATCGCCTGATCCAGAATGTCGTTGGCTTCATCCATCTCTTCGATCGCGCGGTCCATCTCCGCGGCTTCCGCGTGAGCTGCCTCGATCATCGCGGTGACCGCCGGCATCCCGCCGTCTCTCCGTGCCAGGAACAGATCGGCGACAATGCTCATGGCAGCGTCCGCTCGAGAGGTATAGGGAAAGCGGCGCCGCGGTGAGAACCAGAGCATGGTGCCTGCGCGGCGCTGGATCACGCCCACGGGTTGCCCCTCGAAGCAGACCAGCCGCCTGTCGGTGCTGCTGAGTCTCTTGGTAGTCGTCTTGGAAAGGATGCGGGCGCGAACGCCCATCAGCTCGGAAAGGTTCATGTACCACCTCCGTAGTAGTGCGTCCGAAGAAGAGTACCGGGGCAACCCGTCGGAAGCGGGCTTTCGGGTGATCCGCCCTATCCCCGGCAGGACCGATATTATCCTGCCCTGGGCCTCCTGTCCATGCGGCGAGGTCTGCCGACCGTAGGGTGCAGGACCTTTGCGATAGCCTTCACTTCTGGCTCAAAGAAGAACCATTCGCTTCCGCGCTTTTTCAGACCCAACTTCGTTGCCAATAGTCTCACCGTGCGCGGGGAGCACCGGAGACGCTCGGCGGCTTGAGCTGTCGTGAAGGTATTCACATTCAGTAATATACCGCAATCGGAACATAATGTCAAGTTCCTGAAATTGGTACGCAAATTGGTATCCATCTTTCGTGCCTTCCATGGCCTACCATAGGCTACGGGGCTTTTTTCATGCTGATTGTTCTCGTAAGATATGTGCTGTGAGGCTATTTGATCCTCCTGCACATAATCAGAGCGCCTCTGGGGCTAGACGAAAAAACCGCGAGAACTCAAAAATGGCCGTATTTATGCCACTAAAGCAGCGAGCAGGGGCGTGGAATCGGCGATTGGTACGCGAATTGACAACCTCGTTGCCCACATGATATTCTGCCCCCTATGAGTTCCCGAAAGTCCTACATTCTTTACCGCCGTGCAAGCGGCGGAAAGGGCGGAAAAGTCTGGTACGTTGCCTTTTGGAGCGACGACCAAGGCAAGTATGTATCTCGCAGATCTACGGGCAAAACCACAGCCGGGGACGCAGATCGACAGGCGAGGCGATGGCTGGAGGAAGGACCGGCCAAGAGTGGCGAGCCGGCCTTTCTTGATTACCTGGACCGCTTCTGGGCAGATGGTTCCGACTACTTGCTGGGCAGAGAAGCTAGGGGCCACCGGCTATCCAAGATGTACGTGGGGAGCGCCCGCTCAGGACTCCGGAGATACGTTCGGCCCTATGTAGAGGCTAATCACAAATCAGAGATTGGCATCAGCGAGATAAACGCCGCCCTTCTAGAGGCATTGTTGATGCACCTGAAGGGATTGGAGCTCAGCCCATCGCGCGCCAATGGGATCATGAAAGCAATTCGTGTCCCACTTTCCTACGCCTACCGGATGGGGCTGATCCGAGAGAATCCCGGGCCACGAGTTCAGAGACTGCCGGAGCAAGCCCCACGGCGGCAGATCTTAACGTTGGATGAGGCGAAGCGTTTTTTCCTCCTGGAATGGAAGGACCGGAGATGCTACGCCGCGAACTTAACGGCGGCCCTCGGGGGCCTTCGCATGGGGGAGATCCGCGGGCTACAGATAGACGACATTCTCGATGCACATCTGCACGTATGCCATAATTGGATCGACCGAGAGGGAATGAAGGGACCGAAGCACTCCACCCAGCTCGACCTGAAATGGCGCGACGTTCCGATCCCGGCGAAGTTGGAATACGTCCTCCGGCAGACTTATGCCGACAACCCATGGGGGGATAGATTCGTTTTCTGGGGACCGCGGTCTGGAAAGCCTATTTCCTCCACATCTCTTGGCGACAGCTACATCTGCGCTCTTAAGGCGATAGGGATCGAGGAAACGCAGCGCAGAGATCGCAACCTCACTTTTCACGCATGGCGCCACTGGTACCGTTCGATGCTCGACTCAATGGGCCTATCAGCCCGGGCCGGCGATGATCTTACCGGCCACACCGGCGAGGCAATAGCCAAGAGGTACACGCACATCACAGAGGAGCAGAGGAAGGCGGTTGCTGCAGTGGCGGAACAAACGCTAACCTGACCACGCCAACATCCTGGACATGGAAGAGGCGCGGCGGAAACTGGGGAATGCGGTGAGGCCGAAGAAGGCGAAGAGGATGGCGGGGTAGGACGGCTTCAACAATCACTCATTCGATCTTGGGAAAGGCGCTGGCTCGTGAGGAGATACTGTCGGGGTTTTTTCGTGAAGCTTGGCAAGGAGATCTCCATCCCGCTCCTTACGCCGAGCCTCCAGGAAGGCATCGGCTTCCTCAGAGAGGCAGGAGATTGGCTTGCGGCTCTCTGCCTCCCCGACAGACCGATGGGCACTTCCCCTCAGGCCTCTCGTGAATCGGAATACTGCGAAAAAGCCGAGTGTCAGGATTTCCAACTCGAGATAGGCCGAAAACGGGCCCGGCCCGACCGCTAATGCAACTAATCCAACCAGTAAAAACCAGATGATAACCCAGACAACTGAGAGCAGTAGCCGAGCTGGCATTCTTTTGAGACCAGTTTCTCTCGGGCTGACCTTTTTAGAAGCTGCATAGATGATGTACCAAATGGGCAATGTAATAATCAGGACGATGAGCATGGCGAAACCTCCGAGATTCTAACTCTCACAGTGGTACCTCACCACACGGTTCCCGACGGGGAAAGGTATCACCTTTCTCCACCCACCTTGCGGCGCGCTTCCCCCTGGGACACAGCCCCCTTGTCGGGAGGCGCACGATCCCTCCTGACCAGCACGGTCTCGGTCTCCTCGAGAGCGAAGCCTATCAGCTTCACGATCAGAGCGCCAAGTTTCATCCCGTCCTTCTCACAGCGATTTTTCAGGTGATTGTGGAGCCTCGGGGGGATGCGGATAGTAAGGGGAACATTGCCATCCCCATCAACCGACGGATTCTTTCTAACCTCACCCATACAGTTACCCGCATAGAATTATAGCACCAAAAGGAACCAGGAACAAGAAGAAAAATAAATTGAAAAACAGTTGACAAAATGAACCAAGACGGTGCATAATACGCCTGATGAAAGCAGCAAAGCGGAATTGGATCCCCCTGACGATCCGACTTCCCAAGCCCATGCACGCGAAGATCCGCGGGATCCTCAAGGCCAAGCCCCACTTCACCCAGCAGGCCATCATCATCGACCTGCTCGAAAAGGGTCTCCCCGAGTATGCGCGCGAGCGGAGCGCAGGTGTCTGATGGGCATCGTCGAGGAGTTGCTCGAGGAGCAGCGCGAGACCAACCGCCGCCTGGCGGACCTTGCGCGCTATGTAATTGACGGAGCCTTGAGAAAGAGAAAAGCACACAAGGCAAAGAGTTCCCCTTTTTCTTATGACGAAATCAAGGAGATGTTCCGCCGATGAACTCCAGGAAGCCTTCTGGGATTTTGAGGGAAAGGCGAAACCGCAGGGTCCAGGATCTCGTTGATTTCCGCGAGGTTTCCTCGTTCAGAAGCAGGGATTCTGAAGGATCCCTGCTCGTTGAGTCGCCATGCTACCGAATCCGACTTTGGTTCCTGAAGAATGAGGTTGCGGCAGCGCAGAGGCTACCGGAGTGGAGCGATGTCTCAGATGCCGAACTTCGCTCTCGCATCCGCCAGTTGAGTGTTGATCTCATAGTTCGGCACAGAGAGAGCAGCGCCAGATGAATCCTGCCGGCGCCGATCATTCCTCACTTTCGTCAGTGCTTTCCCCCTCCTGGTATGACATGGCATCGCTTTCAAGTTGCGTTTCGCGTCGCTCGCGCAAGAAAGCATTCACTTGCTCGCGTGAGAAAACAGGATTGGAGGCAGGGGTGAGGCTGTCCAAAGCCTGCCATACCTCTTCCATTTTGAATAAGAACTGCTCGTCGAGGATATTGATGCGAGCCTCACGTGCCTCGACGAAAAGAGTGGCGAGTCGAAGTGCAAACTCCTGTTCTTTGGTCATTCGGGCCCTCCTCACTGGTTCGATGTTGCTATTACCTCCTGGCATCCTACTCCCTGGGGAGGGCTCTTTCAAATGAGAGGACGCCGGCGCTTCTACCCCACCTTCCATGTTTCCATCGGCGACTACCGATATGCGGTCATCTGCCGCGTCCAGCCGCCGAGGGCCACCCCGCACGTCGGGGCTGACTCACCGCGCCACATGAGCCCGGGGTCCCCGCTTCGGGTGCGCGTGCTGAGGATCCTGCGGGACAGGATCGACGTGACCGAGGAGCTCTTTACGATGACAAGATGGGCGATCGACCGGGCCGTCTACCGGGAAGCAGCCGTCCGGTACGGCCACGGTTCGGCCCAGGGGCCGGATGTTTCCTCTACCTCCTTTGGTCCGGCCCCTTCTTTTTCCTACGACGAGCGCGCGGCAGCCATTGGGAGGCGGATCCTGGAAAGCCGGGAGCGGGCCGCGCGCGACGAGCGGGAGCAGATTCCCCTGCCGCTGGAGGCCTTGTGAGCAGGACGCTGAACAGAACGCCCAGCAGCTCTGCTCTGGGGGCACGGTATGTCTGGGAAGTAGCCGCAGATCTGCTGTGCTCTGAGAGTCAGGTCTGCGCGCTGATCCGGGAGGGCAAGCTTCGGGCGCGGAGGATCGGCAAGCGGCGCCTCATCATCATGCCCGAGGATGTCCGGGAATACTTGGAGCGGTCCAGAACGGGAGAGAGGGTAGAGGAGCCAGTTGGATGATCGAGCAATTGATTCTTATGATCCGCAGCGGCGGCGTTCCTCAGATCGCTCTTTTGATCGTCATTCTTGTGCTGCTGGCATTCGGCGCATGGCCTGCTGGCTCGGTTGCCTGGAGAGCTCTGAGCACAGCAGGACCAAATATCAGGACAGGGAAGGGGGGACCAGGTGAAGCTGGAAATGACGCCCGAGGCCTATTCCACGATCTGTGACAACCTGCGCGGCGCGATCGCGGCTGCTGGGCAATTGAACGGCAATTCGCCCCCGCATCAGATCGGCCTTCTTGCCTCGCGGATAGAGAGTTGTCTGGCCAAGTGCCAGGGTGAACTTGGCAGGATCATCATCGAAAAGGGGGAGTCTCATGCAGCAGAAACAGGAGGAGGAGTTGTCGCTGGCCAGTCTGGCGCAGGGAGCGGCTGAGGAACTGTTCGCCTACGAGCTCGGCAGAGTGCTGGCGAACGTCGCGGATGTGAACACGGCGGCCACGGCTGAGCGCGAGATCGTCGTTCACGTCAAGTTCAAACCGTCGAAAGACAGGTCCTTCGCGCCCTTCGTTGTTTGGTGCACCTCCAAGCTGGCGCCGACCAATCCGTGCGAAGGGCAGATCTTCATTGGGATCGAAGACGGGGCGATCGTGGCTCGCGAAAGCCACGCCCGACAACTGAGCCTGCCGGGGACGGGCATCGAATTGAAAGGGGGAAAATGATGGACGGAGAAGCGGTAAATGAAATCACGAAGCTCGCGCAGCGGCAGACATTCGAGATCAATGGGAAGTTCTTCTCTCTCACGGACCTTAGACAGGTCGACACGCAGCCCATTCCTGCAGCCTTGAGGGTCTCGACGCTCACGGCGCTCAAGGACTACCTGGAAGCCGACATCGACAATCTCTCGATGAGGGTCGGGGAGGAAGATGTCCGTGTGGAAGAGATGATGCCGGAAAAGCGCATGCTCCATGTCGAAAGCCCAACGGCGGTCGAGCTGATCGGGCCGGTCCGGGGCGACTGGAACAAGCGGATCGTGTGGGTCCGGGCGCAGCGGGAAGACACGGGGGCGCTGAAGTTCGGCGCATACCTTGACCATGAGACTTTCATGATCGGCCTCCTGACGCAGTTCGAGCCGACGAAGGACCTGGCGGAGGTATTGCGCGTTATTGGCACGATGAAGGCCGAGTCGGTGAACACCTCGGCGGACGATGGGATGTCGCAGACCGTGAGCGCGCGCCGAGGCGTCGCCCTGGCGGAGAACATCAAGGTGCCGAGCCCGGTGATGCTGCGGCCGTACCGGACCTTCCGGGAGTTCGAGCAGCCCGAATCGCCGTTCATCTTCAGGCTGCGCAACA